>Ga0209977_10000030_pt1 | contig 47951 bp, 32 predicted proteins | sample SumtaG_2_FD_183113 | JGI IMG/M metagenome (GOLD analysis project Ga0209977, IMG submission 183113) | Deep subsurface microbial communities from Indian Ocean to uncover new lineages of life (NeLLi) - Sumatra_00607 metaG (SPAdes) (version 2) | ecosystem: Environmental > Aquatic > Marine > Oceanic...
CACTTACTGGAAGGAATTCATCGCAATACCTCAAAACCCTTGAGGAAATTGAAAATACTGTTTCTCAAATACTAAAGGTTGACCCGGGAAAAATAGAGGAGCGGTTAAGGAATATTCTTGAAAATGAGAAAAACCTTTTCCGCAGAATTGAAAAACTTGAGAAGAAAATCAATTCCTATGAAGTTAAATCGTTTGAACCAGAAAAGACAAAAGAAGGGATTCAACTAATAATAAAAAGGGTTACCAGTCAGAGTCCAGAAATGCTTCGAAACCTTGCTGATGAGACAAAGAGAGTCTGGAATAAAATGAGTGTAGGAGTTTTTGGTACCGATTTCAATGATAATGCAAACATTGTTGTTTTTGTATCAGAAGATCTGACTAAGAGGATAAGAGCCGTCGAAATAACAAAAGAGGTTGCCCGGTTAATCGGAGGTGGAGGTGGAGGAAGAGCGGACTTTGCAACAGCGGGAGGTAAGAAAAAGGAAAAGATTGATGAAGCCCTGCAGGCCGCTAAGGATTTCATTAAGAAGAGATTAACATGAAAGAAGAAATCCAATGATTACACAGGCATAACTATTATTTTATTATAGGAGTATATATGACAATTTTTGACTATCTTATGAATGTTAGAGAAGAAAAAGGAGCTGGTTACTTGCCGCTCATTGACCCAGAAAAGGCAGAGGATAAAAACTTTGAAAATATACTTGAAAACCTGAAAGATGAAGGTATTGATGCAATCCTTGTTGGCGGCAGTACATTCAACAATATAGATTTGAGCAGTATTATCAAGAGAATAAAGGAAAAGACGCAGAAACCTGTTATTATTTTCCCGGGCGGTCATTATCAGGTCTCGCAGGAAGCTGACGCTATCTTTTTTCTTTCTCTCTTAAGCGGAAGGAATCCTGAGTTCCTTATAGGTGAACATGCAAAGGCAGCACCACTCATAAAGAGTTATTCCCTTGAGGTAATTCCTGTCGCTTACCTCTTGATAGAATCTGGAAACTATACGAGTGTCGAGTTTGTCAGCAATACGAAGCCAATACCGAGAGAAAAGAAGAACCTGATAAAATCCCACGCCCTTGCTGGCGAATACCTCGGTATGAAGATGTGCTATATGGATACAGGAAGTGGTGCAAAATATAGCGTTCCCGAAAATGTTATAAAGAGTGTTAAAGATTACATCTCTATACCCCTGATCGTAGGTGGTGGAATTAAGTCTCCAGATGAAGCGAATGAAAAAGTAAAGGCAGGTGCAGATTTCGTCGTCACAGGAAGTATCATAGAAAATAACCCTCACCTCCTTAATGAATTCTCAAAAGCAATCCACACTTCGCAGATATTAAAAAGATGTGAAAAGAAAAAAATATGATGCAACAACTCCCTATTCTTTACCAGATTGCTGGCTCATTTTTAAGAAAGACTCCTTACTTTCGGGGTAAACGACATATCCGCAACTTGATAGCTAAACACATCAGATGTAAAGGATATACTACTACTATTTCGTTTGATCTAAGTGAGAAAATTCTCTTGAATCTGGATGATTGGATCCCATATCATATTTTCCTTACTGGAGTTTACGCTATAGAAAGGTATGCTACAGAGTTCTTCTGCAATATTTTACGGAAAGGATTGGTTTTTCTCGATATAGGTGCTAATACTGGCTACTACACATTGCTAGCAGCTGCACGTGTTGGTCTTGAGGGGCAAGTTCACGCATTTGAACCTGTTAGTGAAACCTTCAAACGATTAATGGATAATATCCGGATAAATAATTTTAAAAATGTATTTGCAAATTGCTGCATAGTTCATGACCATCATGGAGAAATGGATATCTTTGTTGCTGATAAAACCAATACCGGCTCTTCAAGCCTATCTCCCGTCATGGACAATTACAGTAATAGGGTTGAGCGTGTAGAGACCATTACCATAGATAGCTATATCGAACAGAAGGGATTGAGAGATGTACATATAGTAAAGATTGATGTTGAGGGCAGTGAACTACATGTTCTGAAAGGGATGATGAAACTACTTAACCAATCTCAATTGCAATTATTCATTGAAATTTCTGAGAAAACTTTACAATCCCAAGGAACTTCTCCTAAGGAGTTGTTTGAGTATTTACAAGACTTTGGTTTTTACCCATCAAAGATTACTAAAACAGGACTCATTAAGATACAACAAGATAAGATCCAAAATGAACCGCTTGTACTATTCCGAAAAGTGAAATGTCACTAGCCTAAAGAGAAGGTAAAAACAAGATTATATTTCGTAGGATTCAAAAAAAATTGGGTTGCTTTCACGTAAAAAAATTGTGTTTTTCCACTTCTTAGGAATTTCAGAAGCAATTTATACGCTCCACTACTATACTTAAAAATTTATTTGAGATTTATATAGATAGAATGCTTTCTATACACTATCATTTTATTTATTCAACGCAAGAGCCTTATTCCTAAAGAATGCTATCTCTTCTTTTAAAAAATAGAACCTTCGAGGCTTTGACTTAACTTACTCTTTAAATTTTGTCAGCCAGTTTTTTTTGTCAGAACATCAACAATCCTTTCAGAGGTATGACCATCCCACAGCGGTGGTATATTACCTTTTTTGCCTTTTCCATCAAAAATATTCTCAGCCTCTTTTATAATCTCTTCTCCTGTTTTGCACAGAGTGTTTGTTCCAATTTCAATGGTTATCGGACGCTCTGTATTTTCCCTGAGAGTAAGACAGGGAATATTGAGATATGTGGTCTCCTCTTGCATGCCTCCTGAATCTGTAAGGACTGCTTCTGCATAGTATTCAAGACTTAAAAAGTCAATATAACCCACAGGGGTAATGGGAATAAAATTATCTCCGCCAGAAAGCCATGGGAAATCCTCTTTAAGTTTAAATTCATTTATCATCTTCTTCGTTCTGGGATGCACGGAAAAAATCACAGGTCTGTGTTTTCTTATAAAATCAATAGCGACCAGTATATCACAGAATTTATCCCTAATATCAACATTTGATGGCCTATGAAGTGTTAATAACCAGTATTTCTTCTTCTCTACACCAAACCTTTTATAATATTCTCTCTTCCTTGCAACTCCAAGATGTTCCATCAGGGAATCAATCATAATATTCCCTACAAGAAAAATCCTATCTTCACCAATTCCTTCCCTTTTCAAATTTTCATCCGCATCAACAGAAGGTGTAAAAAGATAATTTGCGACTGCATCAGTAAGCATCCGATTAATTTCCTCAGGCATTTTTCTATCAAAACTCCTCAACCCTGCCTCAATATGGGCAAGTGGTATGTATAATTTATTTGTTACAAGTGCTGTTGCTATGGTTGAATTTACATCTCCAAAAACAGCGACAAGGGATGACCTAATTTTCATAAGTACCTTTTCCAATTCAATCATTATCTTACCTGTCTGCTCCCCGTGGTTCCCTGAACCCACTCCAAGGTTTATGTCGGGTTTTTCTAAAGCAAAATCCTCAAAGAATTTTTTTGAAAGTTCATAATCATAATGCTGTCCTGTATGTATTAACAAAGTAGGTATTTCTCTCTCTTTCATTACCCTATAGAGAGGACTCGCTTTTACAAAATTAGGTCTTGCGCCCACAACAAGAGCAATAGGCTTATTCGTACCTTTTTCTATACGTAATCCCTCTGCAGAGTCATTACTGTATACTACATCATTTCGTCTTACGTGCTCCATCATTTTATACTCTTAGAACACACACCTTATTCTCAAAAGAAACAAAAAAACTGTTAATCTCCATATTATGCTCTTCAATTATGGGGCGAACAAGATCTTTAGCCTAATTTATAGAGGAGTTCTAACAGAAAAATCCCCCAAATAGTAATTATAATAATGTAATACTAATACACAATTTTAGAGTAAATGTCAAGAATTATTCAAAACTTGAGTAGGAAAATTTTTCCAAAACGCAAAAATGTCCATCCTGTAAGAAGAAACATATCCTTTACTTATTGTCCTGAGCAGAGAAAACCCTGGTTTAACAGCTAAAGAGTTAAATCAAGATAAAGAAAAAGAGAATGAAGGAAAAGACACAGAACTCTGTTATTATTTTCCCTGAGGGCATTAGCGGGTCTCGCAGGAATCTAACGCTATCTTTTTTATTTCACTCCTCAGTGGAAGAAATCCCCAATTCATTGTAGAAGAACAGGTAAAAGCAGCACTTGCTGTAAAAGGATACTCTCTTGAAACAATCCTGTTGCATGCATCCTTATTGGATCAAGAAACCAGACAAGTGTTGAGCGCGTTAGCCAGACAAAACTATTGCCAAGAGATAATAACATATTAATTCTATCCCACATCCTTGGTGGAGAACACTATGGGATTAAAATGTCCTATATGGATGGCGGAAGCGGGGCGAAACTCAGCGTACCAGAAGATGTCATAAAAAGAACCAAGGAATTAACTGATTCGCTGCTGATTATTGGTAGAGGTATACGCGATCCGCAGGATGCTGAGAAAAAAGTAAAAGCCGGTGCTGATTTCATCGTCACAGGCAGTATTATAGAAAAAGAGCCGTTTTTATTAAAGGAATTTTCCCAATCAACCCACAAATAATAATCTATTAAATTCTTACAGGATTCTCACTATATAACCTATTATAATCTGGTTCAAGTGCATCAAAGTAAAAATCTAAACCAAAAGCTGAAACAACATCTAATATTCGTTTTATTTGATCTCTCGTTAACTTTTTTTTCCAGACAGCAAGCTGGTCACCCCCAGTAACAATAGGAGATTTCCTTTTTGTTGTTTTGCTAGGTATTTTTAATTGATCTATTGCTGCTTTGGGTGTATTAAATCCTAAGGTGCTAAAAATTCTCTCTATTTCTTCTTTTCCATTGCGAACTAATTTTTCATAAGTCACGAGAAGCCATGGGTGAGGTTTGGGGAGTGACAGAGTTGCAAAATATTCCTGGCACCAGGTTCCAGCAAGTGCTTCTTCCCATGTGTTGAGTTTGGTGAGAGTGGATTCAAATTGTGGGTAGTCTTTTATGAATCTTGGATCTATATGTGGAGTACGAATATCGAAAACATCTCCAACCTTCATTTGAGAGGAAACAACAGCACAGGGATGTCTTATTAGCAAAACAGGTTTTCTGATGGAGAACTTTTCTGTTAACCACTTTAACAACATATTTGCATGGCAGAATTTAACAACCCATGCTTTCGTAAAAAAAACCCTTTGTAATCTGCATACCCAAAGTGTGTGAAGAGACAACAGCTGACCACTTAGAATCTTCTTGAGGAATAGCTCCGCTTCATCCCATTCTGTTCCAGGAGGAATGTAAGTACGCCAGTTAAAACCAATTTTTTGGGCTTCTGGGACTCCGCGTAAACCAAGTGGTTCCCACAATACTGAATATCCTGGAAGTGTACTGAGTATCTGGGCAAGCCATGTACTTCCTCCTCTCGGACTAGAAGAAAGAACAATTGTATCTTTTAAGTCATAGTTTTTTGCTATAAATGAACCGGTAAAAACTAAAATTTCATCGATTCTTTTTTTTATAACACTTTTAATTATAGAATTCATTGGTTTTTCTAAAAACAACCATTTAAATTTTAAAGTATTAGCCAAATCATCCTGATCTTCGCTTCGTTTTTTAATCTTCTCCTTTATAACAAAAATTAAGCAAATTGTCAACTATTTTAGAAGTTTTTTACGTTTCGTGAATAAGTAAATTTGCAATTCTAAAATATGTTAATACTTATGAAGAACATAATTCTTTGTTCTCCAGGATTTTTGGCTTTCTCCTTGGAACTCCTTTTTTTATACTTCATATACTCCTCCCTTCTTTTTGTCTATATTACACAATTTCTTGCAATCTATCAATGGGGAGCACTATATCGTATCCAATAATTTTTTCATTGACTTTTCAAAAAAAATGATATAAATTGTGCTATAAATTGTGAAAAACACATCTTATTGGAGGTGGCAAAAAGTCCAATTTAGCTTTAAATATTTCAGAACAAATGCTCCTAAAGATTTGATGCTACTTTTATAAGCTTTATGAAAATATTAATAATTGGAAACACAGGTTTTATAGGTCAATTTTTGATCGAGAAATTAACTAAAATGGGGCATAAAGTCACAGGATTAGACATAAATCCCCCTTCTGAAACACTGAAAAAATTATGTGAATGTATTATCGGCGATATTTTATCTCCTGAGGATGTTCTAAGAGCAGCACAGGGTATTGATATGATCATCACACTCGCAGCTAAACATCAAGATTTTGGTGTGACAAGAGCAGAATTCTTTAAAGTCAACGAAACGGGGACTAAAATCCTTCTCGATTGTGCATCAAAATCAGAAATTAAAAAGATAATATTCTATAGCACCGTAGCAGTATATGGTACACAAAAAGAACCAACAACCGAAGATACACTTCCGACACCAGACAATGACTACGGTGAATCAAAATTAGCCGCGGAAAAGCTAATCCAAGAATGGGTTAAGGAAGATAAAAGTAGATGTGTTATAGTTATTAGACCAACAGTTGTTTTTGGTCCCAGCAACTATGCTAATATGTATAATTTAATTAATAAAATATACAAAAAAAAGTTTTTCTTTGTCGGCAAGGGAGATAATATTAAATCAGTTGCGTATGTAGAAAATTTAGCAGATGCAAACATTTTCTTGATTGATAAATTGAAACCAGGAATTCAGATTTTTAACTATTCTGATGAACCACAAATGAATATCTCTCAAATAATTAAGACTATAACCAACTATATGCCACATACCATACCAAAAATAAAAATTCCTTTAACCCCAGCAGTGATATTAACAAGTATCTTCGATTTCTTAGGCAAATTAATGGGATACAACTTCCCTATTACAGCTGCCAGGATAAAGAAATTTGCTACCTCTACTCACCATAAAGCAGATAAAATCAGAAAATTGGGTTTTAAGCAAAAAATAGAGATTAGAGAAGGATTTAGGAAAATGGTAGAGTGGTACTTAAATACACAAACTTAACACATATTCTATTTTTTTATTCAGGTCTGATCTTATAACCATCCCTTTATTTCCATTTTTTGTTTTTCAAACGATCCTTTCTCTTTTTACTGTTAACCAAGAGAGAGATAAATCCAATGAGAGAGAAAAATAGAGGATTTATTATTGGTTCCTGTGTATGCCCAGTAAAGAAACTCGCAATATACATCCCAATCATTGTAAAAAGAAAGGCGCAACCAATATCTCTCCAACAATGACTCCTGTATATTTTAACACACTTATTAAAAATCATGAATGAAAGATAGATATAACTTGCAAAACCAAAGATGCCGCTCTCCATATATATCTGGAGATAATCCGAGTGCCAGGAACCTTTATCCTTAAGAAAAGGTGAAACAACGGAATAGGTGCGGGGACCAAATCCTAAAAAGGGCTTCTTCAGAAGAAGTAACTTTGCACCTCTCCATATTGTGAGCCTTCCTGAGGTGTAGGATAATGGCTGCAATAGAGTAATGAGTCTATTCCTTATAGGTTTTAACATTGCAGTAATTACTCCAAAAATTGCAGTTACGTAGAGCAACATCCATCTTTCCCTCCTCAAGCCAACTACGAGAATTACAGGAATAATTCCAAGCCACTGCGCTCTCTCCTTTGCAAAGATAAGACCCATACCTATAATCCCTAAAACTAAAAACGCGATAAATCTTTTCGGGAAGATACGTTTATTCTGGGCAAGTGAAAATGATAGGCAGAAAACAATCATTATATATTCAGCAAATCTGGTAATCCCGCCTGCGGTGGATTGTGCCCTTTCTGTAAAATGGTGTAAAAAAACGTAGGTTGTTCCATATATTGAAGCTATTGCTCCTGCATAAATCAATATCGCAATGTAACGATAGAGAACAATATCCTCTTTTTCAAAATCATTTAGATTTGTTACGGCAAAATAGATGAGTGAGAAGAAAATGGCAGAAGATAGTTCCTTGAGACTTAGCATTACATCCACCGATGTAAAACACGAAATCGCTCTTACAAAAAGATAGATGATAACAGGGAGATCAAGAGGAGTTTTAATAAATTTGCGTGTAGAGAACCATTTATAAATCCACAAGAAAACGAGTATTATTGCTAAGCCCTGAGCAAGTGTATTAGAAAATATGAGTGAAGCAAAAAAGAGATAAAATAGGTATTCTGAAAACCTAATCAACCATTTCATGTCTCTAACTTGTTCTTGGTTCACTTCCAGATCTTTTCGAGCATTCCTGTTTTATTCATTTTATCAAGCTTTTTAATCGCTCTTTCACAATAGCTTAATGCTTCAATATTTACATATGCCTTTTTTACCTTATCCACTATCTCAATTAAATAATAATCTAACAAATCTTCATAACTTTTAAATATAACACATTCTTTACTTTGTCAAGTTTTTAAAATCTTCTGAACAAGAGTACTTTTATAACCTTTTTAAGAAAATTAGGGGGTGAAAATATTCTCTTACTTTTGTATAAATAGTTTCTTTTTCTTTCCCTTTATGAATCTTCCTTATGTACTAATTGAACATAATGAACAAAGTACTTGACAAAAAATATAAGGAGGTATAAAATTATAAATAGAAGAAATTTAAAGAGGGGTTGGAATTATTGTGACCCTGATATGTGTTACTTCTTGTTCCTTATTCTATTAGCTTAACTTAGTTTGTTAGTGTAAAATGTACTTAGTTTGTTATTCTTGACTTTTCAAATAAATTGGATACAATCTAATTATGAGATTTCAATTAGAGATTATTGGAAAACTAAAGCAATATCTTGCTGCAAACATGCAATTTATTTGGCTTTTTTATTCGCTCATTATACTTAATTGTAATAAACTTTTTGTGTAAGATAATTTCTATTATATCTTTTTAAGATGCATATTATTTTCCTTACTCATTATTTTCCTCCAGAAGTAAATGCCCCAGCAAGTCGAACCTACGAAAATTGCAAATGTTGGGTTGAAAGTGGACACCAGGTCACTGTTATAACAGGTGTACCTAATATGCCAGATGGCGTTATTTATAAAGGATATAAAAACAACTTTTTCAAGTGGGATGAGATGAATGGAATTAAAATCCTTCGTGTCTGGACTTATATCGCACCCAACAGAGGCATTTTCAGAAGAACATTAAATTATATTTCCTTTATGGTTTCCTCTTTACTTGGTATTTTTTTAATAAAAAATGGAGATTTGATCATTGCTACAAGCCCGCAATTTTTCTGTGGAATTGGAGGTACTCTTTTCAGCCGTTTGAAAAGATTGCCTTTTATTTTGGAAGTCCGTGATATATGGCCTGAATCTATTATTGCAGTGGGAGCTCTCACAAACTGTAGATTAATTAAAATCTTAAAAAAAATGGAAGTAAATCTATATCGCAGAGCTAAAAAAATAGTTGTAGTAACTGAATCTTTCAAAAAAATTATATCCAAAAAAGGGATATCTGAAAAAAAAATTTTCGTAAATAAAAACGGCGTTGACCTCAGTTTCTACCAACCAAATAATCATGTCAATGAAATCAGAGAAGATTTAGGTTTACAAGAGAAATTTATCGTTTCATATATTGGAACCATTGGTATGGCTCATGCTTTAGACCAGGTGCTTAGAGTAGCCGAACGACTGCGTGGTGTAACAGACATTGTCTTTCTATTAGTGGGTTCTGGGGCAACGCGTGAAATTCTTATTCAAGAAAAAGAAAGAAAAAATCTTGCTAATGTCATATTTATTGAGAAACAACCCAAAAAACTTGTTCCATCTTTTTATGCCGCATCAGATGCTTGCTTAGTAACATTAAAAAATTCTCCTCTTTTTCAGGCAGTCATCCCTTCAAAAATTTTTGAGATTATGGCTATGGCGAAACCAATAATTTTAGGGGTAGATGGAGAGGCAAGACAGATTGTTGAAAAAGCTATGGCTGGTATTTATACCGAACCAGAAAATGAAGAAAAACTCGAGAAAGCGATATTAAGACTTTACAGAAACAAGAGGGAATGTCACATTTTAGGGCAAAATGGACGTAATTTTGTAGAAAAGTATTTTGATCGGAATATGTTAGCAAATGATTATCTAAAAATATTGACTGACTATAATTAGTGGCTAAAAAACCAATATTGATTGAAACATAAAAAAATTATAATCAACTATAGTTTTGTCAAATCATCATAAACTTTTGTAATCACTTCATAATTCTTAGACCAATCATATTTCTTTTTTACAAAATTTACACAATTAATAGATATATTTGTAAGAATCTTATTATTATTATATAAAAATATGAGTTTCTCAGCAATTGCAGTTGGATTCTTTGGGGGTACCAAATATCCAGTTTTACCATCGAGTACTGTTTCATGTAAACCACCAATTTTAGAGGCAATAACTGGTATTCCACATGCCTGTGCCTCAAGTGCAGCTACACCAAAACTTTCACTTTCTTCTACACTAGGCATAGAAAATACATCTAAATTTGACAAATATTCAGGGATTTTGCTTGGTTGAATAAATCCAAAGAATTTTGCTTTATTAGCAACTCCTAAACTCCGAGACAACATAATAAGCTCATTTTTTTGTGGTCCCTCTCCTGCGATATGCAATTCTGTATTAACTATCTCTTTCGAGAAAATAGCAAATGCTTCTATCAAGTATTTTATACCATACTTTGGTACCAATCCTCGTGCTGTCCCAATAATAAACTTATTAGTTTTCTTTTTTGAACGTTGATAAAATTTGGTAAGATCTACACCGAAAGGTGTTACAATGATTTCTTTGTTCGTCACAAATTTCTTAGTTTGTTGAGCCATTGTTTTACTTGTTGATAAAACGCGATCAGAATTCGCCAGAGCTCTTTTTATTAAATACTTTAACATGATATTATTTGGTGCATCATAAATGTCTTTTCCCCAAACTGAGATAATGAATGGATGGAATCCAGTTAAAAATCCAGCGACTCCATAACTTGAAACATAGTGGGCATGCAGAATGTCGGGTTTAATGACTGCGAGAAATCTTTTTATTAGTTGTGAATTCAATATATAATTTATCTTGCCAAAGAAGTTAATTAAGGGTGGGAAATATGTAACATCAATACCAGGGAGGTTTGCTTTGTGAAAAGTAAATATATTTATTTTATAACCCCTTTGTTTAAGGGTATAGGCAATCTTTCGTGTGTGTGGATTATTAGCAGGTGCTAAAAGACAGATTCTCATAATAACTTAATTATTACTTTAATATTGTAACATCCCCTGGTTCTCTGATTTTCTGAATACCTTTTACAATAATTGCATACCAGCAGTTAAATTTTTTATTTTGATAAAAACGCCACCTTTTACAATATTTTTCTATATTATCATATTTGGGTTCAATCATATTTAGAGCTGTTAATTGCGCAATATGTAAGTTATGATATATGTGACTAGTTAAATGACCTTTAATATCATAATAAGACCAGTATCCCGAATCATAATTAGATACATGGTGCTCAAGACTCTTTAAGGATTGTCTGAAAAAACTATATGCCTTCGAATCTTTGAAAAATAAATAATAGTCATATAAACCCATTAAAGCAAAAATCCAACCGTTGAGTATTGTATTACGCGGCTTAGCAGCAACTTCCTCAAGAAATAAATCATCTCCTATAAAATAAGATGTTCCTCCCTTTTCTACTGGTAATATAAGAAGATCAAAAGCACGTTTAGCACATTTGTAGAACTGCTCATTATTCGTGTTAATCCAAGCTCTAGCCATCGCCGATATTACTTCTCCTTGAGTCATTGCTGAATATTTTGTGAGTGCCTTAATACCTAAATTTTCCCACACTCCCCAACCACCATTCATATCTTGATTATTAACCAACCATTTGCACAATTTTATAAATTCTCCAAAATCTTTCCCTTTTTTTAGCATAAGCCAACTATCATAATGTCCCAAAGCTTTTTGTACTATTGGTGTCGCAAAATACACCTTTTTTCCACTCTCCAATATTGTACTTAGAGGAATTCTATCTGAATCTGTTTCACCTATCCAAGTTGTTTTGCTCACTAAATCATTAAAATAACCTAAACATTTATTTGCCTTAAATATCTTTCCCAAATTTTGAGGTTGGTGGTAATAACTCTTTCCTAAAATAACTTTTAACCAGCGATAAAATCTTTTGAACCATATATAGATCCCACTCATTTTTTGAAATAAAGTAATCCTTTATTTAATTATTCTTCTATCCTTTTTCTTCGATAAAGTTCAATATACAATCTTTCATAATTTTTAGCCATCTTCTTTGTATTAAATTTGTTTATTATTTTTTCATAACCTCTTTTTCCTAGTAAAACTGAAAGTTTACTGTTCCCAAGAATTTCTAATATTCTATACGCGAGTTTTTGAAAATTTTTCGGGGGAACAAGAAATCCATTCCTTCCATCATCTATCATTTCAGGAATTCCAGCAATTTTCGTAGCGATAACAGGTTTTTTCATTGCCATTGCTTCCAGAATTACATCAGGAAAACCTTCACTAAGTGAAGGCAAAACCAACACATCTGAAATTCTAAGAATCCGTTCCACATCTTTTCTAAAGCCAGCGAAAATTACATTCTTCTCTATTCCTCTTTTTTCAACAATTTTCTTGAGAGTTTTTTTGTAATAACCATCTCCAACAACTAAAAAAACGGTATCAGGAAATTTCTTAACAATATCAGAAGCAGCCTGAAAAAGAAATTTGTGTCCTTTTCTTTCTGTAAGTGAAGCAATAGTTGTTACTACTTTAGTCTTTGGAGAAATAGAAAATTCTTTTCTGATTTGAATAGGATTTATTTTATTAAGATCAAATCTTTCTACATCAATGCCATTGTAAATAACCCTTATTTTTTTCGGATCAATCCCTCTTGTTTCTATAATCCTCCTTTTACCATATTCCGCAACTGTTACAATTGCATCAACTGATTTCAAAGAACATTTATCAAATAAATTATAGGTTAATTTTTTAATTTTTGGGTGATAATCATCATAAAAGGGAATATGCCGGGTTAAGACCCTTATTAAACGATAATTCTTGCCTAATGAAAAGGAGAGAAAAGCGTGTCTCCTTCCTTGTGTATGTAAAATGTCAATCTTTTCCAGTCTAATAATAGATTTTAACCTTTTTAATGCCAGAATATCAAACTGCAAATTGGTTCGAAACGGTATAATACTTGCGTATTTCTTTAATTCTTTACCCAATATTGAAAATCCATCAATTCCAAGAAATATTGAAAAATGGTTTGGATTCAAACTCTTCAAAATTTCAAGGGTTGTTGTTTGTGCACCAGTAACTACGTCTCTTGGATTATCCAAACCTTGTTTTTCTCCTCCCACAAGCCATAAAACATTGATCTTTTTCAACTTTTTCTTCTCCTTCTACTTTTAAGAATATTCGTAATTTTTCCACTGATAGTCTGATTCAGTTTAGTAACATCCCTCCCAAACAATGAAGAGTTATTATAAGGTGAATCATTCACAACAATAAACGAATCTATATAGCTAAAGCAGTTATACGCTTCGCAAGCTACTTCAGCATCCAAATCCTTATTTTCTATCATGGATTTTAATGTCAGTAAATAACATATATCATCAAGAGCTTCCGTTCTATCGTTGTATTATAATGACTGATAGTGTCATAAAAGGGTGAGGATGAACTATATCAAACCTTTCTTTTCTTATCAATTTATACACCTTATACATCTACACTAATGTGATGCCTTCTCTGTGTCAATAAGAAGGTTTACATAGTTTTTTATAAGGATTTAAGTATATAGGAGGAAAGTATATCTCTTTTGCTTCCACCAAGTTTATCAGTAAATATTTCCTCATTAGTCTTATCCAAAATATGATTCATTTATTATTATCAAGGGCATCGTATGATAGAATGTATATGTATATTCTATTCTTGTATTTCTTACCATATAATAATTTTATATCAATATTCACGGTATGTCAAGCCCTTTCTTATTTCAAAGCAAGTCCTTCTTTGTTTGTTTTATACAACTTGGAATAAGCTTACGATTAAAACATGTTGGCTTACAACTACTCTTGTATCTACTAATTGTTTATAGACTAACACTTCTATTAGTATATGAAATTTACTTAAATGTAAAATAGTTTTTTTATTGACAATATAAATAAAATTGTTATAATTCAAATTTAAATGAACTTTATGTTAAGTTGTGTGATGGAAAAATTTTTAAGTATTAATAAACTTTTAGTGCCGAAAATATAAAATGAAATCTATTGATTTATCTATAATTATTGTTAATTATAATTCAACTTCTGATCTTCTAAGGTGTCTACAGTCAATAAATGAGATGTCTAAAAAACCAAATTTTGAAATAATAGTCATAGACAATAATTCAAAGGATAAAAATTTACTCAAATCTGAGTTAGAGAAAGATTTTCCAGAAGTAAGAATTCTATTCAATAAGTCAAATGTTGGTTTTGCTGCAGCAAACAATTTGGGTATTAAAATTGCACAAGGTGATATATTTTTATTTCTAAATCCTGATACATTAATTATTGATGATGCTATCGCTAAACTCTTTGAACTTATTAAGACTGATAAATCTATAGGTGCAGTTGGTCCTTTAATATATGATAGTGAAGGTAACATACAATTCTATTGTGGACGGACTTTCCCTAATCCACTTACTGAAATATTTAAACATTCTGGGATAGCGATGATGTTACCGAAAAGCAAATTGTTTGGAGGATATCTAATGACTTATTGGGATCATAAAACGACTCGAGAAGTTGATTTAATTCAGGGCTCTTGTATGATGACATCCAGAGCGGTTGTGGAAAAAGTAGGTAAAATGGATACTCAATTCTTCCTTTTTGGCGATGATGTAGAATGGTGCTATCGTATTAAAAAAGCAAAGTTTAAAATCTTTATGTACGCCCCAGCGAAAATTATTCACATAGGAGGAAAGAGTGTAAAGGGAAGAGAAAGCACAACATATATCATCGGTTTTGACAGCATGTATAAATTTTTCAAAATACACTATTGTGAAATTGCTGGATCTCTCTATCGGATTAGTGTATTTTTGATGTTTAGCTTAAAAATGATTGTGGCTTCACTTTTTAAGCCTCGTTTGCATTTTATTTACTTAAAAGTCGCAATGTGGGCTTTAGGTATGTTGAAAGTCGACAGAGCAAATTTAATATTTAGTTATAAAGGAAAATTTTGATGAATATAATTTTGATAACATGTCCTTCCAAACTTCTTGTCATGCGATTAATGTTGGTAAGGACATGCTTATAATAGGAACGGTTACCCAACTTTCGTATTTTAAAGCCATTGACTTTTAATACGTGTAATCCCACTTATAATTACTAAGTATCCTAATTCAATTTTTGTAATAGTGGGAGAAGATCCAGAGAGAACAAACTTGAGAAATTAAGTAAAGAGCTTAACATACAGCAGAATGTAAAATTTTTAGGTTATAGAAAGTATGTATCGAAGATAATCAATTTTTTGATATTTTTGCCTTAACTTCAAGGCGAGAAGGCTTGCCTTTAGCAATCCTTGAAGCAATGTGCGCCAAGAAACCAATTGTTGCTACTAATGTTGGTGGCGTTGGTGAGGTTGTAAAGACTGATATAACAGGAAAACTTATCGAATCGAGTAATACTGAAAAGATTGTCCAAGCGATTTTAGAGTTATTATCTAATCGCAAAAAAATGGTTGAGTATGGAGAGAATGGTTATCGTCTGGTTTCAGAAAACTTTAGTATTTCTAAGACAGTAACCAGTTATGCAAATCTGTATACACAATTAATGTGCTGAAGGGAAATATTTAGCTTTTCCATGAATTTTTATTATTGGTAGTAAAGCATACAACTATGTCCTCTTTTGATTCCAATTTACGAGAATAATAGCGGCTGATTTATCTTCATTCATTGTCTGCCATTTCCTAAAATTTCATTGTATAGATATGAGAGTTCCTTTACATATTCATTCCATGTCTTTGGTTTCTTTATGTTTTCTGAAAATTTATTAATTAAGGAAGGTTCTTTAATAATTTTCATTATACAGTTATAAAGTGAATTCGTATTATTTACCTTAAACAGAAGACCATTCTTCCCATCCTGAATTATTTCATTAAAAACACCAATATTTGCTGCAATCACAGGAATTTTTGCAGAGAATGCTTCATGTGCAACAAAAGAAAATGTCTCACCCCAGATAGAGGGAATTATTAAGATATCAAATGAGGAGTAAACTTCCCCTATGTTTTCAGGAGAGTACTCACCTTTTATGATTATATTTTTAGAAGAATTTATTTGCTTTGAAATCTTTTCCCAACCTCTTCCCCATATTACAAGTTTACCATCATCAGGCGAGATTTTATTGAAAACCTCTAGTAAAAGATGTGAACCTTTGTGTTTATCTGGAACACCTGTAAACCCAAAATAGATTGGGTTTTTTTTAGATTTCACCCTTTTTTTGATATCAAAAGGAATAATACCATGTGGAATTACTTTAATATTAGAAGGGATTATCCCTGTTTTTTCTACATAGAAAGACTTAAGGAAGTGTGAGGGTGATATAATACTCACGGTTTTCAGCGTTTCCATCATATAATAGTATCTCATAAAAAATGGGAGAATATTTTTATTTAGCTCAACTGAATCACGGTATCCTTTAGTTACTACTTTATCTTTCAGATAACTCTTCATGAAAAAAGGTATTTTAATTGGTACAAAATTTCGTACCTTTTTATAAAAAGGAAGAGTTCGCATTTTATAATCAACTCGTGATCTGCAGAAATAACAATTCAAACCATATTCTGGACCTTGGCAAACATCTTCATTAAAAGTTAGTAATTGAATTCTTGGACAAAGGTACCAGAAATCTCGTATAGTAACTATAGGCTTTAAATTTCTCTCAAGAGCAATATGAATTATAGATGCTGATAATCCAATGGTATGTTGAAAATGAACTATATCTGGTTGAATTTTATCAAGATAATCTTCAAATAATTTCTCCATATAAGTGTTCTTATAAGTGGATACTTCTACATTAGGAAATCTTTTTTTGAAAAGGGATAAAGAAACTGAATGTATTCGTCTTAAATAAATGCCATTTATGACTTCGTCCTTGAACTCAAGAGAATAATATGATGGTAAACCTCCCGAAAAGACATATACCGTGGAGTCTTTATTCTTTGCAAGTGTTTTTGACAATAAATAAGTACAATTCTCTGTTCCTCCAGTTTGGTAGGGTGGAAATCCATGAGTTACTTCTAAAATCTTCATCTTATAATCCTTTCTCTTATTTTTTTCCTAAGGATTTTAATCTCTTTTTCTGTAAATATCCTTAAAAGATAAAGTAACGGAAAATATAGAATTATTATAAACAATTTTAATAGCATCGAGATAGCAAGATTATTTCCTGTAAAAAACCCTAAAATATAAAGAATAGTTGCAATAAATCCAACCTTAACAGTTGTGCTAAAATCAAAAGGTATGTGATAGTATCTTTCAGAAAAAATATACATAAGCACTGTCATAACGAAATAAGAGAGAACAGTTGCGATTGCAGCTCCTATCATCTGGTAATGTGGAATTAAGAGAATATTGAGGATTGTGTTTATAAGAGCAGCAACTCCTGTTGAAATCGGGAAATAAAATGTTTTTCTAACGAATGTGCATCCAGCAGTAAAAATCATGTAAAATCCATGAAAAAGGTATGCAAGAACAATAAAATAGACAATTTTGTATGCATCAAAAAAAGGTGGAGTTGTCATAATATGAATAATCTCTTTTGAATACAGCGAAATAATAAGAGCAATAAAAAAACCTGCTATAGAATAATATCTATAGACTTTTGCGTTAAGCTCTTTTGCCATTCCTTCGTTATACCACTTTAACACAAGTGGACTCCAAGCCATTGAAAATGGAACTATAACCAACATACTCATAATCGTTGCAATTTTATAACCAATTGAATATACACCAACTATATCCATTGTTGTAAAAACTTTAAGAAAGTATCTGTCAAGCAGCGTTAATATCCAAATAGCAAGTCCTGATGGGACTATTGGTAAACCGAAGGTCAACATTCTGGTTAGATACTCTTTTTTAAATTTGAAAAGAAGATTTTTAAAGAACAACGGAAGAATAAGTAGGAAAATAATACATTGACTGAGAAAGGCGCTTTTTAAGATACCTTTTACATTCTCCCGGAAAACAATTACAAACAGTATATTAAATGAGAGTCCCAAAATAAGGGTAAGAAATGCAAAAATACTGTATGTTATTGCTTTTTCCTGTGCTCTTAAGACTGAAAGCGGAACCGTTTTTATTATAAAGAAGAAAGAGGCTAGTAAGGCAAAAGAAAAAAGATACACAAATTCTGGTGAATTAAGTAAGACAATGGAAAGTTTCTCCCTGAAGAACCAAAAACAGCCAGTAGAAATAGCAGCAACCAATAAAAGAAAAGCAAATGCAGTTGAGATAACCACTTTTTTATCTCTTTTATTATCAACCTCAAAATATACCTTCACAACTGAAGATTGTGTACCAAGATTCACCACTCTCTCAAATATTGTTCGAAAAACTGTTATCAAAGCAAGGATTCCGTATTGGCGTGTTGTAAGTAATCTTGTATATACCGGGAGAAGCAGAAAAGATAGAATATGACCCGATAAATTTCCAAAAGAATATATTCCAGAATGTTTTAAAAGTCTCTTTATCTCAGCAAACACTTTTAATCAAAAAGTTTTTCAAGTTGGTCCTTTATCTCTTTATTATATCTTTGCGCGATTTTCTCTACCTGCTCTTTTCCTCTTTCAGCAATTTCATTCTTAAGATTTTTATTGCTGAATAAGAAATCAATCTTTTCAGCAATAGCAAGCGGTGAATCCGGGGTCTCTACCACAAGATACTTTTTAAGAAACTCATCGTTGTTTATTAGAAATATTTCAGAAGAAACAAGTGTTGGAACAGCGAGTAACAATCGTTCACAGACTGCGTAGTTAAAGCTTTCTGTCCAGGTAACCTGAAGACTCAAATCCATATTCTTTATGAGACCAAAATATTTTTTTTTAGGTAACCAGGAATGGTGAATAAATGAAAGATTGAGTTTTTTTGCTATATCAAGAATTATTTTCTCCTGTATATTCGTATGTAAATGAAATTTTGTTTTTGCAAATCTCTGGGCAATCATTTGTTGAAGCGCATTCTTCCCAGGTCTAACTTTTATAAAGAGATCTATGTTATTATCTTCAAGCTCTTCCTCTTCATAATCTAAAGGAGCTAATAGGTAAACTGGATGGGGAAAGTATTTAACATTATCGATATGGGAAAGAGATTGATAAGTTTTTTCAGGAACAAAAAGGTACCTGATAGCTCCTTTTTTTAATAATTCAAGGATCTCATTTAGGGGTTCTAGTTCAATCATCCAGGTCATCTCACTTTGACCTAAAGTACTGGTCCAGAGAATGCTTGGTTTTATATGCAATTTATTCAACGCTTCAATTATTTTAGAATAATATGGTTTCCAGCTGCCTAAGATTACGTTATCTCCAAAGCTTTTCAATTTTGTTGACAACTTAAGTATAGATAACCTTTTCAGAACTCCTTTAACTCCAGGAATCTTGCTTCTAACTCTTTTATAATCAGGGTAAATAGATATGAGTTCTTCAATAGGATAAAAAACTGTGCGGGGTAATGTCACATTTTTGAGTTGCAAAAGGTGTGTTTTTACACCAGGATGGTCATTTGAGCAACTTAATAGTATTTTCATTCCTATATTTTCTGTAAATAATTTCCATCATAGCCATTGAGACAGCCCAAATCATAATGAATCTATAGTGAACAAGGCAGGAATTTGTAAGAGCAACAATCATAAGGCCAAACATGTTTAAGAAAATTGCCATTACGTAGATTATTTCTTCTCTGTCAGACAATTTCCTCAGGAGAAATATTGCTCTCTGAAAAAAGACACCAAACATTGATAGAAACGCAAACAATCCGATTATCCCCATTTTCCATATTACCCACGCATAACTATTATCAAGATAATGCTTTGTGAAAAACCTTACCTGACTGAAAATAGTATCACCAATCCCCTTTCCAATTAACCATTGAATTCCATTAAGTTTAGAAAATGCTTGCTTTATTTCATACATTCTTTGAAAAGCAGAAATATCAACTTTCAAATAACTTATGTTAGCAAAACTTATAAACCTTTTCAGTAAAACCAATATCGCTCCTCCCGAAGTCATTCTTGAAAGCACAAAAATTGCTGTAAAAATCAGAAGAGAGAATATCAATATTACTATGGTAAATATAAAAATGATTTTAGAAAGAGAGAATTTTTTCTTATAAAAGAATATAAAAAGAGAGAGAATACAAATGAGACCAAGTACCAGCCAGAGAGCCCTCCCAAGAGAAATCAAAACAGTAAAAGAAATGGGAAGCATGACAAGCACCGAAACAATTTTTCTTTTGAAGGATTTTGCATAGTAAAGGATACCTAAAACATATGAAAATGCAAGTAATGCGATATGTATATTTCTTGTTGGTATTCGTGCGAAAGCTGAAATAGAGTTTTTGGGGAATGCATAGATGGATTGCAAGCCAATAACAATTGAAACAACAAGAATGAAATCAAAGAATAATCTGAAATTCTTCTCTTTTAATTTTGTAGTAACAAAGACAAAATAACTAAGATACATTATTTGTGGAACAAGTTCATTTTTACCTACACTAAGTACATTTTTGTTAGCATTGATTAAGCCTAAAAGGAAGCTAAAAAAAGCGATGCAGGTATAAGCAATAATTGTATAACCTAAAATGCCAATGTTTATTCTTCTTTTTCTTAATATTAAATAAAAAGCCCAGTAGATAAGGAAAATTACGAAAAAGGGATATAGATATTTTGTTTGTGTACCTACAGGAGTAAATCCTTTATAAATGGTAGAATAAACCTGCAGAGGAAGGCAAGATATGTAGAGAATAATGAGAATAAAGAAATTCTCAACAGAGGAAAGAAGTAAAAATATAAGTGGGAGTCCAATGATAATAAGCAGTATCATGGAAATAGGAACATCAAAAAAAAGAAGCGCTAAACAACATATCTGGACAGTGATGGTAATAAAAATTATGAGTAAATGGAGTTTTCTTCTATCAGAAGGGATGAAAGGCAAAATAGCACTGCTAAATCTATCCTGTTTCATTTTTTTATCTTAAGTTTCTTTAATATTGGCTCTATTTCAATAAGAAATTTCTCTACAAGGGTTAAAAGCCTTGAATATTTCTGGCGATTGGATTTTATTCTTTCAAATCCTTCACATAAAATTGCAAGCCCAAACCCGTATATGACACTTAGAACGAAAAACATTACCACCAACTTCCTTCTTCTGGGAAAACTTCTTAATTCTGGTGGTCTTGCCTTGTCAAGGACAGTTATCGTCGGAGTGTCTTTTGATTCAAGAATTCTTGCTTTTTCATACTGCTCTGCTAATAATGAGTAAACAGTTTTCTTAACCTCAAGATTCATCTCAAGCTTTGTTAGTTTTAGTCCGATTTCAGGAACATCACTCAGGGACACAGAAAATCCAATTCCAAAATCCTTTTTCTTGTCTGATTTCTTTGCGTCTGGACTTCCATACTCGAGCTCTTTTATTTGTTTCTCGAGTGCAGATATTTCTTTTTGTAACTTTAAGATTTGGGGGTTCCCTTTATATGAATAACTTTTTAAGGCATTCAATTGAACCTTCTTTGCTATAATCTGACCTTGCAGTGTTCCAAGCAGTTCAATGGATTTTTTTGTTTCATGTTCAAGTGAAAAGATCTTGGTTTTTTCTTGAAAGAATTTCAGTGATTCTGCTGCTGTTTTTAATTCCTCCTCAGCTTCTTTTAGTCTTTTTTCCAGAAATACCCTGAACTGTTTTCCAGTTGTCATCAAAACATCTTTATTAAACTTGTCTATTTCTTCTACATAGGCATTTGCTATATCGGCTGAAAATTGTGGATCATTAGTCGACACCGCAATCTTAATCATCTGTTGCTTAGTAATTGAGATATCAGTCATTTTGGTTACTTTCTTAAAGGTCTCATCCAATTTTTTTGTCTTAAAACGCTTCATTAGATCGAAACGGTCAATTATCTTTTTCATTATTGTTTCACTCTGTAATACACCTGCAATAACATCCGAAGGTGATATAATTCCCGGCAGGGCAGATAATGCCATTGAACTCATAGTATAGGCAGAACCTATGTCTTCCACATTTAATGAACTGGTTGATGGAGAAGGAGCTAAAATGACTGTAGCTGCAGTCCATTTCTTGGGAAGTACAAGACTGATTACAACTGTCAAGAGCGTTACAACTAATATGTTGAATACAATAACTCTCCACCACTTGAAAAAAATTTCAAGAAAAACCCAGAAATCTACTCTTTCATCTTTGTTCATTTTTTATCTCCTTTTCATTTACACATATAAAAAACCGAGTCCCAATACTGGGGTCCCCGGAATGTTTCCGGGCTCGTAAAAATGTGTCTTCTTTTTCTTTTACAAATTTACTCTTATTTTCGACACACAAACATTCACGAGCCTATATGCATTTCTCCTTATTTATATTTGTTTCCTTATATCATAGAAAATTCACAATGTCAAGGAATTATCCGGACTCTTTTTCTGTCAAATATATATTTGAGATCCTTTATATTGCAATGTTTGTCTTAATTCTCTTTCTTGACACATAAAATCTCTTTTGACTAAAGTTGTCCATATAGGTTTGAACCTGAATAAAAGATATTTGAAATAACTAGGTAGGAAGTTGCTCTTTATCAATTTTGACGATTTCACTGTATCGTTCCCTTGATAGGCTACAAATAGTTATCTATTATCATTATATGTCAATCAACATATACCTTTTAATTGATATAGTAACAAATTCGTTTCTTTGCTGTTCCCCTTAATAATCTTAAAATTATATATTTAAATGAAATCTTTACTAAGAGGAATAGACGAAAAGCTAAATAGTTACATAAACTATGATACTTTTTCCAAAATAACAAATAAGTATTAGTTCTGTGCAAAATTTCTGTAGTCTTTTTTTAACACTCGCACCTTTTAAGTGTACAATTTGTGCTTCAGGGTAGAAATACACCCTCCATCCTGCCCTTTCCATCCTAAGACATAGATCCGCTTCCTCACCATACATAAAAAATGATTCATCAAGCAGTCCAACTTCTCGAAAAACCTCATTCCTAACCATTATAAAAGCTCCGCGAACATAATCTACCTCTTTAACCTCGCTATAGTCCCAGGAGGTTATTAAACTCTCAAGATTTCTTTGATACTTTAAAGGTATAAAAAACTTAGGTATAAATTTTCGAACTACTACACGCTTGAAGAATGAGTAAAAATTATAACAAGAATGCTGAAGACTGTAATCAGGATTTAATAACTTACAACCTACAGCTCCAGCATCGCTTTTCCTTTTCATGAACTCTACAGTTTTCCTTATAGCATTGTCTAAAATAATAGTATCGCTATTTAGCAGCAAAATAAAAAGGCCTTGTGCCTTTTTTATGCCCTGATTATTAGCAGCCGCAAATCCCAAATTTCTTTTATTTCTTATTAACTTCACCCGAGGGAACTTTTTTTGAACCATTGCAGCACTACCGTCAGTAGAGCCATTATCTACTACAATAATATCAAAAGATATATTTTGTGTTGTTTTATACACAGATTCAATACACATTTGTAAAATATCCTTTGTATTCCAATTTACAATAATAATTGAAAGCTCAATCATTTTTTACCAACATATTTATGGGAAAAATCCGAATTTATTATAATCGTTTTTGGAGTAACGTTGAGATAAGATGGCTAAATACTCATTACAAAGAACTTTGTTTTGCTCACGCAAAAGGATAAGAACAGTAAAGAATTACCATTTTGAAACGGTCCAGATAATGAACAAGAGGTTGGCTGCGTTAAGGGTTACCTCCAGGTAGTCTCTCCAGCCTTTTAGCTCTGATCTACCTATAACTATTGTATCACCGGGCTTTATTTCAACATCCCTCTTCCATTTCAACATTCTTCCATCCCATCGTGTTATGCGTATATCTCTAGTATTTGCCCTTTCAGCATAACCGCCTGCAAGACCAAGGTAATAATAAAAATCTGCACCAGGTTCATATTCAAAGGTTCCACCCTGCGTTACCTGACCAACAACTGTTACTGTGAAAGGTTCCATTGGAATGGTTACAACATCACCAGTTCTAAGTTCAACATTGCTTAAACTGTCATTTTCTATAAGGAGTTTATAAGGATCTATCTCAGTTACCTCATCTGGACTCTTAATATTATATATTTTTATCGTTCGAGTTAAAGAACCCCGCCTCTGAAATCCTCCAGCCACTTCAATCAGATCTTTTAACCTCTCGCCTTCTTTTAATTCATAGTTCCCTTTCCTGAATACCCTTCCTGTAATCTTTACGGTCATAATTGCCTGCGGAATGATTACAATATCACCTGCCTTCATGTATGGATTTTGTTCCATTTCCCCTTTATAGAGAAATGCATAAAGGTCAAATATTTGGGACGAGCCATCCGCACTTTTAATTGTTATATTTCGGTATGAACCTGTTCCAGCAATTCCACCAGCAATTTCGATAAGGTTTGAGAGCCTGTATAGTGGTGTTATTGAATAGACACCCGGATCAACCACACTACCAATAACAGAACAAGAAAATAACCGTAATCCAGAGAGTGAAACCCTTACATTTACACCGTAAAAATACTTTTTTACCCTCTTTTCTATCTCTTCTTTTAACTCATAAACAGTCAAACCCTCTGCTTTTATCTCACCAAGTGCTGGTACAACCTCTGCTGACGACACGCCAGCATATCCTGTAAAAGGGATTTGCACTGCTGCCCCTTCCGTCCTTGGAATAAATACTGTCCCATCCTGAGAGACTGCGATAACATATGAAGCGTTTGTGTTTCCCCACAGGTTTAATAATAACCTGTCGCCAGATCCAAGGGTATATGTCAACGGTGCAAGAGAAGGGTCTTTGAGGGATTGTATCATAAGATACTCTTTACTCATTTCAGTCATTTGTGACGTTAAAAAACTTGTGTTAAAAATTATTAAAATTAATGTTAGATAAATTATTTTCTTCAATTCTACCTCCATAATGCTCATTTAATTTTCCTCTTTTATCACAAATTTTGCCCATTGTCAAGGAAAAAGAAACTGGAGAGCACACTGAGACTAGAAGGCTGCTAATTCATCTAACAGCTGGTTATCACAGAATATAAGACATTAGCCCACAAACTTACTTATCTATGGAATGAGAGAGTTTGCTTGCATCTTTGGCGCGAAACAAGTTTCGCTACTTCTCGTCTTTTTTCCAAGGATAAACATCGCCGCTACATTATTAAGAAAATCCAGATTCTTCTGGTGTGAATAGAGGGCACACGCAGGCTAAAGCCTGCGGCTACCTACAGAAATAAATCGAAATTGCTTCAGTAGAGATTATTAATGTCTACTCGCAATGACAACTTTCACCCTCACCTTAATCCTCTCCTCCGTCTGCGTCAAGACTTCGACGGACAAAAAACCTGCTGAAGCCTTGGCGTAGGCAGGCGTCAATGGAGAGGAAATAACCTAACATAGCTTAAGTCTGCTATTACGTTTACAACCATATTTATTTAATTGTATATATTACCTCTTCCATTATCTTACCGTTTGTAACTCTACCCTTCTTCTCAACTGTCTTTATATATGATGATAGTATTTTCATGAGGGCACCTATGTTTTTTTCGAAGAAGTCTCTGTCTTCATAAGAACGCCACCTTTCCGAACCCTTTAGCAATTCAATCTCCTTTTTATATCCTTCTCCAAAACCTTCAAGATTTATCCAGGAGTAGAACGCTATACCTTCTTTTTTAATCGTTTCCCTGTGTTTGAAGAAATCCTTTACATTTGAGAAGAATAGTATATCACCCTCCATTGAAAAATCGACCATATTTTTTGAGAATAATTCATTATTTCTCAAATTAACGGGAAAGTAACTGTTAAAGAAATCTTTTATATCCTTATCAGGTTTTTCTACAACAATGGCAATACCTTCTTCAAGTTCTGGCAGGATTTTCCCATCCTTTATCTTTACAAAATTCCCAAAACAGAGAGGTTTCATCTCTTCAACCTTCAAGAATATAGAATCCCCAGCCGTACCCCTTTTCAATAACCGCTTTATTTCATTCTCAAGTTCTTCTCCAAAGACAGGTAAAATCCTTATCAAATCGACATCTTGAGGAGTTATTGAAAAAAGTTCCTCTGTCTTTTTCAACGATACAGAATCAAATGTAAAACCTTCAATAATGTTGTAGACACGGTTTTCTTCGATTCTCCTTCCTTCCTTTCTGACCGTTACAACTCCCCTATCAAACCACTCCTGTAATTCCGCCTTATTATTGTAGAACCAGTATGATGTGAAATATGTATTTCTTATGCTTTCCGGTGAAAGATATAGGAGAATATCATAATTTGTATCCAGAGAGCTATCGAGCCATCCGAGAAAATCCTCTTTTTTCCATTCCATGAAATTGCTATCCTTTATAAGCCTTTTAAGAAAGAGTTCAAATTCATCCGGCTCATTCGAAAGGATAAGATTTTCATCAAAGAAAGCAAAATCTATCTCCTTATTACCGGACGGATCCTTCTTGAAATAATAGGTAACAGTATCTATTCTTCCCTCACCGAAACTCTCCATCGACCGTGCAAGACTGGACTTTAGGTAATCCGACTTACTGATTTTTGTTATTAAGAGGAGTTTTAACTCTCCAATATCAAAAAGCCAGATACCTGTCTCTTTTCCTGAAAGTGTCTCAACGTTTTTTAATGAAAGAGAAAATCCAAGTATCTCCTCGAACTCGTCTAATCTTTTAGGAAATTTTAACCCGAGCCGCGTATTTTGATACCATTTCACAACAGATGAAGCCATGAAATCCCGGTAATGTCTGTCTCTCTGAAGTTCCCTTAAGACGTTTGAAAAATCTTTAAATTCAAGATAGATAACCGGTTCTTTCTCAAGGGGGTAAAGTGATGAAAGCATAATCAATGCAAAAAATGTTACAAACATCTTTTTTTTAATCATTGTTTCCTCCCGATATAATATTCATTATAACTGACTACATACATTTTTATTAGATTACACAGATTAAAATATGAGATTGCTTCGCATAAGCTGAGCAGGTGAGATGCACTCGCAATGACAAGAGGCGTATGAGATTGCTTTGCAAGGTAGAACAATGAGCAGCACTCTCAATGATACCTGAGCGTAGGCTAAAGCCTTGTTTTTGGGTCGCTTCTGTTTTACTCATAATCTTACCTTTTTTGTTTAACCATTATTTTATTCTTTTCTTTGCTTTATCCCTTATCTAATAACTAATAACCTAATAATTTAATAACAGATTACTACAGTGTTTCCCCATTTGAGAGGTCCTCCTTTATGATGAACCTTTCCACTTTTTTCATCTCCTCCATTTTCTCTTTAACACCCTCGAGTTTTTCTACTATTTTTTCATCCTTTTCCAGGGTTAAGATAGACTCAAGGATAAATCGAGTACTCTCATACTCTTCGATTCTCTCATAAAATTGAGCGGTTTTAAGGAGGAGGTTGAAAAGTATAGAATCAACATTAACAGTATCCCTCTTTTCTTCTTTGTCGGACAACAGGTTTCTTACCCTGGATATGTATTGCTTTTTGCTCTCTTGTTCATCGTACCAATCCAGGTAACGAGAAGGGTTGAGCGGTGTACTGACAATAAGTTCCTGTAATTCTTCATCCCTTTCCTCTTTCATCAATTCCATTACAAGAGGAACGACTATATCCTTTGTATCACCTTTAATATAGAGTGCCTTGTAAAGATATGAAATACTTTCATTGCCCTTGGTAAGTTTTGAGAGAAGGAGGGGAACCCGCGAAGTATAATAAGAAGTTTGGTTCATATACGTGCGGAGAAGAGAAATGGCATTCTCTTTCTTATTCAATCTCTTCAATAATCGTGCCTTTGCAATGTAGATATCCTCGGTTGGATCATTTTTCATTCCTTTATCTATAATTGATAATCCCCTTTCTCCACAATTTTCAACAATCTCGAATGCTTCCTCCTTGAATTCTCTCTTGTTTCTATTTGTTATAATATTAATTGCAATCTTGCATCCATCTTGCACCTGACCCATCTCAAGCAACAGTCGTGCTTTGAGAAGTTTCGCCTCTTGTGAATCGGGATTGTCCCTTAGTACCCTTTCAAGAAATTCGCTTGAGTGTTCAAATCTATCAAACTTATAGAGAAGTTTTGCTATTTCAAACAATTCTTGATGCGCATAATTCATTTTGAGCGCCAGTTCATTTAACGTCTGAACTGCTTCATTGTCTTTACCCATTAAAAGATAGGTTTCAGCAAGTCCGAGATAATTGGTTAACCAATTCCGTCCCCTTGTAATTAATCCTTCATATATATCCCGACGTAATGTCAAACCATTCTTGCCTGCTGAATCAAGAACCTTAAGGATTTCAGCCCAGTTTGATACGTATTCTCGTGATTCAATATAGTCTCTGAGTAATATTACAGCCTCTTTATTCCTTTTTAGTTTGAATAAGAGTTCTGCTTTCTGTGGAACAAACCAAATCGGTAAGCTGTCCTGGGAAACACCCTTTTCAGTATCAATTACCAATTCAAGGGCATCATTTGATCTTTTATCGTCAATAAGGGACACTATGAAGGTTCTTCTCTGGTAAAAATTCTTGCCTATTCTACCCCTCTCTATTAATCCTAAATACCGTTTTATGAAGAAGGCTCTTTCATTCAAGACCTTATTTTTAAGAAGAATATTGTAGAAATTATCATTTTTTCTTACATTTTGCGAAAGTTCCTTAAGAAAACCCTCGCTATTTTTTAATGTTTGAAAAGATAGATTGATCGCCCGTTTTGTTTCTCCATACGAAAGAAAATCTATTTTATGTTGTAGATAGTCGGTCAGTACATTTTCCCCCTCCTTCTGAAACCCAAGTGAGATTAAGGAGTTTATGTATTTCGCTTTACTGTAGAAATCGTCGCCGTCGAGATTTTTGAGAGTTTTTAGTGCATTCTTTTTATCACCAAGTGCTACATACGTCCGAGCAAGGTCTATATATGTCTCATTACTCGGCGCCAGCAGTATTGCTTTTGTTAAATATTCAAGTGCAGATTTATATTTCTCTTTTCTATAATAGTAGTTACCAAGATACCTGTAATTTCTGCTGTTTCGTGGTGATGCTTCGATTCGTGAGAAGAGGTAGCAGGAATCTTCCTCACCATAGAAGAAACTATTGATGTAGTAATCTCTCCCTGTTAGCACATCTATCCTTCTCTCTTCTATTTTATCACCAATACCTCTTATATCAAGAATATCCATGAAGTATTTCTTCCCCTCCTCTCTTTTGTAATCGAGATTAAAAGAAACAAAAGCCTTCTTCGCCTTTTTCCATATTTCTCTTTTATTTGGAAATCCTAAATCTATAATATCAAATGCAAGTGTACCATTTTTTCTTTGATAGAAATAGTTCAGTATCTGACCATTGTATGAAGAGGAAGTATGTGTAAGATCTTCTATCTCACTACTCATATTGTTGCTTGAAAGTATGTTTAGGTATCGCTCTATGAGAGGAGAGAAAGCACTAAAGGTAGTATGATATTTCTTGAAGTTTTTCCAACCGAGTTTATAATATTTTCGGAGCCATATCAACTCTTCATCTTTTGATACTATCCTTGATAATTTAGCAAGCCTGGCATAACCATTGCTCTCTTTCTTCAGAAAATCGTATGACTTTTTGAAAGCACCCCGTGCTTCATAAAAGCTCGAAACTTCATATAAGGAAGGGTACTTTTTTATTTTCTTTTCCTGCTTTAACTTCCAGTGAAGTAATCTTTCTGCCAATCTTGGCATCTCAGCATTTTTTGCAAACTGAAGAAGTGCCCTTATTATATTGGAATTGTATGGAAACCGTATGAAATCATTATATGTTTCACATAGATACCTTCTATCCGATTCATCTGAGAAATCGTTCCAGATAGAGACAATTCTCGTAGAAAGGAAATATCTGATTCTTGAACTTCTTGTAATTGCTTCGTTCCTCATGTAACTTTTTTCTTTCTTTGAATCATTATAATATTTTGCATATTGTGAGAATAAAAAGCCGAAAAGCTCGGGTGCTCTTCCCTTACAGAGATAAGCCTTTGATAAGGTAGAAAGCATTGTGTCATCCAGATAACCGCTGTACGGGTGTTGTTCTAATGTCCTCTTTCCTTTTCTTGCATGCCGAAATGCCTCCTCTGTAAGTCCATAATTGAGACATATTCTTGCAACATCAAAATATTTTCGCGCCCCCTTTGGTTTTGATTTTATGAGCTCGTCAAATTTCAAAAACATCTTTTCTTTCTCGCCTCTCCTTAAATAGATAAGTGCTATCTTTCTCGTTATCTCATTCTTTGTTTTTGAAAGTATATATGCCTTTTCATACTCCTTGATTGCCTCATCATACTTTCCCTGTATAGTCAGTCTGTCTGCGAGTTCTTCATGGAGATAAGCCTTCTGTGGTTGGTTACCAACCGCCTTTTTTAATTCTTCTATTGCAACATCAATATCCCCTTCTCTAAGATAGAATCTCACAAGGACCATTTGCCACCTATAATCCTTGTAAGATTTTTGAGCAGTTTTCTTATAGTAATCTGTCAATCTATTGACTGTATCATTTTTCTTTGAAAATGTATATACTTCATCAAGGAGTGAAATATTTTCGGGATCCCTGTTAATTGACTCTATATAGTAATCCTGTGCCCTTGTCTCCATATTCATCTCTTTTAACCTTCTTGCAAGCCCAAGGTAAAGTTCTTTGGTTATGTGCCTTCTACGAGAATAACTCAATGAGGATTTACCTATTAGTTTTATCTTCTCCAGATAAACATTCTCTAATCCTTTTGCATCGCCAAGTTTCTGATACATATCTCCTACAAGATTGAAATAGTTTACATTGTATGGGTCCTCGTTAAGAAGAAGGGCAAATGCTCTCTTTGCCCGCCTAAAATCATTAATGGAAATTGCTCTGTATGCAAGATTGTGAAGAATTGATGCCTTTCTTGCTCCTTTTGCTAACGATTGGGCTTCAAAGAGGAGATCAAGTGCACCAGATCGCTCATTGTGTCTCCATAGAAATTCACTGTATACTTCGAATATATTCATCTTTTCACGTGGCTCATCCTTAAGCATTCTAAGTAGCTCTTTGTAGATGGATTTTGCTTTGGAGAGTTTTTTTTGATTCTCATACGTGGAGGCGAGTAAAAGATAATCCCCCACTCCTCCAGTTACATCTACCAACCTCTTTGCATAATCAAAAATGAGATAGGTTCTATCCGTCGCCTCAAGCTCGAAGAGTATTTCCCTGATTGTGTATGGGTCCTGGAGAAGTGGAAGAATCTCTCCATACATATCAAGTTTTCTCTCGTAAAGACCAAGCCTATCAAGATAATCTGCGTAAATCCGCACCACCTTATCAGGTGTATCACTCTTTTGTATTGTTTTAATAAAGGTCTCTTCTATCAGTTTTCTGAGTTTATGAACCTTTGTTAGATAAATAAGCCTTGAAGTAACTTCTTTTATCTCGTAATAAAAATATTTGCCTGCAAGACTTGCATTAATGTATTCCTTTATGGCATTCTTATAATCCTTTAGTTCCTCACAGAGGACTGCCATCTCCTTTGCGAAGAGTGTATCGTTGAGAAGTGTCTCCCTCGCTTTCTTTATAATAGAAACAGCATCTACAAAATCGTAGTAATCCCAGAGTATTGTTGCGACATTTAAGTATGAGGTTTCCGAGCCAGGATAGAGGTCTATTCTTCTCATCCATTCAGTCTTTGCGCTCTCATATCTATTTGATTCTACCAACATCTCCCCCAACTGAGTGTAAAGTGTATCAAGAGTTGGAAAGAGTTTAATCTCCCTTAAAAACACACCAATTCCCTTTTCTGTTAATTCCCTATCTTCATAATAGTAGGAAAAATCGATTGACCTGTAGAGATTTGCAAGCCTTTCTGCAAATTCCAATCTGTCTGGATATAGTAAAGTAAGATACTGTAAAGGTTTTTCTGCCTTTTCATTCATGGAAAGGTACCTGGCTGCCTCCGCGTCAAAGAGTGTATAGAGTATTCCTTGCTTTTTACGCGTTTTTTTCACATACTCCATCAATGTTTTTTTCTTAGAAAGATTTTTTAAGAATTGTAGCCTTATTTCCGTGTCATAGAAAAAGTAGGTCTTATATAGTCGTAGAAGCTCTCTGTTATATTTCGAAGGCGCTCTGCTATAATAACGAATAAGCTCCTTTGCAAAATTTACATTATCCGGAAATCTACTCATCCCGTATTTGTACATTGCAAGATAGAACCGGTTCCCTGGGTCAGAAAAACCCTTCCTTGGGTCAAAGTGGACGAATTCCCTGAGGTATGCCTCAAGCTCCTTATCATTAAAAATTTCTTTTATTTTCTGAGTCTGGTTTCTAAATGCCTCTTCACCCTTGTGCCGAATATACCATCGGGCAAGCTTGTGATACCAGGTCTTCTCATCAAAATGTCGAACTGCATATTTATACACTTTTAATTCTTCGTGATAGAGATTATAGTTATAGATAAGCGAAAGAAATCTCTGGTATAGGCGTTCGTCTTTTGGATGTTTTTTTATCTCACCCCAGTATAGCCTTGTGCATTGAGTATAGTCTTTCTGTGAAATCAGTTTAGAGACAAACCTTTCGAAAACAGCATGGTACTCATCCATCCTATTTTCATTCGATAACCTGTTAAGAAGCTTTCTGTATGTGTTGTTTCCCTTCTCCTTTTTCCCAAGAACAATGTAACCTGCTGCCATCGCTTCGTAGATTGGGACATAATTACCTTTTTTGAACTTCTTTATATACTCATTGCCAAGTTCTATCACAGGTTCGTTTATATGATGTCTTAGGAGCTGCTTCATCATCAGCGAATAAAGTGAATCCACTTTTTTTATATCCGGATATCTCTTTAGAACATAGGAAAAGAGTTCATATGTAAAAGACAGATTCATAATCTTTCCCTTTACATACTCAAAACTCTCCTCCCTCTTATCATAATCGAGCGTATTGTAGTAGAGTGAGAGTAATCCACCACCAATTCCTGGGTTCTTATCAAAAGTAAAAATAACATCAGTAGTTGGCCTTGTATTATAGCAAACAGAACCTGTTGTTTCATCTGTTAATAATTTAAAGATTTCAAAAAGGAGTCCCTCTGTTTCTCCTTTATTTGAAAGGGTTTTCAAAAAATAGTCATACGAGTAACGTGGATAACCAAGTCTCCTGTATAGCTTTCCGACAAGGTAGGAATCGTCAGGATATTTTCTTATGAATTTTGTAATAACCATTTCTGCTTCTTCCCAATCTCCCTTTTCAAGGCAAACTAAGAAAAGAAATAGAATTGATTTTTTATCTCTTTTACTCTTCCATTCTTTTTTATATTCCCTTAACCTGTTCAGGCTTCCAAGGAACGCAAAGAAATCTGATGTTGCATATATATCTTTTAATGGGTCCAGTTCTTTCAGATAAAGTTCAATTGCTTTCTTTTCTCGGTTTAGGGATGAAAGAAACATTTGTGATTCTTTAAGATAGTACCTCTTCTCATCGGGGAATTTCTGATAAAAACTCTTAAGAGCCTCCATCCATTCATCTTTTTTCTTATCTCTTTTCAACTCGACCATCTTCTCCTTGTAAAATGTATGTGAATCCGGGAACGATGCTATAAGATGGTCAAGGTATTCATATTTTTTTTGGTGGAGGTTGTGTTCCTTTGCTATCTCTATAAGTTGCAGCCAGTTAGCAGGTTTATCTTCCTTCTTAGAACGTTCAAGAAGATAGTTGAGTGCCTTTATTATCTTGTTCCTTTCAAGATAATAGTGACCTGCAAGGTTAATTGCATCTACTGAATTTTTTTCTTTCGAGAGATACTCCGTAACGAGGCTTTCTGCTTCTTCAAATTTTCCGAGATACCTCTTTACTTCAATTAGTTTTTTCTTATCCTTTAGTCTTCTTTCCTTCTCAAATGGAGGTCGAGGAATTCTAACGTTCTCACCAAAGAATTCTTCAAATGTAAATTCACTGTCTCCCTTTCTATGAAGTCTTTCATAAAAACCTTTGATTTCATCCGGAATCTCAAAACCCATAGGCTCTACTTCTGGAAGTCTATACATTACCTCACCCTTTTTACAGCCAGTAAGAAGAAGCAGTACAACAGAAAGCAAAAAAACCAATTTTTTAATAATATTCATCAGATAACCTCCTTATGTCAATTCTATGATACATTATTTTTCCGTTACCTGTGCATCTCCATCCCGCAACTTATAATCTTATTTGAAATTATGTTTATTTTCTTTTATTCATATTTAATTTCTTTCTTTGCGTTCTTTGCGATCTTTGCGGTGAAATAAATCTCATTCCAGTGTTTTTATTTATGTAGCGTTGGGGCTTGTCCCCAACAATGTTTTTTGCCAAGAACAAGCCTCGGCGCTACATTATTAAACTGCCTATGGTTTTAATTCCCTACGACATCAACATCCATCTCCTTATATGTTGTGTTGAAAGCAAAATCCTCGGCTACAACCTTAAGCATATATCTCCCTGTTGGGAGATTCCTCGGAATTCTTAAAATGCCTGTGCTTGCAAGGTATTTCGGATTATAAACAAGAGGAAATGGCAGACATCCATCTATCGATGCCTCTATCCTTCTTGTATCTTTACTCGCATATGCCTTAAGTAAAACTTCTTCACCTGCTGTGAGCACGGCTTGGGGGAGTTCAAGTCGTAATATAGGTGGTTTTCTATCAATGATAAATGTTTTCTTTTCCTTATATATGTTACCCTCTTTATCCTTCATTACGAGGATTGCATTATACCTACCATCATTTGTTGTAGATGGGACAAGAAATCTCACTCGCCAGAGACCTTCATCTTCATGGTAAACCATCCTTTTAATAAGTCCAAAAGGAAAGATTGCTACAATATCTACAATATTTGTATCCGCCTTTACAATGAGCATGGGGTCTCCTGGCCTTATGATTCTTGGTCTTAAGAGTGCTCTCGGTGCTGCGAGGAAGGATGTATACGGCGTAACAAACTTATACTGTTTTGAAAGAGCAATAATCTCATTTACCCACTCCTCCTTCTCGCCCTCTATCCTTATTCTTTCAAGAAGATAATCCACCCTTCGCTTTGCCCAGAGTCTTCTTACCTCTTTATACCTCTTTTCTTCTTCAGGGAATGAGAAGGTTTTCTTTATACTTCTTTTTTTACCTTCATGTAAAAAACTTAAATGAACCTTTCCTTTTTTTACTGGTTTTAAATACTTTCCTGTAAATGAAACACCATTTCCGTTGAAGACGGATGGAGCTGTTTCAGGATAGATATCAGAGAATACTGAAGTGGGTGATAATCTAAGTTTGATATTGCTGATTTTCCTACCACCTATGGTCTTAAAAAAGAGTTTTAATTTTTCATCATTCAACACCCTGAGCCATAGGTATGCTCCACCCGTATTCGTAGCGAGTTTTTCAAGTAATGTCTTATTTGCATTATCTCCTATGCCAACAATAAAAAGAGAAGGGAGATCTTCTGTTATCTCCAATAGCCTTTTGTAATCGATCTCTCCAATCGTTGGATATCCGTCAGTAATGAGAACAGGGATTATCTTTCCTTTCTTCTTCAAACCTTTCAGTACATCTTCAACGTTCGTTCCTCCTGTAACATATTTTGACTTTATAAAAAGAAGTGCATCATTTCTGTTAGCCTCGTTATTCAGAAGAGGCTTTTCCCATTTTGTATCCAAACCTGTGCTGAAACAGGCAATATTAATTCTATTCTTCTCTTCAATTAGATTGAGTAATCTCGATAGAGAAGAATAGGCAAGTTCGAGTTTCTTCCACATCATAGAGAGTGAATTGTCAAAGAGGAAAAGATACTCATGCTGCTTTTTTACACTTTCAGAGCTCTCTGTTATGTTAAACCCAGTCCTCAGAACAAAAAAACCAGTTTGTGGGGAAGGAATGCCATCGAGGTAGAAGTACTCACCTTTCTCTTCGATGTCACGGAAAGTCAAAAGTTTAATAGAAACATCTTCGAACCTTTCCTTAAAAGAAAACACCATATCCTCATCGAAAATTACATTCTTTACTTCAAAGCTGGCTACAATTTTATTATCACTTTTTTCTATAATTCTTAGAGGATATGATGAGGAGGAGACTATAAAACTCTCGATTGGAAGTCTGTCCTCTATTAGTAATGAGATAGAAAGGGATTCTGCTTTCTCCTCCTCAAATAGTGTAGGTTCAAAAGGGAAATTGTAGAAGACCTTTGTCTGATTAAGCGGGAGGTCCTCTGTATAAAATAGCTCTACTCTTTTTGTTCCATAAGGAGGAATGGGGGATACATTCACACTGAAGTAATCCACCTCATGTTCCAACCTTCCTCTCTCGAGCAATCCAGGGTCAATAGCCTGCCATACAAGTTTCTCATATATCCTTCGCGCCTTTTTTCTTTCCATAATTATTCCTGGAATCCTCACTCCGTCCTCCCAGATAGCAAAATCTTTAAGCATTGCCATCTCAGGAATTGTAAAGATATACTGTCCTTCGAGGATTTTACCTGTATAATTTCTGTAGACCTGAAGCACCTTCGTTTCCGCAATCCTGTCGCTAATTGTAATATTGACCTCCATCCTGTAAAGTGAAAGGATAGAAGGATCAGGATAATCACTTACCGAGGATGGGATAAGAACACCCGCATCACTCAGGAGTAAGGATGTCAATAATCCAGAAAATAACAATAAAAATATTATCTTTTTCATAAATCAACCTCCATATGAAATCGTACAACAGTCGAGGCTTCCAGCCTCGGATTTCTCTATTTTGAGCCAAGATGGCTCACCTGTTATTAAATACACATCATCCGCTATTGTTTCGTAGGTGAATCTTTTATACATTAAAATAGAATACTTTGTGTAATTTTACAAATTCCTGACTTTTCCAATCATCAACTTAGGTTATTTTCATTACAGTGGCATTTCTTTTGATTCAATCCTGTAAAGCCCCTGTTCCGTTCCAATGTAAAAATATTCATCATCTACGTAGATCGCTGTAACATCATCAAGGGGAAAGAGGCCTCTTAAGAATTTTCCTTTATTTTCCTTCTCATTATATACAAAAAGTCCGCTTTTACAGGTACACGCAAAGAGGTATGGTTTTTTGTAGAAAAGACCATTATGGTTTACCTCCACACCCTTTGTCTCTTCTATACTCTTTATACCTTCCTTATCCAAATAGGAGATACCGCCGCCGTAAGTTCCTATATAGATTCTGCTACCAGTATCTATTAATCCGTTAATCCAGTTGCTTTTAAGCGCTGAATTGGCTGACGTAAAGTTTTTGAACGATTTTCCATCAAAGACGGATATGCCCCCTAATGTCCCAAGTATAATCTTATCTTCTGAATGTGCTAAGGCATATACCCTGTTGTTTATAAGCCCCTGAAAAGAACCAAAGTTCTTAATATTAAAATGGACAAGGTCCATCAAGCCAAACCCTCTTGATGTACCAGCAATAAGTTTTTTCCCTCTTATGAGGACAGAACTTACAAAATGGGAAGGGAGCCCCTCTATCTTTTTTACACCTCTTTGATCTAGTAAAAAAAGACCCGAATTTGATGCAATAAATAATGCATTTCCAGCACTAACTATCTGATTTATCTCATTAACATCCTTTTCAATATTTAGCCTATGTAAACGATTCGATTTCAGCGAAAAACAGCCATCCTCAAATGTCCCTATTATAAGTTGTATTCCTGTTTTTAACAACGAAGTTATATAGTTCAGTGGGATATCCACAGATGGTCTGTAAAAAACAGACCATTTTCCGTCTTCAAGAAGATAGACACCTTCACTTGTTAAAGCAAATAGTTTGTTGTTTAAGACCCTAAGCCTGTTAATGCAAGTCTCTTTCTTTGCAACCCGATCTATTGTCTTCCCAATAATTACCCTTCCATCGAAGGTGCCACAGCAGATTTTCTCGTTATATTCTGTGATGGTCATTATGAATTCACCTGTTAATTCGAGTTTTACTTCTTCTCTCGTTATCTTTTTTAGGCCAAGAGGAGTAGCTATGTATATCACTTCGTCCTTTTCCTTTATATCATTTACTGCATCAATATCTAATATACTATCCTTGAATGTCGCAGTTGAAATGTAAACCTTTCCTCTTATTGTTCCTACAACAATCCCATCTGAGAACGGTTTTGTAATCTTCGCATCCTTTATATCTTCTATCTTACTGACCTCATCCTCGCTAAGAAGATAGACACCATTCAAGGTAGAAATGAGAACATCTTCTTCTCTTTCTGAGATTCCCAAAACCTTCCCCATCTTTTTCAGGTTGTACGAAAAGAAGAGGTTTTCCCGCAAATCAATAAGTTTACCTCCCTCTGTGAGAGCAAGAATACCATTCTCTCGTTTTAGTAATTGAAGAATACTATTTTCTGGCAAACCCCAGTTTGTATTTAACTCCTTTAATATCGTCCCATTCTCCGAAAGGATAATAATACCCCCTGTTGTAGCAAGGTAATAGTTTCTATTAAGCAAAGCAATATCCCTCACATCCCCTTTATTAACAAAGAGTTCCCATCCTTTCCTGTTCTTAAGAGTTATTTCAGAAACCTCTACTTTCTCTGGTTTTTTCTCTCTCCTAAGTTGAGCAATCACCTCTTGTGATTGTTTTACAACCTTGATAAAAATGACTGAAATGATAAGGATTAAGACAAAAATAAGAACTATTAATGAATAGAGAATTTTTCTTTTCATAAAATAAAATCTATCAGAATACAACTTCCAAGTCAAGAAAAATTGACCGATGATTATTTTTCCACTTTTTCCAGATTTTAATAGTACTAAGCATAGCCTAAAAAGTGGGGTCTGCAAATCCCTTAAAAGTTCTTGACATTTATTATTATCAATGATATTATTTTCCTCAAACAAGAAACTTGAAACATTCAAAACAATGCTCCTTACTGAGTCACCATATAGTGATAAAATCTGTGAGGTACTGAAGAAAGAAATTATGCAATCGCATTGTTACCATGTGCCATAAAATTTCTAAAAGGGAGGCAGGTATGTGTAAGGAGAGCAGTATCAGTGTTAAAACCCTCAGCATCGCTGCAACTCTTGGAGTTGTGGTATGGGCAATGATAGGGTGCGGTGTGATAAGTTCGGTGCGTCCATTGGGTCAGGGAAAACACTCTCTGACTTTTGCTGTTGGTGGTCCCTTTGCCGATTACTATGGAGGGTCTAAGCCGATTCCTTATGGTCTTGTTAGATATAGACGGGGTCTTACAGAGAGAACCGACTTCTATGCTTCTTATCACCTTACTCCTGCGATATTTGGCATTCTTGGGTTAGATTTCGGCATAGCAAAACAGTACGCTGTTCAGAACAGTATACGTCCAGCAGTAAACATCGGTGGGGGTCTCAATTTCTTTTTTCAAGCATATGACACATCGCACTCTCTCTCATTCGATCCAAAAACATTCAGAGCTTTTCCACAGGTTTTCTTCGTAGGAAGTTATGATGTGAAGAGTCACCTCATTTACTTCGGCGCTGACAACATGCTTCAGTGGACAAGCCCCTATCTTGTAACTGCACTAGTTCTGGGAGGTGAGTACAGGTGGTCAAGGCTATTCAGAACAACACTTGAGACACGCTGGTTTGCTCCATGGGAGAACTCGACCTTCAGAGCTGTCAATTATACTGCTCCGATATTCAAACATGGAGACATAGGTCTTGTACTTGGGTTAAACCTTTATTTTTAGATATCAAACACAAATTAGGATGTCTAAACAGGTATAATATATTATACCAGGAGGATATTATGAAAACTACTCAAGCCTTCCTTCTCATTATTGTCCTTTTATTTTGTACCATATCTTGTTACCGATTCTATACGCTCGATGTTTTCTACTTTGAACCCGAGACCGTTGATGAGTATTTCCAGCCTGAGGATATCGAGGATTGGTATCATATCAGGTGGGTAATTCCTGACAGTCTTATTGAACCTGTGGTCCTCGATGCAAAAGGGAATAAAGTTTATGGATTCTTTGTTAAAGCAACGGATACAATCATAAACCCTGTCACTGTTATTTTCTCTAACGGTAAGGATAAAAACATCAACAGGTACTGGGGATGGGTGGAACTCCTCTGGGAGTGTGGTTACAATGTTTTCAACTACGATTATGAGGGCTATGGCAAATCAGAAGGTTCACCCTCAGATGAAGCGTGTTACAGGGATAAGCGGAAAGCGGTCGATTATGTAAGAGCAAGAAATGATGTTGATCTTTCGAGAATAGTCTATATGGGGCTTTCTATGGGGACATACGTTACTGTCTACGGTGCTGCGGACTATGTGAAACCCGCTCTGGTTATACTTGAATCACCCCCTGCATCATCTACAGCCCTCCTCAAGGACTCGTACCTACTTGACCTTCCTGGCTCCTATGTCGTGGATGCAGCAGACTTCGACTCTGAGAAACGTATCGCAAATATCGGGACCCCCCTCTTTCTGATGGCTGGTGAAGATGATGATTTTGTGGTCTTTGAGCGGAACGGCGAAATCCTCTTCGCAAAGGCAAAAGAACCCAAAGAACTCTGGTTAGTTCATGGCGCCACACATACAGACATCAAGGAAGTAGTGGGCTACGATGTTTACAGGGGGAAAATATCAGATTTTGTCAACGCCTATCTGCCCTAAACCGTAAGCAGTTTTTTTCGTTGTTCAAAGAGTGACGCTTTCGCAAGGGAAAAGAAAGAAGTTAATCTAATGCTTGGACTGTCTTCTTCGAAATTGAGGTAGTTGTTTTTCGATGGAGTTGGTTAATCCTCTTCATTTATCCTTTCACAGGGGTAGTAATCTTATTTGCCATTAATTTCATGAGCAGTGGAGTGGAGATTGCTGAGAGAATTGCCATAAAAACAACTGCTGTGAAAATATCTCTGTTTACTACACCACTCTTTAACGCTATCGCAGCAATAATCAACTCCACCGCTGCTCTTCCATTCATTCCAAAGCCAACCGTGAGAGACTCAACAGGCTTTAGCCCTGAAAGGAGTGCACCCCCCCCTGCTCCAAGTATCTTTCCAATAAATGCGGCTGCAACAATTAAGAGTAACGGCATACCGAAAGCACTGAGAGAGAACTGAACTGAGAATCCCACCCAGGCAAAGAAAAGCGGTGCAAACAAACCCCATATCCAGTTCCCAAGGTTCTGTTTCTCTGATAGTTTCAGAAAAGGTCCGAGAATAAGGCCAGCTAAAAATGCTCCTATAACAAGATGAAGACCAGCAAAATGAGAAATTATTGAGAAGAGAAGGAGAAAAAGTATAAAAAAGGAAAATCTTTCCTGTGGTGATTTCATTATTAAACGAAAATACTTTCGTAGTTTTTTACCAAAATGACCGAGTAGCACGCTGAAAATAACGAAAATTGCAGCAACTAAAACCATTATAAATATATGCCTAATTGAAAAACTAGCTTCTCCTCTACTCATATTCATTATAACCGAAAGTATCATTACTCCGATTATGTCATCAAGAACTGCAGCAACAATAATAGTCATTCCGACCTTTGTTGATAGTTTTTTTAATTGAATAAGGGTTGCGACACTTAGAGCAACAGCTGTAATGGAAACTGCTGCCCCAATGAAGAGTGAAGCAAGTAATTCAAGATTCAGAAAGTGTTTCCCTACAAGAAAACCCAATGAGAAGGGAAGGATGACGCCACCAATCGCTGTTAGTAGTCCATGTTTGGCAGAAGAGAACAGGGCGGACAGATCAGTTTCAAGCCCTGCACCAAACATAATCATTATCCCGGCTAACTCAACAATTGATGAGAGTTTCGTGCTGGCATATTCTGTTGATAAGAATAGATAAATTCTATGACCTTCATGAAAAAGGAAAGTTGCAATGAATGCAAAAAGTGGTCCAATGATTATTCCACCAAGTATTTCTCCAACAATCTGCGGCTGCTTTATCTTCTTAGCAAGACGACCCAAAAAGACTGCTAACCCAACAAGCAAGAAGATATAAACAAAGGTTTCCATTAAATCTTCCAGAATCCTTTGAGAATCACAGGGCGATTAATATTACCAATAATCATCACTTCTTTTTTCATTTCATCAAATTGTCTCATTTAGCAAGAAAATACTCTTCTTCGTTTGCAAATTTATACTACAAAGATAATCCATAGTCAAGAAAAAAGAGGAATAAGACCGTCAGATAAAGAAAGATACTATTGCCATAATAGCGATTATGAAGCTTAAGAATGCAGCGAGGGAGAGAAGGGGATGGAGTTTCAAAATGAAAGGGACAAAATGGAGTTCAAGAAAGCCAACAAAATTGGGGAATATGAGATTCAAAACAAAAACAATAAAGAGAAGCCCGAATAGAGAAGACCAGAAGTGGACAAAATCCTGTCTTGAAGGAGTAAGATGAAGACTTATACCGAATGCAAATAGGACATAGATATAGAATCGTATATTTAAAAGGTTTCTCCAGTTAAAGAATATTTTCAACATATAAACCGTTCTTTCAAAGATTATGTTAATGTATAACTTAAATTGTGGGAAGTTGCTGATTATATTAGAAGAGAGAATGGGCAATGTGTTACCCTCAATAAGTTGTGGCATAAGTAGTTTTGTGAGAAGGTAAATAATCAGCGAACCACCGAAGAAAGGTGCAACTGCAATTAATGGATTCCCAATATATTTATGAAACGGATTCCTTTCATTCCAGGAATGTTTTATGTGCCCCAGTTCGCCTGTCAGGAAATTTGGTCTAAAAAGGACCAATTCCTGTATTCTGTGTCCTGTCAATAGCGCGACAATAGCATGACTTAATTCATGAATGGGTGTGCCTATGAGTGCTAAAGGAAGGGCACCGCACCATCCAAACCTTCTTGCAAACCTTCTGTTTGCAAAACCGGAGAGTATTTCAATAACGATGCATGATGCAACTATAGGAAGAAAGAGTAAAACAGTTTTAAGACTGTTTGTGAGAGCATTAAGCAAATAGTGTATTATAATCATTTCCTTTAGGGGAAACAAAAAACGAAATCCTAATGACGAACGTTAAAGATCTACTAATATTAACATATTAAACGAAGAACAAAATTTGGATTTACCTTGTTTTATTCGATAACTATTCTATCTATTATTCTCTGGTTATGTTCTATTGGATATTTTCTTGCCTGTTCAAGGTTTCCAAAGTAGAATCTTTGAAGACCAAAATAGATAATTAAGAGTGCATCCATTCTTCGGTCTTCCCTTACAGCCTTATACGTTAGATAACCAAGTGAAAGGTTTAAGGAAAAAGAGATGATACCTTGAAGTGGTTTCGAAGCATATATCTGTCCAGCACCCGGGATAAACGTAGAAAGAAGAAGAGCAACCTTTGGCGACTTGAAATGCTGAGCGGATATTTCCCTTAACATTTGAAAAGCACGTTCCTTTAGCGCAGAAGAGGTAATCTTATCGAATTCCTCCTCTGCCTCTTTCCATTTTCTTTCCTTAAGGTAACTTACACCAATGAGATAGTGGGTTGAATCAGATGACCCATCTCTCTTTTCCAAATCCTTCAACGTTATACGTACATATTCTAATGCACCCCTGTTGATAGAACATATAGAAGAACTAATGATCAAGAGCTTTTCAAGCTCAGAGTCTCTTACACCCTTCAGAATAAGTTCATCATAGATATTCTTTGCTTTGTCAAAATCATTACGTTTTCTGTAACATTCAGCAATTCTGAATTGATAGAAATCGACAGAATCGCTGTTATTTGAAAAGAAGGACATTCTTTGATATTCACCGAGCGCCCTAAGGTAATCCTTTTCATTAAAAAGATAATCCGCAAAGTTTCCCACACTTTCGTTACTATAGCAGAGGCTAACTACAAAGAACATGAAAGTCAGTCGTAAAAATAATGTGGCAATACGGACCCAATGTTCAACAGTTTTCTCAAGATTATGAAACCTGTTGTGAGCAGAGTAAGTAATCATTCTTATTGTCATATAAAATAATAATCTCGTTTTTTTCTATGGAGTAAAGGTTATTTTTGGGGTGCATCAAGTCGGGTAGAGATTATGAAAATCGGTGATTTTGCCCTTTTGCAACAACATCGTTGTTGCACTCCATATGAATTTCTGTCATCTCTCTATTTTATCTTGCGCACTTCTTCTTTTGTTTTTCCGTCGTTCTTCTCCGTACTTTCTAGCACATAATTCCATCATTTTAGTGAGATAGGAAGATGTATCTTAGAATAAATAGAAGAGCGAGTAAATAACAGAGCCAGCTTACCTCTTTCCCTTTACCACTAATGAGTTTCACTATGGGGTAAGAGATAAAACCAAATGCAAGACCATCTGCTATGCTATATGTAAGCGGCATTCCTATAAGTGTGAGAAATGCTGGAATATATTCAGAAGGGTCTTCCCAGTTAATCTTAACAACAGTTCTCATCATCATACTGCCAACGATTATCAGAGCAGGTGCTGTTACAGGATAGAGAAAAACACTCTCACTAACTTCAAAACCTCCCCCTATCATTCGTATAATAGGTGCAAAAAAGAGACTCACAAGGAAGAGAAGAGAAGTAACCACACTGGCAAAACCTGTTCTACCGCCAGAAGAAACACCTGCTGTGCTTTCTATATAACTTGTAACTGTAGATGTACCAAGGACTGCTCCAAAGATAGTCCCTGTTGCATCAGCAAGTAAAGCCTTGTTCGCCCTCGGGAGTTTTCCATCCTTTATAAAACCTGTGGCAGTACCAACGCCCACAAGTGTTCCAATGGTATCAAACATATCCATAAAGAGAAAAATTAAAATGACTGTTACGCCACCGAGTTTGAATGTGCTCACTAAGTCCAGTTTGAAGAATGTTGGAGCAATAGTTGGTGGAAGGCTTGCAATACCCTGGAATTTTACAACACCAATAAAAACACCTATTAGTGCTGTTGTAATTATACCGATAAGTATGCCTCCTTTTATTCTCAATGCTAAGAGGATGGAAATAATAAAAATACCAATTATTGCAAGTAAAACAGGGGGTGAGTGCAGGTTACCGAGAGAAACAATGCCACCAGGGCTTTTAATGATTATTCCTGCCTGAACAAACCCGATAAATGCGATGAAAAGCCCAATGCCTCCGGCAATACCATGCTTTAGTGATTCAGGAATAGCATTAATAATCATCTCCCTTATTCTGAGGAAGGTAAGAATAACAAAGACTATGCCGGAAATGAGGACAGCTCCAAGTGCTGCCTGCCAGGTTAACCCCATTGTTAATACAACAGTATAAACAAAGAAAAAATTCTCACCCATACCGGGCGCAAGCGCAATAGGGTAATTTGCATAGACTCCCATAATTAGCGTAGCTACGAATGAGGAAATGCAGGTCGCTACAAAAACAGCGTCGAAATCCATACCTGCAACTTGCAGAACAGCAGGCTGTACAAATATAATATATGCCATTGCCATAAAGGTTGTAAAACCTGCTATTATCTCTGTTCTTATTGTTGTCCCCATTTCATCAAAATGAAAGTATCTACCTATCATCATCCCTCCTATGCATCATCACTTTCTCTTTTTGTTAAATATAGAATTTCTGGATTTGGTGTATATCCAAGCGATTTCGCAAGGTTTATTGATTGTGTATTACTTTTATGTACTAAAAGACCAATTATCTTGATCCCTCTTTTCCGCAAGGCTTGTTCTGCTTTAACTGTCAGAGCTTTTGCAATCCCTTTCCCTCTTTTTTCTGGAACAACTGCAATGCGATTGAGCCATCCTTTTCTTCCTTCTGTTGAGGCAATAATTACTCCAATAAGTTCATCATTTTCCTCTGCGCCCAGTAAGAGATCGGGTGTAGCCTCAATTTGCTTCTTCATTGATGCCTTGCTTTCCCTCCCTTTTGGCTTAAAAGGAAGTCCTGAACTTCTCCATATCTCTACCATTTTATCGTAATCACGAAGTGACAGTCTTCTAATTTTTATTTTCTGTCCCTTAGATCTCTCACACAATTTCCCCCCTCTTCTTTGGCAATATAGCAGGCTCTATCAGATGCCATTACCAGACTTATCTTATCCTCGCCATCTAATGGATAAGAGGAAACTCCAATACTTAAAGTAATCCCTAATTTTTCACTCGCATTATAAACCCTCTTCCTTATTCTCTCTGCTACCGCTTTTGCAAATGATTCATCTGTTTCAGGAAGCACAACTACAAATTCATCGCCACCAAACCTGCAGATGAAGTCTATATCTCTAATACTTAACTTCATAAATTTAGCATATTCGGCAAGCACCTTGTCCCCTTCAAGATGTCCATTCTTATCGTTATAGCTCTTGAAATTATCAAGATCTATAAGGAGTAAACTCAGTGGGCGGTTATATCTCTCAGACCTTCTTAATTCCGTATCTATCATTATATCAAAATGTCTTCTATTAGGTAATTCAGTAAGGGGGTCGGTAAGGGAAAGCATCTTTGTCTCTTCATAAAGTCTTGATTTCTCTATTGCATTCGCTATCTGTGCTGCAATTATTGATAGAAGTTTTATCTCCCATTCGCTGAATGCATCGTTTTTCTTACTTTCTACATCAAGGACTCCTATTGTACGTTTCTCTATTTTAAGGGGGATAACAACCTCTGATTTAACATGTGGAACCCCCTCTATATAATACTTGTCCTTAGAAACATCCGGTGCATAATATGTTTCTCCTGTTGCTGCTACATGTCCAGTGATTCCATCAATACCAATTCTGAATTTCATCTTTAATATTTTTTGGGAATAACCTTTAGCCGCCTCAATGATAAGTTTTGAGGACTCTCTATCTACAAGAAGTATCGCAGCATTATAATACCCAAAAGCCTTCTTTAATTCTTCAAGGATTTTTAGTAAGAGAGTTTCAAGGTCGAGTGTTGAGATCAAGGTCTGGCTTATTTTGTATGAAATGGAAAGGTTTCTGATTTTCTGTTCAATCTGTGCATATAACCTCGCATTCTCTATAGCCACTGCTGCCTGGTTTGTCAGGACGGAAATCTGTGATACCTCTCTCTTTGAAAAAACACGGGGTTTTGAAGAACCTACAAAGAGGATTGCAATTAATTTTTTCTTAATCATAACAGGAATAGCAAGCACTCCCCTTCTTTTCTTCTTCAGCGCTGTTGGATTTACATCCTTTTCATTTCTTATATCCCGAATTGCAATCGGTCTCTTTTTCGAAAGGATCCTGCCTGAAATCCCTCTGTTAAGTCTTGCAGTGCTTTCATATGATTCGAGTCTTTTCCTCTTTTTATTGTAATTGTACGCTTTTTGTATTCTTTTTTCTTTCTCATCAATGACAATAATACTTCCCATCTCTGTGTTGGTCAAATCTACTGCCGCTGATACAAATGTCTGCAGAACATCAGAAAGTTTGAGAGTAGAAGTAAGGGTAATGCCTATATGCTCGAGTGCTGATTTTTCTCTAAGTTGATTCTCAACCTTTTTTATAAGACTGGCATTATGAATAGCAATTGCAGAGAAATCACAGAAGACTCGTAATGCATCAATATCTTTTTCTCTGAATGTATATCGTCTTCTATAGTATAGATTGAGACATCCGATAGAAGTTTTCACCAATACAATAGGTGCAACTACACAGGAAACAAGCCCTTCCTTTTTGAACCACATAACGGAAAAGCTATCTCCCATAGACTTGAAAAGTTTTACAAGGTTTGGGACGATGGTAGGTTTTTGTGAACTTAAAACCTT
>Ga0209977_10000031_pt1 | contig 47344 bp, 53 predicted proteins | sample SumtaG_2_FD_183113 | JGI IMG/M metagenome (GOLD analysis project Ga0209977, IMG submission 183113) | Deep subsurface microbial communities from Indian Ocean to uncover new lineages of life (NeLLi) - Sumatra_00607 metaG (SPAdes) (version 2) | ecosystem: Environmental > Aquatic > Marine > Oceanic...
GAAAAGAACAAGAGTATCAATATAAAGCTGAGGACCAGATATTATCTAAGTCTTTTATAGCTGGCGTAGTATTAGCTTGGCTTGCAGAGTTAGATTTAGTAGTCTGTAAAGAATTGAATGGTCGTAAGATGCATGAGCTTAATCTAGCTTTATGCAAGCATAAGCCTAGAGCTAACCTTATCTGGATGGCTAGGCGACTCCTAGTATTCCCTGCTACTGGCGCATTGCGTATTAATCTTGATACTGTCTATTCAGAATATAAAGGCTGGCAACATGAGACTAAGCAATGGTCTAGTGCTATCAGTTCTTATATTGAAGCAATGCTAGAAGATGAAGAAGAAAGATTACCTAAGCTTAAATCCCACAAGCGTACTAGTATAGCAGTCTATGATTCTCATCTTCCACCTAAGACTAATAGATTAAAGAACATAGATAAACCTCTTAATGGTAAAAGAGTCAATAGTGTATTAGGCTCTGCTATTAAGATACTAGGTACGCTTAAAAAAGCTAATGTGATAGATAAGCGTAAGCAGTCACAGATTCATACAGCTATAATGACCTGGCCTGAGCTTTCAGATAATGGTCTAGAAAGATTAGGTGACAGACTGCAAGAGCTTAGCGATGAGACTAGCCTATCATCTGATGAGCAGCAGATTCTATTTAAGGTAGGATTAGCTTTCAGTACAGGTGAAATTAAGATGGTAGGTAATGCAGCATTATATACCCTAGGAGAGACTTTCCTAGGAGAAGTAGTAGAAAAATATCAGCCCGAACAGGAACTTAGCCTAGTCGAAAGATTAAAAGCTAAGGTTAAAGAACATGAATCTAACAGATAAGCTTAAAGCTAAATCTAATGCTTTCAAGGAGCAGGCTGTACCTCAGTCTATTGGTCCCGGAATACCACAGACTATTCCAGAGGAACAGCCTGCTCCACCTTCTGATAAAATAGCCGCAATACAGGCTAATCTAGCCATTATTAATAAGCTACAAAGACAAGCTAATAAGGCTAGAGCATCTGTTATGGGAGTCTCAACGGATACTAGTGTATCAGATACGCAATCTGTCCTAGGAGGCGAGCGTGTTGATACTGCTGTTGAGGCTCCCACTCCTATTAATGATAAGCCTATGTCTATTGCTGATAGAATTAGAGCCAAAGCAGAAGCAGCAGAAGCTGAATCTGAGGCTGAGAATACTATCATAGAGTCAGCTATTGTAAAGTATATTGAGAATCAAGATACTCCAGCAGATATGATAGCTAGAGTAAAATCTGCTGAGGTAGAGATAGATTCTGCCTTTGAGCCAGAAGATGAAGGACCAGAAACCTTTGGCTTAGACTTATTAGATGTGTATGGTAATCCTATTACACTTAATGATAAGCAGGCACAAGGAGTAGACTTTGCTATCAGTGGACAGAACTATGTATTAACAGGAGAAGCAGGCACAGGTAAATCTACAGCGATTAAAGCTGTATGTAAGAGTCTGCTACGTCATCATGAAGATAAGTGGCATACTACAGATTATAGAGCTATGGATAGAAGTGGCTCTAGAGTATCTGGTCCTAGTATTGCTATTGTATCTTATACTAGAAAGGCTGTAGCTAATGTACAGCGTATTATCTCTACAGACTTTGAACTATCAGCAGAGATGGAGTCTTGCTTTCAGACTATCCATAACTTGCTAGAATATTCACCACAGATAGTCTGGTCTGAGATACAAGAGCGTGAGGTACAGATGTTTAAGCCTCAGCGCGGAGAATGGAACCCGTTAGATATTACTCATCTTATAATAGAAGAAGCTAGTATGCTAGGATTAGACTTATGGGCAGAACTTAAAGCTGCTCTTAATCCTGGCGTACAGATAATCTATGTGGGTGATATTAATCAGCTTCCACCAGTATTTGGTAAGAGTGTAATGTCTTATGCTCTTACTAAGCTACCTATTGTGCATTTAGATGTAGTGTATAGACAGGCTTTAGATAATCCTATTATTGAAGCAGCACATAATGTATTGCATGGTAGAGAGATTAGAGAACATAAGCCTGCCTTTAAATGGTTACAAGGTAAGAAGAAAGTAGTTCAGCCTCAAGAGACTATGGCTAGAGCTATGGGTGTATTATTCCAGAATGGATTAGAGAACAAGGATAGGATAATCAGATGGAGAGCAGAAAGAGAAGCTTGGGATAAGCTTAATGCATTAGAAAGGCAAGGCAAAGAATCTCCTAAGACTTATGCTGAGATAGAAGCATTAGAACGGGAGCATATAGCTTATGACCCAGAGCAAGATATTGTTCTTATACCTTTTAATAAGAATGCAATGGGTACTAAAGCTATCAATTACAGGATAGCTCAGCATCTAGGAGAACAGCGTGGAGCTGAGGTATTTGAAATAGTATCTGGCTTTGAAAAGCATTATCTTGCTGTAGGTGATAAGGTATTCTGTCATAAGATGGAAGGCACTATCATTAGAATTGTAGCTAATATGAGCTATATGGGCAGGAAAGCTATGAAGCCTAGTAGAGATTTATCCAGGTTTGGATTCTATACAGGCAAGAAAGCTGAGGATGCTGCTGCTGTTCTTAATGGTAGTGATGATTTTGATTACAGCCATTTAGATGTAGATGTATTAGCTACTATAGAAGAGAATGAAGAGAGAAGCCAAGCTAGTAGCCACCTTGTAGATGTAGAATTAGAGACAGGACAGATTATAACCTTAACTTCATCTGGAGACTTTAACGGCCAGATATTCCAGCTAGGATATGCTCTGTCTGTGCATAAGAGTCAAGGTTCAGAATGGCGACGGGTATTTCTACTGTTCCATAAGGCTCACGCTACTATGCTTAGTAGAGAATTACTATATACGGCTATGACCAGAGCAAGAGAAGAGCTTGTGGTTGTATCTAGGCCAGAACTGATTAATAAAGCTATTAAGAGTCCTAGAATTAAAGGCAATAGTTTAGCAGAGAAGATAGAATACTTTAACAGTGGTTATCTTGATGAGGATATAGAGGTTACAGTATGAAAGTAGAACAGCTTGTTAGACCAGGACATCCAGAGGATGAAACAGAATATCACTTTACTTTGGATAATCATCAGCTTAGGATATTACATGCAATCTTACTGTTTTCTATGGAAGAAGAGAGTAAAGGAACTAGAAAGATACAGATTAATCCTACTCTACCAGCGGTGGAATGTTTACAGGATATAGGGGATATAGTAGAAAGTAATACTGATAACTACTTCAAAGCTTTAGACAGAGGACCAGAGCATTGAGCAAGAAGTTTAACCCTGATTTAATAGACTTTGAATATGACCTTATGCCTAATGAAAGCATGGAATGGCACACATTAGAGCCTGAACAGAACAAGGATATTAACGACACATTAAAGCAATCGTTTAGAGATAACTATCCTATGGCTATAAGATTCTATAAGATACTTACAAAAGGAGACAGTGCTAAATACCATCAAGGACATATGATAAGACTAAACAGAGATTATCTTAATCGTATATTAGAAACCGGAGTATTAAAATGACAGCAGCAAAGAAACCTACAACTAAGCGTAAGGTATCTAAGAAGAAAGCAGGAACAGCACGAGTTAAAATGACTATTTCAGTACCAGGTTATCTAAAGGAACAGATGGATAGTGTTACAGAGGATGTTAACTGGTCAGCAGAAGCCTGTCATGGCTTTAGGATGAAGCTAGGAGAATTAGGCTATCCAGAACTATTAGGCCCAAAGAAAAGAAAGACTGGACCGTTAGTAGAACGTAAAGTTAAAGCTAGGGAACGCAAGCATAAACATGGAGTAGAACGTAGAGATATAACTAAGTCAGCTATTAAGGTATTAGCTGCTGGTATGCGAACAGTCTTTGATATTAATAAATCTGGATTGTATGCATTAAGAGTAATGAACAGTAAACGTGGCGTACCTGCATTTGTAGCACAGCAGGAAGCTAATGATATAGTAGAAGAGATATTATATCAGTATGACCGTCTAGTAAAGATTCTAAATGTCAATGTCGGAAAATAAAATAGAAGCTACGGTATATTGCCGACACTACTTCTGTAGATGCCTGAGAGCTTCAGAGTTACTAGCTATGGAGATGCTACAGGAAGCTATAGAAGTGCATTATAAACAGGTTAGATGTAGACAGAAAGATGACAGAAAAGACACAAGACCTGACTAAGTATTATCTTGTTGAGGCTATTAAAGAAGCCGATAGACAAGTTAAAACTACTACAGGTAAAGGTATACTGGCTTGCTGGCCTCCTAGGGCACAGACCACAGTATTACGTCGTATACTGATTAGGTTTATAGAAGGACCGAATCCTTATCATGAATGAAACTATAGACCTTAATAATCCTCAGCCACCTAGACAGCATTATCTTATTTATACTAATACTGCTTATTATATGGTATTAGCTACGGAAGATGAAGTATGGGAGCGGCAGCAAAAGTATATACAAGAGAAGATGAAAGAAGGAGCAAGGATAAATCAGATAAGCTTTGTATATATACCTGTCCGTTATACATTGTTAGCAGGGGTAAAGTAATGTATTATCGGAAATTAACTAACTATAAGTATCAGACACAGCAGCATATGAGCTGCAAGTTTCCTAAAGATTTGTTTGTTAATCTACCGCAAGGTGGTAGAATATGTACAGAGCATGAGTATGTATGTCTAGAATTAGGCTTGCGTACTATGCAGATAAAGAAAGGATACTGCTGGGATGGGCCAAGTGGTCCTACTATTGACACAGATAACTTTATGCGTGGCAGTTTATTCCATGATGGATGGTATCAGCTTATGCGTGAGTATGGTAGCTTTTACTTCCAGTGGCGTGATGATGCTGACCAGCTACTAAGACGTATGTGTATAGAAGATGGTATGTCTAGCCTACGAGCACGCTGGGTATACTGGGGCGTTAAAACCTTTGGACGGAGAGCAGCATCATAATGAATGCACAGGAATTAGTAGAGAAGCTAGTGAAACTTATCAGTGAAGGATACATTGACCCTCATTCTGATATCATACGCTTTGATGATGAAACGGATGAGTATTATAAGCTACGGGATATAACCTATGTTAAGGATAGGATATATCTTGAGCTAGACTTGGACAGCTAATGCATGAGCCTGACTATCTAAAGTATCTAGATGTATTTAAATATTTTAAACTTCCTATGGTTCTAGGCTGTTTAATCTGGATACTAATAGCAGCATTATTTGTGATAGTGGTTTGGTTAATATGAGATTATATACTTTAGCTCATGCTACATTCTTTGAAGCATGTATAGCTGGTCATCCAAGAGCATTCTTAAACTGGTTAGCTGAACAGATACCAGAACCAGAACCTATGAAGAAAGAATCTCTTGAATGGCTAATGCTACGCTCTAAAGCAATGCCAGAAGTTCTGCCTGATTATTGTTATGGATGTAAGATACGCTTAGGTGAAATCCCTGGCGGCAATATCAGGCTAGTATGTCCTAACTGTGTCAAGGAAGATAAGCCAGAAGCTGACAGTGAAATGAATTGGTTTCTAGATATGCAGATTATACTGCTAGATATGAATCCTCATGTTTATTTTCCTGAGCTGCTAGACTATCTCTTAGCAGTACACGCATTATGGATAGCTACGGAGAAGCATAAGTTAGGCGAGATTACCTGGAAGAACCAGGAGTCTAAGCCTGCAATCAATTTAATTGATAAACTAAAGGCTCAAAGCTATGCAGCAAAGCGAAATTGAAGAGTATAGCTTGAAAGACTTGTGGAATTTCCTGGTTGAAAAGGAAGATATAACTATCACAGTGGATATACACAAGGTAGATTATATCAGGAAAGGATTAGCTAAGATAAAGCACAGAGAAAAGGAAAAGATAGGAGAATTTGCAGATGATTCTGTTAAGTTCAATACCTATCCTATCCCACAGACCTCTGAAGAGAAGGAAGATGGTAAGATCCGTCTTAGGCTAGTGCTTAGAACACAGGAAGGATTCAATGTCCATAAGATTCAAGTTAATGATGTTGACGACTTGTCTGATACTGGTTAGTCCAGTACAGGCTACATTATGTCCAGATGGTAGTCCAGTAACAGGGACTAGAGACTGTCACGGTAGATTATATCAGCCTCATAATCCTCGTGTCTGGCTACCTAACTATGCATATCCTGCTAGTCCAGCAGCAGTATGTACTAGAAACGGAGACTGTTATGCCAGGAATAGAAGACCTTATATTATTCGACAGCCACACGGGTACAAACCAGGAATTCGACCCAGAGTCTTTCAAAGAAGGTATTTCAAACCTCAAGGACAAATTAGATACTGAAGCACCACATGAGGCGGTTAAGTCTATCTTACTTAGGCTTAAAGAATCGCTGCATCAGTATCCTCAGATAGTCCATGAGCTATTACCGGAAGATATAGGACAGATGACTAGAGCTATTAAACATATTTCTGATATAGTTCTTATTAAAGATAAGACTAAACAGAATAAGAAGGTAGCTCGTAAGCAAATGACTAGAGAACAGTTAGTAGACGCTATACATAATCCACCGGAGGATTTCTAATGGCTATGCATGACCCTAGGGAAAATGAAATAGATCCTGAAACTATGGAAGAGATAAAATTTGATAGTAAAGAAGAACTAGAAGAAATGTGTAAGGATTATGCAAAGACTTTTAAGGAACGATATGCTATACAATCTGGAGCAGGTGGAACCTGGACTGTTATCCGTAGAGTAAATAAAAGCTGTCCTGATTATCCAGAAGAGGATACACCTTTTGAAGAATTTTATAGCAGCGTCTGCATTTGTGCCACGCCTACTATGGCTGTTGCAATAGCAGAAGCTTTAGAGAAAGAGCATCCAAGCGGAGATATAGCATGAGCAGAAAAGATTATGTTTGTTGTATAGTTTTGTTAGCAGTAGTTGAAATACTTGGCGACTATAAGGTAACAGATAAGTTACATGAGATACGTTTAGCTTTAAAGGAAGCGTTACAGGAAAGTAAAGAAGATGCATCTGAGGGATAAACTAGGACTGAATGTACAGCAAGAACCGGGGCCAGGAGAACGCCCACGGTTTAGGCTATCTCATTCTGCCTTAGATATATTTAATAGATGCGAGCGTAAGTATCAGCTTATATGTTGGATACCACAGGAACCTGAGTTAGCTATAGAGAATGTAGACTTATCCTTTGGTAAAGGAGTAGGCGCAGGCTTTCAAAAGTATATGGAGACAGGAGATTTAGATGAAGCTCTGTTTACTACCTTGCTAGCTTATCATCCTTACATAGAGCATCCTGATACTAAACAGAATAGGAAATATCTAGAGCGTGCCTTCTTTGCAGTAGAAGCTTTAGCTAATAAGTGGGATACGTTACCGTATGAACTGATGTACTTTAATGGAAAGCCAGCAGTTGAGCTAACTTTTAAAGTAATCTTAAATGACTATGGCGATTATTATTGTGGTCATATGGATGCTGCTGTCTGGAATCAAGATAAGAATCTTCCAGGTGTAGTAGAAGTTAAGACTACAGGAATGAACCGTGACGATCTTACGCCTCTGTATAAATATAGTCCTCAAGCATTAGGTTATTCTATGATACTAGATGTTATCAAAGATGATTTGCCTAATAACTTCGAGACAGTGTATACGGTAGCGCATCTTATAAGAGGAAACGAATGGCCTGATGCCAAGGTTATTCCTTTTAATAAGACTAAACTTGATAGATTAAACTGGCTCATGGCACTCATGGGCGACCTTAATACTATGATAAAGTGCTGGGAAAATAATTTCTGGCCTCAAAGATTTCAAGAATGTTTAGCATATAATAGAGCGTGTCAGTATATAGATACTTGTAATTTAGCTAGTTGGAATGATGCACAAGAGACAGTACCAGAAGAGTTTGGTTTAGATTATAATGCCGGTAAAGAATGGCAGTTTGAATTTAACCTGGATGAAGTATATGAAAAGGCAACCTAATGAACCTAGCAGAGATTAAAGCGCGGAGAGAAGCTGAACAGACCCGAATGCGTGGCAGCACTGTACTAGTCTGGGGTCCACCTAGAACTGGTAAGACACGCTGGGTATCTTCTATAGCTAAAGCTCCACAAATTAATAAAATTTTTTTCTGGGATACAGAGAATGGCTTTGAAAGTATTATACACGCGACTAATCCAGACGGCACCCCTTATTTATCTGAAGCGGAGCTTACTAAGATTAACCTTATACCTATCCTCGATACTCCTAGTAGGCCACTGGCAGCAGAGACTTTGCTCAAAGCATTCTCCAGTACCAGCAGGACGTTATACATTAACTCAGCTGATGGTAAAGTCAGAGCCAAAGGACAAGAGGATGATAATGACGTGTGTCTTAGTCCAGAAGATTGGGGACCAGATACCGCCCACGTAATAGATACTATAGGACAGCTAGGAATTAGTGTGCTTAATTTAGCCAAGCTAGAGATGGGTGAAGTTAAAGACCAGCGTAGATGGTATCAGTTTGCTACACAGCATTTAAATAATTTCTTTACAATGATACAAGCTAGTAATGCGTTTATTATATGTGTGACTCATGTATTAACGGATGAAGTAGTATTAGCCCGTGATAAATCGGGCAATCCAACAAATACCCGTGACGACTATTATCCTATGTGTATGAGTAAGAACTATTCCATGAATGTAAGCAAATATTTCGGTTCAGTTATATATAAGTTCATTGATGGATTCTCTTTCGCGCACGTTAGTACACCTACTAAGAAGCGTGGAATACAGGCAGGTACGCGAACGGGAGTAGATATATCTAACCTCCCTGATGCTACACTACCTGAGTTGTTAAAGCTAGTAGAGTTAGCACAAGCTAAACCAGAAGTTAATCCGCTATTGAAAGGTAAAAGTTAATGCAAGACCAAACTCAAGATACTTTGCTAGATATGGACGACCTTGATTCTCTTACCCTTGATGGGATAGAAGAAGCACCGGAGTTCATGACCCCTCCCAGTGGAAGATATAACCTTGGCATTAATAAAGCTGAGGTATTTAAAAGAGAATCTGAGGATGGGGATACGCAAGCTATCCGCCTTATTTACTTCACCAGAGAGACTATTGAATTGAATAGTCAGGATGAGGACAAGGTTCCTGATGGTTCCTTATTCTCTGAAACCTTTGGTATCCCTGACGGGTTGAAGTATTTTAAAACTCGTATGATAAAGGTGCTTGGCGACAAAGTAGATGGCATTAAGATTAAAGATATGCTAGATGCTTTGCCTCAAGTATTCGGGGAGAATGGAGATAAGATGATAGCAGCTACGCTAAAGAAAACTGTCTCTAAGAAAGATGGTAACGAGTATGAGAATGTTCGTTTCCAAAAGACTGAGGTAGTTGACAGAGGCTAGCGTATTGGTCAGAGCTTACCAATCCTAACAGACTTCGGTGCTGTTGTCCTGTTAGGGAAAGCTCGGGTGGGTGGGCAGTTTATCTTTCGGTTCCCTTCCGAGGATATTCGGGTTTTATTAAAAAAAATTTTGGAGAGTCTAATGCCTAAACGTAAAGTATATTGTAGCGTAGATGGTTGCTTCAGTGAGCGTAAGTATGTAGAGAGTGGGTTATGTGCAGCTTGTTATGCAGGTATGTACTATTGGAAAGATAAGACTCCTACACAGGTAATCAATAGAGTTAAGCAGCTTGCTAGATTAAGTAGCAGGATGGATTCTCTTATGCCTACAGTTCGCCACATTAGGAGGCGACGGAGAGCCTAATGAAAGATAAACCACAGGGTAGTAATATTATCCTTGACCTTAGTATAAAGAATGCTCTTGAGAAGAGAGCACAGATGAATCCTAAACAGGATGTTATTCTGCCCTGGTGGTTTAAACGCCACACTCATATAGAATATGGTAAAGAAGCTATGGAAGCCTTCGCCTTTATAATGCGCTGGCTTCAGGATAATGCACCAGAAGAAGCTGAGAATGTATACGATGAATCAGACATGACACAGAATATCATTATCAATCCTATGTATGTAATAGAGGATGATATACTTCAAGCTTTTGTTGATGCAGGTTTTCGTGTGATGGAAGAGAAAGATATTCCAGGACAAGAAAAGACTGACATCTATGACAGACTAAAGCACGGGAGTAACTTCAGTGACAAATGGCACTAAGTGGAACCCGCTAGCTATGCAAGCAGAATTCTGTAAGGCTATGGATATTCCTTTGGCTAATAGACCAGAGGTTAAACAGGAAGATTATCTTTATCTTGGTCGTGCTCTTATCATGGAAGAGTTTAAGGAAGTAATGATAGAGTATGATAGGATAGAAGAGACTACCTTACACTGGATAGGCGAGACTGAAAGAGAACAGTTACGCCACCAGTTCTTACAGAATCTATGTGCAGAGCTAGCAGATTTAATATATGTTATATGTCAGGCTGCTAACATGCATGGCCTACCGTTAATCCAGTTCTATGATGCTATCCATGCTGCTAACATGCAGAAGATAGATCCAGCAACAGGCAAAGTAAATAGAAGAGAAGATGGTAAAGTGTTAAAGCCTGTTGGTTGGAAAGCTCCACCTCTTACGGAGATATATGATAAAGCTCTCCGTGGATTCTATGATGACACAGCAACCGAACCGGCTGGTGAGTAGATTGCAGAAGCAGACATATAAGCAGCAAGATTTATACTCCATAGCGGACCTAGAGCTGGAGCTAGCCCAGAGATTCTGCCCTAGTTGTCCTATTGCAAAGTGGAGATATATGGCTGCTCTTAGAGGCCACACCATGTACACAGGATATAAGTGGGTAGGTAAAGAGAAAACCTCCTACTGTATATGGATGTACCCGCCAGAGACTAAGGTTTCTGAGAGAGCAGATAAACACATTGTAGCTGAGGCTCCTTCATTAGATGACCTGTGTAATTGCAGGTTTAACAGAGCTGGATTTAAAGTTAGATGAAACTTCTATTCAACTGTACTAAAGAAGATAAAGCACATAAAGGAGAGCTGGCTCATCTATTAGGAGAGAGCAACTCAGCCATTATTTCGAGTAAAGAATATGACCAATCAGCATTACTCTCAACTGCGGCAATGCCTCAAGTTGGGGCCGAAGCCATACTGTGTAACAATCCTAGCACGCTCAAGAACCTCGTACCTGGTGCAGCTAATCCATCCGACTGGCGCGGTTCTATACTTCGATATAGCATACCTGTTCTATGTATATCCCCCCTATCTCATTTACATTCTGTTGCACATGGCGAGTGGTTACTTAAACAAGATCTTAGCAAGCTATCCTGTATTAACAAGCCAGCGCATAAGCTGGATTATACCGTCATTGAGTCTGCAAAGAGTCTTGAAGCGCATTTTAATTTACTTAGACAGCAAGCCTTATTCCTTGTTATCGACATTGAAACCAGCAAGAAGAACTTAATAACTTGTATAGGCTTTACCTTCTTTGATAACAATGGATTCCATAATTTTATTGTACCCTTTAGGATAGGCTATTGGAGAGATGAATATGAATTTGAAAGGGTCGTATCGTTCCTACGCGAATATCTTAGTACCACAGATATGCCTAAGTGTTTCCATAACGGCGCTTATGATAACTACTATTTACTCAGGTATGGAATTGCAGTACGTAACTATATCCTCGATACTGAGTATCTGTGGTATTGCTGGTTTACTGAGCTTCCTAAATCTCTTGCTTTTGTTAGTTCAGTTCTACTCCATGATACATATTATTGGAAAGAGGAATCGGAAGGTGATGAATTTAATCTATGGAAATACTGCGCTAAGGACTGCTGGTATACAGCGCGAATCCTCTTGGCAATTATCAGACATATCCCTGAATGGGCATTAGTTAATTACTCAAAGAAATTTCCAGAAGTCTTTTCTGCTATTAATGTAAAGTTCTTTGGCTTCCTGGTGGACGAGGATATTCATCGTGGTTTATTATCAGAAGCTGAAGCAACTGTGGATAAGGTTAAGCGTGACCTTACTACTATGGCAGACGAAGAGGCGTTTAATCCGGGCTCGTGGCAACAGGTTAGTAAACTGCTCTACGATATCCTTGGAGCTAGTAAACCTTCTAGAAGAAGAGGAAAGAGTAAGGCAGGGACAGACGAAACAACTCTTAAAAAGATATCTCTCCAGCACCCACTTATCGAACGGTTCGTGGATAATATACTCTTATACAGACAAGAAGTAAAAGCTATAGGCACTTATTATAAGGCACCTTTATATCATGACCGTCTTAAATTTGCACAGAACATTGATGGAACTGATACTGGTAGGCATTCTTCTAACAAGCTACCTATGTACATTCCTAATCCTAGTGGTCTTAAAAAAGATGAGGCTAACTACGGGACTAACTTACAGAACCAGCCGCCATACATGAAGAAATGTCTGATGGCAGACCCAGGATTTAGGCTAGGAGAAGTAGATAAGAGTCAATCAGAAGCTAGGTGTACTGCTTATTTAAGCCAAGACCTAGATCTTATTCGCGCACTGGAAGATGATGAGGATTTCTATTGTTATACTGCGTTCTTATTCTTTGGTGTTAAGATAGATAAGGACCATCCACTACGACAGTTGACTAAGAAGATAATCCACGGTACTAACTATATGATGGGCGTCGATACTTTTATAGATGAAGTAGGTATCAAAGCTATAAGAGAAGCGATGGTATTGTTAGGAAAACAGCGTATGCCTATCAAAGAGTTCGTGGCTTATCTTCTTGGCCTCTATCACAAGGCATATAAACGTGTGCCTAAGTGGTGGGATTCTACTAAGCTTGATATAATTAAATGGCATAAAATAACTACTCCGGATGGATGGACCAGACTGTTCTTCGGAGATCCTAGGAAGGACCATAAAATTCTGCGTAATGCCGTAGCCCATCAGCCACAACATCTATCAGTAGCAGGTATTAATAAGTCCATGTGGGATTTACTACACCTACAGATGGATAGCAATGGCGATTATATAATGATGGCGCAAATACACGATAGTATAGTTTTTGAAGCTAAGGAAGAAAAGTTTGATTATTATATGGAACAGACTATGAATATTATGCAGAGTGTAGATGTTGTACATGGTAGAACTATGGTTATTCCTTTAGAAGCTGAGCATGGTATACATTGGAAGCCTATGCAAGAATGGAGTTTACATGGTAGAGTGGTTTAATGAAGTCGTCTGGTACTGGATATTTGTACTAACCTTATTGTTCACACTAGGTAACTGGACTAAGATTAGTGGGCACCTGCTAATGTTGGGCCTAAGTGTTGCAGTATTCTTCGGGATAATTCTGCTGTTTGCAGGTGTACAACCGAGGGTTATAGGATGACGATCTTTCTAAAGATTAAACTAGCAATGAGAGCCTTAGCTATGGTTCCAGCAGTTTATAGAGCTGTAGAACCCCATGTTAAAGCAAGCGTAGCCATGCGTAGAGCAGCTGAAGTTATGAATAAAGCGGCTGACCTAGAAGAAGAACTGGAGAAAGAAGGTGAGAATAACTAGAGTAGCTGATGGTCCTTATGGAACCTACGGTGTAATACATGATTTGGATGATGTACCATTTGCAGTTACACTAGAAAATCCTTGGAAGGATAACGAACCTTTCATCTCTTGTATTCCGAGTGGTCAGTATCAATGTAAACCTGTGCAATCTCCTAGTCATGGAGATACATGGGAAGTGCTCAATGTAACAGGACGCACACATATCCTATTCCACATAGGAAATACTGAAGCTAATACCAGAGGCTGTATTCTGTTAGGACAGCGGTATGGTAGATTAAACGGAGTACCAGCTATATTAAGTTCCACGCCAGCATTCAATGAGTTCAAAGATATGCTGCATGGAATTAATAGCTTAACGCTTACCATTGAGTGGTGAGTCAGGATTTCTTTGACCTCTATTTTTCTTATGTAGGAAAGACTGAGTGTCCTAGGATATTCCACAGGTGGACTGCTATCTCCTGTGTGGCGGCCTTATTAGGTCGTGATGTTAATTTACCGTTTGGACACAGTAACATATATCCTAACCTGTATGTTATACTGATGGGCCAGCCTGGAACACGCAAGTCAACAGCTATTAAGATAGGACAGAAGTTGATTACAAGTATAGGATACGATCATTTCTCTGCTGATAGGACAAGCAAAGAAGCTCTATGGTTAGATATGACCCAGGAGCAAGAGCGTAACTATGATGATGCAGACTTGGAGGACTTACGTCCTTATACTCCTACAGAGTTATATATAGTAGCGGATGAATTTAATGATTTCATGGGCATTAGAAATGAGGAGTTTCAGACTGCTCTCACAAAGATGTGGGATTGTCCGGGAGAGTATAAGACTCGTGCCAAGGCGAGCAGCAACGCTAGTATATACAAACCTACTATTAACATCCTTGGCGGCAATACTCCTAGCGGGTTATCTAAAGGTTTCGGACCAGAGGCTATTAACGGTGGCTTCTTTAGTCGTATTATGTTTGTGCATAGTGAACCTACTGACGTCCGTATTCCTTTTCCTGCTGTACCTAATCAAAGCACGGAGGATAATCTTAAACAGTCGATTAGAGATATAAGAGATTCTACTACTGGTAAAATGAATGTCACCTCTGGCGCCCGTCACGCGCTGACCTCAATGTATACAGGGTTCCCAGGATTAGCAGATAATAGATTCCAATACTATGGGACCAGGCGGCATACCAATCTCCTAAAGCTATGCATCATATATGCAACCATGCGTCACAGTATGGATATAGAAGAGGAAGATTGTATAGCAGCCAATACCCTGTTACATACAACTGAACTACAAATGCCACAAGCATTCGGAGAGTTTGGACTAGGAAAGAATGCAGAGGTATCCAATGTAGTAATGGAGCTGATAAAGAAATCAGTTAAATCAGGCAAACCAATAACTGCACAGCAGATATGGAAGGTAGTACATAGAGATCTTAATGATATGAAGGATCTTAATACAATACTACGAGGCTTAATGGAAGCAGATAAGGTTAGTGTAGTTACTAAAGGAATGGCTAAAGGATTTCTTCCTCAGCAGATACACGATGTTAAGTGGGCTAATGGTCTTATAGACTATATGTTCTTAACTCCAGAAGAGAGGATAGGTGACAAATGAAATGTGTAACAGGCTTATTGCTTACACTGTTACTTGGCACAGCTTTGGCGGCTGATGTCACAATAGATGCGGATGGCGATCCTAATGCTACGAGCTATAGAATCTATAAGAGGGCAGTAGTAGATCCTGCTTGGATAGATTTTATAGATGTACCAGCATTCCCTGCTATATATCCTAATGTAAGTGATTCAGGAATAACTATGTTTAAAGCCTGTTCTATCAATGCTGTTGCTGTAGAGTTTTGCAGAGATGAAGCAGGCGCATGGTATGATGCAGATTCTATTCCACTTACAATGCAGGGAGTAAGGATTCCATGAATAGGAGTGCTACCTGTACTATAACCTGTACCTTTAAAGGCCGAACAGCAAAGGCTATTAAGGTTCATGTTAAGAATGAAGGTAAGTTCTTTTGGCTACCTATATCTCAGATACCTAATATGTATTTATCAGGTGAGGAAGAATCAGGAGCTGAGACAAGCGTAGATCAAATGACACCAGAAGAGGAATACCTGGTTAGGATTCCCCTCTGGTTAGCCTGTAAGTTATTACAATGTGATGATGTGGAGGAATTAAGAGACCTGGAACTAAGCTACTTAGAGATAGATTAAGGAGTCCTCTAGGCACAGGGATGTGCCATCTTAATTATTATAAGATCGTAGAATATCAGATATCTCTCTTCTCTGTCTAAACTCATCAGCTAATCTTAATGCTACACTCTTATTAGCTTGTAGATAAGCATCATTAAGAACTGACTTCCAACCTTTTGCTGTACCCCCATTATCAATATAGTTCTGGAATACAGGTCCAAGGTCTGTGTTCATCCCGCTAGCTACCATACTACGCAAGCCTCGAACAGCTACCTTCCTATTCTCCTGGTCCTTACCATCATAATATCTAGCTGTGAAGTTTAGGTTTCTAGCTACTTGTTCCTGTAACGGACGCACAGCCATTACTCTAGCAAAGGTAGCCCAATTAGCAGCTAGCTCTGACTCAGCATCTATAATTCTACCTGCTCTGTCTAAGCTGTGTCCTGTTACAAGCTCTGCCATACGAGCACCAGGTCGCCACATAGACTGCAAACTAATCCCTTCAGCGATAGCTCTACCTGCATCTATAGGAGAGCCTCCTGCTGCTAATGCATTACCTACCTGAGTACCAGTATCCCATGTAAAATCCCATAGCTGTTTCATTGTATTAACTAAGGGCGGAGCTGCTGTAATCTGTCCCTCTGTGAGTGGAGCAAAGATATTAATAGGTGGTCTAGGAGCTAGCTCACCACGAGTATAGAAGGCAGATTGAAATAACGTAGAAGGTAATCCATACAGCATATATTCTGCCATGCTGCGGCTATTATCCTCAGCATCACCAAACACTTCATAGGCAGTAGTTACTATATCAGAGTTATCATCGTTAGTGTATGCACCAATAGCACGATTAATAGGTGAGAACAGAGGCAAGGATTGGATACCAAACATACCTGACTGTGCGCTTACAAGATTACGCAAAGCTCTAAACTCTCCTTTCTCTAAGAACTTAAATGTCTGCTGAAACATAGATAGCATAAAGGTTTGATACAATCCAAACGTAGCACCAAGCGCACCCTGGAACATAGTAGGCCGCTGCCTAGCTGTATAGTTTCCCATAGTACGATTAGTAAATTGATTAGCAAAAGTCTCTAACATCTCAGGCGCAGCATTCTCTCCCATTTTACTAATGGCTAACTTATATCCTGTGAGATATGATACCTGTCTAGCTAGTTTCTCTGCTGCATCTGATGGCATAGTTAATAGCTGGAAGAGTTTATTCTCTTCTATCTTAGACAGAGCACCAGGGTTAACCATGTTAGCATTAATAGCATTGGTGACAGTCTCTGCTATTCTTCCTTTGCTGTATCCTTTATCTGCTCCTATCTTTCTAATCTTCTTCCATTTGTCTGACTGGTCAAATAAAGCTTTGACTCCTTCCATCATATAACGGAGTCCATAATCTCTTTGGCCTAACTCTGCTCCTATAACAACAGGGATACTCATGGTAGTAATAACACCATGCGCCATTTCCCATAGCCGTAAATTAAAAGTTGCCATTAAGCTATTAGTTCTAGCAATTACATTCTTAGCATCAGTCCTTTGCCACTTAGGATTATCTGTAACAAAATCTTCCCAACCTTTCCACGGATTAGGAATACCAGCTTCTTCTAGTTTCTCGCTAAGTTCTATATGGTTAGCTTTAGATAAATCTCCCTTTGTAGTTTTCCATACATCATCCCAGATATTATTAAGTTTATCTCCAGCTGTCTCAATCATCCAGCTATACTGATTGTTAACAGTGTTAAGTAGATGAGAATCAGTAATAAGATTCTGACCTAACAGAGTCTTAGCTATTACTTCAGATGTAGATATCTGCTTGCTAGCCTTCTGACTAAACGTACCAGCATTAGAAACCTGTGGCGATTTATGGAACTTAGTATATCTATCTAGATTATCAAATAATTCAGCACCAGCTATCCTCATATACTGACGACCATTCTTCCATATCTCACCAGATATTCCTTGCAGTATTCTAGCCATGACTCTTTCATCAGCAGGAGTAGCTTCCTGAATAATACCAGATCTTTTTAAGCTAGAGTCTGCACGCTCTAAATCATTAAGCTGAGCATAGGATGTAATCTTATTCCAATCATCTACTTCTGCTCTCCGAATTATCTGAAGATCAGGATCTATCTCTGTTCTAATCTTAGCTATCTGGCTTTCTAAATCTCCTGTACTAGTACCTACAATCATACGAGCTTTAGCTACATTCTTACCATCAAAGATATAAGCAATGTTAGACTCTTGAAGATTATAAAATGGATGCCATATACCTAAAGGAGTAGGTGAAGGATTACCTACCATTTTATGATTGACCTCTTTCATACTATATAACAAGTCTTGAATAGGAGGCCATACGTTTTCAAAATGATTAGCTAAAGCTGCATTCTTTACTTCAATAGCATCATCAGTAAACTTACCTTCTCTAACATAATTTAAAGCTGAGGTAATAGCACCAGTTTCTTTATCTCTACCTATAACAAACTGTCCAGACTCAGGATCAAACTGTATCTTACGCTGATCTTTAAACGGTAATCTAAGTAACGCCTTATCAATATCTCCAAACTGAACTAAGGCTACTGGATCTTGTCTTATAGCATCAAAGGAAGCATGGACAGCCTCACCAGTTTCTTTGGTTAGCCGTGTCATAACCCTATCAAAATCCTCACCTTGCTGAGTAATGATATCTCCTAAAGGTCCTACATCCTGTTCATTTAATTTACGTAGAGCAAAGTCTCTACTATTAACAGTAGGATTACCTAGCACTTCTTTGGATGCAAAGTTATTAGAATGCTTAACAAGCTGTAAGAATGGAGCACCTCTTACCATTTCAAACAGTTCACCAATAACAGGTATCTTACTAGCTGCCATCATACTCTCATTCTCTATTACAGCACGATGAGTATTCTGTGCTATCTGAGCATCTATACTGGTATACTGTCTTTGATTAATAAGATTCTGAGCTGAGGCAACATCCCCTGTAAACTGCAACTGTCTAGGATTAAGATAACCTTTTAACTGTGCTTTATTTGTACTGACATATACAAGAAAATCTTGCATAGAGCCATCTTTTGCTAGTAATGCTCCTGTATCAAAACCTGAAGCTACTAACTTCTCTACAGTTTCTAATGGCATATTAGTATATAGAGCTATCTGCTCCATACCATAACCAGATCTACTCAATGCTCTAGCATAGTTAGTTTTTTCTCTTATCAAATGCTGTCCAAGTTTTGCTTGAGTTAAATCTACTTCAGGGCCAAGTCCTGCTGGTACTTTTAATTTAACTCTATCCCCCAGCTTAGATATAAAAGCAGCTTGTAAAGCAGGAAGATCATTAGATGCTATTGTCATCTGCCTAGGCTTACTACGTACAACAGAATGCATAGCATCTAGATACTGTCTATCTGCTTCTATTGTATTATGTGCATAAGGATCAAAAGGTTTAGCTCTTTCACTGACTGGACCTGACATAGAGAATTTCTTATCAGGTCTATATCCACCAGCTATATCAGCAGCACCTTGAATAATCATAGCTTGTGAACCAGATACGATACCTCTAGTACGGGAATCATATACTGCTACTTCATCACCTGGACTAAAATTAGGTAGACCTTCTGATTGTCTATACTGTCTAACAGCCTTGGTATGAATAGCACTAAAGCGGCGCTTAATCCTTGGTGCCTTTGCTAGATTATCTGCACTAGAGAATAATATAGTACCAGCTGCTTTAGCATATCTCCTAGTAGAACTACTTATAGCTATCTCAGCACCAGAGAATCCAGCAATCTGTAGAAACTGCTGTGCTTCTGGCGAGGTAATAGTAGCAGGAGATGTAAGATCTAATCCCTCTGCGAATTGCTCTCTACCTTCTTTAGTAGTAGCTCTTCTAAAGGCAGGAGACAACTGTTCAAGATCTTTAAAGGTAGCAATACGAGTACCTTTAGGTAATTCAACTAATGCAAAATCTTTTTGATTAAGATGTGGAAGATCAGACATATCCCTATAACCGATAACAGAAGCCTGTACTCTAGTAGTTCCACTTCTCCTTGTTCTTTGGGCTGTAGGAGCAAAGCCAACATCTCCATCTACTTGTGCAAATACTTGACGGTTATTAACAGTTCTAGTACCAGCTATCATCTCTGGAGTAGCAGAACTATTCCTGAGTTCTTCTGATACAAACTGAGATACCTTCTTACTAGACTTTCTTCCTTTATCATATAATCCTTTTAAGGCACCACCAGCTTCCTTACCTAATGTAGTGTGCTTAATAATGATATCTACTGGACGGAATCCTTTTTCTAGATGCATAAGAGTAAGAGCATCACGGACAAATCTATTAGTAAGAGAATCTACTGTAGCTAGATTAGCATCATTATCCATTATAGTAACAGTGACACCACGATGATCTTCATCAAAAAATATTCTAGTATCTTCTACAAGATTAGGACCATCAAAAATACTACGCCAATTCTCAGGCTTTATTCCAGCTTCATCTAATCCACCCACTAATTCATCCGGGCGCCGAGTAGGATTTCTACCACGAGTTAACATCTGCCAGTTAGAGACAGCAGAGCCACCTTCAAAAGCTTCTATAGCTACTTCAGGAGCATTCTTTAATTCCTTAGTACCAACTAAAGTATATCCTATATCTGATACAGCAGCAGGTTCAAAGCCAGGAGCAGATTGACTAGTAAAGAAATCAAAACCATCAGTTCCAGATATACTTTGCTTTCTTCCACCAGAGACTAGCTGGATTATATGATCCATAGGAGACATCTTATTAATATCTGTCTCTATACCAGCTGCTACGCCAGGTTCAGATAATGATTTAGTAAAACTCTGAACCCTACCGGACATCATACCGCCAATTTCTTCTACTAGTTGGCCTTTAATTCTTCTTTGATCCTTCTGTGCAAAGTCAAGAGATCCTTGTTTTCCAGTCCAATCTCTCTTCTCCATCTCTCGTTGCACACTTTCTAGGTTAGAACCTATACCAGTTACTTTATCACCTTTAGTACCTATAATGCCAATACGACTCTTATACATACTAAGATCACCAGCCTGTGCTATACCTGCCTCTAGTTCTGCTGCTCTTAATTTGAATGCTCTATTATCCCAGATATATCTTATAGGTGCGAAGACTGTGCCTAGCAAAGTACCGATTACAAAGTCAGTCTTATCATACTCTTGCATATAAGCATGACCATTATACATTCCTAGCAAGGCAGCTTCAAATGTAGCACCTTCCATAGCTCCTTCCGCTAGACTAAGGTTACGCCAGGATCGTCTAGCCTTAACATACTGGTCACTCATAATACCACTAGCTTCTACTAGCTTTAGTGCTTGAGTCTTAGCTTGAGCTTTTCTATCATATACAGTATGAAAGAGGCGACCAACTGTTCTAGTACCAAAGAGAGTAGCTCCACCAACTTTAGCTATCTTTAATCCCTTAGCAACTAACATACCAGGTACAAACAGACCACCTATAAAAGAAGCTAGTTCTACACTAGTTCTATTATTAGCATAAAAATCTGCGGCGTCATTTAATCCAGCCTTAGATAACATATCTGCGGTAGATGCTTCCATGCTTTCGCCCACGAAACTATTATATAGGCTAGTAGCAATATCAGCTACAATAGCTACAGGTGCATCAATGATATCATCAAACTCATAGTCTGCATCTCTATCACCTTGCCATACACGTTCACTCTCGTGTAGCAGATCAAATGCACTAAGCTGATTTACTGGACTTACCATAAATCTAACCCCTAACGTGGAACATTAGCAGCAGAAGGAATTGCTTGTGGTTGTCTAGACTCTACAGAAAAGCGTTCTATCTTCTTTAATAATATATCAAACATATTTTGTGCCGCAGGATCATTAGTGCTTAAAGCAGCATTCTTTAATTGCTCTAATACTAATGTAATCTCTTCTTGATTTAAATCATTTAAGAAACTAGACAGTTCACCACCCTGACCGCTGGCTATATTAACTGCTTCTTCATCAGTTAAACCAGGATTATTAGCTTTAACAATCCTAGCTCTTGAAGCAAGTAATGCAGGATCTTCAACCCGTCCTTGTTGGGCAGCAGTTACAGGAGCAAGTGCTACATCTACTGCTGTTTCTGCGGTTATATTAGCTCTACTATCAGGAGTACCTCCCCCTCCTATCATTCTATTTCTTTGCTCTTCTCTTTGTCGTACACCAAATGGCCGGTCTGCAAAGAATCCACCAAACGGTTCTCCTGTTACAGATATATCAGCACCAGCAACATCTGTAATACCCATAGCTACTAATTGTTCTTTGAGTAAATCTTGCTTTTGTCTAACTATATCTACTCTAACCATACGGGAACTTATATCATCAGCTAAAGTATCTATAGTAACTTGATTAATACCCATACCAAATGGAGCACGGGGTTGATTAAATGTAGCCTGCATACCTCTCATATACTCTTTAATTAGCCTGTCCCTAAATTCTGGGTTCATAGGCGGCATATTAGATATAGCAGTAGTAATTGCTTCTGGCAGATTAGCTTGAGTAGGATCTAGATTAGATTGTAAAGTCTGTGCAACTCTCCATATCTCATCACTACTAAAACCTTCTCTAACTATAGCTGTTGGTACTGCACGCTTAGCCCAAGTATTAAAGGCATTACCAGTCGCTACATCCATAGCATTGCCTACACGATCATTAACCCAAGCTCTAGCTTCTTCAGTATTCATAGGAGGACCACCAAGAGATGTTATTCTTGTTTGTTCTTTTGGTAAGGCCGCTAGAGCTTCATCCTGTGCCTCATCTAATAGCTTATCCATCTGGGGTATCATTTCTGTAAATGTTTGACCCTGAGCTACGGATAACCTAGACTTAATCATAGCTATCATACCATCCCTATCTACATCCTGTACTATAGGTTCATGCCAGGCAAAGAACTTACCTTCCTGCTGACCAGCAAATAGCTTAATCATCTGTTTATTCTGGGGATTTAAATTATCCCAAGTTTTCTGTATCTGTTGCTTATCCTGTACATTTTCTGCTACTGTTACCATTTCCTGTACATGAACAGGGATCTCGGGTTCTATCTCTTCTGCCCTTTCTATTATCTTTTCTAAATTTGCTTTTCTATTCTTTAATGTTAGTATTTCATTATCAATGTCAGCTACTTCAGAAGCAGTTTTAATAGCCGCATTATTTCTTGCTCTATCCTGTGCTTGTATTAATGAAGCAGTAGCATTCTCTATACGTGCTTGTATTTCAGGTGTTTTAGCTGCTACAAAATTAAGCTTTGCATCCATGTTAGCTTCATTTAGCTGAGCTAAAGAAGAGGCGACTAAAGGATCTGCGTCAATGTTATCTAAATTCTGTTGAGCAATTTCATTCTTTCTAATAAGAGCTTCTGTTATACGATCATCTATAGCAAGAACACTACTAAGATCTGGACTAATTTTAAGGGATTGATCAACAGCTATACTACCTACTGTATCCTCTAACGGTTGGTTAGGTAGAGTCGTAGGAGTATCTAAGTTCTTTGCAGTAAGAAACTTACGCATATCAGTATCAGAAAAGCTAGGAACTCCACCTTCAGTAGTTCCTATACCCTGATCTAATAGTCTTTGTAGCCCTTTAGCTACTACTTGTCTATCAAGATTTACAAAGCTTCCCATGATTAACTCATCCAGTTATAAAGGTATTGCCACCACCACCGCCGCCACCTTCAATAAGATTCTCAGGTGTAAGTCCTAATGCAGCTAACAAGTCTATAGTACCACTAGCCTGTAAGTTTGTTCTTTCTGTAGGAGTCTCAGTAAGTAGAGCAAGTAATTCTCTACTAACAGGATCTTGCTCAGTGATACCTTGCAATGCTCCACCAGCCTGTGCTTGTACCGTGGCAAAGTTAGCAATGGCATCTAGTATAACAGCAGCTGTAGTTCCTGCTGTACGGGTAGCTAGATCATTAATAGATAATGCCTGTAATGCATTCTGAGAAGTACCAGCAGATTCTCCAGCAGCCTGAAGCTGTGGTAATGCTTCTTCTAATGCACGTTGTACAACTAAATCTACAGCAGCAATAGATCTGGCTTCAGCATTAGCAGGAGTTAACTGTTGTATTGTATTAAGTAACTCCTGAGCAGCTGCCATTCTAGTTGCACTGTTCTGTTGAGACTGTGGTGTACCACCAGATTCTACTAGTTGAGCAAGTAGTCCTTCTAATACAGGCTGGAGATCTTCTCTAGTTCTACTTATCTGTGCTCTATCTCCTTCACCTCCTGGTCCTGCTCCACCTGGACCACCACCGCCACCAGTCTGGAATCTTCTACTAACATCCCCGCTAGACTGAAGTAATCTACTAGGACCAGATAATCCACCTGCTCCTTCTACTCCAAAGATACCAGCACCTACTCCTGGGATTCTACTGCCAGCACCTCCTGGCCTTCCACCCCCACCTACTCCACCACCTCCAATAAGCTGACCACTAGCATCCTCTACACCAGAAGTAAAGCGTAAGAAGCTAGAAAGAATATCATTACCAGAAGTTAATGAACCAGGACCAGAACCGGGTATAGTGCTTACTCCACCTGGTCCTCTTCTTCCACCGCTAATTCCAAAGTCTGTATCATTCACTACTCTTTGAATGGCGGCTGCTTTAGCGGCTGCTAGTCTATTTTCTGACTCATTAAAAGCTGAGCCAAAGGATGTAAATGTAGCCATTACTCTTTTCCTAATGGTGAACCCATAAACTCTAAGCTAGTAAGATGATACCTTGGTCCTCTTACAATGATGTTAAACCATCTAGCTGTAACAGTGGTATACATCGTATGCCCAGCTCTCGTTATTTGCTCTGACCTTAGATTATACGGATCTATTGTCCTGCGGTCAAGTGACGATTCCAGGATAATACTCGCATTTGGATTCTCTGCGAACTCTGCAAAAATCTCTTGCATCATTGTCATCTTAGACCTGCGCCATCCTATCTTACCATAATTAATCCAACTCTCTTCAGGCTGATCATCAAAGAGAGTATGCATACCGTTGATAAGAAGAGCACCTAGTCTAAGTAAGAAGTTATCATAAGTAAATCTAGTAACTGCTTCTTCTAATACGGGGTCATAGGTTACTTCATTAATGGGACTAAAGTCTAAGAATAATCTGAAGTCCAAATCTGCTGTACCCCAGCGTTCTAAGAGCCTATCAAATATTATAGCTCTATTATATGTAGGATAAAGTGGTCCCGGTGCGCCTGTCTGAGTTAGAAATACAGTCTCAGGTAAAGTTACATCAGGAATAACAGGAACTTCAAAAGGTTGAAAGTCTGCATCTATATCAAAAGGCCATAATCCTTGTTGCAGCAGGCGACCACATTGTGTCCCATTAAGGAAGTATTCTAAGAAACTACCAGAGGTTATACCATTATATATGTTAGGACTCTCACCACCAGATATAGGTAAGTCTACTGGACTAAAGGAACCACTACCAGGAGCTTGAATAGTCCAACCATTTTGTGCATAGATATCTAATATACCTACTCCTTGTATAACGGAATCCTGATAATATCTTTGCAGTACAGCACCAGGTAATGCACCATCAGGTCTGGTAATAATAGCTAAAGGAATAGGAGCTAGCTCATTCCTTATAGGAATTTCTGTATCAGCAATAGGAAAGTTTAGAAGCTCTGGATATAATCTATCTAATTGAAAATCTACAACAGTAGTTTGTTCTATACGATGAATATAGATATCATTAATACCTGCTACATCTAAGCCTACAAACTCTAAGAAGGTAGTAAAGGTATCAGTTCTTTTAAATTTAGTAGTAGCTCTATTCTTAGGATGTGCTCTAAGATTAGCATATGTACATCTATCAGTAGAAGCATTAATAGTAGTAGCAGTAGACCAAAACTGATAACCTGCTTCTGGTGGTGGATCAGCAGAAGTAGATTTAAATCCTAAGTTAATAACAGGATCATATTGCCAATCTTCTTGTTGTACATCCAGCTGGAAGAAGTTTCTAAATATAGCATCATCAAAGAATTGATTAGGTAAATCCTCATTAAGATAACCTATTCCTTGATTACCACCAAGAGCATCTTGTTCACTCACTACAATAGTAGGTCCAGATGTAATATCTCCATCTTTACTACCACCAGTAGTAGGTTCAATAAGCTGTACAGGCTGGAGTTCAAAGATAGCTCTTATAACTTCTACAGTAGTAGTTCTCTGCTTAGTTGCAAAATCCTCTACTACTAAAGTTCTTATATTAACATAAGATAATTCTTGTGTATCTTCATCTATAAGTTGAGCTGTATCATAAGTACCTGATTGACTATCATCTAGTATAAGATCATCTACTTCTACAGTAGTAGAAAGTAACTGAGGTGTAGTATCTCTACTCTTTAATTCATGCTCATACTGTACATTAATAGTATAAGCATCATCATCCTGCATTATCTGCTCATCAAAGAGATGATTAAAATTAGCTAAATCTTCTGCTTGCCATACATAGCTTTGATACATTAGGAGTTCATGAGGATCAAAACTAAATCTAGCAAAGGCTGAGATATTAAAATTTCCTTGATGTGCATCTCTAGTAGCTTGAGTTAATCTATATACTGGACGGGTATATAATGGTACATTAACAAATTCTTGCTCTATAGGATCAACTCTAATAGGTACTCCTACAAAGGCACCAGGTACAGTGGCGTCAGTCATATCCATATCGCGCGCTGTAACTTCTACCTTTTCTAATTGAATGAGAGGGAAGTCTTGTGTAGCTAAACCCCATAGGGTATTTACACTACTTATAGTATCACACTTATCAGGAACCTCTGGAAAGCAATCATAGGGTAGATTATCAAACCAATCCTTTCCAAACGGATTAATAGCAGTTAGCCATGCAGGAGGATTGTTTAAATATTCTGGATCAAAAGGAAAGCGTTGACGGAAGTATGTAACTGCATCAAGGAAGTTACGCTGTCTTATAGTTCTAGCAAAATCAACTCCCTCTCCAAATAACCATATTGCAAGGTATCTATTAAGATGATAGGATAATCTAGGACTTTGTTCAAATGATAGAATATAGTCTGATACTTCTGGAGCTACTGGTGCAATTCCTCCAGGAGAAGCTTGGACTTGATATAATCCACCATTAGTCCAAGCATAGTGCTTTCCATCATCACCTTCTATTACAGAATAATCAGAGAAGATACCCAGATTATCCGATATCTCAAAGAAGTCAAATACCTTTTGGTCTGATGCAACATACTGTGCGCCCACGATATTGGCGGTAGTATAGACAATAAATCCCTCAGACGTAGGCAATACATGAATGATATTCCCTTTAAGTGCATCAACCTTAACCACATTAGCTCTAGTCTTTAAGTCAGGCTCAAAGTCAAGAACATCAGCAGTATCAGACCAATAGATACTATTCTCTGTATCCCAAGCACCGAGGCGACTTCTAGCTTGGAATATACCTTCTATCCCTGTCATATTAAGAAAGGTAGGAACGTGCTCTATCATAGTAACATCGCCAGGGACACTGGTATCTGTTTCTAGGATAAAGTCTAAACCTTGTTGGAATACAAACAACCTGTTACGAACAATAGCTTTCGTAAACTGATTTCTTATACCAGCAGCAGGTGGAGTAATTGGATATATATTTGTCCAAGCCATCAGAATTTAGCCGTCCATACCATATTAATAGGTGGATTCTTCCATTTACTAAAAGAATCACCCGGAAGATTACTTGGGACATCCCGCATAACCTGTTGCCCTTCGTCTACTTTAGTATAAGTAGTATTACCTATTCCACCACGTTCTATTGTTTGTATAACAATATCCATAAAGCCTGGATCATTATCATAATCTCTAGTATTTCTACCACCATATACAGGACTTTTAGCAGTATTTCTAATAGGGAAAGGTGGTGGAGGATTAGTTACCTCTAATGGTATAACAACGGAACGCCCAATATATCTTCGTAGGTTAGCACCAGGTATACCATTAGGAGAACCAGCAGATCCTATAGTTGAACCAAAGCCAAAGTTATTCTCAATAGGACTAAAGGACATCTGTGGACTAGTTGCTGGTATCTGATCTGTAAGAGCTGGCAAATCCCCATCTGTTCTACGGAATGTATCAGGACTACCAGTACCAACATTAGGCCCTGGTATAGCTAATGTTTTACCATCCCACATAATATGAGTATCAGGTTGATCTGGATCACCAAATACTCCTGATCGCCAGGGGAAAAACTCTTCCCCATCAAAGTATGCTATCGGCTTAGCTGGACTACTAACTGCCCAAGTTGCCCCATTATCAAGAGAGAATCTAACTACAGTGCTATCCTTTAGAACTATCATAGTTCCATCACGCTTAGGATCTGCCTGTATGCCAGGAGGTAAGCCTAGAACCTCTTGTCCTGGGATATTAGGATCCAAACTGTTAGTATTATTAATTAGTACGTCAGTCCAGTTACTACCATCAAAGGTGAAGGACCAGCCTAATTCACTAGTGGAAGTTCTCTTCCATACAATGTAAGCTATATTCGCAGTAGTTCCTAATGCTACTATCTGATTAGGAGTAGGTGTGAGTATAGCGTGTACAAATTGCTGTGGACCTAGCGGAGCACCCTCATTAGTAGTAAGATTATGAATATAGATATTATTTCGAGCATCCTTATCTAGTCCAATAAACAGGCTCTTCTCTTGCCATGTTACACAATGTCTATATTTAACTAGCCCTGGATCTTGGAAGGTATAGGTATTAGTAGCAAGGAAGAAGAAGTCTATCTCTACCTCTTGTCCAAAGGTACCTTTATTCTGATCATTACCATCAAAGCTACGCTGCATAAAAGGGCCTAGTCCATTAGCAGCCTGATAGATTTCCATAACCCCCATACGACTATCAGAGGATACAGACATTCCCCTATTAATAACCTCAAACTGAGCAGCAGTTATATTACCAGAGGCTACTCTACCCATAGCATCATTAAAAGGCCAAGGTATAAGACTAGGATCTGGAGTCCAGTGAAATGAATAATCATTTACCAGACTAGGAAAGAAAGGTGTAGGAGATACTAGAGCTATTAAAGTCCAACCATGTCCATGCGCTCTAACAAACATACTACGATTAACACTAAATCCTGCTGGTACAATCAGCCTAGTCCCTGGTATATTGAAGTTATTAACAGTAGCCCAACCATCATTAGTCCAAGCCATAGATCCATTACTGGTGTTACCAAAGCTCTGGAAGTGCATTACCATAAAGCCTGGAGTAATCTGTGGCGTTACATTATAAGTATTAGCTTCTATAGTTTCCTTACCTAGAATAGTACCATCACCTAATACTCTAACATTATTATAAGTAATAGTAGAGGACATAGAGATATCATCAGGAATAGGATATCTAGGATCAAGAGCTATAGTATCATCAGATAAAACTACTGCATTCTCTATAATCTCTACTTGCATAGTCTGAGCAGTAACATCAATAGTTATCTTTTTAGTTTGACCTGTTTGACTATCTGTTTCCTCAATAACTTTAAGACCTACATCATTAGTATATACATGAAAATCATATTGAATCTCATATGTTTGACCTGTAGGTGGTAATGCTGGGTCAAACAGATTAGAATCAAGCACTACATTTTCAGTTACTTCAACTGTAGATTCTACATTAGATAGATCATAACTTAATCCCAAATTAGTATTATCTAATACTATACCACCTACATCTGAGGCATCTGCAAATACTTGACCAGTCTCTCCTAGTTGGATAGCATCCTCTGATATAGAACCAGTAGAGTCTATTCCATTATCTGATATATTAACGGTCTTATTAGCTACTGCTGGTGTCCAGGCTGGATCTTCAAATAAAGGGGGCTGGAACGCAGGATTGGGAACATCAGTATTATCATCTACATAGCTAACAGTAGAACCAGGCAGGGTAGCCATGAGTCCAAAGCTACCTCCGATCTGCCTTCCGTATACATTCCATTCACTAACCTGGTTATTAGGTAGCCAATCTATGAATACGTCTGCTGTTCCTGCTAGTGTGATAGTAAGGATGCGAGAACCTGCGCCCAGCCTTGATGAACCATCAACAGGAACTATACAGTATTGATAGGTTCCTGCCCCAAGTCCGACGCCCGCCTGTTCAGATATAAGAGGTGAATCTACTGTAGCAGTAAAGAGAGTATGTGTACCTTCAAATTTAAATTCGACTTCAGAATCCTGAGCCTCTGTCTTAGGTTCAGCTATCCAACTGCCTACCCAAGTACCTGTATCATCTCTTATAGCTACAGGTGGAGATACATAAGTACCAATATCTCCACGGGTACTAGCTTGTAGATCTTCTTTACGCCAAGAGTAAGAAATAAAATTACTTATTTCATAGGGTAATCCAGTAGGTATAGGAGTAGTTAAAAGAATGGTCCTACCAGAATCAGTATATAGACGACATACAAGAGTAGTAGGAGTAGGCGCAGTATATTCATCTACTGTACCAAAATAAGTTATAGCATTTACAAGAAGCTCAAAGAAAGTTCCTGGAACTAACTGTTCCCATAAACCTTCAGCTTCATTATCTATTAAGGTATGCCCTTGGCGACAGTAACTCATGCTAAATCCTGTCCTTTATCAAAGCGTTTACGGCGTCTTTTCTTCTTACCTCTAGCTGGTACACCAGATGAATTAGCATTGATAGCAGCAGCCTGAGCCATAGCTCTTTCTCTACTACTATGTCCACCACCATCAACAGCAGTACCACCTTTATTAGTAGATATACCGTCAGTTTTAGCTTCTACTATTCTAAACTTACCACCTATCTTTTTAACCTTGACTGGCATTATCTTGGCCGAGGTCTGGGCTTCTTACGTTTCTTCTTTGTGGGTGCAGTATATTCATTCATTAGGGTAATCCTCCAAAGCCTCCACCCTCTAAGCCAGATCCTGCTAGTGGAACGGGAGGCGTACTGCCATCACCAAACTGTGCAAAGATACCATCTTCACAGAATGCAAAGAGAATATTATCGCCTTCAGGAGACTTATATAAAAAGCTCCAATCACACCTAGGACCAAGAGCATCAGTACCAATAGTTTTATTAGTACCAAAGAAACTACTATATCCACTTGATCTGGGAAGGATATTATATGCTTCATATGCGAATACAGGAGTACGCTGTTCATGCTCTTCTTCCATATTCATAGGAAGATTAGCAGGATATTCCTCCGGGTTTAACGGAAGATATGTTCTGCGTAAATCTATTCTATCTCTTCTAGCTGTCATGCTAACCTCTTTGTAGACTTTCGTCTATAGCTATTGCTTCCATTCTAGTTAGCACAGATACGAATAATTCTCCAGGATTTTGTAATCCTATAACAGATAACCACCTTAATACATTAGTAGAATCTGTATCCTGTAAATAATTAGGCGGTGTAAGAATTATTCTATCTGGACTATCTAAAGCCGTGGCCCCAATAATGTAGGTAAAAGGTACAGGAGTACCGTTGCTATCAGGCCGAGTAACACTAGTAAGATCAAACCCCACCATACATACTTCATTAGAAAAGAACTCCATTACATCCCAGCTGGGGTCGAGAGCGATTGGAGCAACCATAGGACTATTAGTAAAGCACAAAGAGAAAGTAAGCTCGGGACGAGATACTTCAAAAGGAATAACCTGTCCGTCGCGTCCTGGGCTACTGCTAGGATACTGACGTCTAAATGCTACTGTCATGGGTAATCTATCGCCTCAAGGTCAGCTATGGTTGTAGCTGCATTAATCTCTGTAAGTTTAGTTTGAAAGACAGCATCAGCGGCTAAGATAGCCTGTTCATGTGCGCGTAGAGCTTTACGTCTTATCTCCTGTCTAACCTGTTGCTTATCTGGTGGTCTAGCAGTACCCGTCTTATTAAACACAGCAGCTCTAGCAGCATCTAATACGGGCTGAGTTACATCAGGACAGGTAAGAGTATTAGCAGTAGTGTCATAGGTAGCCTGAGCCGGATCAGCCCCTGCTCTATCTACTACTGCGCCAGCTTTCCTATGTCCAATATCTACTGTAGCCATGATTATGTCCTGAATAATTGAGTAACTTTAATGCTTACTTCATCTGTATCTATACCAGGAGTACCTGTACCAGCAACATCTACATACTGAAGTTGTAGAGTAAGCTTATCATTAGCAGCGGCATTCACATAGAAGCCACCATGAACCTGTGTCTCTACATCTACACCTTCAATAGAGTTATCCTGAAACTGTGTATCCTCTGCATGACTACCTACAATTCCTGTACCTGCATTATTAAGCCTAATTCTACCTTGTAGGAGCAGATTAGTATTAGCAGAACCAGTAAGTACAAAATTTACATCATACTCTACATGATAGCGTCCTGCAATCTTTAAATCTATTTCATCTGTATTAGCATTATTATGCTCTATAGTAGCAGGTTCATTCTCATGATCAGTAGTATTAAAAGTAACATCCGCCCATGCAGTTCCTATTGTTTGAGCAGTAGTATCTCTAATTTGTAAGATAGCTAATGCAAAAGCTCCGCTACCAGCAGCATGGACGTGTAAAGCATCAGCATTAGAACCATCAGTAAGAGTTTCAGCTTCTGCTGCTGTTATATCTGTACCACCATCTGCGGTGACAGCTTCTGTGAAAGTTACAGCATGAGGATTACCAGTAACAGGACCAGCTACATGAGCCTGGATATTAGCATTAGCTGCTTCAGCTCCTATCTGTCCTATAGTAACGGAGTGTGGATTAGCTGTATCAGTTAGATGGGCTAAGAGTGCAGCTAAATCTGCATTGTTTAAATGATTTCTTTCAGCAGGTAATCCACCTTGTAATCCAGCCAGGCTATTATGATCAGCTACAGCAGAGGTACTAAATGTCTGCTCAAATGCAGAGTCTATAGCAGCAGGAATACCTACTCCCTGTTGAATAATCCAGCGTCCTATGAATACTCCTATGTCTACAAGAGAGGGAGGAATATCACCGGGAACATTTGCGCCATCAGCACCCTGGAAGTTAGGTGAATTATCTCTACCATATACAACATGGATACTAGATATATTATCTGCTACTTGTAGATATACCCAAGCGTTGTTAAACCTATTAGCACCTAAAGCAGCTAGGACTCCTGAGCCATCATCAAAGAAGCCATTGTCTATATCAGTCTGTACTAGTGTAGCAGTCCATCCACCTCCACCATCTCTGTGCCAATAGGTAAATGTATCAGCTACACTAGTATCAAAGGCTGGATGATTAATCCTAGACAGCCCTATATAATAAGAGCCTGATGTTACTGCTACCTTTAAGCTGGAAGGAGTAGGATCACTAATTAAGCTAGAGCCTACTACTCTCTGAGCACCGTTAACATCCTCAAATAGTTGGCGTATACGGTCTATAGCATCAACTATCTCATCATCTACATTAGCGAAAGCTACAGCGGTGCCTGTTCTATATACTACACCTAGAGTAATTAAATCTAGTTCATTTATTATTGCTTCATTAGTAGTAACTAGAACTAACGGAGTACCTGCATTATAATCTGCATAGACCCAGTTTACCATGTTATCGGTAAGAGCTTGGCCTACAACTCCTGTTACTGGTAGATTTTCTAAGGGTGCTGTTCTGCTGGCTGAGGTACGAAAGATAGCTTCACCAGCAGATATATCTACTAGTCCACCACCAGCATCCGTCATATCTAAGCCAGTTAACTTACCAGCACTCCACATCCTATCAAGAGCAGCTAAGTGTGTAGGAACTTCTAATCCTGTACCTGGAAAGCTACCACCTTCAGGTGGAATAGAAGCAGGATCTAGTGTATCACCAATTGGTATCTCACCCAGGGCTGTATGTGGGCCGCCTTCTGGGATACCAATTACAGGTTTTCTAATAGCCATCAGCAGGGTACCACATTAATTGGGCTAGGTGAACCATCCGCTAAGAAGAAGGGTAATTGTAATCCTATTAACGGAATATTACTTGGTGTTCCATCTGCTAGAAAGAACGGGACACATAAATCAACAAAAGATACTACGTCTCCAGTTATATCTACTAGATAGGCATCTACAGTAGCAGTACCTACACCTGGTGTAACCATTCTAAGACAGACACGGGTATACTTAGTAACATCTACCTCATAAGTATCATCCATTGTGATAGATGCTATTAGAATATCAGGACCAGCAAAGCCTACTAATTCATATTCAGCAGCATCTATTCCAGTGATACCTATTCTAAGCTGATTATATTCACTAGTGTCCCAGCACAGAAGCTCCGTCCCTGGAGCGACTGTGTTATCTATTGATAAAGGACAAGTGTTATTAGAAGAATGCATATTAAATATTCGCTAGAAATTCTCTTCGTTTCCTCTCAGCCTCTGCAAGAGCATCTGCTGCTCCTCTAGCTGTTCCTGTCCCCAATATTTCTTTGGGGGGCTTCTTTGGTCTCTTCTTCTTAGCTTTCTTTTTCTTTGGCTCAGCCATAGTTTATCTCCTATTGTGCTATCGTCTTAGGATCGCCAGTACAGAAAGTCTCTGCTTCTCCAGGGCAGCGTAAACAGATAGCCATATCTGCTTCTCTGTAAGCAGGCTCCAAACCTTGTCTAACAAGTACCCTACCAGCAGCAGTATTGTTAACACAGTAAGCAGCAGCAGCGTCAGCAGATTTGTAAGCAGCAGCTTGTAATTGAGCACATCCGCTACTCAGGATCGTCAGGCTCATTACGACCATAATAAGGGGGACCATATAGCCCCGGATTCCTGTATACATTGCCTTTAACCTCCATTTTCTTTAGATGATCTAGTATCTTATCGTTAGTTTCTTTTAGAGATTCTATTGCTCCTGTATTCTCAATTACAGCAGCTATAGCTAGCTTCCCTTCCATTTTAATTACGTCCCACATTCCGTATAGAACCATAGCTAAAATAGCCATAGCTCCTAATTCACGGAAGTACGATAGATATTTGTCTGTATTCCTCCGACTATCAGGATTAGTAGGCTGTGTAGGTTGTCCGTTACTCATATATTACCCTCAATCAGGAGTGAATGGGGCAGCCGGTATAGAATATGCAGGTCCACTATAACGTATTCCACTTGATAATCTTATCTCTGTCCAGGCTCCATCTACTGTAGGAAGAGCATTGAGATTACCAACTGCTTCTATATCATCAGTTGGTGGTTGCCCAATAGGACTTTGTGCTATCCTATTACCATTGAAGAATACGTTATACTGACCTAATACAGAATCAAAGGTAACAGCACAGTGATTCCATATACCTTGTAGAATTGTTGCAGGTATATTACCTGATAACCAGATAGCTACATTATTAGCATCTACTATATCTACATTAATTGTTTGTACATTACCAAATAGAACCCACTCAACAACTTTTTCTTCTGGAGTTATAGTATCATTATTCCCAAACATAACAACACGACCAACATCTCCTACACCATTATTCATCCAGCTTTCTAAAGTCCAATCTTTAGTAGCATCTAATGGCGTAATTAACTCAATCCTATTACCGGGGGATGGTGGCGTACCAGATCTAAGATGCCAACCATATCCAGGCTTTAAAGGCGAAGAAGTAGGAATAGTAACACCATCATCTACCCTGCTACCACCCTGTATTAAATCTGCAATAGGATTACCATATAAATCTAACCCAGCATTAGCAACTGTTACTACAGTATTATGGGCTAGAATACCTTGGTAATCCCACTGACTTAAAGCTACACCATGCACAGTAGTTCCAGCACCAGCAGTTACAGGCTTTTGTCCTGAGCTAGTTTCTCCTGGTTTACTAAATCTTGCAAACGGATTAGGCATTATGCTGGTAAGCTCCCATACTTAGCAGTTATCCAGTCAGATATCATAACTCTATCAGGTAAGTTAATAAAACCAGTATCCCAGACTAACATTTCAAAGAGGTCTATAACATCTAAATTACCTGCATCACCTCGTACATCAGCTGCATTAGTAGCCGCAGGTGCAATTAATGAGGTAGCACCACCAGGAGAACCTATTGTATCAGGTCCAGGAGATTGATATCTAATAGTAGGCTGTACGCTAGGATTAGGAAAAACTGATTGATACATTCCATGTACCTGACCAAGAGGGGGATTTAATCCGTATAATCCTCCTGAATTACCTACAGGTGTAGATAGAACTACAGTTGACCAGAATCTAGTTGAGCCTGTCCAGTTACGTAATAGAGGTACATGGTTACCTGCTATACCAGCTACTTTAACATTAGATCCATTACCATTATTATATTGGCGTGCAATAACAGCATAGGTTATTCCAGTAGCTGCTATAGTAGTCTCAAAGCCAAACGGATAAGATAGGTTCTGAATACCAGTTATTACTGGACTATTATCTACTTCTAGATAACCTAGATCAAAAGGACCAAATGGGCCTGCACGCCATAGATTATTAAATCCAGTACCATCCAAAAAGCTGCCAGCATATCCTTTATTATCCATTCTAAGAATATTCTGACCATCGGCACTAATAGGAACAGTTCCTGGTGCATCTTGGTATATGCTATCAAGACCATTAAAATCCCACCAGTGTGCTAGATTACCAAAGTGTGGCGGCAAAGGCGGAAGCCCAATAGAAGCTGTAGCTGCTCCACCACCTCTACCTCTAGAGGCTATAATATCTTGGGCTCTAAAAGGATTAGTCACCTACCAACTCCTGCATTCATCTCATGATCTCTTAATGCATCATCCATAAATACGGACAGCTGTAGATTTTGTAGGGCTGCAAATCCTTGTGTTCTATCTTTATCTCCGAGGGTAGCCATTAGAAATTGGCTAGCCCAATCTATTACTAAATCAGGCATAAACTCCGTGATCCAATTTTCATCATTAGGAGCAGTCATTCTGATAGGATAATCATAATATCCCCAGAATAATGTTTCATCTATTACATCCTGATTTAGTAATATATTGCCTCCAGAAAGATAATATGTATTATTAAGTATTCTACCTTCTAATTTAACCTGATTAGGGCGGATGAGATTATACTCTGCTCCAGCTTGAAAGCTACCAGATAATTGCCCACCACCAACTGCTCCTGTACCTGGAGCATGATCGGGTACATCTCTTCTAATATATGCAGGCTTTCTAAATCTATCAGGTAAAGAGAGATTCTTTACTGCTTCTCCTACTTGTTGTTGGTAGTCCTGGCGTTCTGACAGGATCTCTTCCTTTAGATCCCGCCAATGATCCCCACTAAGACTCATAGTGCGAACTACACTGTTAATAGCACGCTTAGCCTGACGTTCCCTATCAGGTCTAACAGTAGCGTCTAATACTTCTTCAGTAAGCTCGCCAAAGTTCATTAACTTGTACCTGCTTTAGCTCTTAATCTTTCTAACGGAGATAACGTAGAGGCTTCTTCTACTACTACGGGCTCCTCCTGACTGGGTTCCCCGCTGGATTCTTCACGTCCCGGCTCTTGCTGGTCATCCCCGTTTCCACTGCTACTGCTGATGGTTGTCCTTCCGTTGGGCTGTTGCTGGTGCCCCGCATCTGTTCCTCCTGTCCCGCTCCTATCTGTGTCTGGTGTAACCTGCTCCCCGTGTTCGGATTCTTGCTTGTCCGGTTCATTGGGTTCTGTAACGCCTGATGTGCTTCCTTCGCTGCGTTCGTGTTCCGCTCGTAGCCTTTCTCTATCGGCATCGTCTTTCACCTCTGAATCTAATTCAAGATAGTGTATCTTACCTTGATCAACAAAAAACTGTAGGAACCGTTTAACATCTCTTTCATCAGTTTTAAATAATCCACCAATAAAAGAGATAGGTCTACCTTGATCATCTACAGTATTAAAAGCTCCTGTCTCACAATAATAGACTCTACAGCCTATAGGATCACTCTCTGAAAACATCTGCTTGGCATAATCCTCTATAGTAGGGATCATAATCTCAGGCAGTTGCATAGATATTCTTGGGCGTCTTTCTAGTGGTTCTGTGGTTTTTACACCTGTTCGTATTCTACCAGCTAGAGGATGTCCTGAGTCTTTAAACATATTTGGTGCGCGTGGTCGTTGAGTAGGCATTAGATTACTCCTTAGATTTAAGATAGAGTGGGCAGTTTTCTGACTACCGTATAATAGTGCCGTCCTAGGGAGGTAGGAGGGATATCTACGGAATCCTTATGCCCAGGTCTACTTATTAAGCGACGCCTGCTGTGAGGCCGTTTATGATACCATATCCGCATGGATTACGGAACTCAGTTGCAAATTCACTGGTAAGTGAACCGCCCTGTGCATCAATACCCAGATCGCCAGGATTTAGTCTGTTCTGTCCAAACTCTTCCTTCTTAACATCTCTGCCATTCATATAGGCTAGACGCATAGATGGAAGTTCTACAGTAACAGCAAATCCAGGGACAATATCCAAACCATTAAACAGAGGATGTTCAACAATAAAGATCATACCTTTATAAGTACGGAAGGCCGTAAAGTGCATACCAAAGGTAGTAGTACGCAGATCCATAATAACCTGCTCACTCTTTCTACCAATTTCATTGAGCACTCTATTACCCTGTGCATCTACAAACATGATACGCTCTTTGGCGTTACCTAGATTAGACTGAGCCGCAAACATAGGCTCAATAAAGGTAACAAGCTGATCATAGTTAGTAGTAGCAGCAGCCGTAAAGATATTAGCCGCAGCAAACTCATTGATAGCGTCAATGATACCCTGAGTAGTATGTACTGGCGGAGTGCCAGCAGGGGCCTGCGGTTGTCCAAAGAATAGGATTGACTCAATATCCGTGGCATGGAGTAGCATAGCATCTTGTCTGCTCTCCTGGATATTGTTAAATCCTGCTTCTGCTAGCGAAGCTCGCGCGGTATCACTGATAGCCCAGCTATTCCTTACAATCTGTGTAAAGTTAGGAATAAACAAGACTTCCATTGTGCGAGCAACAGGACGATTACTTGCCTGTTCGTGACTGTTACCAACAGCAAATAAAACTTCACTTGCTGGGATAGCAGCTGCTACTACACTACCATAGGCACGAGTGACTGTGATATCAGTAGCATTTGGAACAGTAAGTACTCTTACTAGTTCACGAGTAGTCTGAACCTGTAGCACCATTCCTGGTACAAGGCCAGCCGTGTCTAGCAATTCAATCGTAGTATCACCTGCTAGAGCACCAGTACCATCATCTACTACATTACTAAAAGCCATAGCCTTGGTATGATAACCATGCTCTACAACTTTAGCCTGCGTCTTAGGCAGTTGACCCGTCATTGCAAATAGCGGCGCAGTACCATCCGGGAACAGTCGAAGGATAGTATCTGCAAAGCTCCGCTGATTCAATGTAGCCGGGTTAAACGTAGCAAAGAAGATACCAGTGGGATTAAAGGTACCTGTGTTTAACGTAGCCATTTACTGAGCTTCTCCTGAACTGTCGGGTGGAGCTGCACCTGTGTTCTGTGCGAATTCTACCCAATTTGTTTCACCATCAGCAGGAGGATTATTTCCTGCACCGGGTATCCCTTTACCACCAGGTTCATTACCGGACAATACATTAGCAGACTCTAAGAAGAACTTAGTAGACTGTTCTGTTATCCATTGAGGACTGGCAGTGGGATTAGTCTTTTGTAGACGATCAGCTATAATAGATATTCCTGCTTGTAATACGGGACTATCTTTTATTAGCTCATGCTGGTTGATATTCTGTTGAACCTGGTGTTGATTGATACGATCAGAGAAGCTGGCTTCCATAGCCTCCATCTTTTTAGAAGTAAGAGATTCTGAAAGCCTAACAGCGTGCTGTAACGCCGCAGAATAAGCACCTTTACCTATCTCATCAAAAGCAACCATAACAGCATTAGGATCTTCTCCTGCTGCTAGCTTTTCTCTTGTTTCATTAGTGATATGATCTGTAAAGTTAGGTAAAGATTCTAGTATCTTACCCATATTTTCATTAGTAAATAAATCTCCAGATCCAATAGTAGGCTCTGGCTGATTTGCTTCTAGTTGCTTATTATCGAATATTTGGGAGAAATGTGCAAGGGGATCTTTGGGTTCTTGATTTTGCGATCCCGGTGCTGGATTAGGATCAGGATCATTAGGATCTGGTCCAGGTCCAGGATTATTTGGGTCTGGACCAGGATTAGACGCAGGATCAGGAGAAGGGTGAGTATCTACTTTACCTTCTACTCCTATACCTGGAAATAAGTTTTTAAGCGTTTCCATTGCACCGGCCATGTTACTGTTCCTCTGGTTCTCTTGGAGCATCAGTATAATTTAATATCTCATTAAAAGCATCTAATGCACCTTTTAGATATGCTTCGTCTAGTAGAAAGTTAAGTTGAGTATCTCCTACTTGGAAAGCATCTAAGGGTTTAAGAATATGATTTTCTACATAGTGAGTTCGTTTGCTCTGCATAAAAGCCCTTATTAACGGACTCCTAAATAATGTATCTAAAGCACGTCGCTCTTCTAAATTGAAATCATAGGCTATTAGATCGTTATCCTGCTGGCGTACCTCCACCTGGTTGTCCTCCAGGCCCAGGCGGTGGGGCTTCAGCAGCCTGAGCTTGTTGTAGATTCTGTTGCTGTTGTGTTTGATCAACTCTAAACTTATCCAATCCACGCATACCTATAAGAGACATCATATGCGTAAATAAGCCAGGCAGATTAAACCCTGCTGCTAGTAATGGAGAAGATCCAATTAATTGAAACCCTGTAGTAACAGCTTCAGTGTTTGCTAGAAGGCTAGTAGGTAGATACCCATCAGCCACTTTGAAATCTAATATTTCTGAACGTAACTCTTCTAAGTTAACTTCTACTATCTTATCTGTTCTATTAGAAAGAAATTGATTCTGATCTGCTTTTTGGAATAACAGAATGTTACCTTTAAGCTGATTCTTAACTGGAGTAAATATCTGATATTCCATCATAAGTGCAATCATCCTAGATCGCATATCAGAATTAGACATGATCTCAGAGAACTCGCCTAGTGTTCTATTACCACGGCGGAAGGCTCCTTGCCTTGCAGAGTTTAATCCTCCCATAAATTCAGAAAGCTGTAGCATTGGGAAGATATCATTGAAAGCAGAAGCTGTACCACCATCATCAAATGGAATAGGTAAGTAAGCGGATCTTAAATCAGCAGTTTTTAAATTCTGCTTAATAGGAATCTTAGCGGCGGGGAGTCTACTATTTGCGTCTACAGGATCTACCAGTGCAGGATTATATATAGCTCTATCAGAGATAGCACGACGAGCAGAATTGAGTCGAATATTAACAAGCTCAGTAGTAGCATCCTGAATTGCAAGCTGTTGTTCTGCGACTGATTTAGTTTGCATCCTGAATCCATCATCAGTGAATTGTCCTAGATGCATAGGGAACATATCAAAAGCTGATATAACCTTTTTCATATGAATTATATGAGAGTTATTAACAGCTACAAACTTCCAAATCTGTGGAGTATTAGGATCAGGAACACTTAGATCATGATCGTCTGGTACAATACGGGAATAGAACTTAGTGAATAGATACTTGTTAGAATAATCTATTCTGCTATCATCATCCTTTTCACCTGTAGCCCAGGCTAACCAATTAGTATTCTGATTTATATCCTCTATAATATTAAAGTTAGAGATAATAGGTTTTTCCCAATAGTGTTCTCTAGGTACATCATCTCTACTAGCACCTTCAAGAGATTCTAAACCGGCGCGAACATTCATAGTTACTTCGCCAGCCTTATCTAAGTCACTAATATACTTCTTCATCCGTCCTCTTGTAAACAGAGCATTAAAGCCTATATAGTCTCCAAACTCTGATACATCAGGAATATCTACTAGTTGATCCCAGAATGTATTATACATATCTAGAGACCACATTCTATTAATCTGATCTACTTCAAGAGAAGGTTGGTTATCCTGAGTAGTACCCATCTCTTCTATATTCTTAGATATTGATAGGTTTCCGATAGGTGCCCATTCTAATTCTATACCGCATACATTATACTTACCACCATCACGAAACATCTTATTAATCTGTCTAGGCCACCTACCACGGATACTATGATTATCAATAATAGCTTCTAACGCTTCTCCAAATGCTACTTGATCAGGAGGTGCGACAACAGGGAAAATAGGATAACCACTAAGATATAACTCAGAAAGAAAAGCAACGATACTATCCACCTGGCTGAGTACCACAGGCGTTGTAAAGTGTAATCCGCTAGCATCAATAATCTTAGCTGCGACTTCTTCTCTTTGGGCTTGATCTTCTGTTGATGTATAACAGGCATATGCTCTGTCTATAATCCTCAGCTTATCACGGAATAATTCATTCCTTCTATGCACTCGTTGTATTTCTTGTAATAGATTTATTAGACTATCATGAGTTTTCCTAGAGACAGGAATAGGCTGAGTGACCCCAGGTATCGTAATCTCTACTCGTTTCTTTGGCTCAGCCATTAGGAGACTCCAGGTGCATAGTTAAAATGAGGTAAAAGATCCATAGGGGTATTGTTAGCTTGTACATGAGCAGCATCTTCATCTGACATATTAGGAGTTACCCCAAATTCAAATTCTAATTCATCACGATGCTTATTTATCATGAAGTCTCCAAAGGCACAACCATCAAGAATATCATCTTGATTATCCTTTGCTCCTTTCCGATAACGTATTCCTTGCCAAAGTATTAGAGCCTTATCAGTCTGGCGTAGGACCCAATAGTTTGACTCAAGAACATTCTGAACCCAAGCACGGATTCTTGATTCCTTACTAGCTATTCCTGGATGCATTTCTACTACATTAATGTAATTATCTATTCTCATTCTTTTAATGTATAGTTCCATCCAGAATTTAAGAGTTTGCTGGTAGGCTACTGACTCAACTCCTATATGAGTACACTTATGTATTATGGCGGCATCAAGAGCTTCTATTATAGTTTTCTCTGGGTCCCATATACCAGATCTTACTTCTGCTATAAGTGGAGTATCAGAAACAATATAATGCACAGTAACAACATTCTCATCACTGTCAGAGCGGAAGCCTGCTGGATCAATGGTAATAAAGCTAGCTTGTATCTCAAGTTCCGTATCTTCTGCAAACGGACAATCTGGTATAATGCCTTCTGGGAATAAGCTCTGGGTAAGAGATTGTGGATCATTCATAATCTCCGAGAACCAGATATCTGCTTTACCTAGTGCAGCATCATGTTCATATTCATCTAATAGATTATCTAGTGGATGCAGCGCGGGCCATAAGGCTGTACCATCGGCAAGAATGGCACCCGTGATAAGACTTGTCCATTGCTTGTGATTCTGTAGCTGCTTGAGGATACACTGCTCTGAGTACATATTCCCAATGAACAGAATAAAGCAATGCTTAGGATCTCTGGCTTTAAGTAATGTACTGAGAATCCATCTGAGGATACGCTCTCGTTCTGCTGGACTGTCATCATTTTCTTTAGTCTGGACATCATCCATAAGTATAAATCCTGGTCTTCTATTACGGATGTTGATCCCACGTAGACTAGTGCCAACTCCAACTGCTGCCAGTATAATCTCTCTTCCAAGGAAGTTTCTAATCTTGACTTCTCTGGTATCTCTCTCAATCGCTCTAGGATGGTTCCAATCTCCAAATGCTTTGCGAACATTAGATCCCCCAAGGATACTATTTATATCATCAAGAATATCCTGAGCACGTGGTTCGGATGATCCTACAATAAGCACAAAATCAAACAAGCCAAAGAGGATACCATAGGCAACTAATAGCTTACTGAAAGTAGTCTTAGCATGTCCACGAGGTAGTCCTAAAGCAAAACGGAATACTGCATGTAGTGTAGTTTTTACCTCTAGGATTTTAGCTATTAAGAATGTAAAGACTTCTAAGTAAAAGTCAGGATATTCATTCTCATGTATATCAGGAACGCAGAATCTAGAGAGGAAGTTAAAGTCCTTCTTACAACCATCTACTACTTCCTCAACAGAAACCTGTGTCATTTCTTAAAGCCTAGAGCTTCAAGTTCTCTAGAGATATTACTCCTCATCCTAGTCTCTTGTCTCTGTCGCACAGGTGGAGGATTATCTGGTGCCATACCACTTATGATTTGTACGTCAGCTTCTCCTTCTGATACTATGTTAACCTTGCGCGTATTCTGTACTGAAGGAAGCTTCGTGTTCATCACTACGCTCATCTCCAGTCCTTCCAGTTCTTTCTCCGCCATTATCTTTTCGCTCCTTAACAGCTTCAATAACTTTGCTAGCTGGCATGGGTGCCATATTCCTACCGGCAATATTGATAATCTCATTGTTGCCATTCTTTTGTATCTGCACCGTGGCGCCATCAGGTAGATTAAGATGCAGGTCTAATACTCCTGCCTTTGGCCCTTCCTGTCCTGCACCATGATTTATAGCGCGCTGCTTAGCTTCTATATCGACAATAGTCTGAAGAGCCTTAGTAGATTCTAATAAACTATCAGATAAATCTATCTGTGCTTTAATCTTCTCTAACAGATCATGTTTTACTACCTCCACGTTAACACGGCTGTTATGTTCTCTTACCGCAACCTCGGCGGCTTTCTCTTTTAGGATATCCTGTAACTCTTCATCTTCACGGACTAGGTTATGGATATACTGAGAGCTTACGCCGAAAGCATGAGCTATCTGCGTCACTGGTATATCATAAGCTAATAGTTCTGCTAGTGCAGTCTTTTCAACCATTACAAATTATCCTAGAGATGTGCAGGGTCATTATACCAAAATCCATCGACGTATGCTAATGCGATTGCGGAATATCCGGATATATGTGCTATAGGCTAGTATTATATCCTGATATCGTATTATATATCTCAAATGTAATATTTTTTCCTGGCAGACTATTGAAGAGCCGCGCCTGACACGCACAAAAAAGGTTCCTACCCCCGCAGTCTAGCCTGGTTGACTAGCTGCAAGGATAGGAACCTGGTTAAGTATCAGACTCCGCCTATCTATTCTGTTCTTTTAGATACCGTATCCTGTGAGTCTCAGTCTGTAACCTAGTGCTTAGCCTATTAGGTTACTTGCTACTCTGGATGAAAGCCTCCGCCATTCTGATTGCCTGCTTATACTCTCGCCTTGCCTTATTCATCAGACTGAAAGCCTGAGACTTGTTTACCTGTCCCTGGTTCGCAAGCCTAATAACTGCTTTGGCTTGTGTCCAGTTGAGTCTAGCATTCTTGAGTGTGAGGCTTATCCGCTCGCTAACTGTGTACTGTCCAGTGGTATCTACCATCTTAGGTGCAAATCTAGCGGGCTGAGTCTTTGGTTGCTTGCTAGAATCATACCATTCAGAGTTTAGATTGCCTTTGGTATTCATGGTGCTGTTAACCTCTGTGCTGTTGTGTGACATTGTTCTATAAGCTTAGCACTTCCCTGTGCTGCTGTCAAGTTTTTATTTATCCTGGCATTCCTTCATTCTGTTGATAGTTCCTGTATCAATAGCACTCTCAATGAAGTCCTCTGATAGCCTGCAAGCCTCCATCTCGCCTATCCCTGGTATCTGTGCCACTATCTTATCTATTCCCTGGAACTGCTCAATCAAGTCCTCTGGCATTCTAGCAGTTCCGCTAATCTCAAGGACTCCAGTCTTTGTATCATGGTAGACTTCAATCCCTGCATTCTCTAATTTCTTTAGGCTAAATCTCATGGTGCTGTTTCCTTTGTGCTGTTGGAGTCTGTATCGACTCTGATAGGATACTGATTAGAATACCCTATCAGAGTCGAGCACTTCCCTGTGCTCTGTAGTCTCTAGCAGGCTTAGAAGTCCTCCGCTGAACTTTCCTCTGACTGAGCCGCTGTCGTAACCTTGAGGATAATATTCTCAAAGCGTGCGCTCTGCTCATTGGAGAGGTTATCAATGTAAGGACTGAGGTAATGGTTCAGGAACTGCTGGCGAGTGTTAATCGGGCTAACGTCCAGACTAACAGGGTCGCTAAACAATTTCTTAGCCATGTCCATTGCACCTTGAGACTTATCCAAAGTCTGCAACCAGTTTGTAAAGTGTGCAATAGCCTCATGTCGGATTTTAAGATATTCTCCACCTTGGCGCTTATGTTCCTCACAAAGCTGACCAAAAGTAGCAGGGATATCTCGCGTATACTCCAGTTTGTATTGGATGTTTCCTTCTTCATCCTTACCAGACTCTACCACTTTGGTTACATTGCGAGCCTCACGCCTAACAGCGTCAAGCATTGCATCCTGTACCCATTGCAGCGACTCATTCTCATATACTGGAGTCTTATTCTTGTCCTCATCTTCTGCCCACTTATCAGGCTCCGGCAGTCTGGAGTCTGCATCATGCAGCGTAGGAAAAGGAACCTCAACTGCATCAACATCAATACGCTTATTCTTGCCATTGATATCCACAGTTGTCCTCATAATAAGACTGAGGCTATTAGCAAATGTATCATCTTTACCCATTTTAGAAGTCCTCTATAGATTAGTGGTTTGACCCTGGTCAGGAAAATCCCTAACCATTGAGGACAGTTTAGCAGAGTCCTCCAACCATGTCAAGTTTTTATTTGCGACTCGAATCCTGCTCAGTCTATTGCAGCTAGCTATAGGATAAAGCCTAGACTAGCAGGCTATCAGCAATAGACAGGAAAAGACTAATTGGATCGCATAGCCTGGAGTAATATAACGGAAAGACAAATAATCACAGGCTAGCGAGCGGGTCCGTTATCCCTGAAATCCCAAGATTCTTAGGGTATGCCTGCCTGTCCTGCCTGTCTATAGTTAATAGGATACTCCGCCTATTATGCTATAACTAGGATACCTTTAAGAGAGTAGATTTTTCAAGGTGGCACAGAATATACACATCAATCAGGCTAAATAGGATATGATAGGATAATAAGCCTAACCATGCATTATATATAGGGACAGGCTAGCGAGATAACAGGAATTAAAGGATTTCGGGACCAAAACGGCTCTAAGTCCTTGAAAAATAACGGTTTTTAGTGCTTGACAGACTTCTGGATTTATGATATTATATCCTAACTACCGGGACTCTATTTTATTTAAACCTACAGGAATAGTCTAATGAAACAGCACCAGACTAGGCTTAGTAGTCAAGATATTAAGCCTAAACATAAGCCTACACATAACGTAGTATACTGCAAGCGTAGCGGAGTTAGATTTGAGATTATAGATAACTTTGGCTTGCATTATCTTACTGATTCTAATACCGTACATCCTATATTCTTAGATAAGACTAGTTTAAGAGCTTTGCTTAAATTAGAATATGCTAAGGCTAGGAAAACACCAGAGCGTCTATTTGATGCAGACTGGCAAGATATCAGCTTAGGAAAAGAACAAGAGTATCAATATAAAGCTGAGGACCAGATACTATCTAAGTCTTTTATAGCTGGCGTAGTATTAGCTTGGCTTGCAGAGTTAGATTTAGTAGTCTGTAAAGAATTGAACGGTCGTAAGATGCATGAGCTTAATCTAGCTTTATGCAAGCACAAGCCTAGAGCTAACCTTATCTGGATGGCTCGGCGACTCCTAGTATTCCCTGCTACTGGCGCATTGCGTATTAATCTTGATACTGTCTATTCAGAATATAAAGGCTGGCAACATGAGACTAAGCAATGGTCTAGT
>Ga0209977_10000032_pt1 | contig 47303 bp, 81 predicted proteins | sample SumtaG_2_FD_183113 | JGI IMG/M metagenome (GOLD analysis project Ga0209977, IMG submission 183113) | Deep subsurface microbial communities from Indian Ocean to uncover new lineages of life (NeLLi) - Sumatra_00607 metaG (SPAdes) (version 2) | ecosystem: Environmental > Aquatic > Marine > Oceanic...
ATGAGCGGCCAACAGACCGGTCTCAAGAACAAACTCATGCAGGGTCTCGGGTGGATCAATGGCGGTGGTAATTTTGTGAGGGCACCACACCATGAGCAGTTCATCGAAGACGACGACAACGGACAGCATTCCCGCGTGGCTTGAAGCAGGTAGCGAACAGGCTGTAGGAATTGCCCGAAGAGTTGCTGATCGGGAATACACGCCGTATGAAGAACAGCGAATTGCCGATCTCTCGGAGGGCGAGCGAGTCGCCGGGGAGCGGGCGCTTGGCATGGGTCAGGACTATCAGTCCGACCTGGAGCGATCCCGTGAACTGACCGAGCAGGGCGTCCAGGGATTCACCGAGGCCGACATGCAGGGCTACATGAGTCCCTACATTGAGGGCGCACTGGATCCGGCGGCGCGTGAGCTTCGCGAAGAAATCGCCAGGCAGCAGCAGGCGATCGGTGGCAAAGCCGGCATGTCCGGTGCGTTCGGTGGCGCTCGTCACGGCATCGCCGAGGCCGAAGGACGCCGCGGCGGCCTCGAGGCCATGAGCGACCTGTACGGGCGTGGCTACCAGCAGGCCTTCGAATCTGCCCGTGACCAGTTCAATCGCGATCGCGATGTGTTTGCTCGAGGAGCGGAGCAGTTCCGGGCGACGGGTCAGGCAGGCCAGCAGATGCTGACGCAGGACATCCAGAACCTGCTGACAACCGGCGGCGTTCAGCGCCAGCTGGAGCAGGCAGGCCTTGACTTCGATTACGGCCAGTTCATCGAGGCCAGGGACTGGGACGTCAACAACCTGAAGCCACTGCTCGACACGCTGTCGACAGTTCCTCACACCAAGACCCGGACGCAGAAGGAGAAGAAGGGCGCCCTGGGTACCGTCCTCGGCGTGGCAGCCACGGTTGCCGGCGCCTACTTTACCGGCGGCGCATCACTTGCTGCCTCTGGCGCGAGCGGCGGATTCCTGAAGAAGGTCGGTGTTGGATTCGGCGACATGCTGGGCGGTGAAGGCGCAGGCATGGCGGCCTTTGGCGGAGGCGGAGGCGGAGGCGGCGGCAGCGGAGGCGGAGGCTGGGCTGGCTGGTCAGATCCATGGGCCGGCGGTTATGGCGGCGGTGGCGGCGGCGGTGGCGGCGGTGGTTCCTTTGGTGGTTGGAATGATCCATATGGTACCGGCGGCATGGTTCCAGAGTACTAGGAGATAATCATGGGCGACAAATTAAACGAATGGATCAACGCGAACTCCGCCACGCTGCAGGCGCTTTCTGGACCAGGGCAACCGGGCATACCGCCATCAGCGATACCTGGTGCGCCAGGCGCGCCCGGTGCGCCACCGCCAGGATTCCCGCCGGCAGACCCTGCAGCAGCAGGGGGGTTTCCCCCGCCGCAGGCAGGACCGCCGGCAGGCCCACCGCCTGGTGCTACTGACTACTCAGGTGCGTTCCCTGGTCCAGCGCCAGCCGCAACACCGCAGCCGCCTGCCTTCGACATGCCGATGATGCAGCCACAGGCCGCACCGGTCGAAGTCGGCGGACCAACACCAGGCGCGCCACCGCCAGAGGCGGCACCGAAGCCGAAGCCCAAGGACGCCGTTGGATTCGAAGATGTAATGAAGGACGCCGATCCCAAACAGATCGACGAGGCGATCAAGGTCATGGAGACAGCCTCTGGCAAGTCGGTCGAGGAACTCTATACCGCGCAGACTGGCGCACCGCCACCGGAGGGCATGGGCAAACGGAAGCTCGGTCAGGCCTTATTCGAATTCGGACTGAACCTAATGGCGGCGCCAGCAGGCTTGAGCGATGTCGAGACGATCGGCCGGGCTGGACAGGCCACCATTGCCCAAAGGACTCAGCGCGAAGAGAAGGAGGAGCAGAAGGCCTTGGCTGCTGAGGAACGGCGTGCTGCCGCACACGAGCGCGCTATGGGTCGCCTTGATCGCAAGTTCGATCGTGCTGCCACGCTGGAGCGCCTGTCGATGGAACGACAGCGCACGCAGGCAGCGCTTGATAAACCGATCGGCGAGTTCACGAACTATGTTGGCCCTGGTGGCTACATGTATGAGTGGAACCCGGAGACTCAGGAAGGTCGCCAGATCATTATCAATGGCAAGCCGATGAAGGCTACTGACCAGGCGATCGCAGGTAAGCAGCAGCGCTTCGATACCGAGGTTCGTTTCAACATGTACATGGGTGTCTACGGCAAGGATTCCGATGGCAATCCTCTCACTGGTGAAGCGTTCAGCCTGGCTCAGAAGGAAGCACTCAAGTTTGCCAATCGCCAGAAGCCATACACCAGAGCGGAGGCGAATCGATCAGCGGTAGATGGTGCGACATCACTGTTCAAGAACGATTCGAACTACGCGCTGGCGACGCCTGAAGAGCAGCGCACGATGTTCAAGGCCAAGGTTGCCGAACTGACCGAGATGTACATGGCTGGCTATGGCAATGGCGGTGGCGAACCTGATGCATCGAAGCTAGTCGAGGGGGTTGCCACTGCGATCACAAATGACAATGGCATCACCGAGTACTGGATGCTGAAGAACGGCGAGAAAGTCAAGGTAAACGAGAGTCAACTGGTGCGATAGATGGCCTGGACCTACGGCGCACAATTTCAAGTTCGAGATCCTGACGAGCAGGACGAGAACGGCCTGACGTACGGCGAGCAGGTGCCGGTAGCATTCGGCGACTACTCGAAGGCTACCTATGGCGAGCGGTTCGATGTGCATGACCTTGATCCTATTCAGGGTGCTGAACCAGGCCTTCGCCAGCGACTGCTGTCCAGCGTCGATCTTGCATCTGAACCTGCCAGCGAGTTCCAGCCCGGTGATCGCAGGTGGGCAGAAAGCAGGTTCGAAGAGGACCAAGAGCGGCCCAAGGTCTACATCAATCACCAGAAATTTCAGGATGCCGGTGCCAGCGGCTACGAAGGCAAGATGCTGCTGGCCGAGTCGCTGCATAACCTGAAGAACGTCGATCCCGCCCGATACCGAAGACTGCAGCGAGCAGCGGCAGAAAGCCCTGAGTACATGAAGTGGGCCAAGGAATCGTATCGTCTATCTCAGGACGAGGGCGAGGAACGGTCATTCGAAGACTGGCACAGGGTTTCGCGTTTCGACCAGGTCATCGGCGGTTACCTGTTCGCTCAGGATCCCAGCATCCCGACCATGGCCGAGTGGTCCCGTACTGATCTGCCGTTTGGCGAGGGGCTGACAAAGGAACTGGACGATCTTGAGAAGGCGCTCGGGGCTGAACAGCCGAAGCAAAGCCAGTCGTTCATCATCCGGCGCCCGAGTCCGGAAGAAGCCGCAGAGTTGCGAGAACGATATGAGACCAAACCATGGGAGCGAATTACATCCGAGGCTGCCGGTGGCGGCATCCTGGGACTGCCATCCAAGCAGGAAATAATGGAGCGGAAGTATCCGCGTGCCAAGGAGAAAATGCAGGCGATTGAAGATGCGTCCTGGGAAGGTGTCGAAGAAACTGGCTGGGGCGAGGGATTCTCAAAAACAATGGAGAAGCAACTGCCGAACTACAGGCGGCAGGTGTTCGGCGGTATGCGCGGTGGCAATCCGGTAACCGTCGCAGACCTCGAGCAAAATGCGATGGCCGAGCAGATGATTACCGGCACCGGACGTATCCAGGATTCAATTGAGAATAACCGCATCGCCAAGGAGTGGGGATTCGAGGAGGGATCTGATCGGGTGCCTGAGGGCGTTCATCCAGTCGATGCCTTTGTGGAATGGCTCGGGACTGCTGATGGCCGTGGTGAAACGGAGTTGGTGGCAGCGAGTACTCCGGTTGCAGTCATAGCCCAAGATATCTGGGATGCCGAAACACAGACCTGGGACGATGCTGCGCTTCTCGTTAAGCCACACAGCCTGAAATACTATGCGTTCGGATCGCTGGATGCCTTTCTCAATATGGGCCCAGCGGTGGCGGCCACGTTTTTGACAAAGAATCCCATGGTCGGTGCTGCCATCATGGGAACCCAGGTCTATGGCCAGACATACGGGACGATGCTGGATCGCGGATATTCGCCAGATCAGGCGAGGGCAGCCGCCGTTTTCTCAGCGCTTGCCGAAACAGTAACCGAGCGGGTCTCGCTTGGAGTTCTCACCAAGAATAATTTCACCGGGCTGAAACGAATCTTTGCCGGTGCCGGTGCTGAAGGCCTGCAGGAACCAATCACTGAAGCCCTGCAGATGGGTTACGACGTGGGAATCCTCGGCGATGACATAGGCATGGGCGAGGCCTTCATGCGCCTAGTCGATGCCGGCATCATCGGCTTTGGTGTTGGCGGCGGCATGGGGGCCACCGTCGAGGCGCTCAATCGTGCGAGTACTCCAGCCGCCCAGGAGGAAGCCAAATACGAACAGCACATGGATGCGCTGCATCTCGACCTAACCAAGGCAAATCAAGAGGCGCAGGCGCTTGAAGTCCTCGAGGGGAATACCGAGCTCCTGGATAAGGTGATCAACAATCAGTTGGCAGATGTTTCGAATGAGGAACTTGCTGAGCTTGAAGAGCAGAAACTGATCAGGATCGAAGACGATGGCACGATCAAGGCGCTGCCGAAAGCTCGGCGCCAGGTAGCCAAGGCACAGGTCGAAGTCAGACAGAAGCGCAAGAAGGAGGCACTCAAAGCTCGAGGTGTTAGTGAAGCCGAGGCAGGCCCGACCGTCGAAATCTTGGACATGGCGCCTGCGTTTGCAGCGGCCGAAGTCGAGACTGAAATCGACCCGACCGATGCGCAGAAATCTGCTGGCAATTACCGCAAGGGACGTTTCACGTGGAACGGTGTCGAGGTTGCAATCGAAACGCCAGCTGGCGCAACAAGGTCTGGCGTCGACGAGCAGGGGCGTCCCTGGTCGCAGGTCATGAACTCTGGGTACGGTTACTTCACATCGAAACCCGGCGCCGACACCGTCGATGGAGAACCGACCGAAGGGGTCGACGCTTACATCGGACCCGACCTGACAGTCCCCACCGTGTATGTGATCAACCAGGCGAAGAACCCTCGCCGGGAAGCCGTCGGCGAGAACTTCGATGAACACAAGGTCATGGTCGGCTACCAGTCGCAGCAAGCGGCTCTCAATGCTTACGCAGAAGACTTTGCGCCGGTTCGTGTAGTCGAGGGCGAAGTCGTTGGCAAGTACCCTGGTGAGCCGCTGGCAGATAACGAGATGGTCGACCTGTGGTTCGACGATCTTGCGCGCATGACAGAACGCGCGACAGACCTTGAGACGCGCGCCGAGCCGCTCAATTCCGTGGAGGAACTGGAGCTCGAGGAGCTTCGCGAAGATATCGAGACGCGCCGGACTGACATTGCCGGCGAAGGCTATGACCCAGCCGCGTTGCTTGCCGCACCTAAAGTATCCGTACTCCCCATGCAGCCGCAGCAGTTCAAGGCGTGGCTCGACAGACCATCGCATGCGCTGCCGGTTTCCCTGGATGATCGTGCCGGCTACGACAAGCTGCCGGTATTCGCTACCGTCGAGGCAACTGACCCGACACCTGAGCGCTACCCATCGCGTGGCAAGAAGGTCACTGGAGCGCCACCAGGGAGACGCTCCTTCAAAGACATCGACAAACTGATCGAGAAAACCGTGGCGATCCTCGAGGATTCGAAACTGATTCCGCCTGAGGCCTGGACCTGGTACGAGGACTCTGGGCGAAAGATTCGAGAGATCACCCGCAACGACCCGGAACTGATGCACTCCGTGGTCCAGATCCTGGCGGCCACATCGCAGGGTGCTGGCGTAGGCGCGAACACAACCTTCATGATCAAGGGTGCCTACGCGATCGCCAAGGGCGAGACCAAACCAGAGACCGGCATGTATCCGCAGACCGCCAGCGCGAACATCGAAACGATGGCTAAGCTTGAAACCCAGGAGATCACCAACCAGCAGCCTGGCATTGGCTCCAAGGTGATGAGCTTCTACCGCAACCTGTACGACGCCACATTCAACACCAACCTGTATCCCGACGATGTCACGATTGATCGGTGGATGGTCAGGAATCTGGGCTACACCGCTGGCGATTCGGTCGAGGGTACGCAATACGATTACGCCCGGAAGATATTTCAGGATGCCACCGCGCGTTACAACGCGAGGAACGGAACGAACTGGCTGCCGCGGAATGCTCAGGCAGCGCTGTGGGTACACGAGCGATCAAAGGCATCGATGTCGAAGACGGGCAAGGTGACCCCGGTCGATGCATTTGCCGAACACATCGAGGCCGTGACCGCAAGAGTCACGCACGAGGCAGTGCCATCGAAGACTACCGAGCAGGGCCGTCAGGTCGATGTCTTACCGCGGGAAGAGAAGCAGGAACTCGGGCGGCGCCAGCGCGAGGCCTTGGCGGAGAACAATACGCATGTCGTGATGGAAGCACTCGGCGTGCCGCTCTACAACGTCGCCACAGCGATCGGCGGTTACGAGGGCATGATCAACCCGAACGAGATTTCGAACATCGTCATGGTCGGTGGCGCTGAACTTGACCGGCCGAGGGCAGATGTCTTCTCGCGGATCATGCAGTACATCTATACGCAGGATGCGGTGCCCTGGTTCCGAGCGGAGCGGAAGGCCGCAACCAGCGAGAAGACCGGCAACTTCGGGCGGAGATACACGCAGGGTATCAACTGGGATCTTCAGGGGCCGCTCAACGAGGATCAGGAAACCATGCTCTTCGATGCCCTGCGAAAGGCGCTGGGTCCAGACGCTGGGTTCAGCATGGTTGGTGAAGATCAACTAGTAATAATCGATTTCAAAGATGAGAAGGGCGTCACATTTTCTGGACTTAAACCTGCTGAATTCATTGAAAAAATCGACCAGATAGGGGAAAATATCGGAGCCGATCTTGGAGTTGTTAACAGCCACACTTTCGGCGCTGAGGGTAACTATTTAACACAGGACTGGGAGACTGACCCCAATGGCCAAAGACTCGAAGAAGCGATTCAAGAGTACGCCAGCACCCGCGGACCACCGGATCTTCTCGAACGGGTTCGTGCTTGGCGGGAAAGTGCGCAAGGCATCACCCGCGAGTTCCTCAAAGCCGATACCAGGCCGAGGGCGGGGGCAGCCGCACCGATATCCGTGGCTCGACTCGACGACCGATCCGCGACCGAAGACGCCGTCTTCCAAAGATTCGGGTCAGTAGATCGCACACGAGATACGACCGAAGAGCTTAAGTTCTATGACCTCACCCCGGTCGTAGAGAATCCCGAACTCACTGATCGCCTGGCCGATTCCTTCGGCTATACGATCGAAGTATTCTCGTTCGAAGCCGATAACTTCAAGCTGCCCAGACTGGGCAAAAAGAACTACGAGGAAGGGACGGTCTACATCTATGATCCGGCGGCCGCTCACGGGTCATTCAAAGACGAGACCTATACCCGCGCCTGGCGAGTCAGCCACGAGATTGCGCACGGCATAACCGAACGCCTGATGCAGGAACGCTACGGTGACTCGAGGCGCTACGGTCGTCTCGGTCGGCCGATGATGGGCGAGCGCGGTGTGCCGCCGAAGCGCGTGGAGGTCGAGCTCGAGCCGCTGACACTGCTGCAGGCCCAGCGCGCAGTGGAGTGGGAAGATGTGGCGTTTCGTGTGCAGCGAGTCCTGCTCGACAAGATGGGCATCTCGATCCCTGACTCGGTCTTCAACCAGGAATACAACACCAACATTGCCGACGCCACCTTCCGTACTGTGACCGGAGACTTCGCCGATGCTGGCGAGTTCGGATTCAAGCCGTCGGTGTTCAAGCCGACCATCAAGTCGATACTCACCGGGCTGGAGCGTACCGAGCAGGCCTTGGCCGAAGACCAGGGACGCGAGGCAACCGAGGGCATCGATCTCGCAACCTACAACCAGATCAGCGATGAGCAACTGCAGGAGGCGATCGATCTCCAGAGCAGGGAGCCAGCCGACAAGCCGCTCTTCTCTGTCGTACCTGGAGTGCCGGCGGACACGAAATGGTACCGCGGCTCGCAGCATGAGGAGATCAGGCTGCACAGGGAGACCGGCATCGTGCATGCCTCGACCTCTGAGAAAACGGCAAGCGCCTTCGGCCCAGTCAGCGAGGTGACGCTGCATGTGCAGAACCCGTTCGACTATGAAAACCCGGCGCATGCCAAAGCGCTGAAGGCACAGTTCAGGACCAATGCCCAGCTGATGAAATTCGCGCAGGCACTGGATGTGGTGCATGGCGGCGAGCGCACCTGGTTGGGCGGTGAAGGCACGCTCGAGGATGTGCGCGAGTATTTCAATGTCGGCCTTGAGATGGGCAACTACCAGACGCTCGAGTCGCCGGCAGTGCTGGAGGCTATCCGGGCGATGGGCCATGACTCTGTGTACATGGTCGAGGATGACTTCGGACCCAAGGGCATAGCTGTCTTCGATGCTGCCCTGATGACCAGGGACGCACCGCTCTTTGCCGTGATCGAGGACGAGGTGTTCCCCGGGTTCTACTCCGGGCTTGCTCGAGCGGCCCGAAACCTGAAGCAGGACAAAGGAACCGGCAAGCAGATGCTGGCCATGCTGACCAAGATGCCAGGTGTCAAGGCTGAGGAGCTTGACTGGACCGGCGTACCTGAATACCTGAGGGCCAAGGAGACCGTCACCAAGGACCAGTTGATCGCGTTCATCGACGCCAACGGTGTGCGGATCGAAGAAACCAATCTCGGTTACAGAGGGATTGGGCGTGGTGACATGCCTGAAGATGTCAACTGGAAGAAGGTGCAGGATGCCTACGAAGCCGGCGAGGCCGGAGGCATCATGGACTTGCCGGCTACCCAGCAAGACATCGGCGGAACGACATTAACCGAAGAACAAATCGAGGTGATTGAGGACAGGGGTTCTGAGTACGTTACCTGGGAGAGCATGACCCCAGGCCAGAAGAACCAATTCGCCCAGATCGTTTACAAAGTGGACACGACAGGCGCAGCCGTACTCGGGACCGAATATGGTGGCGACAGCGTAACGCTGCCCGGTGGCAAGAACTATCGCGAGATTCTGCTGAGGCTGCCCGAAAAATCCATCGACATACCGGATGTCTCCAGGGCAGTAGGCTGGCCAACCGATGCAACCATTCGCGATCTTGATCGGCAGATGCGAGAAAAGTTCAACGAAGGCCTGACGCTCGAGCAGCGCGACTTTCTGCAGGGCGGGGCGCCTGCACAAATCATCGACATGCTGGATGACTGGGATGCCAGGCTTGGCATCGATGTGACAATGGCGAGAAGTCAGGTCGCACCGCCTCCTGTATCGATGACGGTACTGCAACTGGAAGAAGGCCCGGCGACAGAGGACCTTGCCGATGTCCTCATGACCGAACTGCACGAGACGGATATCCCCGTAGAAAAATGGGGTTGGTATAGCGAAGAGGGTCGATTCGAATTCGAGAATCTTGATGCCGACGAGTACGACATTGTCTATGAACTGTCGCGAGCGAATGGGGTGCAACTTATCAGCGGCGCACCGGAAGGGGCAGTGCCTCGCGCCGGCAGGGTCAATGGAGTTATTCAGTTAGGCCCAGGCATCAGCCAAAATGTGTGGAACCAAATCAATAAGCAACTCTATGAGATCGGGCTGAGCGATCAGGATGTCACCTGGGAAGATGACGAGCGTCGTTTTTATCTTAATGACGTGTCGCCCACCATGCTGGATCGCGCTAATACCATGGTCGGAAACTATGGCCTTGCAGCCCTGCAGCAGCCATCAGCAACGACCCCGGTTAAGCGAGCGCCTGCTGGCCGCCGACCGATAGAAACTTACTACGCTGCACACTGGAGCAGCTGGGCGAACATCCTTGCGAGCATTCGCATCACCGAGCGTATCGGTGAAGATGGCGAGCGCATCATGTTCATCGAGGAGATCCAGAGCGACTGGCACCAGACGGGCAGGGATGTCGGATATCGGGATCGACCCAGGGGCATGACGCCTGAGAGAGACGACCTCAAGGCAATCAAGAAACCGCTCACCGACACGGCCGACTACTGGGAAATCAGAACGAAGATCGGGCAGTTTGTTGTCAACGTCACCGCGGTGGATGGCGTCCTCCCAGACGAGAGCGCCGCCATTGATGAGGGCTATCGGCGACTGACCCAGGAAACGGAGATTCGCCGTCGAATTGAAAGGGAAGAACGGGGAGCCGTACCCGATGCGCCGTTCAAAGGTAATGCCTGGGCTGAACTCGCGATCAAACGAGTCATGCGCCTTGCGGCCGAAGAGGGATTCGATTCGGTTGCCTGGACCACAGGCGAGCAACAGTCAGCGCGGTATAGCCTGAGCAGGGTGCTTAACAGTCTTTCTGTCTCACCGAGCGCGCTCGAGGGCCGCCCGGATGTCCGTATCGTCTGGCTGGATCCACACATGGGAGATTCGATACAGCTTCAGGTTAATGCCGATGGCATGATCGAAGACTCGGGCAGGCATGAATTCAAGAACAAAAAACTTTCGGATGTCGTCGGCACTCCCATGGCGAAACAGATCATGGAGACCGATAAGCGGATAGAGATCGACGCCGAGAACCTTGACATCGGTGGCCAAGGAATGAAGTCGTTCTACGACAGGACGATTCGCAACCTGGTCAGCAAGGTCATCAAGAAGCTCGACAATACGATAAAGACCAGCAGCACCAGGATCGACACAAGCGAAGGTCGCGGCGGGCCATACACGGTAGGCCGGTGGCCTGGATCACCTCCGCCCGGAACACCTGTGGCCCAAGTAGTTGAAGTCCAACACGCTCAACTGGCAGACCTTGCGGCAGCGGCAAGGCCGATCGACGAAGCTGACTATGGTTCGGACAGGCAGATCAACGCCCAGAACAATTTCACGTATACGCTGCAACAGATTTTGCCGAGCGAGCAATGGGAGAACTTTGAAGACTACGCACATCGGGCTACCCCAGAGGAGATGATCTCCTACGGCATGAGCCTGGCTGCCGCGGATGCTCCGCCGGTTATTATCACTCACGCAGAGATGGGGACGCTTACGGCCATGGCCGAAGAAGCGCGACGAGAGGCAGAGCAAGGCGCAGATGTGGGTCCTTATCCCACGGCCGATGAAGTTTTCTTTACGGAACTCTATGAATACATAAGCGAAGACCAGAAGGGCGTGCTTGATGACATAGCTTCTGATCCCGACACTGATCCGGGCGATGTCATCGACACCGGCCTTGGGATGGTCGTCGGGCAGTCACCAGATGTGGAAGTACCAGTTGCGCCACGAGAAACGGTAGTCTCAGAAGACGAGTTACGCGAGCTTCGAGAACTAGGACGAGCCGCAAGGCCAGCGGAAGCTGCTGATGAGGGAACGCCAGAACAACAAGACGCGTGGAATACCTTCGTTCGGAAGCTATCGGATACCTTGCCCTCATATGCCTGGGAAACATGGGAAGAGCGTGACGCCGAAGAAGCCCCCGGCGTTTACGAACTAATTACCTATGGCATTGCCTTGGCAGAAGAGGAGGCATTTACGATAACGCCAGAGATGGTGGCCAGACTTGAAAACACAGCGCAAAACGCGAAGCGAATAAACAATGAAGAACCCGACTCACAAAGAGCGCGGAATTCGATGGAAGCATTCTCTGCCGAGCTTAATGATCTGCTGCCCAGTTTGTCGTGGCAACGATGGTTAGAGCGGGAACCCCGAGGTGTTGACGACGACATTGACTCAGGCCTCAGAATGGCAAGGATGTTTGCGGGTATGCCTGACGTGGCTGTGGCTGCGCCCGTGCGCGTGGTTGGCGACCAGTGGGGTATTCAAAATACGCAGGGTGAGTGGACAGGTCCGTACGAGAGCGAAGAGGCTGCGATTGAGGGAGCGGCCCGACGAGACCTCGAGGATCTTGAGGCCGTCCATTTAGTCGACATCTCTGATCAGATGCGAGAGCGCCTGATCACGGATGGCCTGTCACTGTTTGCCGTGACGCGGCAGCCTGCTGCTGGTGTGCCAGTCGCTAACCTGCAGAGCGTGATCAGCGAGATCCTGGACCTGTACCCAGGGTCGCCGAACGTGAAGATCGCAGCGACCGAGGGTCACATGCCGAACAAGCAACTGCTTGAGATCAAGCACGCCGGCATGGAAGGCAAGGTCGGTGGCATGTTTGACCCGGAGACCGGCGATGTCTACCTGATTGCCAGCAACCTGAAGAATATGAAGCAGGCCGTAGAAATCTACCTGCACGAAACGGTGGGTCACTACGGCGTGCGGTCTATCCTGGGCGCCGAGTACGACACGATCATGGACCAGGTCTGGAAGTCTCACAAAGAGAAGGTCAGGGCGGCCGCTCGGCGGAATGGCCTGGACGTTAGGATCCCGTCGCAGCGGCGCATCGCCGCGGAAGAGTTCATCGCGTACAGGGCGCAGCGTGTGCTCGCAGGGGAGAAGATACCAGCCCGTGAGGCATCCTTACTCAAGCGCCTGGTCGAGGCCATACGGATCGCCATAGCGCGCCTGAGGGGCGTCCAGATGTCTGACGCTGACATCCAGCGGCTGATCAGAAAGGCGCGGATGTTCGTGGCCACGCCGGCAAACAAATCACCGGGGCTGCTGCCTGCTCGCAAGGCGCCGGTCATGTTCGCCAACCTGTGGAAAGCGATCAACAACGATCGCGTTCCGAACTCCGGGTCGGCCGCGATGTATCGCAAGGAACTGAATGCGCAGGTCCGCGCCGGCAATATCACCGAGGAGGATGCCGAGCCGCTTGTCTTCTACCTGGCGGAGGCCGCGCACATCGATAAGGGTGGGCTGCTGAACCAGATACGCGAACTCGGAAATCGCAATGCATTCCATGTCGACGAGTACGAGGGTAGGGCAAACGCTATTGAAACCGGTGACCTCCATGAAAGCTTCACCATGGACGAGGGGTCGCTAACCAGCCGGAGATGGAATTACCTGGTCTTCAAAGCGCAGGACAAGTTCATCGACCTGCTGAATGTGCAGAAGGCGATCGAGCTACAGACCGGGCGGCCGATCGATGAGAGTCTTGATGCCTACCTGGCTGAGGAATTGTTCCATGGTCAAGTGAAGTCACGAGTTGATCGCTTCGAGAAGGACTACATCCGGCCGCTCACTGAAGCGATCGATGATAGCGAGTACACCTGGGACGAGGTCGAGTGGTTCCTGTATGCCAGGCACGCACCAGAGGCCAACCGTCGGCTCTATCGCATCAACCGATCTGCCGTTCTGCGACGCGCGCGTAACAAGGCGAAGCAGAAAGCCGAGGCAAAACTTGAGAAGCGCATTGCCCGGATAGATGCGAACAAAGCCACGCAGCGAAACAAGATCGAAGCCGAGCATGCCAAGCGACTGGCTGTCATCGAGTCCGAGTACCGGTCACAGATGCGCCGCTCGAAAGAGAGCCAGAAGAAACGGCGTGAGAAAATCGAGACGGCCAAGGCCAACAAGATCAAGCGCGCCGATGCGAGCAAGAACCAGCGCATCGACAAGCTGGAAACGAAATACAAATACGTTCGTGCCGACTACGAACTCACCTACCAGGCCGAGATCGAAGAGGCCGATGTATCGTTCCGCGAACGCGAACAGGAGCGGGTCAAAGAAGACCCCGGGCTGCTGGCATTGTCCGGCATGAGCAACGCGGATGCAGCCTGGGCGATGGAGGCGCTCGGGGAGAAGGGCGACATCAGTGAGCTTGAAGCGATCGCTGCCCAGGTCGATGCGATGACCGCGCGCAACCGAGAGATCATGGTCAACGAAGGCCTCGAGGAGCAGTCGACGATCGACGCCTGGGAGAAGGCCTATCAGTTCTACGTGCCGCTGAAGGGGTTCAAGGACGGCCCGATGAACACGACGTTCTTCCCGAAGAAAGGCAAGGGCTACGATACTGGCGGCAAACTGAATCAGCGCCGGCTTGGGCGCCGATCGATGGCGGCTAACATCCTGGCCAACATCGTGGCTCAACATCAGTCGGCGGTGGTCGTGGCCGAGAAGTCGAAGGTCGGACGCACGCTTCTTGAGATGGTGAAGAAGCATCCGAATCCAGACCTCTGGACGGCCAACGAGATCGAGACCAAGAAGCGACTAGATCCGAAGACTGGCCTGGTGATCACTGCAGTAGACCCGACTTACAAGCTCAGGGACAACGTACTCCGGGTGAAGGTCGACGGCAAGGATTACCACATTACTTTCAATGAAGAGAGCGATGTGGCAATGCGGATCGCCAAGTCGATGAAGAACCTGAGTTCCGATGAAATCAACTGGCTGTTCAGGAGCATGCTATCGCTGAACCGAATCCTGTCCGCGGTCAATACGAGCTACAACCCGGAGTTCATCGTGTCGAACCTGGCGCGTGACCTGCAGACGGCGATGATCAATCTCAATGCCACCGATGCTCAGAACATGAAGATGACGATTCTCAAGGATGTGTTCAAAGCGCACCGCGGCATCCGGAGATTCCTCGAGCTGCCTAGTTTCAAGGACCCTGAGTCTGCCGACTACTGGAAGCAGCAGTTCGAGGAGTATCGGGATCTCGGTGGTCAGGTCGGGTGGCTTGACAATTACAAGGACGTTCAGGATCTTGAGACCTCGCTCTATCGTGATATGCAGGACAAGACTGCCGGCACGCTTTCATGGGCCACGCTCAGGAAGATGGGCAAATTCATCGAGGCAGAGAATCAGGCGGTCGAGAACGCAGTACGCCTGTCCGCCTTCGTGCATGCAAAGACCGCAGGCCTGTCTCCTCGGAGGGCGGCATCGCTATCCAAGAACCTGACCGTCAACTTCAATCGTAAGGGCGATATCGGTACGCAACTAAACGCGGTCTACCTGTTCTACAACGCATCGATCCAGGGCATGGCCGTCATATGGAATGCGGCCAAGTCACCGAAGGTTCGCAAGATAATGTACGGGATTGTCGCCTTTGCAGCTGGTCTCGAGATACTCAATCGCATGCTTGCCGGCGACGACGATGATGGCGAGAACCGCTACGACAAGATTCCGGCTTGGGTGAAAGAACGCAACATGATCATCATGATTCCAGAGCGCTTCCGCAGTCAGTCTCCAGATGATTTCACCGAGCACTACATCACGATTCCGCTGCCTTATGGTTACAACATGCTGCACACTATCGGGCAGAAGATCGGCGGCATCATCGATTACACGGGGATCGGCAACAAGCGGGAATGGTCGCCGCTTCAGGACAGCTTCGAAATTCTGGCGGCTGCGCTTGGCAGCTTCAATCCAATCGGCACCGGACCTACTCCGCTGCAGACGATATCGCCAACCGTGCTGACTCCGTTTGTGCAGGTCTCTGAGAATGTCGCCTGGCACGGTGGTCCGGTCATGCCGTCGGGGAATAAGTACGACCCGGCACCAGAGCCTGAATCGCAGCAGTACTATCGCAGCGTACCCAAGCACGCGATCGCCTTGGCCGAGTTCCTGAACAAGCTCGGCGGCGGAACGAAAGCACGGCCGGCACCGATCTCACCATTAGACATCTCCCCCGAGACCATTCAGTTAGTCGAAGACTTCCTGACTGGCGGTGCCGGTCGCTTCGTTACCAATATGGTCGAGCTCGGGGTCATGGCCAAGGAACGGGAAGTCGACATGCGCAAGGTGCCGTTTGCTCGGCGCTTCGTTGGCGTGACCGATGAACGGGCCGTGAGCAACAGGTACTACGAGAACCGCACCAGGATCGAGTACGCCATTCAGGAAATCAAGGTCGCCGAGGAAGAGATCAAGGTATCCGGTACTCAGGCCGAGCGGGAGGACGCCATCAAGAATCGGGCGCGCATCCTCGAGCAGTACCGTCCAGATGCTGCAATGAAGGAGGCGCTGCGATTAGTGCAGAAAGGCCTCAGGGATTTGAATGCCACGCGCAAGGCAGTGCGACAAAGCACCCGTGATGAGGACTGGAAGAAGGAGCGGGAGGAGCAGATCGAACTGCAGAAGACCAAGCTGATGAACAAGTTCAACAAGCGCTACAACCAGATTCTCGAGAAGCGCCGACAGACCAAGGAAGAGACTGCCATGAATCCGCAGTTACCAGGTAAGCAGCGACTGGCCGCAGTCCAGCAATTCAACAAGGCCGGCTATCCAGCGACGGCCCGACTGGTCGGATCCCTGCCGGTGAATCCCGGCACTGACTTCGTGGAGCGATTAAATGCTTGAGCTACTGAACAGACGCATCTCATCTGGAGATGAGGCCACCCTGGGTACGCTGTTCGATGTGACGGCCGAGCCTGAGTTCCTGTGCTACGTCCTCGAGGACCAGTTCAACGAACCGAAGATCAAGGGCGAGACCCGCATCCCGCCGGGCAGGTACCAGATCAAGTTCCGTGACGAGGGCGGCATGATCGTGCGCTACAAGAAGCGATTCCCCTGGCACCGCGGGATGCTATGGCTGCAGGATATTCCGGACTTCCAGTTTGTCTACATCCACGTCGGCAACAAGGACGACGATACCGATGGCTGCCTCCTGGTCGGCGATGGTCAGGTGTCGAACGTAGAAGAGCGTGGCATGGTCACGACTTCGGTGGCTGCTTATCGCAGGCTGTACGAAAGAATTGCAGCCCAGCTTGAGGTTGGTGCCGAGGCCTGGATCACGGTGGAGGACTATGCATGAGCAACGACGCTGGAAGATATCGAGGGAAAAGATTCCTGAGCTTTATCGTCGCCACTCTGGCACTGTGCGCAGGATTTTTTTGGGGCGATCCAGAAAGCTTCGGATCCTTTTCGACAGCGCTCGGAGTAGTATACGGCGCTTATCTGACCGGGCAGTCGGCGACCGACTGGCAGAAGGCGAAAAACGGGGGGTAGTCATGGCTCTTAATTATTCGAAACTGGCCGAGACCAAGGTCACAGTACCGTTGATACTGATCCTTGCGGTGGCGGTCGGCGCTTACAAAGCGCAGAGCTTTACGGTCGAGATTCTTGACGAGTTTTTCTTCACCGATGCGGCAGCCTCGGAGCTTGCCAAAGCAGTGCAGGACAATACTGACGTGCTGTCTTCGTACATCCAGCAGCAGGAGATTCGCAACCTCAATGAGCAGATAGCTCAGATCGGCGAGCAAATCACCGAGACCCAGTTGTGGATCGCAGCCAATGGGGAGAACCCGATCGCTACCGCAAGACTGAGCGACCTGGTGCAGCGCAGGACGCAACTGCAAAGCACGAAGGCCTGCCTGTTGAACGAGTCCATCACTGACAAGTCGGTGTGCGAAGATGCTTAGCCAAGGCCTGGGGATCGGCCTCGGCATCTCCATTCTCATCACCGTGTTTCTATTCAACCAGAATGGAAACCTGAAGGAAGACCTGGGCACCTACAAGACAGCGATCGACCAGGCAGCCCTGGCCAACGAGAAAAACGTCGCCAACTTTGACCGGGTGAACGGTGAACTCACCGCATGCGTCAATCAGTCAGCGGTCGACAAGGCCGCAAACGAGGTGACCGTAGCCAACCTGGAGGCTCGCTATGCACGGCTCGAGATACGCAAGGACAGAATCGAAATCAGGCGCGAGGAGATTTTTAGGAATCCGGAGTGCGCCGAGCTTCGTGACCTGGACATGGCTGCTATTTGTCCTGACTGGGCTACTGAGTTGCGCCAGCGCGCCGCCACCCTTGGTGGAGACGGAGATACGTGACGTCGAGGTTGCGGTGCGGGAGAAGATGCCCGACAAGTGTTTCAAGGACCACCAGCCCCCACAGCCTTTCTCGTCAGAGGGCAGGTTACCCGTGGGGCAACTTGACGATTGGGCTGAGGGGCTGGCGATCACACTGGAGAAAGAATGGGCTACGAACGCCGAGTGTCGCCTTCTAAATGACCAGCGGGGACCAGCTGAAGAGACTCCTTGAGCTTGCCCATTGTTGCCCTGATCCGCGCTTGCACTTCTAAGGCCTCCACTCGGTTGCGTTTGAACGGCTGTTCGTAGTCACTCTCCTGTAAACCATCGAGGAAGTCCCGAATGTCTCGGGCCTCCTCCTCGTCGAACGTGACGAGATACTGCCGGCGAATTACCTGCTTAATCTCCATCGACGTCGACGTCTATATCCTCTTCTTCGGATCCCTCGAAGAGGTCTCTGTTCTCTGATTCGATTTCTATCTCCGCGGTCTCGTCCATTAGCCGGCGCAATCGATTCATGGTGTCATCGGTTGGCTCGGCGATTTGGATCTTGGCGGTCATGGTTACCTGGGACGGCGTGCCGAGCACGATCTCAGGTGGTGTCAGCCGGCACCCTTTTAGTTCGATAGGCTCAGCCGGGTCATCAAAGATCCGCACCGTCAGGCCTTCTGGCTTTCGACCTGAGACCAGCTTCAATGTGGGGATGGTGACGTGCCCTTGCTCGCTGAATACTGTCCTGGCCAGGGCGCCATCGTCTACCTCGTGGGGAAATAGCATGTCGAGGATCTCGGTGCCTCCGATGATTTTGAATGGCACGTCTTCGGCTTCGACTGTCTCGTCTTTGCCGCGGCGTTCTTTCCGTACATTGATGATTCCGAATTCGGCGCTGGTGCGCGCTAGATCAAATTGCATATCGCTCTCCGTTTTTCTTGGTTAGTAAACCCTGGCTACTGTCTCGACTTTCCACATATCTTTATTGCGATCAGGAAACGAGCCTGCTTTTAGCTTGCGAAACGCCGCATCGACAGCGGCGTCATCATCCTCGGCCATCACTTCGACGGTGCCGGAATACTGCTCATAGAATCCCGGACGGCTGCGGATGGAAACTCTGTACTTATTCATCTGGATCGGGATCCTTCACTCGCCACACGCGCACGCGCTCGCGGCCTCGCTCCTTAACCTTCGCGTATCGGAAGCGCCAGGCCTTGTCTCGATTGAGATTGCCCACGGTATTTCGGATTGCCTGGTACTCGTCAATAGGAAAGGCCTCGGTGTCACCAACGTCCCAGCTTCTAAACGGGTACGGCGAATAATTGCCACGTGTCTCCGGCGGTGGCGGTGCGCCCTTCCAGTCAATATCTTTCTCGCTCATGTTATTCCTCGTGGATGTAGGTGACCTCGTGAGTGCTCTCGTTGAGGTTCAGCACGTGCGTGATCGCGCTGTCCGGTGCATCGATGGTGGCGACGACAATGCCGCCTTCTTTGATTTCGATATTGGATGTGGTGCTGTAGATCTGGTTGAGATGGTTGCTGACCTTGGCAAAGTCTTGCTCGGTGGCTGACTTTAGAATGAAGGAACCGCCGACCAGCAGATTGTTGGTGAAGACGTAGCCAAGCTCGCAGTCGATGCCCAGGAATGTGGTCTCGTACCACAGCGCTGAGCCGGTACTGTCGATGAGCGTGTAGCCTTCGGACTCCATGTCTTTGGCGATGCCTTTGATTCCGGAGTCGTACTCGTAGCCGGCGAAGCCCATAACTGGAGCGACTGGGGGACGGCCCTGGTCGGCCGCGTAGGCGGCGAAACCGAGCGCCGTCAATATGAATATAGCGTTGAGTTTGCGTATCATTTTGTTACCCTCAAATCAATGATTTACACGCCCCTTTTTACCACATCAACACTACAGCTACAAGGGTATATTTAACTTAATTTTCATACCAGTTCTCGGATCCTTGATATGGCCTGTGTCGACGATCAGATCGATGCATTTCTTGGTCAGCCAGGTGTCGGTCAGACCGTAGTCGATGACCTGGCCTATCTTGCCCTGCTGCCATAGGATCGGGGCCATGGCGCCGCTGGACTTCTTGGTGATTTTGAAATTGACCTTCGCAAAGTCGTCGAGCTTATAGCCCTTGGCGTACTTGTCTGCGCCGGAAGCTTCCTTCGCTTCGACGTACAGGTCCCAGTTCTTGCGTGGATCGAACTCCACGCCGTGGGCACCGACCAGCTTGTTGTCGAAGTGAATGTGATTGAAGCCCATCACCAGGTCGGAGTCGTCAACCAGCGCGGCGAAGTCCGACAGGTTGTCTTCGCAAAAAATTCTGTACTGGCCGACGTGGTAATCGTAGACCGTGATGACGGCAATCCCCATGCCGAGGAAATCCTGCCAGCCTTTGCAGTAGTGGATGTTTGGCCGGAGCGGTTCCTTCTGATCCGGGACCGCGTTCTTAATTTCGCAGTCGTAGATTATTGCTTTCATTGTTACTCCTCAGTTCTGCGGTCCCAGCAGTTCGCCGATCGATTCCACAACCTCTGGCTTGATGCCCGAGTTATAGACCGAGGCCTCCTCGCCTTTGAACACGAGCACCAGCAATCCGGTGACCTCGTCGTCGCGGTGATTCACCAGGATCGATTTCAGGATTCCCTCGAGGGATACTTCTTCTTCAGCCATCGTTGTCGGCCTCTAATATGCTGATTATTTTTTTCATGGTTTCCGGATGGGCAACCAGGCACTGGCCATTCAAGTCGTCCTGCAATCTATAGAGGTGCGGGTCTGGTATCTGCGGCACGTACATCCAGGTCTTGATCCATGGTCGCCACGGCCAGGTGAACCAGCGATCACGAAACGTCCTCCCCACTTCCGTTGCCTCCCCGGCGACCGTCAGGTTTTTGTTCGTGTGCCACCTCATCCCGTTGATCATCAGCGGCGGCTTCGGGTGGCTCTTTGAATTGCTCGAGGTATTCATCGCTTACATCTCCGAGTAGCGTGAAATGTTTCAGTGTGACGGTGTGCCCGGTCTGCTTTTTGATCGCTTCAGCGAAGGGAACCATCTGCTGTATCCGGATCAGGTCGGCTGCAACGAGCGGCATCATCGTATCGCTGCCGACCAGTTCCACAGCGACGACACCCTCGTCGCCTTCTCCATCGGTGGCGACAAAAGCGAATAGCTCGTCGACTACAAATCCCATTCGGCTCTAATCTTGTTGATCAATTGTTCGGCCTCTTCTCGTGATATGCGCAATTCGTAACTGCGCCACAGATTAGCGATTCCAATGACCAGGTGCTGGTCTGTGATCTGGAAGTCCCCATCCTCGGCCTCCGTTATCCAAGATCCTTGCGGACGGTAGGCTTCGGCTCTCTGGCTGCTGCTCGCTATGGCTCGTATAAGTAGTTCCATCAGCGCCCTCGGTTCAGGACCTGCTGGCCCTCGTAGGTCAGTTCGTATTGGATCCAGCCCATGCAGCCAACCTTGTTGGCGGTACCAATTGGCTGATCAATGAGTGCTCGGCGAACCAGCTGCTTCATCCAGGCCGGCGGGACTTTCTGACAGTGGCCTGACCTGGTCATGAGTGCGCCGGCACCGCCGGGCTTGACGGTGAAGAGCATGCTCCCAGGTTTAGCCAGGACAGCGAGCACTGCCATCAGCATTCGATCGAGTGGCTTCTCCGGCTCGATATCGATGGGACCTGGAGTCGGGTCAGTCATCGAACAGGTCGATTGGTGGCTCGGCGCACACGCGATTGCCTGCCGCTTTTACCCTTGCGCGTTTCTCCGGTGTACTCGATCAAGCCCTTTTCTTCGAGCGCCTTGAACCGGGCTGTCACCGTCGAATAGTCAACGTCGTTGCCATAGAGTTCACGGGTCCGCGCCAGCACGTCGCTCTGGATGCAGCCCCGCCAACCGTATTCCATGATGATGTTCAGAACGCGGCGCTCCCAGCGCCCGGTGTCAGTCGCGTGCGCGGCGGCTTTTGAAGTGTGCGGATCGTCCCGGCGGGCCAGCTTTTTCGGATCCGTCCCGAATGTCGGAACGTCGAATAGATCGTCCTGCTTACTCATGGCGCATCTCAGAAAGGTATGTCATCGTCGAAATCTTCGGAACCAGGATCGTCGAGATCCCGCGGCGGCGGTTCCCTGTCATCTGCATTCTGGCGTGACTGTGGTGGCATGCCGTCCTGGTCTCGATCAGCTGCATGCGGCGGCCGATCGCCGGCTCCTTTCTTCTCTATGAATTCGAAGCGGTCGACTACGATGTCGGTGGTGTACCTGGTGACGCCATCCTTTTCGTACGAGTCGTATTTAAGCCGGCCCTCGAGCAAGATCCTGTGGCCTTTCTTAAAGTACTGCGCGATGTTTTCTCCCTGCTTGCCAAAGGCTACGCAGCGATGCCACGAGGTCTCGTCTTTCTGCTGGCCACTCTCTTTATCTTTCCAGGTGCGGTTGGTTGCCACGCTAAGCTGCACGACGGCCGTGCCTGACGGCATGTATCTGACGTCAGGATCCTGGCCGAGGTTGCCCATGATGATTACTTTGTTAAGGCTACCCATCGTTGCTTGTCTCCTCCGGAAACGGAATATCTATTTTCGCCATCTCTTCATTGATGCCGGCATGGAATAGATGTAGCTCGTGGTCGCCCTCTGGAGTCGGCACCCTGGCGCTCGAGATGTACTTGATGTCTGCATCCATCATCGGGAAGTCTTCGCCAGTGTTGACCATGACAAATTCGTGCGTCTCTTCCTGGTCGGTCTCGATGATCAGGCACCATACGAAGACAGCCACCTTCGTTTGCTGTTGGCCTTTCGATACGACGATCGCAGAGTCTTGGAATAGCTGCGCATCGAACTCCAGACAATCGACCAGGTGACCCTTGACCCTGATGGCGAAGTGCTTCGAGTTCGGCACCGGCACCTTCATCACTCGGAGCGCGCCCTCGCTCATCTGACTGACAGCCTGGTCTCGCCCTTCACGGTGATGCCATGCTGCGCGATCTCTTCGGCGTCCGGGTTCTTCTCGTGCCAGTCCCTGGCCAGTTCATTGAGCTTCGACTGCGAGAAGGTGACCAGGTCTGGCGGCAGCTGGCCCTTAGCGATCCCGAGGCAGGCGTGCAATACGTTATCGACCTGCCCCTTCCAGACCAGGGTGGCCACGCTTGCGGCGCCTGTCAGTTCACCTCGGCCGATTGCCGGCTTGTGTTCCGGCTCCGGGGTCTCGGCTGCCATGTTCAGGATGGCTTCGGATGTGGCTGCCTCGCCTGACTCTTCGGCCTCCTCCGCGGCGGCCAGCGCAGTGTCCTCCGCTTCCTTGCGCTTGCGCTCGTTCTCTTCCCGGATCCGCTGTTGCTCGGCGCTGTACCAGAGGAGCATTTTGGTTTTGACTGACTCGTCGGCTTTGTCGAGGATGTCTCGGACCTTTTTGAATTCGGCATTGATAACGCGCACCCGGCCGCCGTACGGATCCACAAGCTCCTTCCGTTTGTCCTCGAGGCGCTTTCGGATTCCGGAGACGACCTTGCGGTAGTCGGTCCCGGTCTCGTAATTTTTCTGGGTTTCGATCTCGGCTTTGTCGGCCTGCGCAAGTAGGTCATTCGCTTTGGTCGTCAGGTCGGTGATCGTCACCGCCAGGTCCGCTGTCGACACAATCAATTCTTGGCTCATTTTTATAATTCCTCATTCGATATTTCCAATTGACATAGGCCTCGGTGTTCTGGGCCTCGGTGTCGATTCGCTCCGCACTGAAGGCAGCCTCCTGTGCGATGGTCATCGGTTTGAGATTCTTAAAATAACTGAGGGACTCCCTCTGCGTTTTGGACGACCGCGTGCTGGAACCTGGTCCCTGCTTTGAGATGTTCATTGAACTCCCCCGCCTTCGATCTGAATCGCGCAATCCAATCTTCGCTGCGGTGTTGCAGCAGCGTGTGCAGTTGCTGTTTCGCAATCGGATGTCGTGGATCGTAGCTCACAAAGATGAGCAGGTCCTGCTCGGGCGAGCACTCCAGCTGCAGCTGGGTCTGATCGACGTGCCACTTGCCCATGCCGTAGCGGATGGTCTTGGCGTGGTTTCCTTCTTTGCCTGGGCATTTGATCTCGCCTACCCAGTTCTCGGTCGTGTCGATGAAATCTATAGAGACACCGAAGCATGGAAATTCGGGGTGCTCCTTGAAGCCAGGCGAGTAGATGATGTCGGAGTTTGTCCGCATCTGATAGGCCTTGGCAGCCTCGAGTTCGTGCGCGGATCCCCAGCGCATGTAATCATTCTGCTGTAGTTGTTCACGTTCGAACTGGTCGGCGATCTGCTGCTGCGACCAGGTCAATTCATCGGCAAGCTCGTCGAGCAGGCGGTTCAGTTCATGCGGGTTGCCGAGGTTCGCCATAAACCTGGTGATCCTGTCGGACCCGGTCGCATGGCCGATGCGGTCACCGAACCATTCCACGTTTCGTTGCTTGTCTTCGAGCGCTCCGAATTTAGCCATTGTCTCTCTCAAAATTGGGAATGTCCGTTAGGTCCGTGATCAGGTAGTGCGACTCGTTATAGATCGCGCCTCTGATGCTGTGCTCCACCAGTTGGTAATTTCTTTTGCACCCGCCTTTCTGAGTAAAGCCCTGAGAACTAGCGCCTATGATTTTGCCGTTGCCTGCTACCAGTCGCCATCGATATTTGTGATCGCGATCTTTATATAGTTGGAGTTCAGTCAGTCCGTGCATCGCGTTTACTCATTAAGGCTGCCTTCGATTCCACGTCGGAAGCTATGTCGGTAAGCTCAGGCAGCGTGAGGCCGTAGTCACTGGCGTACACATGGGTGGCTTGCTCCGCTGTCTTCAGATCGTAATACGCGACCGCCACTAGCAGCTGGGCATGGCAGTCTTTGAACTTGCCGATCGGAAGCTCTTCCATCACCCGGCATTCGAATTTTTCGTAGACTCGACTGACGCGCATGCGCGCTCGTTTGCACAGCACGCGCAGCTGGTTGGCCTGCTCTTTGTTCACCAGTTCGACTGACTCGCCGACGATCGCCGGCTCGTCCGGATCCTTGTACTCCTCCGCAACATTGGATAGATGGATCGCACGATCGAGTCGCTCGTTGCCACCAGGCCACTGCTTTCTGCCCCTCTTGATGGCGGTCTTGACACACATTTCCTGGAAATCGGTAACCCACGGCCCGCTCGGTTTTTTGCTCTTGTCCCGTGGGTTGTAAGCTTCGGATTTGTCCCTGGCTTTCTCGATGTCATCGATCGGCATCCAGGTGACGTGGGGCACTGGTGCGTGCTTGACGTAGGCGATGCAGTAGGCGCCGATGATCTCGCCCATATCCTCGAGCTTCTGCAGCGGATCCGTGTTGTGGATTACGGTCGGGTTCGTGCCGCGGGTGATGGTGAAGTTGCCGAGCCGCTCCTCCTCCTCATAGACGGCCGCGGCCTGGACCAGGGTGACGAGGCCGCCGTCTGTCGCGAGCTTGATCAGCCCTCGGTAACCCGGATCGAAGCAGCAGATCACATGGTTGCCCTGCCTTCGGGGGATAAGGAAGCCATGCTGCAGCACTGGGTTCAACGAGAGGCCGATAGCCGCGACATTGATGACGGCGTCCTCTATGGTCTGGGGAATGCAACGCTGCATGTAGGGGCTACGTCGCATGATCTGAAGGGCATATCCAGCCTCCTCCTGGTAGCGGACCAGGTTGCCCATCGGGCGGGCTATTTTCTCGAAGGCGGGCTGGACGTGGGCGATGGCCTTCTCGACCACCACCATGGTATTTTGCTCAGCCATTGTCGCTCCTTATTCTTGTTACCCTCGACAGCAAAGATACAGCACACCACCGCATAGGGCAACACGGAATTGATCTCTGCTGGGGTATCAGATAGATTGGATTCCCGAGGGTAACAGATCAATAAAATTGGGCGATCAGGTGGCAAATAATTATCCGTATTTCCCCTTCTATGTTTCGGATTTCGACGGCGACACTCGGCACATGTCGGTCGAGTCGATCGGTATCTACATCCGCCTGCTGATCTACCAATGGATCAATGGGAGGATCCCGGCTCACTGGCCGATGATGATCAGGATCGCTGGCTGCGAGCCGGAGCAGTTCATGACCTGCTGGGAAAACGAAATCGGCTCGTGCTTCGAAGAGATGGACGACGGCCGTGGCCTGGCGTATCGAAACAAGCGGCTGCAGATCGAGCGCGAGAAAGTACTGGCGGCCACCGAACAACGTCGCCAGGCAGGCAAAAAGTCTGGGGAGTCACGCCGAAAATCCTCCAAGAAACAACAAGATCGAACGAGCGTTCAGCACCCGTTCGAACGGGAGAGCAACGAGACGGCAACGATCCAGAGCCATAACCATAACCAGAGTAAAGACAAACCAATAGATCGATTCGAGGAATTCTGGCAGACCTACCCGAAGAAGGTCGGCAAAAAACCATGTTCGGCAAAATGGAAAGCGCGACGGTTAGACCGTCTTGCTGATCAAGTAATCCAGAACGTCAAGGATCGCATCGAAGGCGACAGTCAGTGGCTCCGAGGCTTCGTGCCAAACCCGCTGACGTTCATCAACCAGGACCGGTGGGACGATCCAATCCAGAAGGAAACCGCTGGTGAAAAAGCTCAACGAAATCGTACCGACAGCTTCGACGATATCCACGCCAGGAACCGAGAGAAAGCCGGACTCGACTAGGGCGATGCTGGTGTGGGTCCAGCTGGCGGAGATCTACGGCAAGGCGTTGTACCGCGAGCACGGGTCCGAGCCACCGATGCTCTGGCTCCAGGCTATCGATCGACTCAGTGACGCGGAGATCCAGCGCGGGCTTGCGAACCTGGCGGAGGAGGCGCTCGCGTATCCTGCCAATCTCGGGCAGTTCGTTGAGGCCTGTCAGCATATTCGTGAAGGGCGGCCGTGGATGAACCAGGCGAAGCAGATCGAGGACAACAGACCAACCGGCACGATGTCATACGCCGAATGGAAACGACAGAATGGGATCCCAGAACCAACAGCAGATTGAGCCTCGCAAAGAGACGCTCCCGATCGTCGCCTACAAGGGCGGCTTCGAACTCCTGGATGCGAAATGGGATCTCACCTCCGGTCGGACGGTGAAGTTCAGGCTGATGGAAGAGCCAGGCAAGCCGATCCTGATGCACCCGTTCGTGAATTTTACGCGGCGCCGTGGCGGCCGGGTTGGCACCAGGTTTCACATGGTCATGACGGTGATCGGAAAGAGCGAGCCGATGTTCAACGGCGAGGTGATGCTGATGTCCGGCGGCCAGCCGCTGGGCCAGGGCTTCTGGGTTTCGTTCTGGCTCGATGACGAGGCCGACCACCATCCGTTTGCCGGCTACCGCGGCCGGAAAGGCGACAGACCTGGCGACATGTACTCGGCTGCGTTTGTCGAGCTTGATGACGATGACTCAGCGATCGACCAGGCCAAGCGCGACAAGGTCGAGGACGCGCACGCACGCGCCGGCCAGAAGCTCAGCCAGTACTGCTACCTGCTGTGCAACAACGAGATGTTTATTCTCTACCTCGAGGAGCGAGCGCTGGTGCTCGGCGAAGCAAAAACAATCCATTGGTGGGCAAAAAAGAATCGAGTCGCCAGGTGGGTGCGTTGGCGGTGTAACATTGAGTCGCGAGCAGAACTCGACACCAACAAGGAAGCGGCAAAGATTTTCCACGAACAGATCCGCGAGCCTTACGCCGACTGGCGGAGCGTGCATGAATGAAACGAAACTCGTACCTGTCACCCGACACGAGAAAAACCTCAGGCAATTACGATGCGTCGTAAGTCACCGAACACCTGTGACCCTGCACCACTGCCATGGCGGCAGTATGAAAGACCTGTTCCGAAATCCCGGCATGGCGCAGAAGGCCTGCCCGTACCTGCAGATCCCGCTGCACTCGAACTATCACACCGGACAGTTTGGCATCGACTCCGGGGTTGGCGTGACTGGCTGGGTAGATGAATGGGAGCGTACGTTCGGGCGACAACTCGACCATCTGACAGACGTAAGTGGGCAGCTTGGCTACGACGTAATCCGGAGCGCGAAGTTATGGATAGAGAAACACAACCATCGCTTGATCTCGGGACGCAATTTGAACCAGTGAACCTGGATCTACCCTGGCCACCATCGATCAACAGTTACTTCATGGAGTACGCGATGCCGCCGGCAGGCGGCCTGGTCCAGAAACAAATTAAGGACCACGGCTTCGAAGGCCTGCACGTGTGGCTGCGACAGAACACCAGGGTGATGAAGCGAGTCGGCGACAAGGGTCACGCATATCGTGCTGACGTCCAGGAGTACGTGCTGCGCAACCGGCTGAACAAAGGCATCCGCGAACCGCTGGTGATGAGCATGGACTTCTATGCGCCAGATCGGCGCGAACGAGATCTCGACAACCATTACAAACCGCTCATCGATGCGCTCGAGCATGCGTGCGTATTTCTCAACGATAGCCAGATCAAGGGCCACGTCACCATCATGCACGAGGAAATAATTAAAGGCGGAAAAGTTGTCGTAGGCTTGCAGGAATTGGTATATTGAATCAAGGCGGCCCGGGTAAGCACTCCGCAATTGCCGACTCCGTGTCGGGTACCCGATTGCAAACCTGCTCGCTCCTGGCCGATTTGTTACCCTCAAATTTACCTGAAAGGGCCGCCGTCTTCCTACCGTGACTGAATGCTCAATCTGTCGTGTCGAATTCGAACCTGACGACGAGTGCGTCGAGGGATTGATCGGGCTGATTCCGTTTGCTTTCTGCGTGACCTGCAAGGCCGGCATCTACGAATGGGCCTGCCAGCAATGGGGCGACGATCAGTAAGAGATCCCAGCTGCGTGGCACTTGGCCTGGTACCGGGACAGCACGTTGCCGAACTGCTCGAGCACGTCGCTGGGGTAGTCGGCGATGACCATCGCTGCGTAATCGTCCGGCTCGTGATGTGAGCCACCCGCGCCAGCTTTATATCCCCAGGAATCAGGCGGCCCGTCGCCACGGATAGCAAGCTCGATCGCGATGGGGAATGCCCACGCCATGCAATCACCGAAGCCATCGCCGTCGCAGGACATGCGGTACTCGTCTTTCAGTCGCTTGTAGGTGTAGTCATCGTGATCCATTGTCGGCTCCCAGGTCGCCGCGGTTACTGTTGCGATGGCCGCAGCCGGTGCAGCGCAGCCTATTGTGCTGATACTTGCCGCAGTCGGGGCAGATCCAGCCGACACGCAGATATTTCTTGATTGATTCGCGCAGCGGTCCTACGCCAGCGCATTGCATTTCGACATAGCGGTTGACGTGATCCAAAATGCACGGACCACCCGGAGACAGGGCATGCTCCGGATGGCCGTGCTCGCATGGATGCGTAGCCGGCGTGTTGTGAAAACGCAGGGCCAGCCTTGTCACGGTGTCGTCCGACATGTCATCCACTTTGGTCATTGGGTTACTTCTCGAAGTGCTCGGTACAGCGTCAGCTGATCCGGGAAAGACGGCCAGCCGTGGATGCGGTTGCCGGCGAAGTCTTCCGCTGGTCCGGATCGCGGGGCGTCTGGATCTACTTTCACCCAGGCCTGCCACAAAGTCGTGAAGCCATCCTTGCCGACGATCAACGAGTAGGCATCGTCCCAGGTCTCTTCGGTCGGGTTATCGAGCACTGCCTCGAGGCGTGCGCGGCACTCGGCGTCGAGCTTGCCGAACATGTTGCGACAGTCATCTACGAATGCGTTTGCCATGGAGTCCCTTCATTGCGTCAACGGTGCTCTCGCGAACCCAGCGACGTCTGCCTTGGCCGATGTAGTAGATCGGCCGGGTGTGTGTTTGCCTGTTGCGATAGATGCAGACCTGGTAGGTATGCTCCATAAGTCCGCGCTTGTTGCAGATGGCGACCAGGTCATCCTTGACGGCAACGAACCCTTCATCGGTTCGCACGTAGGTATCGAAGAATTCAATCATGATCGCCTCGCTATGAATTCCTTGCGGATGTCCATCCATTCCAGCTGCTCGATGTCGATCATGTCTCTCGCCGTGTCCCTGGTGGCTGTCGAGTAATCTTTTCTGATTGACGCGGAGAAGTGGCCGTCGCCGCGGACAATGTTCTCGGGTCCATCGTACGGCGGCAGGCCTACGAGTTTTCGATACTGATCGGCGCACTCGATGATGTTGGTTCGGTCGCTCATAATGTCCCTGCCTTCCGGATCCAGAACGGCTCGTAAGCGAATGGCACATCGAGCCACATCTCGCCATCGATCTCGCTCTTGAATGGCCGTGCGTTAGTTGCGTTCATCGGAAATTCCTCGAGGATCGCGTGCACCATCTTGGAGTTTTTGACATAGAGGTCACTCTCGTGATGGTCGAACTCGATGCCGGCCATTACGATTTTCTGGAACAGCGTCTCGGCGGTAAGCTCGCAGACAATGTACTTGGCGATCATCGTTGAGTCGGTGAAGAACAGCAGGATGCGCTCCGGATCCTTCCACCGTTTAATCTCGAAGGAACCGATACGGCCTTCGCAGCACAGCGGCTCGCAGGCCTTGACGATTTCTCGCGTTGGCTGCACGTATCTGCAGTGCCAATCGCCCATGGTTCGAGTGCGGCCAGGCGCGGAGATCCAACCAGCCGCCGGGTGCAGGATGTCATTGTCGGCAACCAGGTAGTAAAACCCTTGAGCCTTCAGGCCGTGATCGTCCGCGCTGTTGTGGCGGATCTTCTCGCGATCGCTTTTGACGTGCATCTGTACGAATGCCTTGGTGATTGGCATCGGATCCAATAGCGGTTTTCTGTTCATGATTTCTTACCCTTCTGGGAGGCTGCGTGGATCATGTCAGCGAACCACATGCAGCCGTCCATAGCTTTGAACACTTTCTCGCAGTGATCGCATAGCCTGATCAGGACCCCAGCTGTTGGGAATGCCGGCGCGAAGTCACCGCATCGCCGGCACCTGGCCATCGATGCCTCGACGTGTAGTTTCTGTTTTTCGACTTCCTTCATGCCAGGCCAGGGACCTTCCTCCATTTTCGTCAGTTGCTTGTTGGCGTTGTATAGCTCGTCCATGTTGGCGATTGTTTTGTCTACCAAACCTTCGTTTGGGCGGGGAGTTTTCTGGTCGTCACTTGCCATGGTTAGAACCTCTTGAATCGCACGACCTTGCCGTGCTGGTAGATGGGGATGGACCTGGTCTCGCCGTTGCGTTGCAGCATGCCGGCGTACAGCAGAGCCTCGACCACCCGGTCGAAGCCCTGCAGGTCCACGTAGTAGCGGTCGTCGTGCGGGATGACGTTCATGCCGCCGGCTTCACTGTTGCGGAGAGCCGGTCCCACTCGTCGCACATGTCGATCGTGGCCAGCTGGCCGTAAGCCTGGCCCATCAGGATCCAGAGGATTTTCTTGGCGTCATCTGACTTGATGGAGTCGGTACCGAACTCGCGAACATGCGCGGCCAGGGCGGTGGCAAACGGGATCGGATTGCAGGGGAAGCAGTCGCCATCGAATGCGGTGTAGACTTTATCTTCCAACATCTCTTTTCGCTTTGCGTCATTCATGCTGCTGCCTCCAGGTCAGGGGTGAATACCCACTCGTCGGGGTCCACCTCGATGATCGTGTAGCCGAATTCCTTGACGGCGATCTCTTCGGATCTCTCCCGGCCGAGCCTTCCATAGCTGGGAGTGTAGCCGGTCAGTTGGCGGAACAGATGTGCGCGGAATTGATTCGATGTGTGGGTGGCGGTCTTGCCGAGCGGGTACACGCGGATGGTTTTCTGTTTGGTCTTGATGATGTGCTCGGCCGCATCCTTCGCTAGATCTCGAACGTCCCTGACGCCAGGCGATTGTTTGCGGCAGGGCCGCGGGCCGCCGGCAAGCTCGCCACTCTTCAGGCGCTTGCGGTCAGATTTGAAAACGCGATGGCCGATGGCCTGGGCGTAGTGCTTGGCGACCTTCGCGTATTCGGCAAGCTTGAACGAGTCTTCGCCGATGCAGACACGGATCCAGCCGTTGTCTTTCCTTATCTCTAATTCGTAGTTCATTCCTTTGCCTCCGTGTTGTCGCCGAAACATGAGCGGTCATCGTCTTTCAGCGCGCTGTACCAGGCGCCGCATTTAGTGCACGGATTGCCAGTGCAAACGCCGTGCGGGAATATGTTTTTCTCAGGGACCGGAAGTCCGGCCATCCTGGCGTAGTCTCTGAGCGAGTGCTGCAGGGCATTCCATGCGCCACGATAGGCTGCGCGACGGTATGCCCTTGGGGATTCCTTCACGCCGCTGGTGAGCCTGATGTGGCGTACCATGCTGCGGAATGATGAGTTGACCGGGCAGTCTCCGATTAGGTAGGCGTAGCCGTTCATGACTCTGCCTTTGGAATTGAATCGGTATCGATGAACGCGAGCCAGCGGCTGGCGATGATCTGGTCCCAGACAACGGTCACGAGCGACACGTTGTCGCCGCGGTCGGTGATCTGGAAATACTTCTCGCCACCGACCACGTCGGTGTCTGTGATGTAACGCATAACGCCATCGGTCGGCTGCACGTAGAAGCTCCGGTGCTTGCCGTCGATGTTGCCCCAGATCCAGCTGCGCGTGCCGTTGCCGCGGACCCTGCCGTCGCGGTCTTGGTAGGCGACGGCCTGGCTTTCGGTCGCGCCCTCGAGCACGGAGAACAGATCGCTGAAGCGCGTGGCTGAGGGGAAGCCCAGGTCTTTGCCAACGATCTTGGCGAGTTCGATTTTCTTCTGGGCGGTGTTCACGATGCGATCTCCAGGGTGAGCTTGTCTTCCAGGATCCCTTCGATGATGGGCTGGATGTAGCGGTGTTCGACGACGATGCCTTTCTGGCCCCAGGTCTGGGTCTCGTCGGTCGTAGGGATTTTCTCTTCCACCCAGGCATCGGCTGCCTCGGTGATGGGATTCAGAATGAAAATGTTGCCGGCATTCAGTACGGTGAAATCTGTGCTCATGATGTCTCCTCGAGGGGCAGCTGATACGGGCGCTTGCCGAAGGCAAACTTCTCGTCATCGTCGCTGACTTCCAGGGTTGCGCGTAATGCGATGCGGTCGCCGACTTTGGTCTCGCCGGCTGAGGACGGGATGGTCAGATAAACTTTCCAGCCGTCATCAGTTTTGACGACGCCTTTCAGCTGATCGCCGTAGTAGCCCTCGACATATTTCTTGGAGAGCAGCGTACCTTCAAATTCAACGCGACCACTCGGCGCCGGCTTGGCCGCGGCGCTCTCTGCGTCCCACTTAGCCTGCGTCTCTTTGGCCTGGTCGATGTCGTTGATGAGCTTGTGCAGGTAGTCGCCTTGCGGATCGCTGAGGTTGCCGTAGCGGATGACATTGCGAACGATGTCGACCAGCGTGTAGGCATTGTTTTGGGTCCGTTGGCGCAACGATCCGTGCAGGCCTTCGAGTAGCTTATCGCGTGACTCGAGGTCATCGTCGGCGGTGTCCAGGATGTTGAACAATTCCCAGGCGCGGGGAAGCTCGGCCTCTTCCAGGATGTGCTCGGCCTTCAGCTTGCCGGACTGCAATTCGTGTGCGCCCTTGCGAGCGGTACGCCAGTTACGGAAAGCGCGAGCGTCTCCGATGGCCATTTTCTCAGCGCAGTCGAAGCCGATGGTCAGATAGGAATTCGTGCTGCGGTGGTAGTAGATAGCGTGATCGATGAACCAGGCGCCGCAGACGTGGCAGTTGCCACCGTGCTCGTGACCGGAGAACTTGCCGCCGGTCTCTTCCATGTGCCGGCGGAAAATTTCGCGCTCGTGTCTGAGCGCTGCGAAGTCGATGATGTCGCCACCCTTCGGGGTGTAATGGCAGGCTACGAAAACGTAGTCTTCCGGTTGGATGGCGCTCGGTCTGTGGATGTCTGTGCGTGCCATGATGCCCTGCTAATTTGCTACCCTTGAGTGAATAATACAGCAATACTACAGCAAGTCAATGGACCTGGGTCACTCTTTGTACCAGCCATCGAACCAGGGTCCGCGCTTCTCGGTGCGTGCCTGGCCTTCGGCACTGGTGCATGTTTTCCACGAGGTCTCCGGATCGGCGCAGTGTTCCTCCACCTGCTCGAGAGTCAGGCCGGTCTCGAGGGTCTGCTTGTTGTCGTGGTCCTGGAAAAATCGAACGATCTTGTAAGTACTCATAACATTCCACACCCGTCGCAGCGAGGGTACCCCTCGCCGGTATCTACAGTCCGGCTGCCGCCACACGGCACGCCGAAAAAGTTAACGTAGCAGCGATCAAATTGCTCACAGAAATCGAAGAGAGCTTCGATCTCGGTCGCTGCACAATTGATGATTTCGTTGTCGCCGTCCGGCGCACCGTCGTATGAATTGTCGTCCCAGCACGACCAGCCGATGGGGGTCTTTTCGGTGAGCAGGGATCCGGTGTGAGCGACCTTCGCATCGCGACCAGGGTCCACGGTCTCGGCGTACGCTGCCGCGGTCTCTCGAGTCGGGAACTTCTCACTCGTGGCGAACACGACGACCTGCTCGAGCACGCCATCCTTTTCGACCAGGTCGGTGCAGGTCACTCGGAATGGATTGATGCTCATCGCTGATAACTCCGGTAGGCTTCGTAGATCTGCTTTTTTTTCTGGATGCAGGCATCTGCGACCGCGTCAAAGCTTTCAAAGGCATGCCCATCGACGCCCTCGGTCCAGGCGATATCACGCACCTGGTGACCGTATCGGATCGTGGAGCCGTCGCCGTAAAAGTTCATCAAGCAGGCGGCGGCTTCCGGCTCTTTGCAGGCGGCCTGGTACTTGCCCTTGTCGTCGAATACTTTCCATTCTGGTGATGCGGCCATTACGCTACCTCCAATTCGTAGGGTTTATTCCAGCGGCCGACGTTGATCTCGACATACCAGCCAACGTCGTGGTAGTCAGACTGGAGATCGCTTCTGTTGTGGTTGCCGACGTTCATCGCGGCCTGGAGTTCGGTCAGGAACTCGAGCGCCTTGCCGGTCCAGTGATCCTTGATCCAGTACGGATTGATCTGCTCGTGGCCAGTCCACTGGACATCGCGCCTGGTGTTGGCGGGTGTCGGTGCCCGGCTGTTTCCGAAGTCGATCTCGCTGGACCTGATGTTGACGACCAGGGTGGAGTGATGGCGAACAGCAATCGAAGCCTTCACGCCGTACTTTTTCAGTGCGGCCTTGATGCCGGTCGATAGTTCTTTCTTGCGGTCCTGGCTCATGTAGGCCATGTCAGATCTCCTCAAGCTCGTGGATGGGTGGGCAGAAGGTGTCGTAGTCCGGATACGGCCACCAGCCGGGGATCGAGTCGACCTTGATCTCCGCGGCGTCATCAGGGACTACTTTCTTGCCGTCGACATAGAATGGTTGCGACGGGTAGTGGGTGACCACCGTCCCGGTGACGGTGCGCTCGGGCTTGTCTTCGCGAGTGAAGCGAACACGTGTTCCGATGTCAGGCATTTTGTCCATTGGGTTCCTCGTTGAGTTGCCATGCTTGTAACTGCAGGATCGGATCGTTCGGGCGGAGGATGAAATTTTTCGCATTGGGCAGGCACGTCTGCTCCAGGGGTGTCATGCAGGTGTTGCAGCGTGCGTTATACAGCCGGCGCCCGTGGCCAGCTTTCCATCTGTAAGCCACGATGCGCTTGAAACGCTTCGAGCACTTCGGACATTTGCCGGTGGTCAGCTTCATTTGTCGTAGCTCCAGCGCCGATCGCCAGTGGCGGCGGCGCAATCTCGGTGTGCCAGGTCAGTCGAATCGACCAGCAACGTGTCGGTGTAATTCGTGTACTCGGCGAGGTCCGCGGCCGGCGTACCGGCCGGGATGATTTCCTCACACAGTGTGCAGCGGGTGTCATTCTCGAGGCTCATACTGCTTCCTTGAGTGATACATTGCGGAGCCAGAACCAGCGCAATTCGCCTTGGGTGCCTCGCTGGAATGGACCGCCCCGTACTCCATTGATTCGTGTTCCGTAGATAAAGCCGTCGTCCTGATAAAATTGGTCGGTCCCGACTTCGATCACGTCGAGCGAGACCGCATATTCACAGCCGCTTCGAGTCACGACGCGAATGTGGTTCGCGTCATCCTTGTAGCGGGGATCGTCGAAAGCAGCGACCGCGTCTTTGGTTTTCATTAGTAGCTCCCCACGTAGGTGTAGCCGCCGATGGTGGTCTGATAGCGCCAGGAACCCGTGAAGCCAGAGTTCGGCAATTCGTACTCGATGCGGCACCTGGTCGGCGTTACCTTGATTACCCAGCACTCGCGGATCGCCTGGTTGATTTCCTGCTCGAAGGTGTTGTCGCCCTCGTCAGTTCTGTGACCATTCAGGAAAACTGCGATCACGCGCTGGACGCGGTCGGCCGGCACGTCGTACAGGGTGCCGCCGTTCTTTTCCTGGCGCAGATCTATCTTCGGATCCGAGAAGTCCAGGTTGAAAGTGTCGGGCTTGTTGCCCGTGCGGATTGCAACGATGCGATCGTTGCGCGGGTTAGTAACGTGAGCCGGATGACCCGGCCCACATTCTTGGATTGCGTCAGTGATTTTCGTATGCATTAGGCGGCTTCCTTGACGGTGTCCAAGTGCAACCCGAAATCCCGTGCGTGCCTCTGAGCGGCGGCCTTCGCAAACTGGAGGTTGTAGGATTCGAAGGTGACCCAATGGGCGGCGACCTTCCCGTAGACGTGACTGAACAGTGCTTTGTATTCCTTCATGACGTTTTCCTCGCTGAGACCTTGACGCTATCGACTTCGATAGTTGAGGTGTTACCGGCAATCAGCTGCTTCGATGCGCCGAGCTTCTCGGCAATGCGCTTCCAGGCAACTTGCTTGCGGGTGGCGTGAACGTGGACAGAGCGGAAGAGATCGCCTTCGATCTCGCCTACTCCAGATTTGATGATGATCGCCTCGAGGGCTTTCTTCTCTTCGTTAAGCTCAGCGATCTGAGCCTTCACAAGTCCGAGGTCATCGGAAGCTTTGATCAGCTTCGGTGTGATCCGTTTTGCCATGATTGGTCTCCTGTATACTGTGATTTGCTACCCTGAAACCAACATTACTACAGCTTACTACAGCAGTCAAGGGCATGGGGGGTGAAATTTGGAGGTCATTCGTGGCATGATCGTGACCAGCGTGAACGCTACTGTTGAGATCCTGGTGCCCAGCTACAAGGCACGGCTGCCAGGGTGGACCAGGATGGAGGCCGCCGGCAAAGTGCTCGAGGAGATCGGCCTGGAGGTTCAGGGTGCAAACAGAATCGAGATTAAGCCCGTCAGCGAGGGAGACTCCCTGATGATCTGGCATCAATTCCCAGGCGACGATAATCGCGCTTCCCAGGTATTCGGGTTCGGTACTGATGACTGAGATCGATCGACACAATGGCCGCGGCTGGCCGAAGACCAAGCAGCAGGATCTGCTGTGCATGGCGATCGTCATCGAGGGATTGAGTCCTGTCGATGCCGGCCGCAAGGCGGGTTACTCAGAGACCACCGTCAGGAAGAAAATACCATCGCTGGTGAAACAGCTGGCGCCCTACATTGCCCATCTCCGTGAGGCCAAGGCCGATGTCATCCAGCGCAATTTCGATGTCACGGTCGACGCCGTCGTCGAAGAGCTTGCGGCGATGGGGTTTGTCAATCCAAAGGATTACCTTAAGGTGGTCGAGTACCGCGGCGCCGGCATGGTGATCGGCAAGTCGCCACTCGAACTCACCGACGAGCAGGCGCGAGCCGTCGCCAGGTGGGACCGGGTCAAAGTGATCGTCGACGGTGGCTACGATTTTGATTACCAGTACACGTTCCACGACAAGCGCCAGTCGCTCCGCGACATGGGCCAGCACCTCGGAATGTTCAACGAGAAACTGATCCTCGAGCAGCGCATCACCAAGACCTACCGGGTGGATCTGTCCCAGGTGCCAGATGGCGTACTTGAGAAATGGATGGGCGAATTGAAGGAGCACGCAGCCCAGCTGCCAGATAAGGCCGCTCCGGCGACCATCGATAATGAGACCGGTGCCCTATCGTGAGGAGGAAATCATGGCAAAATGGATAATCAGAATTGTGATCATCGTCCTGCTACTGGGCATGATCTATGTGTTTGGCACCGGAGCCTTAATGGCTCTCAAGGGAGGCCACCCGTGAAAATTAAGATCGCTTTACTCGCCTGTCTAAATTTAGTCTTCGGGCTAAATGTCGCGCATGCCGAGCACGATTCCTTCTGGTATGCCTACCCGATGCCGCAGGCCTATCTCTATGTCCAGGATCCAACGCGGTACGCGCTGTGGAGCGCGCACTACGGCGATCGCCAGGCTCGCGTGCCGATCGGATATCCGCTCTATCTGCCTGTCGTGTCGACGCATGATCGTGGCCGGCTTCGCCGCCGGGCATGTGAGATCAGAATTTTGAGCGGCAGGCCATGAGCGAGCCTAGCAGGCATGACATGTTTGCGCTGGCGGAGACGCTGGAAATAGAGTCGCGATTTCTTCGCGGGATTGATACACTCCGGCAAACGCACGGAGGGTACCGTGATGCCGAGCAGGTCGAACAAGCAAGCCAGATACATGGCGATGATTGCGCACAACCCGGAGAAGGCGCGCAACAAAGGCCCGTCCCAGGCAGTCGCTAAAGAGTTCACCCAGGCCGACCAGCGATCCGGCCGACTATCCAAAGCAATGAGAGGATCCACACGTGGGCGCTAGTCGCGACTGCGGCGAGTTCACCGTGCGCCTGTCGGTCAGGGCCGGCATTCATGGCATCGGAATGCGTGGCATCGATCTCACCCTGGAAACCAAAGACGCTGCAGCCGCGGCGCTCGCCGAGCTTCAGGCGAAGCATGAAGAAAAATTACTGGATGAATTTTGCAAGGCGATCGGCTGGACCAAGGCCAAGAGCACGGCAGCGGCCAAGGCGCGGATTGCTGAAGAGGATGCGCTGCGTGATGCTGACGCAAAGGCGAGGAGGGAATACCGAGCGCGACGAGCGAAAGCTCGAGTTTAGCGTGCTGACGCAGTGCCCAGTACTGCGTGAGCGCGTTCGACGAGAGGCAAACAACTGCAACGGGCGATGAAGGGAGCGAGTAGCTCCTGGTAAAGAACGGTTCGGTGATGACCTGTGATGGCTTAGGCTGCGGCCAATGATAGCTGGAGGCACCGCGAGAGGCCGCTGGGGAAGGGAGACCGTACTGTACCCAGCCATCAGCCCACCTGAGATACATGGCTCTCATACGCCGAACGCGCTCCTCGATCAACTGAAGGGGGACACGACATGGACTTTTTCAAGAAATTTGGCAAGCAAGCAATCGCCGTCGCCGTAGTCGCTGGCATCATTTTCTTTGTCTGGCCAGGCGCCACGCTGCTGTTCTTCGGCGGCATGGCTGCCGGCGTAGTGCTGGGCAATCTATACGAGCCGCTCGAAGCAGCGGTGGAGAAATTTCTCAGCAGAATGTAGGAGGGCATCATGGGCCGCAGGAAAAACCTGAAGCAACGGCAAGCGAACGCTGCCGGACGGGCGCGCAACCGAGCGCGTGAGGCAGCAGCGCCAGCAGCGCCGGCAGAGGAGTCAGGTGGCGGCACCGATCCTGAGATGGAAAACGAATGTCCGAAGTGCGGTGCGCTACCCGGTCACCCTTGCGTGACGCCGAGCGGCAACCCGACCAGGACACACAAAGCTCGAGGGTGATAGTATCCGCGAGTGATCACAAACCATTGTTGGAGGGCCACAATGGACGAGCGATTAAAACCAGGGCAGCTACACGAGACGCCCGAGAAGGCCGATCCTTTGGACACGTATCCAGAGGAAGCCGGCGGCGAGAAACTTAACTGCGGATTCAGGAAGGAAGAGAACTGGCCGCACTACCCGCCTTATAACGATCTCGACGATCCCCCGTACAAGACACGAGCGGCCGATGAAGGCTCCTCAGCTACACTGCGGTCGGAGCGCCAGGGCAAAGCGGAGAGCGGTGGCTACGACGATTCCCGGTACGGGAAGGTTCGTGATTTGCCATCGCAGAAGTAATGCCTGAGAAACTGTCAGATCGTGCGGTGCAGCGTATCGCCAATGCGGTTGCTGCGGGTATCAGGGAAACCGTGGCCGAACCAATCCCCACCAAGAAACTAGCGAAGAAAAAGTCAGTTGCCCAACGACGCACTGAACGCAGGACGGCTCAGTCGAAGAAGGCGCCAAAGGGTGCACGCGAGAAGATTGGTCGTGCTCTTGAGTCAGCCATGGCGACTGAACCGGGAAGGAAAGTTGCGCGTGCTGTTGGTGGATACGGCGGCAAGAAAAAGAAAAAGCAAACGCGAGGCGCTGGATTCGGTGGAGCGATGCCGATACCTGGCCGCGGCGGCGAGGTCTCACGTGAGCATGGAACCGGCCTTACTCGTACGGAACAGTCGATGCCGCTGTACCATAGGAGCGAAAGGTTCGAGCCGATTCCCAAGAAGCGCAAGAAGCGCAAGAAGCGCGGCAAGGTCAAAGTGTAATGGGTGACCGCCGATCAGATCGTTTGGCTAATGCTGGGCGCCAGATGGGCAAGCCGGTGCGGAAACCGAAACCTAAAAAAGAATTCGATCCGAAAGACATGTCGCCGGAGCGCAAAGCGGAGATCGCGAAGGCGGCCGAAGAACTTTGGGGTACCAAGTAATGCCACAGCACACAGATCGTAGAGCAGAGCGCAGGACCAACGCAGGCAGGCCCGACAAGCCTCCGAAGAAGCCGCCGGGGAAACCTCGGCCCCCCAGGATAGGGGCGCCGAAGAAACCACCGTCGTACGGTGCTCCAATGGATCCGCCAAAGCCCAAACCTCCAGGTGCGAAGCGCCCGAAACCGGGTCCTGCGAAACCTGAGGTCCGACGCCGCGAGATTGAACGTCGCGTCGAGGAGGGTGGACGCGCCAGCCAGGCGGCTCGCGCAGAGCAAGCCAAGCGGAGCACAGCACCGAAGCCAACGCCGGAGACTATCGGCAAGCCTGGTCGCTCCACGTATGATGTATTGCGTGAGCGAGGCAAGGACATTGATGAGGCCGCGGAGAGGACGCAGAAATAATGCCCTCTTCGCGGTCAGCCAAAGAGATCTGCAGGGACTTCGGCGAGAAGGATGTTGCATGCAAGATCGCCAGGCGGCGTGAGAAACGCAAAAAGGAACGCGAGGCCGAGGAAGGTAAGACCGAGGCAGAAACACCTGAAGAGGTCGAAACGCCTGCCGATCCTGTGAAGGAGCGCGACAAGTACATCGAGGACATCGTCAGCGGATCTCAAACAGGGAAGACTTAAGCCCGAACGAAACGCGAACGAAACGCGAACGAGAAACGAACGGTCGTTCAAGTCCAGACAAGGTCACGACATGAAGAGACGAGGATTCCTGAAGCGCCTGCTTGGCGTAGCCACCGCAGCCGTGGTGAGCGAGAAGGTCATACCTGATGACGGCGTAGCGCTGCAGAGCGCGGCGCATCCTGGCAGCCAGTCATTCGGCATGGCGCCACTGAAACCTGAAGGCGGCACCATCCCGTATGATCTGAGCGAAGAGTCGCTCGAGGCTGCCTGCATTGAGATACAGAAACGGCGCCGATGGATACGGTCTGATCGGCTGTACGATTGGATGCGCCGCGTGATCGACCCTGAGCAGATTGACGCACGCCAGGGAGACGATGGCGAGATGTATCACCTGCTGCAATTCAAGAGCCATGACGACGCATGACGAGAAGCCTCGAGCACTAGCCGGCGTACCAGTACGCACCTGGATCTGGGTGGTGATCGTGATGGTGCTCTTCTGGCTGATGACGGGGTACCTGGTGCTACGATGAAATGCCTGGTGATCGTGAAGGATGGCCAGCTGGTACTGCGCAGCACGCCAGGCGTCGAGACCGCCTGCATCGTCGACGGGGAGGACGTCGACCTGCCTGATGACTGGGCAGATCTACCCGTGAGAGTAGTGCACATCGTGCCCGTTAGGCTCGAAAAGGACGTTTTTGAGCAAAATGACCCTCAAAATTGGGCACCACAGTGCCCTGAAACACAACTCGCGGCACCCAACACCCAAGTACAGCACTCTACAGCCCGATTATCTGAGGAAGAGATCGAGGAACTGAACGAGAAGGAAGAGAAGACCAGGCGCCGCGTGTCCGCTAACCTGATGTTTCATCCCTACTGCTTCGACTGCGGTGATAACCATGCACCAGGTATGTGCCCGGGTGACTTCGAGATCCGCAAGTGAACTGGCTCAAGGTCGTAGTGGTCTATTACATCCTGGGCTACCTGTTGGTCGGTCGCATCCTGGTCGACGTGTTCGACCTGGTCACCTGGGGGAACATGATCGGTTTATTCATCGGTTGTTGTATCGGTCATTACTTAGGTAAAATAGACAGCGGTGGGTTACAGGTAGGCACAAGTAGGAGCCGGAAAGCGTGACACGCACGACGGGAACACGATGGAAGTACGGGGCAACGATCAGCATCGGGCTGAACTTAAGCAACTGAGCAGGCTGCTCGGAGGGTACGCTATTGTCATCGATGAAGAGATCCCGGAGGACGAGATCCACGTCATCCAGAAGCTCAACGGAGATCTGCCGGCCAAGCAGGTCATCTACCTGGAGGGATTCGATCACGAATTCGATGAGTGCGCGTAGCCCAGTCGTGTGAGCCTGGGTCCGGTCCAGAATCCAACTGTAGAGGTAAAGCAAATGGCTGATGACTTAACATGGATCCGAGTAACGGCACGTCTGCCTGCTTTCGGCCGGAAGGTAATGCTAACCAGGGACAAGGGCGGTGGTAATCTTGTCGTCGAGTCGGGATCACGTAAATGCACTGATCAGCGCGGCGAGGTTTGGGATTCTGCAGATCGTGGGCAGGAACTGACAGATGTGACCGCCTGGGCAGCGATGCCGAATCCTGCAGCGCCGTGATCACGCCGGCTGAGAAGGATGTCCTGATCGAGAAGTGGGGGCAGCCTCGAGTCGAGCATGCGATGGTGACGCTCGATCACGCTGTCGACACTCGCGGGATCCTGCAGCCGGCTGAAGTAACCTGGGCGAGGGTGGAGGCACTGTTGAGCGCGATCTACGAGGAGAAATCATGATCAGCTATGGAGATCGAAAGCAACCAATCAGATGGAGGCGATGGCTAAAGCTCGCCTTCTTGGCCTGGGTCATCGTTGTCGTCATTGGCGTAGGGAAGTTCGCGCAAGCCGGCGAGGCTGTGCTGACCTGGACGGCGCCGACGCAGAACACTGACGGCACGCCGCTGACCGACCTGGCCGGTTTCAAGATCTACCTGGGCCAGGTGCAAGGCGGCCCGTACCCGGTGAGCGTCGACATCGCGGATCCGACAGCTACGACATTCACGGTGCCTGGCCTGACTGAAGGCCTGACGTATTTCTTTGTGTCGACGGCGTACAACAGCGCGGACCCAGTGCAGGAGAGCGACTTCAGCAACGAGGTCACCAAGCTCATACCGCCGCTGGTACCGATGCCGCCGACCATGCTGACGGTGCAGAACCTGACGGCGTTCGACATCGTGAAGCAGAAGGATAAGTACGTGCTGCTGGCCGTTGGTACAGTGCCGGCCGGCACGACGTGCGATCCGAATCAGACGGTCAACGGGCACTACGGTGTGCCGAGCGACCTGGTCGCCTGGTTCGGTAACGTGCAGCCGCCTGTGGTGGTGGCTGACTGTTCGTAAGAATGTGGGAGCGGATCCGTGCATGGCTGTGCCGATGGCTCGGCCTGTTCTGCAGGAAGGATCCGCTTGGACCAGTAGAGAACCCGAGGGTTGTGTGGAGGTTAGGACTGATGGCGAGAACAGCGACAGCGAAATGGGGAATACCGCTCGAACGTGAGAGCGGCCAGCCGGCGGATCCGGCAGACTACAAGGGCTGCGAGATTGCCCTGGCGGTCCTGGGTGGTCCGTTCTCGGTACTCCAGGACCTGGTGCCTGATGGCACGTTCGAGCTTGGGATGCCAGATCTTACGCCTGGCGACTATCAGTGCCGGTATGTGCCGATCGAGATCAATGACGACCGCGGCACCGCGGCGGTGGTTGATTTCAATATCCCGGATGACTCGCCGCTTGGCCAGGTCGACAATCCAACGGTAGAGGTGAGCGGCCCGTGATCGTTCTGTATGCACTGGCGCTGCTCCTGGTGGCGCCGGTCATCACGCTCGGGCTGTTCCTGGTGTACGCCGGCTATCGCTTCGTGCGACACAAGGGTAAGGGCATCATCGACCAGAGCGCCGGCTTCCTGGGATTCCTATTCGCGATCTGGCTGATGACCACCAGGACAGAAGAGGTTGCCGAGTGCATGCCGTTCGTGGCTATGGACCTGAGCGAGATGATACGGTGGCGGAAAGACGACGGGGAGATAACGTGATGGATTGGATTCTCGAGCACATGGGTACCGACGAGATTGGCTGGGTGCTGATCATCATTCAGTTCTTTGCAGTCGAGTTCAAGGCGCTGTTCAACAAAGAGCAGGGCGATACCTGGAGCGAGGTGCTGCGGTTTATGTTCGGCTTCTCGAAGCGGCAGACCGCGCAAGGCTGGGGGATGCGTGCACGACGCGGATCCTTCTGGGCACTGGCGGTCTGGTTCACTGGGCACATAGCATTCGGATGGTAGATTCGGGCGAGGGCGCACGGAGATCGGTCGGGGGTGGGGGCAGCCCTGACCGTGTTTGAGTATGGCAATGAACCTGGCGCAGCAGCAGGCGACCTTCACGGAAATGGAGGCCGAATGGCTGCGCCGGGATCTGCGCCGCTACGTGCCGGCAGTCTGGCCGCTGGTCGAATCGAGGCCGTTCAAGAATAACTGGCACATTGACGCCATCTGCGATCACCTGGCGTACGTCACGCTAGGTGACATCCGCAACCTGATCATCAACGTACCGCCGCGGCAAACCAAGTCGCTAACGGTCTCGGTCATCTGGCCTACCTGGTGGTGGTCCGATGAGCCTGAGGTCCAGTTCATGTACGCCAGCTACTCGCATGACCTGGCGCTGCGTGATGCGGTCAAGGCCAGGGACATCATCCAGTCGGGCTGGTACCAGGAGCGCTACGGCGGCAAGTTCTACCTGGACCCTGGTCAGAATCAGAAGGCGCGCTACGTCAACGATAAGCACGGCTATCGTATCTCGACGTCCTGCCTTGGTAAGACGACGGGCGAGGGCGGCGACGTGCTGTGCATCGATGACCCGCACAACATGGCAGATGTGCACTCGGATCCGAAGCGGCACTCTACCCTCAGCTGGTACGACAACAGCTGGCGGTCACGTCTTAATGACCCAACCACAGGCCAGAAGGTAATCATCTGTCAGCGGTCTCACGACATGGACCTGGTCGGTCATATCCTCGACGGCGAAGCCGGCCGATGGGTAGTGCTGATGCTACCGAACGAGTACGACCCGAAGCGCCACTGCCGGACGTTCACCAATCCGAAGGGCCGCGATCTCGACTACAAGGAAATGGTCGAGAAAGAAGTCGAGCCGCTGTACCAGGATGAGCGCACCAAGCCGAAGACATTGCTGAACCCGCAGCGCTTTGGCGACGAGGAGACCAAGACCGAGAAGTCCGGCATGGGCACCGTCGACTACGAGGCCCAGTACAATCAGGATCCGGAGGCCGGCGGCGGTCTGATCCTGAAGCGCAAGTGGTGGCAGAACTGGGCGTACCCGCCGAACCATCCGAAGGCCGGCGAGCAGATGCCGTATCCCGAGTGGGAGCAGATCATCACGGTGTACGACACCGCGTTCAAGAAAGGCCAGGAGAATGACTACTCGGCACGCACCAGCTGGGGGCTGTTCTGGCATTCGATGTCTGGCCGGCGGGAGGACCTGGCGCTCAACGCCATGCTGCTCGAGCGCATGAATGAGCGGATGGAGTTCGGCGAGCTTCGCGAGTCAGCGATCCGCCACGAGAAAGGCTGGAATCCGGACCACACGCTCATCGAGGACAAGGCGAGCGGCATCAGCCTGATCCAGGAGTTCGAGGCCGGCGGGATCCCGGTGTGGAAAGTGAAGGCCGGACCTGAGGACCTGCCGTATCGAGCGCACATGGTCTCCGGGATCCTGCGTGCCGGCAGGATCTGGTACGTCTCGAGGGACTGGGCATTCGACGTGATCAGCCAATGCGCCAAGTTCCCGATGGTCGAGCACGATGACCTGGTCGCCACCTGCGTCATAGCCTGGGCATTCATGCGGCGAATGGGTGACATGGAGCTACCGGACGACGAGAAGGCCAACGAGCTTAGCCTCTGGACCAGGCCGAAGCCGAAGTCGCCGTATGGCTGATTGCTGGCTGCTCCATGTACCGACAATCGGCGAGCGGAAGTTCGTGAGATCGCGATCAGGCGTGAACCCTTCTTCGCGATTGCGTCAGCAGTTCGGGTTAGAAATGGCCCTGATCAAAGCCGAGGATTTTGAAGCTGGCTGGTCTACGCATCCAGCGTACATCGCACCAGATCTATCGAACGGCAAGAACGGCAGATGGCTTAAGGATGTTCGCTTCGAGCGCTTTGAGAAATTCCTTGCTGAGAATCAAGTCATCGAGATGGCCAACATCCACATCAATTCATACGACGGGCGCATTGGATTCAGGGACGGCCGCCACAGGACTCGAGTGCTGTTGAACCTGGGCATGGAGGCCATACCCGTGACCATGCCAAAGGCCTCTCTGGATCATCTCAAGCGGTGCTATACTGACCTGGCCCAAGCGAAGCAGGTGCCGGAGGTCCGGAACACACCAATATCTCCAGGCACTTAGGCACCAGGCGGCGCCGGATCCCGCAAGCTCTCCGGTGCCGCTTTTTGAGGAGCACAACATGGAACCACGCCGAAGCGGTCTGGTACATACGTGGGATGCGCCGAGGCGCTGCTTTCAGTACTCATTCATCCCGCGGTACAACGAGACTCTCGAAATCACTGAACTGCCGTTCAGCAGTATCAATCCACCTACGCCTGGCAATCGCCTGGCCATCGATGAGCTACCGCCCGAAGTCGCGGCCGAGATCAACATGTCGATGGGCCATGCCGGCATGCAGTACTACACGCTGACCTGGTGGGAGCGCTGCCTGGTGAATGTTCGCTCTTGGGGTCCGCGGCTGAACCTACACCGCAGGATCTGGATAGCCAAGCTGGAGATCAAGCGCAACCAGGTTCGCATCGCCGGCATCGGCATTAAGTACTTTTTCCTGAAGCTGCCACTGAAGCTGAAGCTCGCACGTAACTGGCTGCGGCTGCGCTGGCAGGACTTCAAGATCGCGATCCTCGATGCGCTGATCGGTGATCGCAAGTGAGCCGCACCGAGAAGTTCATCAGTGAAGGTGAGATCATGTTCGCACGGAGCAACGCGATCGTAGCGATGGAGGCAGTGCGCAGTTCCTGGCGTGAGATGTCCGATGAGTGGAAAGCGTACACGGGCGGCTGGTGCCTGGCGTACAGCATGAAGCTCGACAAGACCCTGGCCGTGTTCGGTGTGAAGCTCGAGGATGATCCCGAGCTTGAGCGCCACCTGAGCAAGATGTATGAGCAAGCCTGACGCCGTAGGCCGCATGCTGACGGCAGACCAGAAGACCATACTGGCGCTTTCGAACCTGAAGCCGACGATGACATCCGATCTCGAGTTCCGCGACAGCCTCCTGGAACAGTACAATCGAAAGGGCGACCTATCGGCGAAACAATGGCACCATGCCAGGCAGCTAGTGAAACGCTATGTCCCTGACAAGTAGAGCACCAGAAACCGAGCGACGTAAGAAAGCAGCTGCCCAGGCCGATCGGATCTCTGGCCGGCACGGCGGCCGGGTGCCGCTCGCCTACTGGCAGAAGTGTTTCC
>Ga0209977_10000033_pt1 | contig 47046 bp, 72 predicted proteins | sample SumtaG_2_FD_183113 | JGI IMG/M metagenome (GOLD analysis project Ga0209977, IMG submission 183113) | Deep subsurface microbial communities from Indian Ocean to uncover new lineages of life (NeLLi) - Sumatra_00607 metaG (SPAdes) (version 2) | ecosystem: Environmental > Aquatic > Marine > Oceanic...
TGAGGCAGAAGCCAAGGCTGAAGCAGACGCCAAGGCTGAGGCAGAAGCCAAGGCTGAAGCAGACGCCAAGGCTGAGGCAGAAGCCAAGGCTGAAGCAGACGCCAAGGCTGAGGCAGACGCCAAGGCTGAGGCAGAAGCCAAAGCCAAAGCCGAGGCAGAAGCTAGAAAGCGTAAGTAGTTAAAGCGGAGTGACAACCGAATATTGACTCTGGAGCCTTGCCAGAGTTGGTGTGAGATGATATGCCTACTTTGGTCTCCAGAGTAGGCATTGTCTTTTAGGAGGTCATAGTGGAACGAGGGGGAGCCGTATTAGGGCTCGCGGTAGTCTACTTGGGGGCACTCGGCACCCTTGGGGTAGCCATCGCCCTCTCAAAAATGAGGAGGGAAGAGGAGCTGCCACCTGAAGAGGAAGAGGAGCTGCCACCTGAGGAAGAGGAAGAGGTGGTAGAGGTCATTGATGCCGAGTTCCGGGAAGGCTGGGTCTACTGGGCAGCACTAACGAATTGGAAGGAAGTCCATACCAGGTGGCCAAATGAGTGGCCAGCTGATACCGATATTACCTTTGCCTGGGACATAAAGAATATCGGCGACGTCGGCGCCTACTTCCAGGTTTATCTCTTTACACCGGGTGACTGGCTTTACCTCGGACCCAATGACAGAATTGTGGTCTACGAAACCTTCCATACCCCGGCCATCCCAGTGACCCCGGGATACCAGTATTACCGTATCAATATCCTTGCTAGGAAAGTCACTGGCGAGAGAATAGGTGCAGTCTGGACTTCCGAGGAGATTCAAGTAAGTTATGTGTAGGAGGATATCATGGCAATAACAGAAGCAATCATCAAGAGGGTTAAATACCCCCCGGAACTGATCCCCGACAGCTGGTACGGGACGGTCCCGCTTAACGGCGAGTCCTCACCACCGGTGCTTGACCTGAAGAGGTTCAGCCCGTATATCGCTATCCTCGCCAATATGCTGATGGGGCTCAATGCCAATGTGAACACTCGGGCAAGGTATGATGGTTTTGGTGACGTGAGAGTAGAGCAAAGTAACGCTGCTATGCTCAGTGATGCGGCTGGGGCTGACCGGGTTGGGGCCTGGTGGCTTCCCGCTAAAAGCATTCTCCGCTATAACTTCTTCGGCCTGGCTCTGGTTAACAACTATCCAACGCACTACGGGGTGTGGGCCTTCTTACCAACGATTGCTCATAAATTCCGCTACAACCTCAGCCTTACCTCCGATGAGCAGGCTCTGGCCACTGAGATGGGCATCAAGAACACGGTGGTGAAGGGACTCCTCCCTCTGCCAATCAGCCAGCAGATTGATAGGGAATACCACGTCCTCGGTGAGGAGACACACGTAAGAAGCGTTACCATTGGCGCCCTCAACACCGTTTATACCCTGGAGACTATCACCCCCAGGCCCAATGGTGAGTTTATTGTCCTCACCAGAGTGGCAGCAGCTCCTGCTGGGGCAGCTAATACTATCCACCTATTTGTTGACAGGGATGAGGACCTCAGTATTGCCGACCTGCAGACATTCCCCCTTGCTCTTACCGCTGGTGGCGAGGTAGCCTGCTTTATTCCCGCGATGACAGAAATCAGGCTGACCGCTACACAAACCGCTGGCGTTGCCGTAGGTGCTCACCTCTTCCGGTACACCTTTAAGAGGATTAAGCTGACAAATATACTGAGGGCTCGCTTCGGATTGGTAAGCCGGGATGAGATACCCGGAGAGACCTTCGATAAAGTCAGGGCAGGAGTCCTATAGGAGGTATCCTCTGATGACTGAAGACCGAGGAAAGACAGCAGGGCTCTTAGTTGCCGGTATAGGAGGCACCGTACTGGGGGTGGCTCTCGCCGCTTTCACCGCTCTGGTCGCGGCTAAACCGGCTGAGGCCGCACCGCCTGAGGAAAAGCTCAATTACCTGATAGAACTACTGACTGCTCTAATTCCAGTGCTAGCCGCGGTAGCTGAGGGTCAAATTACCCTGAATCAGTCGCTGCAGCAGTGGTTGGCTACCCAGGGCATAGAACCCGGCGTAGAGGTTACTGTCTTTACACCGTGGGTCGCTCAAGAGCCAGTCGAGATATTCAACCGAGAGGTTAGGGAAGCGGCCATTACAATCGATTGCGACAAGATGGCTAATTACACCAGGGGCAAGAGGATCTCCTTCAAAGTGGAGTCGTCACTGAACCAGGCGGTTACCTTTCAGGTTGTGGGCAATATTGAGGATGATATGCGCTTAGCTACAAACGTAGACGGTGCACTCCCGGTGGCCGCGAATGGTAATATCAGCGTTGGTCTGGCCTGGGATGACTGGCATCCCTTCGTCGGTGCCCGAATAACAATAGGAGCGGCGCCAACAACAGGCAGGCTTAAAGTAGAGTACAGCATACAGGAGTAGGTGAGGTTAGCCAATGGCTGAAGGAGATATAGGCGCTGTCATTGACAGCCTGGAGTATGATACCGATTTAGGCGCTTATTGTAGCATCATCCATATCTCCGGGGATGTCTACGCCATCGCCTATGCCAGCACTGGTCTTGTTGGTAAGGTGGTCACCGTTACCATAGAGGGCGACGGCCAGGTCGGCGCTGCCGTCATCGACACCTTGACCTTCGATGCAGGCTTTGGGGCTTTTGCCAGGATTATCCACATCTCCGGAGACGTCTACGCCATTGTCTATCAGGGCCCGGATAATGATGGCTGGCTGTGCACCGTTACCATAGAGAGCGATGGCCAGATCGGCGCTGCCGTCATCGACACCCTGGAGTTCGAAACAGGCATCTGTCAGTACCCCAGGATCATCCACATCTCCGGAGACGTCTACGCCATTGCCTATCAGGGCGTGGACAGTGATGGCTGGCTGTGCACCGTTACCATAGAGAGCGACGGCCAGATCGGCGCTGCCGTCATCGATACCCTGGAGTTCGACCATACCCAGGGTATTGCCCCCTGCATCATCCATATCTCAGGGGACGTCTACGCTGTCTCCTATCAGGGCCCGGACGGAGATGGCTGGCTGTGCACCGTTACCATAGAGAGCGACGGCCAGATCGGCGCTGCCGTCATCGATACCCTGGAGTTCGACCATACCCAGGGTGTTGACCCCTGCATCATCCATATCTCAGGGGACGTCTACGCCATTGCCTACTATGCCGCCCTCGGTGGTCCTGGTATGTTGAAGACTGTTACGATACGAAGCAATGGCCAGATCCTCGCTGCCATCATCGACTTCTTGATATTCGATGCAACTGACTGTAGTAACCCCGTCATCATCCACGTCTCCGGGGATGTCTACGCCATTGCCTATGAGGGCGGGGACAAGGATGGCTGGCTGTGCACCGTTACCATAGAGACCAACGGGCAGATCGGAGCTGCCGTCATCGATACCCTGGAGTTCGATACCGATGAGGGCCGTTGGGTCGACATGATTCACATTTCCGGAAGCGTCTATGCTATCCCCTATGCCGGTCCGGGCAATGACGGCTGGTTAAAGACGGTTCCTATCGAAACTGTAGTTGTAGTTGCTCCGACCGCAACCACTGACCCAGCTACGGTAGTAGTAGCAACCTCGGCAACTCTTAATGGCACCCTGGATGATGACGGTGGGATCGCTTGCGACTGCGGCTTCGAGTGGGGAGAGACAGTTTTCTACGGTAATACCACGCCAACACAAAGCAGGACAACTGGACAGACCTTTGCTCAAGCTATAGCTGGTTTAGACCCCAACAAGACCTACCACTTTAGAGCTTTTGCCACTAATGGAGCTGGGACAAGCTATGGTGCCGATAGAACCTTTACGACGCCGGTGGGGTTAGCAACCGTAACCACCGACCCCGCTACAGGAGTTGTCACCAATGCAGCCACCCCCAATGGTACCTTGGATAATGACGGTGGTGAGGCTTGTGATTGTGGCTTTGAGTGGGGGGAAACCATTGCCTACGGTAATACTACCCCAACCCAGAGTAGAACGACAGGACAAACCTTTGCCCAGGCTTTGGCTGGGCTGGACCCTAATAAAACTTACCATTTCAGGGCCTTGGCCACCAACGCAGCTGGGCCGAGCTACGGCACCGATAGAACATTTGTTACATCGGCGGCATTACCTACCGTAACCACCGACCCAATTACAGATACATCTACCCTTAATGGAATACTAACTGACGATGGGGAACAAGCCTGTGATTGCGGTTTTGAATGGGGAGAAACCATTGCTTATGAACATGGCGCTACTCCAACGCAAAGTAAGACGACCGGGCAAACCTTCTCACAAATACTGGGTGGACTTGTACCAGGCACTACTTATCATTATCGAGCCTTTGCCACCAATGGAGCAGGAACAAGCTACGGTGCTGATCGGTCTTTTGCCTTACCGGCAGGGTTACCCACTGCAACCACTAATCCAGCTACGGGAATTGGAATGATACTGGCTGCCCTTAATGGCACGCTTGACGATGACGGCGGAGAGATTTGTGAGTGTGGTTTTGAATGGGGAGCGGATACTACCTATGGCCTTACCACCCCGACTGAGAGCAAGATAACAGGCGAAACCTTCTCGCAACCCATACGTGGACTATTCCCTGGCAGGGTCTATCATTTCAGGGCCTTCGCTACCAACCCGCATGGAACAGCCTATGGTGATGATGAAAGTTTTTACTCTAAACCGTCGGTGAGTAGAGCCTACGCACTAGCGAGGGAGGAATTATGACAAGCGAAGGACATGCTCTCTCCAGAGATGAGCTGATCAGAACGCTAACTGCCTATACCGGCATCACCACCGCTGATGGGGCTCTTGTAGGTGGTCGTGGCACGACTCTGATAGATTCTACTCTCAGGGATAACCCCTCTATTTCGCCTGGCGGTATCCCTGAGAAAACCATCCTTATCATGAGTGGTGATGCCAGGGGTGAGGACAAAGGTATAGCAAGTTTTAATAATGGAACTGGAACCGTTACCCCCGCCGGAACGGGCTTCAGCGCCCAGATAATGGCTGGCACCACCTACCGGTTACTTAATTTCTCCAGTGTTGAAGTAGATGTTGCTACCCTTCTGGCACTAATCGGCACCGCCGCTGATAACGCAGACCTAGCCACTCTCTTTGCCAAGGCCAAGAAGATAGTCCTACCAACTCACGCCCACGCCCTACTTGTAGTCCACGATGCATCAAGCTTAGATGCAGACCTCGATACCGCATTAAAGGACTGGCTACTTGACGTAGGTCACGAAGTAACGATTGGAGACCCAGCAGATGTAGCAGTTGACCTCGATGTGGACGCATTCGACTTTATTGTCGTATCAGGCAGTTGCCTTGTGGGTGACGCAGGTAACTTGGCTAGTCTAAGGCAGGCAGACGCACCTGTGCTTTGTCACAGCGCAGCTATAGCTGTTGCTGTGTTCTACTTAGGTGGAACCGCCGGGAGCGAAGCAGCCCAGACTCAGATTGAGATAATAGACAATTCTCCAGCCTGGCTAATTGATGTTGCTACAGGAGACCTGACAGTCACTGCCTCAGCTGCAATCCAGACTATGGCTACCAAAGCTACCAATGCAACTACTAAGGCAGAGGAAGCGACTGGCACCGGGATTGACCTCACCATAATCAAATTAAAGCAAGGTTCGCAAGACGGTGGGTCTCCAACCTATGCTCCGTTCTACGATAGATACTTCAACGGCGTTGCGGATTACACCAACGCAAACGCTGTTTGGAAAGCTATAATGGCAGGATTTCTCCATCATATGCTTCACGAAAAGCGATTTGGTGAAGGGACTATCCAACTAAAAAGAGTCCCTCAAGAGCAGATACCCGATACCGACTTCAGCAAGACTGCAATAGACACCACCCTGACCAATCCGCCACCGAGCGCCGATGCAGCAAACTCAATAGTTGACTTAGACGAGCGGGTGAATCTAACGTATGTCCTCAGGAGCTTGTGGGTGAATGTTACCAACTTCGGCGGCGGAACACAGCTGACATTTCAGCTCTGGGTTCTGCTAAATGGGTCAGTTACCTCAGTTGATAGTGTGGTTGTCAGTGCCACCGGGATACAGAACTTGATGGATCTTTTCGGGCTTCAGGAAGTCCACGCCGATGGAATCTGGATTACCGCTATAGTCGATGCAGGCGCTACTGGTGCCTGCAGTGGCACTTATAGATATGCGGAGGCTAGGAAATAATGAACTGGATACAGAGGCTAATAGGTAGATTTGATAGGCACCTTCTCACCATGGACTTCTGGAGTGTGCCTCAGGAAGAGGTTGCTTTAACAGGAGGTGCTGGGGATAAGGCTTTGCCGAGTGTAACTATAGCTGATTTACCTGATGGAGCCACAATAGTAAGGGCCATCGCTATGTTTAAGTGCCGAATGATTGAGAACCACACCTACGCTGGAGTAAACAGCCTTGATGGTGCTCAAGAAATCCAGGTTAAGCCTACAGCTGGTGCTTACACCGATGCCATTAACTTCGTAGATGAGCAATTCACTCTGGCTCAAGACACCAGAGAGGGTGGCGATGTAATCATAGGTGCGATAGATGTTTCTGGCTCTGGCAAGGTAGAAGCTGACGGAGTTTATGACTTCCAGTGGGATGCGGCACTAGCTCAGGAAGACGGCATAAAATTCAACGATGTCCAGGTTGGACTGAGAATCTTGTACTCGGTGTAGGAGAATGAGGTGGCTATTGATATTGGTGACCCCGCAACTGACCGAGCCAATGCCCTTGGAGTGTACACGCTTATTGCTAAAGGTAACCCGGCCAATGCCAGTGGCAAGATTACGAGCGTTGAAATCTGGGCGAATGAAGACTTAGTAAATTGTGAGGTCGCAATCTTCGAGGAAGTAGATCCTGATACGTTTACGACCCGTGATAATGAGACTATTGGTGCCGTGACGGCAGGCAGTAAGCAGACTTTTGCTGTAGACCTTGATGTCGAAACAGGTGACTATATTGGTATTTACTATTCGGGTGGCAAAATAGATTATGAGAGCACTGACGGCGCAGGAATGTGGTTTATTGATGGTGCTGACCATATTCCATGCATAGCCCAATTGTTTGGCTTCTCTGCAAATGTCTATCTTAGTCTCTATGGCACAGGTGAAGAACCAGCCGTAGGGCTAGAAAATAAATCAGCCAACATGGGAGCCAGGATGCTGGCAGCGGGGGTATTATGACAATACACAGTCCTCAAGGCACTGAGGGAGGAGAATAAAATGCAAGAACGAAGAAAGGTTTCACCACTCTGGATAATACCCATAGGCATAATCTTAGGTGTCGGCGCCGGGTTGGGACTACTTAACGCCTTAGCCCGGGTAGAGAGAAAAGTTGTTACTGTAGCTCTTGAAAATCCACCGAGCGGGGCTACTATGTGGTCATTGGCACTACTCGACTGGGATGTAACTGCCGTCATAGATGAGAGAAGTGGCAAAGATAGGCTTGATATAACAGAAGCAGCTAGCTTTGCAATTCCAAGTGGGTTAGAGTTTCCTCTTCGTGTCGCGTCCCTGCAGATTACCAGGTGGAATGAAGATAGGACGGCTCTAATCGTGCTCTATGAGGTCCAATCATACCGTCCTTACCTCTGGGACTGGGAGGCGGGGGAGTGGTCAGACATTCCAGACCCGGGCTACAGACCGGTATTTATCCCCAGCGACGGGGGCTACTTCTACAATGTAGCTGCAGAACTCTTTGAGGAGGCTTAAAGCAGGTGAAAGGAGAAGTAAAATGTGGCAGATTAGACTGAAGTTGCGTGTGCCAGCCTTTGGCTGGCAACATGTGTGGTGGTTCAAGGGCCAGGCACCCCTGGGGACCATCTGGTTACAATTGGCCGTCACGGTCCCGGCTATAGTGGGGTTCGACTTCGAGGTTGCAACGCAGTAATAGGTATTGTGTTGAGCAGGAGGTCTAAGAACGCGGAAGCTCTAACCCCGCGGGCCCGGGGTCCAGCTTCATTACCTCCCCACGCTCCAGCTTCACCGCGTACCTGTTACCGCACGGCTTGTTTGGCCATCCCAAGCAGATATCCTCATGGATGAACATGATCGGCTGCATCGAGCCTATCGGTATTCTAGCAGCCTTGTCGGGCTGCTCTATTACCTTCATTACCGACTCATAGTAGAACTCAAACTGCAGGTCCATCAGTCCCCGATCTTTGACCTCATTAGCCATCGACTCGGCATACCTCTCAGTCGAGCCGCACACCGGGCACTTATCGATTTTCTGAACAAGCTGAGGTCTTTCGCCAATCATCTCTTACCTCCTTTCATGCATATTTTTCTAACTGGTAGTCATCGGCACCCCAGAGATTATTCGCTATGAACTGTGACCTCTTCTCGTTTGCCACCTTTACTGCCCTAGCTTCGTCATTTCCAAAGATAGACCACAGCATGTCGTTACAAGCATCAAAGCAGTGCATAGCCGTGCCTCTTCCACAACTATGTAGTATCTCCAACACGTCTCCGTTTTTGGCCATCCTCACTGTGGTCACTTCAAATTCGTCCACGGGGAGATTAAGGAAGTATTCCTCTACACGCACCGGAGTCAGCAATTCTTTCCACGCCTCGGCAAGTGTATCTCTGAGTTTTTCTGCCAAGGGTTCGTCCGTAAACACGCCTTCGATTCTGTAGCTGCTATATTCACCGCTTGTAACCACATAGGCTAAAGTTGAACGTGATTCCATTTCCCCTCCTTTGTTAAGCTATTGACAAATTATATACTTATGGTATACCCTTGTCAATACTATGGCGTACACTATCAAGCAAGCCAGTGAGATACTAGGGGTTACACCTCGCCAGGTCCGCCGGTACATAAAGGAAGGCAAACTCCAAGCTAAACTGGTGCCCGGGAAGTATGGACAAGCGTACCAGATAGCAGACATACCGGCTGACCTGGTCAAGCAAAAGCCAGCAGAGCAACCCCTTGACTTTACCCCTACTATGGCTATGGACATTATCAATAGGCTACAGGAAGAGAATCGTAACCTGGCTGGTCAGCTCGGCATAGCCCAGGAGCGTGCCCGTAATCTTGAAGGCCAGGTTAAGCTCCTGGCTGCCCCTAAGAAACCCTGGTATAGACGACTGTTTAGACGTTCTCAGCCCTAGCATCCTACCCTCCTTTCAGATTTCACGGTGTCGCATCCTTCCGCTTTTTCCTTTCTCGTAGCCATTTAATCAACCATCTAACTGACCTCACAGTTAATCGTATGCTGCCTATAGTAACCATAACCCACCCCCTATTTAATGGTAGCAGTGATAGTAACTGCCCAAAGACCAGCACCGGTCCAAGAGCGACTATATTCTAAGAGGATAGTAGTAGTGCCCCTCTTGAGTCCTTCAAAAATCCATACGTCTTCACCAGAAGTACCAGGTGGCTCATCAATCTCTGGTCCCACAAACTCGTGACTTACTTGTTACACGTGGCTCTATGGGGCTGCCTGCCTACTCTGGCTTACCCCAGAGCGTAGAAGAACGACCTCCTTTTTAGCAGCCCCATAGAGCCTGCCTGAAACCTCAACCTATTGCGCTAGCCTTTTCCTCAACCCTTTCGACCGGGTAGTTCAGTGTTAGCAGCTCACCGGTCGACGATACAATGTCCAACATATCCCCGGGCAGGATTTCGGTGTTAAGGACTTTGGTGCCCTTCCAGAGCCAGCCCTGAAATGGCCGGCAGCCAACCACGACGCCGTCCTCGATATCCCACTCAAGGAAGTCCTGTCCATGGTCTTCCAGGTAAATTGTTTGTTTTATATCTAATCTCCTTCGCTCAATTCTCGGCATCATTCCCTCCTTGTATGCCAATCCTCTCCGCTTTGTAGAACCCATATCCTGCCGCCTCCTCCCGGTCAAAAGTTGCATCCAGTGTGAGTTGCCAAACGATTTTGCCTTCTGGGGTAACTTCAATTATCGTTCTTGTCCCAGTAATCAACGTATTGCCGTTGGGCAGTCTGTCAGCGTCTCTGACAGGCCAGTTATCAGGGTCACGCACCGTGTATTCCCAAACAATCTCGCCTGTTTCCGGGTCAAATTCTATTGCCCGATGGGGTTTGCCATGGTTTGCCAGAAGTACGTTGCCATTGGGAAGCACCTCTGGGTCATGTTGCCCAAAGAAAACCCCCTCTCCAATAGTCCTGACAACCGAACCCTGCGGGTCCAGTTCAACTATGAAGTCGAAATTCCTCGGGCTAATCAGCGTGTTGCCATTCGGCAGCCTGGTGACGGCATTGGTATGGAGCCAGCCTTGGTAATAAATATCATTATAGGGGGGCTCGTCGAAGTGGTCTTTGGCATACCAGGACCAAACAATCTCTCCTTCGGGGTTTATTTCTTTCACCTGAGCGTCGCTCTTTTCGTCCCCTCCATATACTACTAGAGTATTACCATTTGGCAGGCGGTCGGCATCATGGGTGACTTTACTATCAAGGTTTAGTACTAAACCTTCAAGATTGGGCACGTGGTCGGCATCAAGGTTTGACCAGACAATATCGCCGTTACGATTAATCTCATACACGCCATTATGTGGCAATACGAACAATATGTTATCGTTAGGCAGCAATTCTACATCCAATCCCGTGTTAGTATGTCTCCCCAGTTCCTCCGGCACAATGTATTCCCAAACAATCTCCCCCAGCATATTTACCTCTATTATTCTGACGAAAAAGTCACCTTCAATGCCGCGCCTATCAGGGTCATGACAGTCTGCCAGTAGCGTGGTGCCAGCCCAAACCAAGTCAGGCTCATAGACATCCACAGATATGTCCGGGTCTACAGCTCCTCTTACCATAGGTGGCGGCGCCTCCTCTTCTTCCGCCTCCTCTTCTACCGGCACCTCCTCAACTACCACTTCTACCGGCACCCCCTCAACTACCTCTTCTACCGGCACCTCCTCAACTACCTCTTCTTCCGCCACCTCTTCTTCCGCCACCTCCTCTTCTGTCACGACTACCTCTTCCTCTGCCACCTCTTCTTCTGTCACGACTATCTCTTCCTCTCCTGTTGTCACTTCTGCCTCTTCCTCCGCTGCCGGAGCACAGGAGGCCAACAGCAGCGAGGCCACCATTAAGCAACTCATCATCAACCATATAGCCTTCTTTTTCATTTTTCCTCCTTTCAGACGAACGTTAAGGAAAGGCTAGCAGACCATTGAAGGCCCGCTAGCCTTTCCTGGTTAGCTGTCCGGCTAGCCGTCTCTAATCCTCCGTAATTGGATACACCGCCGACCAACGTTCGGTTGAACCACGTGGAATCACCTCTGCGCGGAGGTATATTCTCAGCTGGGCACTTCCCACGGCGGTGGCCTTGAGCTTCACATCGAACGTGATGCGGCGACCCGGACCCAGTTGCTGCCAGTACTCCCTCCCATCGAGCGCGTCGTCTCCACCCGGCGAAATTGATGCGTCTCCGTACGCACGTACAGTGCAGGACACGTTTCTCAAATAACAGCACGTAGGGTTGTATATGCTGATATGAAAAAGTGCGAATTCGCCGGCGTCCCACCTCACCCCACCCCCGAGGTCAGGCCCTACGATGCTGACCCGTTGCATGCGCAGTACCTCTTCAGCCAGGTCACACAACTCTGCTGGCCTTGGTGGAAGGACGAAGCGTCCGGCTACGGGGTCGAGGGCAAGGTCTACGCGAGCAAATGCAACCCCTTCCGCTGCCATCGCCTTTTCCACGGCGTCCACCGCCTCATCCTGCTCCTTCATGATACTCACGACCTCTGCTGGCCAGTCCTTCTTCTCCATCTTTTGTCAACTCCTTTCTTTATTCCATCGGGATTTGCCATTACGTGTCGCTAGGCATCACCTCCTTTCTGGTGCGTGTAATGTAGCTTATACGCTGGCCTTTGCTCGTCTGTCCCTCATCAGGGTGTCGCATCCTTCCGCTTTTTCCTTTCTCGTAGCCATTTAATCAACCATCTAACTAATCTCACAGTTAATCGTATGCTGCCTATAGTAACCATAGCCTATCTCCTTTCTGCGTATAACTCCTATTACACGCAGTACGCTACCTTCATAGCCACTATCACAGCAAAGATAACGTAGATTATCCTTCCAACCAGGTGAACTGGACCCGGTAGAAGAGATAGGTGTCCATGGGCGAGAACCGGTAACCAGCACGCTGCAGGGCAGCAGCGAGCTCCGGTTTGTTAGAGAACCCACCCCTGGTCGCATCCATGAGGGTGAGGGATTCCCAGTCGATGCGGTCTATTAACAAAGGAGATGCCTTACCGATAACCTCCTCATCCAGGGCGACTTCCATCTGGTCACCTATTCTCAGGGTGCTGTTTAAGAAGACGACTACGATGTCGTCCCGTGGGGACCGCAGGGTCTGGGTGACTTCGTGCCGGCGCACTCTTTCAGCCCCCTCCTCTCCCATAACCCCTGTCGTGAAATTCAGTCTGAACATAGCCCCTCCTTTGGTAAGTACTGGCTTACCTATCAATCTATTCCGGCAGCCTCCCCACTAACCGCAGAAACTTTTTTATATTCCGCCGGGAGCCATGGAAGAGGGGAAGATTAGCAACGTCCAATACTCTTCTTGCTGGCTCCTTCCCATCAGTGCTCTTATATACCATAGGGTAGATCTCCACATTGTAGGATTGAAGAACATTCACCCTTTCCAACACTGAATCATCTTTGCTAAAGCCGACGAGAAAATAAAAGGATAAATGCCTAGAATTTATGCCGTTAGCCAGTAAGAGTTCAATTCCTCTCCTCACGGCACTTTCATAGGCAATATCATCGAAGGCAAAACGTAGCTCCTCTGTCTTCACTCTTTTGAGATAGCCCACGTTTTCCTCATTGACTAGCCTGATATCTAAGCCTTGATTGAAGTCTACCTTGAGCCCCTCGGCTATTAGGTCGTCCATTGTGAGGCGCCAATTAGAAGCTGCCAGCAGGTTGTTATCGAGTAGCACTATCTTTCTATGCTGGGGGTCCCAGAACTCGTAGATGCGTGCCCAGGGCTCGATTCGCCCCTCCTTCACTGGGACAATGCACCAGGGGCAATTTCTGATACAGCCCCTTGAGGTGAATCCGAGGCTGTAATCCACTCGGGGGTAGAGGCTATAATCAGGCATGATATGCTCTACTTCCGGTGGTAGTTCTTTGTTCAAGGAAAGACCTGAGCCACCCGTAATCCCCTCACTAGGAATACTAGCCCCCCTCTTCGCGTTCCAGGTAAAGACACAAGAACCGTAGGTAACGTCCGGCCGATCAAGCGGGAGGTTCAGATATACCTCATCACCCCTCGCTTTGTGGTACGCCGACAGCTTCATCAACGCCAAGTTAGGGAAGGCAACCTTCCTTCGCCTGTTCAGTTGTAATAAATCTAAATCAATCAGCGAAACTTTCACTCACTCTCCCCTTGTTAAGTACTAGCCTACTCATCAAGTTTTAATCGCAGTGCCCTCCACTTCCGAGCGCATATCTTCAATGAACTCCCGGAAGACCTCAATCCAGTTTGCTCTTATGCGTCTTCCCCTCGGACGGAGATGAGATTGGCGCTCCGGGTGTTTATCTAGCCATTCGCCCCAGGTCTGGTGATGCCGTTTGCAGGCGAAAGCAATCGGGGGCTCGCCATACTCTACCACAGCCGGCTGAGAACAAAGGATACAGTGTGCATCAATGCGCTCCGGACAGTCTTTCACCGCATCGAGTATCCCTTTACCTGGCCGGAGCAGGCCACTAATAACACAGGCATACGGGAAGTAGTGGTGGCAGTTGTAAACAACCGGGTGCTTGTCCTTTACGTCGAGCTCCAACCTCAGGAGACTGTAACAACCAATGCACTTAATCATGCCTACCTCCTCGATACGTATTAGATTTACTGTTCAATCTTCATCCTGGCGTGTAGGTATATTTCTCAAAGTCTGGATACTCCTTCGGCCACTCACCACCCAGAGATGGATAATGTGGTGCGTTGGCTCGTAGTCGCTGCACTATCTCCTTCCGAGCTTCATACAAGATTTGGGCACGGTCAGGGTGCCAGTTATCGTGAGCTACCTTCTCGTCTCCGATCTTCAGTAGTAGGTAGAGAGCCTAGTTGCGGCCTTCCTGGATTAGAGCCTGTTCATCCTTATCCACTTTTATCTCCTTCCCCAGGCCCGAGCAGAAACCGCTTTTCAGCCATCGCCTGATAAAGTGTCTTGCCATCTCTGGTGAGCAGGTAGGGCAGGAAGAGTTGCTCCATGGTGACCATCTCGGTTTGCAGATAGGCCATCTGGGCCTCTACCCAAACCTTCAGGATGCGCCAAGTGACCTTTACCGCCTGCTCTCGGTCAGGCCTCCCTTGATGGCTTCGCAGTTCACCCCTATCATATTCGTCCTGAAGAACCTTTAATATCCGGTCAGGCTCTATCGGCAGCCTGAAGCCCAGGGGGTCATCACCACGTTTAATCTCAAAGGACAAAGCCTCAGCGCTACCATCATCCCCATATTCTATCATCACCGCCCTGGCGCCATGCTTGGCCAATATGCCCTGGACTTCACCAGCGGTCTGAGCTGCCGGAATCCTCGTTGTATAATTAAGCAGCCCCATCTCGCTACCTCCTTTCTCCCCAGCTACAAGCTGTCTATCTTTTTGTATAATTCGTTTAAAGTAAAGACTATCAGACTCTTAATTTCTTGCTTTAACCTCTCTACTCTGTCATCAGTCTGGTCTCGGGGCAGGAACCCGGCTCTTTTAAGCAACTCAGTCTCGGTAAAGCCCAGTGGCCCAGCCAGTTTCCTTAGAATCGGCACAGAGGGAAAGCGCTCTCCACTTTCTGAGCGCCCGATGTGTGATGCTGATACCCCTGATAGGGCAGCGAGCTTCACTAAGGTCAACTCTTTTAGCTTTCTTTGCTCTTTGATTACTCCACCTAGGTCATTACTTGGCACTTCCTCACCTCCTTATAGTTGCCCCGCAGTGAACACACCTGGTAGTATCAAGTGGGTTGAGCTTGCCACACCTGGAGCATTTTCTTTTTGTTTCTACCTTCTCTTCCTCGAGTGTCATTATCTCCTCTCCGGGGGCTGGTATGGCAGCCCCACAGCCTCAAAGACCGCTCGTTCAGCGCGGCATTCGATTCGGCCGCCATTTGGCGTATCAAACCCACTGCCGTAGGCCCTCAATCGCCAGCCCTTTCTTTGCGCGGCTCTAGCAATAGCGATGTTAGACTCCTTGGGACCTGTACGGATCGCCAGAGCAACCCACCAACACCTCTCATCTGTGCTGAAGATATCCACCCCAATGCCGCTGGGAAGATGCACCATAAGCTTGTTCTTTGGACCGTAGACAGCGCTTCCCCGCTTATTCCGGCGTAGGCCTAGGACACCCTGAATGCAAAGGCCTCCTAGCTTCTTGTCCAGCTGGTCCACACCGTCAACAAACCTGGGGATGCAAACGAGTTCTACATCACCCACGTTAGGTTTCTGGCGCCGTATGCTGCCCGCTATTGCAGGCTCCCTTTCACAGGCAGGCTCCAAAAGGGATTTCAATTCTTCAGCAATTACTTTAGCCTTCTGCAGCTCCATCAATTCACCGTCCTCTCCACATATCAGTACCTCCGATTCACGTACCAGTTAGCCAACTTTCGAGCAACCCAGCAGATTGCGAGGACGATGCCCACCGTAACGAGTAGTGCTAGGACAACTGCTTTCATCATTTCCCCCTCTTTATCGTTGTGTGGTCCGGTGCATCAATAAATATGATCTTCCCGTGGCGCCTGAGGCGAGCAGCCACCCGGAAGTTAAGGTCGTCGATAGTCAGGTTAGTGGTAACCACCAGGGCCAAGCCGTTCATCAGCCTGTAGTCTATTATCGTGTCGAGTTTTTCCTGGACCCACGGGGTGCGATTCTCGGTACCCAGGTCATCGAGCGCCAACAGTGGCACATTAAGGAAGAAGTCAAAACGTCTGTCGAACGACATGTCCCCATCCTCACGGTAGCCCCGCCGCAACTCCTCCATGAGAAGGGGAACATAGGCATAGCGAGCCGGCTTCCCTCGCGTGAGCCAGTGCCGGCAAGTGGCAATCAACAGGTGAGTCTTCCCGCGGCCCACGTCGCTGATAAGAGTTAGCCAGTTGCTAGTGCTCCTCCCCTCTGCCAGGGCCAGAGCAGCCTCATAGACCTCTTTCAACCGGGGACTCACCTCGAAGTTGTCAAAGGTCATCTTCTCAGTGGCGGGCGGCATCTCGCACATCTGCAACATCCCCTGTAATTTCTCCCTGGCCAACCTTTCTTGGACACACTCACAGGGTACCGTCCGGGAGTAGTCTACTCGACCGGTCTCTCGGTCGCAGGGGTGGACAAAGTGAGCATCCCGACAGGCAACACAGTCGTACTGCTGCTCGGGCGGATCACTTTTCGAGGCTGCGGAGATATTGTTCCCGGGTAGGTGCTTGGTCAGGTCCCCGATGTGAACCAGACCCTGCCCGCGCCGGCTGTCGTTTTCTTTTTGAGACTCCACTGGTTTCCCTCCTTGCTGCCGTTATTATTGACTTAATATTGGAAATCCCCGATGTCAGCGCCCAGTCTATCGCTCCCTTCATCCGGCCTACGCCAACCTCCGCTTCGGCCTTCTCAAACTTCTCCTTCTGTACGAGATTCTGCCACCTTTTACGACCCGTTTTCTCGAAGAGATACTTGGAAGCTGGTGTAGAAGCAGTCAGGTCGGTCGAAGACCGTCCCTTTTCTTTAAGGGTTTCTTTAAAGGTTTCTTTAATGTTTTCTTTAGTAGCCTCAGTGCTAGGCTCGACCACTTGACTAGTGCTAGTCAACCCCACTTGACTAGACTGGTCAACTCTACTTGACTTGTCTGGTAAACCCTGGTTGACTAGTGCTTTTCCGTCTGCTAGTCCACTCTGCTTGACTAGCGGGAGCTCCCAAGTATCGTAGTGCTTGTTAAAGAGGTACTCAGTTGCCTTCGTTCCATTACGATTGGCGACAATGATGTGCTTGGATTCGAGTCCCTTGATAGCATCTATGACCCCTTGCCTTGATAGTCCGGTAGCGGTCGTGAAGAATGTTAAGCTGATAGGAGCGCTCAGTTTCTCAAAGCCCCAGGTTCTATCTATGACGGTGAGGGTGGCCTGGTACTCACCGCCACTGAGACGTGCGTTCATAAGGGCATGGAAGACGTCGTTGGCTATCTCCCGGCGCCCTCGGTCGCGCTGGGGGTTCACTTTCGATTGTTTGCGGTAGGGATTTTCCAATAATCCGAACCTCACTAGTAAACTGGGGTTGACTAGCTGGGCTCTTAGCCAGTCATGTCTCTGTCCCTTTATTTTTTCTCGTTAGCTTGCGGGGCCGGCAATACCATTGCCCATCTAGCTTTCTAGAAACCTCTCCGATTCTACAGCCATAGACCATTTTGCCCTTACTACCCCGGTACCAGGGTACCCACTCCTCGCATCCCTGCTTGCAGAGCTCCCTGTCCCAGTCAATGTAAGCGCCGCTTGGGGCTGCGGCTTTAGTCGTCGACCGCATCTTCCTCTTCTTCGTCATCTTCCTCTTCCTCATCTTCCTCTTCGCGGTCCAGTTGAGACCTTATTAAAGTTAGGTCTGCCTCCAGATGGGTAACCCGGTCCTCCACGCGGTCTATTCGCTTGGGAACCCGTGGCTTTTTCTCCCGAGGCTTCTTCTCCTGTGGCTTCTCCCGCGACGGCTCCGGCTCGGTGTCAATGAGACGGAGCTGGTTATTGGGTACTGGCCGCCTCTTTTTGTCCGGCATTAGTAGTCTCCTTTTTTCCCTTTGTCTCGCTTCCGCTGCTCCCACCAGGTATCTATAACACCGGCTGCCAGGCTGCCGATAATAAGCACGAGCAAACAAGCACCAATATCTCCTACTGTCATAACTCCCCCTTTATCGTTCTCCCTCAGAACGCTGTTTAATCTTCGGTCTCACCTGGTAGCAGGTCTATGGTATAAGTGAGGTGCTTTTGACGAATATCCCTGATTGCTTTCATGGCCTCGACGCCGAGGTCGTGGGCGGCTTTAAGGTCTTGGCTGTCTCCTTCGAAGTCACAGGACTTGTCAAGAGTGTGGAGTTCGATAGCTTTGTCGATATTCATTTTGTCCTCCTTGCATTGGAGGCCCCTGGCGTGCTAGAATAAAATAGGCACGTTGAGGTAGTATGCATACGCCTTGTTGCCCCCATGTAGTCGAGCCACCGAGGGACCGGTGGCTTAACTATTTTTCTCGCGATTTATCCTCTCGACCTCGCTCTGCGGAATCATCCTTATTCCAGCCACTTTGACGGGTGTAATCTTGCCATCCTTCAGCCACTGCCATATAGTCATCCGACAGACACCCAAGAGTTTGGCGGCCTCAGTTTGAGTAACATAGTCATGGAGCTCTATCGGTTGGTTTGCTATTGTCCTTACCTCATTCATTGGTAAGAATCTTACAGGGTGTCAGATTCTTTGTCAAGCCCCTTTGCCCGAAATAGTCCCAAATAACCTCTTTTAGCTCGATTTGGCCTCATTTTTGAGATTACGAGGCTCTCAGGTCGATTTTAAGGGCTCTTAAAGCTCCGCCGAGTGGGATTATACCTTGGTGTTTGAAGGGGGCGAGGTGAAAAATATATTTTGTAAAGGGCTTGACAGCGCAACAAAGCTGTGCGAGGATTAAGTCCTGATGGAAAAACCGAATTGCCCCGAGTGTGGATCAGCGCAGGTATATTATCGGAGAATCCTGAAGGAGTTTGTCTGCCGGCGGTGTGGCCATACTTTCCAGCCATTAAAGGAGGCTAAATAGTGGGCCCTGCCGGGGGAAACCAGGGTGCTGGGGGTTGTTAGGTTTTCTTCCCCACCAGCTTAAATATGTCTCCTTCCCCTCCCGTGACCGGAGCCCTGGGGGTAATCGGGCTAGCGGCAGGGCCCACCGAGTAGATGATATTGCCGACAAGAGGGGATTTATCGAGAAGAGGAAACTGCAATTGAAAGGTTGCAGAACAATTGGAGGGATTGTATGAAAGCGTATGCCATCCGGAGATTCATGCTAATCATACCCACCATGATCATCTTGAGCTTGATGCTGTTCACCCTCTTCCGCATGATTCCAGGTGACGTGGTAGACGCGATGGTTGCCGAGATGGGAGAGAGGGGGGAGGGAGGCGAGTTTAATGTTGAGCAGCTTAGGGCTGCCCTAGGGCTGAACGTGCCAATTCATACTCAGTACGGGCGCTGGCTAGGAGTTTGGCCACAAGATGATGGCTCGTTCGATGGTATTCTTGAAGGCAACTTCGGCGTATCCTTATGGACAAATATTCCCCTGACTGAGACGCTAAGGGAGAAAATACCAGTAACCGTTGAACTCAGCGTTTTATCTCTCTCGCTGGGGCTACTATTCAGCATCCCCATAGGAGTGTATGCCGCGATACGGCAGGATAGCAAACTTGACTATCTAGCCCGTAGCTGGTCAATACTGGCTCTCGCCATTCCCAGCTTCTGGGCGGCAACCATGGTAATAGTCTACCCCGCAATGTGGTGGAATTGGATGCCACCTGTAGAGTACATTCCACTGGTTGAGGACCCGATAGCAAACCTGGGACAATTCCTGCTGCCAGCAATCATTATGGGCATGTTTACCTCGGGTGGAACCATGAGAATCACCCGTACCATGATGTTGGAGGTGCTGAGGCAGGACTACATCAGGACTGCCTGGTCAAAGGGACTCAGGGAGAGGGTAGTGGTTGTGAGGCATGCCTTGAAGAATACCCTGATCCCGGTAATTACCATAGTCGGCGGGATGGTACCCGGCTTGTTCGGGGGCTCAGTTATCATGGAGCAGATATTCTGTCTGCCCGGGATGGGCCGTTTCCTGCTGGAGGCTATCAAAGGCAGAGATTACAACGTAGTTTGCGGGCACAATCTGATTTTTGCCAGCTTCGTAATGATAGTCATAGTCATTACCGACCTGGCTTACGCCTATTGCGACCCGAGGATTCGTTACCGATAGAGGAGAAGACGAGAAATGAGTGAGGGCCAAACAGCTGACATAGCCTCGGAGACGGGAGCGGGGCCAAAGAGACACTCATTCTGGGTTGATGTTTTCATCAGGCTGGTCAAGGAGAAGCCACTGGGTACTGTAGGACTGGCCCTGGTGGCGGTGTTGTTCTTCACCGGCATCTTTGCCGACCTGCACTGGCTAAGCTGGGTAGGGGTACCGGTTGAGAAAGCTGATAGCTGGGGTCTGGCCCCGGAAGGGATTAACGACATACACCTGAAGAATAGGCTGGATGCGCCATCAGCCGAGTTCCCCCTGGGGAATGATAACCTGGGGCGATGCGTGCTCAGTCGTGTTATCCATGGGGCCCGTCTGTCTATGATTGTAGGTCTGGTGGGTACCGCCCTCCACACCGTAATATCGACCGCCATAGGTATGATTTGCGCCTTCCTCGGCGGTAAAGTTGATATCATAGTGCAGAGGTTTGTTGATGCCTGGATGTGCTTCCCTAACCTGGTCATTCTCATAACCCTGATGGCTATAATGGGACCGGGCTTAATACAGATATTACTCGTTTTGGGAGTATCAAACGGCATCAGGGCCGCCAGATTCAAGAGAAGCCTCGTCTTCGGTATCAAAGAGAACGTGTACGTGGAGGCTTCGCAGGCTATTGGCGCCCGCACCGGCAGAATACTTATCTTTCATCTCCTGCCCAATATTTTGCCGATGATAATAGTCCTGTTTACCATAAGCATGGGCGGCATTATTCTGGCTGAGGCCAGCCTGAGCTTTCTGGGACTGGGGCTCCCTCCCCCATACCCCAGTTGGGGAGGTATGGTTAGCGGAGCCGGACGCGTGCACATGGTACGAGCCCCCTGGATGATGCTGTGGCCTGGTATTGCCCTCAGCCTGGCTGTATTCGGCATAAACATGCTGGGAGATGCCCTGAGAGACCTGCTCGACCCGAGGCTGAGGGGTAAAATGGGGCGCTATGGAGGCAAGGCGTCAAAGAAAGTGAAGGTAAGACTATAGGATAAAAAGCCAGACCCGGCTCAAAAACCTTCGATAACCAGAGCCTGAAGTGGTAAAATATTCCTAATATGCTATCATGGTGTAAGGAGGTAGAAAATGTGAGAATGAACAGAATTAACGGTAATTGCTGCATATCAAAAAGAAAGGAGGAGAGATGAAAGGGAAAATCGTATGGCTGATTCTGAGCTGCCTGATGGTGCTATCCCTGGTGCTGGCTTCCTGTGCCGCGGCAGTGGAGGAAGAAGAAGAGGTAGTAGAAGAGGAAGTGGTTGAAGAAGAGGTGGTTGAAGAAGAGGTGGTTGAAGAAGAGGTGGTTGAAGAAGAGGTCGTGGAAGGGGAGCCAATCTATGGCGGGGTACTTACCGTCCTTGGCAGCGACCCGAGAGGCTATGACCCGGCTATTACCGACCCCGCCTATGCTTGGGTCAATACTATGTCTTGTAACAAACTGATCACGGGGAACTGGTGGAAGGGACCAGCCGGCACCAATGAATGGCATTGGGATATGGAACTCTTTGCCCCTGAACAGTATCTCAAGGGTGACCTCGCCGAAAGCTGGGAAAGACCCGATGCCCAAACCGTTATCTATTACCTCCGCCAGGGGGTTTACTGGCAGGACAAGCCGGGCGTAATGGCGGCGAGGGAGTTTACCGCTGATGACGTGGTGTGGAACTACGAGCGATTTAATGTATCTCCTACGCATTACCTGTATGCCCATGTAGCAAAGCCGGATTCCATAACCGCCCTCGATAGGTACACGGTCGAATTTAAGCTCCCCATCCCCTATACTCGAATGCAGCTCGAAATACTAGGTAATTTCTGGGTGCTGATACCGCCTGAAGTAGTAGAAGAATACGGAGACATGTCGGCTTGGGCGAATGTTTGTGGCACCGGTCCGTATTTGTTCGTCGATTTTGTTGCCGGTTCTTCCCTCACCTGGGAAAGGAACCCCAACTACTGGGAAAAGGACCTCGAAGGCAGGAGTTTACCCTATCTAGATGGCGTCCACGCTCTGATTATACCCGATGCTTCTACACGGCTGGCCGCACTGCAGACAGGCAAGATTGCTAAGTCAACGGTAGACTGGGAAACAGCAGGTACTTTAGACATGACAACCACCGAGCTGCTGAAGTACCGCGATCTAGTCTCTTCTGCTTTGAGGCTAATTTTGACCTGTGAGGGTCCGCCTTTTGGGCCAACCCTTGACCCCAATGCCCTCTTGGTTCGGCGGGCGGCAAACATGGCTATAGACCGCTTCGCAGTAGCCGAGGAGTACTATGGGGGCAACGCGGTGGTAATAACCTCGATAATACCACCCCAGTTTACGGAAGTCTACTTTGCTCCCGAAGAACTGCCCGAGTCACAGAGGCAACTATTTGAGTACAACCCGGAAGAGGCAAGACGGCTTCTGACTCTGGCTGGCTATCCTAATGGCATTGATATCGAACTACATACCACTTCGGGCGGAGCGGACTATTGCTCTATGATTAAAGCCTATTTTGATGCCGTCGGCATTAGGACCACAATAAAGACACGTGAATCAGCTGCCCATTATGCTCTTCAATTTGGTCATAAGATGACCGGGGTGCTGCGGGCTGGCTATAGTCATCGCTATGTCGGCTGGATGCCTGCCTATGAGACGAATGAGGAGGGAGAATTTGGGTTCGTTAATTGGGGACAGGTCTACGACCCATATTTCAACGAGAAAGTCAAGGGAATATTTGCCGAGTCCGACAACACTAAGATGGTTGAATTGATAAGGGAACTAAACCTATATACAATCGACCAGGCCTACGACGTAGTAATGCCATCAGCGGCCCGATATTACTACTGGTGGCCGTGGCTAAAGGGTTACCACGGGGAGGGCTCCGTGGGAAACTACTCTTGGTGGACCTACCTGCGTTATGTTTGGATTGACCCGGAGTTAAAGGAAGCCATGGGACATTAGGTCTTGACATTGGTGAAGATGTAGCCAAGAGGGGGCTTCCAGTTACGATTTTAGCTGGGAGCCCCTGTTAGTATATACTCCTAGTATTTACTAGAAGTCAAATAGTGCCGGCTGTGCTTCTTTCTTTCTCTGCGTTTCTTCCTCTTTCTCCTGCCGGCGGCCAGCTCGCTCTCTCTCCAGTCTAACATCCACCCGCTTTTTATAGATCCATGCCTTGAGTCGGTTAAGGTCATCCATCTGGTTACGGTTCAGGGACTCTACCTTGATATCGTCCGGCATCTCGGTTCCCTTCTTGTGGTAGGGGACAACCTTGCTGGCCAGGTACAGGTAGATTTGAGTCCAGTCATGGCTCAGGGGAAAGGCCAGGGATGCAGGATACATATACGCCAAGGCTTCGGCATCGGTACCGGTGGGCTCTTCCCCCTTCGCTGTCTTCGCGCACTCAATCAGGCGCTCAAGAGTGATGGCCGGCTTTATCCAGTCGGGCATTGTATCTTCCCAGCCACTAGGATAGACGATGATAGGGTCCGTGAAGACACCCACGATCTCGGATATGCCTTTTTCCAGTTCCTTTGACTCTTTCATTCTTCACCTCCTTTCATAACTGAATAGGCTGTTATTCCTATATTCGCTTTTGCGTCCCCATCTCAGGTTGAAATTAACATTGAGGTCCTTAATGGTCCAGCACCGCTTACATTCGGCGCAGTTTGCCACCAGGTTATTGTCGTGGGGGCATAGGATGCCCTCCCCCTCCACACTCCAGACATTCCAGCCACAGCTGAATGGGTCTAGATTGTCGGTCCGGTCTATGCTTGCCTTCATGTAGACATTTTCCAGGTCTCGTAGCTGTTTCAATGACTCGGCCAGGAACTCGCAGCGCCAGGACCGTGTAGAGCCAAAAAATATAACATAAGGTAGCGTCTTGGCTATCGTTATCCACTTTTCTACATACTCCGCGGTGTAAAAATCACCAATTACGTGGAGACGGAAGGCCGGGGCCCTCGATTTTCTTATCTCTTTAATGATGGTGTCGACGAAATCATCCTGCAGGGTAGCATCGAGCCGCTGGTCATTCTTCTCTTTTATATCGACCATCGTGAACCATCCCCGCAGTCCGTAGCAGTGGCGTTCGCAGAATGGTGTTGCTCCCGGACACGTAGTTATTATCGGTAATAAGAAACTAGGGAGTATCCCCAGCTTGGAATTCCCTCTGCTGATTAAAATAGTTCGCCTCCTTTTCATAGCAAGAAGCGGGAGGGCGTGGGACCCCACGCCCTCCCTAAAGGCTGCCCATCAGTCTCCAAGATTCATGGGCATGATCAGGACCCTGGGGTCGTTCCGGCTATGGAATGCTACCGGAGACGTCTTGCCGGTCCACGTGATGGTAACTATTCCATCCTTCCCGCTCAGGTACCTGAGGAGATAGGGTGTGCTAATCCCCATTTTGGCGGGCTCTCCCTCACAGGAATAGGTCTTGAAGGACGTTTCGACTTCCTGCCCATCTGCCTTGGCTGATACAACCGCCTTGCCGTCTTCAAAGGCGAGGCGGGCCATGTCCTTCCCTTCCTTTGCTACTCCCATAACCTTGCGGACTGCCAGCTCGAGGTCCGCTGCTAAAACCTGAGCCTTCAGGATAGGATCGTCTTTGGGAATCAGTTTCAGCCAATCCGGGGGATTGCCGTCGACCAGCTTAACGATGGCGCTAGTGTGCTTATTGAACCTGAATCTCAGGCCCTGCTTGCCATCGCAGGCTACATCAGCGTGCTTCTTTGCCATGATAACCGGGATGAGATCCTCGGCCGGTGGAGGGGTGCGAGGTGTCTTCTTCCACAGATGGTCGAGGACAGAGACGGAATGGCCTGGGACGAGAGCGGTGATATTCTTGGGGTAAGCGAGAGTTAGCACCTGGTCAGCCATACGGAAGCCGTCTCCGGCAGCCACTCCCACAGGGTCTCCGAGCATAAGAGTTACCGCTTGCAGAACCGGCCTTGCCTCATCGGTAGCAGCATAGGGTAGGACCATTACCATAGCGGGGATGAGGGCATCGAGATCGAGAGACTCCTCAACCTCAGCTACGAACTCCGGCACATCCGGGAAGTTCGCAGAGTCCTCAACCGGGAAAGTTGCGCTGCCATCTGCCCAGGATAGGGTCAGCTTGCCACGTTTACCCTTGATATTAAGCATCTCCCCGCCAGGTGTGTATTGGAGCACCTTGAGCACATTGGCAATGGGGACAAGGGTAGTTAGGTCAGCTTCGGGCATAGAATGCATCACCATGGTTTCGAGGTCGGTGGCGATGGCTTGCCCGTCCTTGAGCATAACATACCCCAGGCTCTTTATCGCGGGCTTGCGGGCTACTGCGGGTTTCAGCAGGTCCAGCACTTCCCTGAACCTAGCTACTTGGATATCCATTCTTTATCACCTCCTTTCTGGCCATTATTCTTTTGCACCGGTCGGCCAACTTCCGGGCATGCGGCGCCCTTGACGTTAGAAGAAGCTCGGTTGCCCTGTTTGCTTCTTCTCCTTCGGAGCAGCTGGTGTTCTGGCTGGTGTTTTAGCTGGCTCCGGAGTAGGCAGGTCCGCCTTGGGATAGCGGGGGTGAGCATCCCACTTCTGCTTTGCTTCCGCAACGAGTTTCGGGATTCGCTTCAAAGCAGTGGGCAGGGTTCCCTCGAGAGTCTCATACATCGGGTCGCAATCGGGCGATTGAACTCCGATCATCATCTTCTTGTCACGGACGATGATAACCACCTTGAGCTCGTCTGTCTTCGGCTTCTCGACCTCTTCAGCCTCCGCTACCGGCTCGTTTGCCTGGCTTTCTTCTACTGCAGTTGCTTCCTGCTTTTCAGCTTCCGCTTCCGCAGCTTGGTCTGTCTCAGTCATAGTTCACCTCTTCCTTGATTTTGTCTCCAGGAGGGTGTCGACCTTCACCCCCAGCATTCTGGCTACTATCAGTGGCTCTGCCGGCACTGTTTGCAGAGTGCCCGCTTCCATATCGAGGTATGCTCCCATCCAACTCAAGTTTCCCTGGAGAAGGCGGTGCATGAATTCGAGCACCAGGGCTGCCATGGCCTGGTTGATCACAGGGCTCTGCTCCTCAGCTACCACAGCTTCAGCGCAGTCTTTATCATCGTTACGTGGCTTTGCCTCCGGAGCTAGAAGAGAAGGGAGCTGAAGTGATGGCAGCGGCAAAGCATCCACTTCCCCGGTTTCTTCGTTGAAGCACTTTTCGAGATAGCGGATATCGGGAGCGCTTCCAAACAGGACTTGTCCTGATGAATAGCCATTCCCTGCATCGAGCCACCAGTTGCCCATTTTCATTGATTCCGTAATGGAGCGGCGGGCAGCTGCATTATCAACGCAACCTATGATGATGCCTTGAGCTGCTCTTGTAGCTAGCCCACCGCCAAAGTCCTTATATACCAGGTCATCCATATAGGGATAGACGCTGTATGCGATGGGGCGGCCATACTGGCGAGATAGGCGCTCGGCAAGAGCCTGGCTCTTGAACTTGCCCACGTCCCCAGCGAAAAACTGTTGTCTTATCAGGTTATGAGGCTCTACGCGGTCGGGGTCTATCAGTATCAGCGGAGTCTCGTCATCGATAAGCAGCCGGCATAGGCCTTCAGCAACGAAGCTACCGGTTCCACCACAGCCGACGAGCAAGATTCTTGAGTCCGCGGCCATGTGCCTCAGTGAGACCTTGAAGCGCACTTTCGGTTAGCACCTCCTCTTCTTCATATTCCGCTGCGCCCGCGAGGGCGCCATCAAAGACATCTTTCCAAAGCAGTTCATGGAAGTAGCCGTATACTCCTACTCTAAGTTTCACTATCGGCGTTTTGTCGAGTTTACCGACAACCCCGTATAATTTCATTCCTGTTTCATCTTTGTTATCCGTCTCGCTGAACCACGCTCCCCCATGACCATGGGAGTGCATTTCGAGAACTACAGAAGTTCCCGCCTCATAGACGACGCTGCCGGCAGATTTGTCCTGCACGGGTATGTGAAAGTGGTAACCAGCGTCCCCGACAATTGCAACATAGTGCTCGGATGATATATCCGTCAGGAATAGATTAAGTGCCAGGTCAAAGAAGCGCTGCGGGATACTTCCGTAAGTTAAAGACACCTTCGTTTCGATAGGCGCTAGACCTCTTATGTCGCACTCGGCTACCGGTATCCTGGCATCCATGAGCGGACCTTTAGCATCGATAAATACTCCGTTCGAGGCAATGATATAGTCGTAGTAGAGGCCTCTTTCTCCGGAGAGTCCTTCCTGGTGATTAACCAGGTAACCTACTGGCTTATTCATATTGCATAACGTCCTTGATTGTGCCGTGCTTTACCAGGTCGGTTTTCGGAAACGTCTTCTTCTTATCCAGGTATTCCCACAGCTGGATTACATTTTGAGGGAACCTAAGGGACCGATTCTGCAGGTCAGCCGTAAAGCTGAAGAATGATATAAAGAATGACTCTACTATGTCCGCTACCCTGGTTGGATAATTGTGATTACCCGGGCAGGACCTGCCGTTTTGGTATAAGTTGCAGAGGGGCGCTTTGTAGACGAGATCCGTCTCTTTGGTCGGTCTCTTCTTTACTGCAAACACCCATGGCGGTTTACCAGGCGAGCACAGGAAGATTAACCCGGGTAACGGTATGGTAAATCGGCGCGGTGGCTTGCCCGCCGTTTCCTGGAGAGCGACCTTACGCACTCTTGGCTCAACGTAGAGTGCGAACATCGGTCCTTCCCTGGTGTTCAGCCACCAGATAGTATTCGGTGGCAGCAACCCGGACCCGAAGGACAATTCGCTGGCCAGGGCATGGCTCACATCTGCAGCTGAGACTATTTTCTTCTCAACCGTCTCCGGATGAAAGAGCGTCATCACCACTGCCTGGTGATGAAAGTCCAACCGGCATCTCAGCGGATCCGCCGGCACGTCCAGCTCTTCAGGAATCGCCCAGTTAAGGGGCTCATCGTTCAACAGCTATCACCTCCTCTCTTATTACTTGCCCGTTGTCATCTAGAGGAAAGGGTATTTGCTCCTTGGGCACAGTTTCATATTCCACGCCACGCAACATGGCTAGGAGTTTGGCTAAGCTATGGTAGAGATCCTCCTCCAGCCATTCATACATGCTGTGCATCTTATCTTGAAGGTCTATAACCTCAGCCCACTGCTCGGTAAGGCCGTCAACGACTCTCCTGCTCCACTGTTCCGGCCCGTAATTCTGGTAATCGGCATCCAGAAGCCAGCAGCCGGTGCTGCTGTGAACCCAATCAGCAAAAGCGGTAACCCCCTCGTATTCGGAGCCATCAAACGTCCTGTGGATATGCTCTAGACTCCAGCCCTCAGCTGGTATCAACTCCATTAGCCCCTTGCCCACCAGCTCTTTCACGCGCTCGAGCATCGGTACTCTCTCATTCTCATCATAGGGGCTTTCAACCAGGGAAAGTAAAAGGATGAAGCCTTCCCTGAATTGGTTAAACTCTTCATAGTCGTCCCAGGTGAAGCCCATCAGCTCCACGGGAATATTTACCGTGAAGTCTGCGAGAGTAAAGTCGCCATCCTCGTAGCGGCCATCTATGTCCTGAAGCGGGAAGTATTGGTTGCCGAAATAGTGGCAGAAGCACTCGATTCGTCCCAGGTCGTGGGTTTGAGCCATTATCTCAGTCTCGTGTAGCGGTAGATACTCCCTCACCAGCTCGAGGAAATAAGCAACTGAGTCGGAGTTCTCCAGGAGGTCAATCAGCCGGTATAGTGAAGGCGGACCGGTGATGAGCTTGTAGGCCAGGATAGCCAGAGGAAAGACAGGTTCAGCTCGTGGCTCATTGCTTAGAGGCTCCGGCTGGCCCAACCTCTCATGGACTATTCTCATAGTCCCGAGATGAGCTCGTTCATTCAGGTACCGCAGAGTCTCTAGATCCCACATCTGCCGGTATTGCCTCCAAGTGCTCTAGAGCGGCAACCGCCTGGATTGTGTGAGCGCCATACATCTTGGCTTCAGCTACAGCCATATTGACATCTGGCTGACAGTCTGCCAGCGCATCATAGTCAAGCTGACCGTCTTTCATAAAGCGGTTGACCAGCTCAATAATAAATAGTTCTTTCCGTGGCACCTTCTCTAGAGCGCGAACGACCTTCTCAATGTGCTCCTGTTCGTCCATATTTACCCCTTAGTGCCTACACGCTTCTTGAACTCGAATATGTCGTCCTCTCCCCGCTTGCTTTCTTTAATTTCAGCATTCGCCAGCTCGGGGAAGAAGTTGGTCATGGATTGCCTGACTTCGTCAGGCGACATATTCGGGTCTGGGTCTGGAAATTCTCGATTGTCATAGACAAAAACCCTTGCCATGTTACCCTCCTTTCTTTGCCAATCTCTTTTTGGCTATTCAGTTAGTGCTTTCGGTAGAACTTGTCCCATACTCCGCTGTCCACGAAAGCCTTGCAGCCGAGGACCTTCTTGTCGTCCTTGGGACACTCCTGGTATTCGTGGCACTGCCGGCAATAGAGCATCTCAAAATCCCCTTGCTCAATCTCGTAGACAGTCTTACCGCTGAGGTCTTTCAGTGGCATAGCTGCCCCCCTTTCTTTAGTTTCTGAGCTTACCCGCTCATACCGGCTCCGCTGACAGGGCACCGGAGCCGGTTCAACGGGGAGGCTACGCATACCAGCTATGATACTCGGGTTTACCTTTCCACAGGTCACACCAGCCGTAGGGAACGGGGATGTAGTACCGCAGGCTGTCATCTTCCTGAACATAGAACGATACACGTTTGGTGATGGTGGGGTTATCGGGAGTGATGGGCTTGTCGTGTTTGGTCAAGGCATGGTATCCCTGGGTTATGAAGGCGTCTTTCTCCGGCATCAGGGACTCGCTCATAAAGCCTTCTGAGCCTTCAACCTGTTTGACGCCAATCTTGCGAAGCACGACCGAAGCCTTTTTGACCTCAACCACCTGGTAGAAGTCGCAGTTGGTCTGGTCATATCCCCACGAATGGTGAAGGATATCCCCCACCTGGTAGGGATTCACAAACCGGGCCTTCGCTTGTGCCTTCCTAGCCTTGTATTCTGTTGTGCTTACCAGTTCGGTTAACCTCCTTTCTTTAGTCTTCCCACGTCCAGATTGCGTTGTGAGTGGTTGGTTTTTCCCCCCTTGACTCCAGAATACGGCACCGCCTCCCCAATTCCTGAGCCTGTACTTCTGCCTTAGCAGAATAAGCCCATGAGAGGTCATAGTGCTCAACCATAGTGCCTCTCCAGCGCACATAACCGGTATGGTCAATAGTCAGGTTTTCTACGTCGTGTAGCCAGGGCTTTTGGTAGCCTTGTACGACACAGGCATGGAGTTCCCTGAAGGCTACCTCGCCCTTGGCATTGAGAAAACCATTGACCGCCAGTTCCACTAGCTTGAGATGCTGGGGGTCTAGGTCGTCGCCATCGTTTGTCTTTTGCAAGATATCAATGGCAGCGTCTGCATGTTCGGACACGCTTCACCTCCTTTCTATTCAGTTTTCTTGTATTCCTTCTCCACCCACCAACCTTCAGAGGTAAACTTCGCTCTATGTTCACCGCAAAGCGGGCAATGCAAAACCCCCTTTATATAACCTAAGCTGCGAGGTATAAAGAAAGTTGCTCTACATGCTGCACAGTAAAACCTGCTCGCCATCATATAGTTAGCCATAGTTTCACCTCCCCTCAACAATCGTGAGCTGCCCGGGACACGAGATATTGGGACAAGGAGCGTATCCATCAGCAATCCACTTCCTCGCTAGCTCTATACTCTCGACGTCCTCGTAACTCGCTCCGCACCGATTGCAGACAGCCTTTACCTGGTTAAACTCAACGAGAGACTGACCATCATCTCTGCCTACTTCGTTCAACGAATAGGCTTCAACCATCTTGCTTCACCCCCTTTCTTGCTATTCCCAGAATGCCTCGCCGAGTAAATACTCAGCGTCTTCCATCTCTGCGGCTAGCCCGTCGGTATCATCACCAAGAGCATCCCCCAGGGCGGCAGCAAGTTCAGCTCGAAAGGGCGGGCTTACAACCTCTTTGCCGGCGCAGCTCGGGCAACACTCGCCCCTGAGAAACTGCCCACGCTCTAAGGGTGTCATCTCTTGGTGAACGTAGTAGTGTTCCCATGGCTCACCGCAGCGTTGACAATATAAGTCCACACTTCACCCCCCTTCTTTCTATAATCACAGGACTCTAAAACAAAGCGAGTGCTACTGTTTGTAGCACTCGCTTTGTTGATAGTGTCGGTATAATGACAAGAGACACCCCCATTGTAGGCGGTGTCTCTTGTTTTTTTGCTTTAGTGGGCTAGATAATCCCTAACCGCTTCTAGCACTTTGCCCCTGATTATGCCTTCTATCTCTTGAGGTAGTGGCTTACCATATCTGATGGCTTTTCGTCTTTTAGACTTGCTGACTTGTCTCAATTCCTTCCCCAAGTCAACAAATAGCCTGACATAGCTTGACGCTATCCTAACCTTGACAAAAGGCAATAGGGTTAAACCGCTAACAGACTGACCTTCTAGGTAGTAAAGAGGCTGGTTGCTGTGGTAAATATCCCTTGAGATTGCTGAAAATGCCCCCCTGACAGGGTAAGTTCTTTCCCCTAGACTGTGTATCGCCTTTTGTTCAGCTTGCCACAAGGCTAGTCTGTCATCTCTGTCGGACTGTTTCCAGTCGCCAATAAGTATCTCTGTATACAGGTAATAATGATGCTCTGGTATCAGGCACTTTTTATGACCATATACACAAAAACCACCACTAGACAGAAACAGCTTGACTAACAGGTTTCTGCGGTCAGGGGTTGCCCACTTTGGCAAGCCTTTTGTTTCTGGCATACCAAAGTCCCCCTTTCGTTTTTTGCTTTGAGGTCTAGTTCGGGGGGGGTTGCTCCCTACTAGCTAACTGATGCTAGTTCCCTTTCCTTGTCTGGTTGTGGGGGGGCTTCCTGTCTGGCTTCCTCTTGGGCTTCTTGGGCTTCCCGTAGGGCTTGCTCTATCTGGAGAGTAACGGCTTTATCCAGTTCAGCCTTGTCGTGGGCGATGATAGGCTGACCAGCCTGTTGAGCAAGCTCAACCTGATGGGCATATTCCTCTTGCTTCCCTTCAGCAACCTGATGGGCGTATTCCTGAAGGTTAGCAACGAAATTCTGTCTTATCAGGTTGACACTATCAGCTAGGGGCTTTACTACCTTGCTGACAGGTCTACCAGTCTTTGAGAACTTGACAGAGCCGTCTTGGTCATAGGCTAGCCGTATCGGGCAACCAAGAGCATCACTGGGGATAGCGGTATCCCCCATAGCATTAGTGGCTGTGAAAAAGGGGAGCCAGACGGTTTCAAGGGGTATAGACCAGACCCTACGGTCTGTGGCGGTTTTCGGGGTAGGGGTCAACAGGTTTTTGATGTAGTTCGGGGTTTGCTTCATAGTCTCATCTCCTATAAGGATACCCCCCCCGATGCTAGACCTCAAAGCACTTATGACCACTAGGCTACAGGCTTTCGGGATTGCCCCCTATTCACTCAGTAGCTTAAGCCCGATACCCCTATAATGAAGCTGGCGGCTTGTGGCTGGTGGCTGGTATCGGGTTAGCGGTATTTGTTAAAGTTCCCTGCTAGACTTAAGAATGAGCCTAGCATCTATAGAATGACACAAAATGACCTAATGATAAACAAGAGAAACTATATCAATTATCACCAAGATGGTTAAGGCTTTATAATGCCGAAGATAAATGTTAGAATGAGATATGGCTGGTAAGGCTTATCTGACAACAGAGGATGCCGAAGGGCTGGCGCAGGCAGCTACCTGCGTCCGAGATGAGCTGCTTGTCCGTGTGCTATTCTGGGCAAGCTGTCGCATATCAGAAGCCTTGGGACTTACAGTGGATGATGTGGACCCTGTCCAGGGCACAATCACTATTAAGCACCTTAAGATTCGGATTAGGCTTCTTTGCCCTTACTGCGAGACCAGGCTATCCCGGGCGGCAAAGTTCTGCCCTACTTGTGGTAAAGAAGTCCCTGAACCGCTACAAAGGGAGCAGGAAATACGCCGGATTAGAACTCTTCCCCTGGAAAAGCGAACGATGGAAAGGCTAGCGGACTTTATTCGCCGGGACGGCACGCAAGGGCTTATCTTCAAGATTGGTCGCGCTCAGGGCCTGAGGATAATAAAGGACTGCGCTAGAAGAGCAGGCGTGGGGAAGTTGGTAAACCCCGAGACAGGAAAGAAGCGTGGTGTTTCGCCGCACCGGTTAAGGGATGCGTTTGCAGTGAGGTGGGTGCAAAAGGACGATAGTACTGACAGTGTGCGTATGTTACAAGAGCAGTTAGGTCATGCTAGCATAGGGACAACACTAAAGTATCGGAAAGTTTCTGGGGAGGAATTAAGGGAAAAGTATCAGGAAATGACCAGTTAGCGAAATTTGCCAGTCAGGGAAGGAGGTGCGGGAATGGTAGGAGGAAATGAAGTCTTAAGGCCTTACCGCGGGGGTTTTCTTCGCCCCTTTGGCCTGGGCGAATTCATAAGAGACTATCTGGCTGGCCTGGGACCCCATGGCTCGCTGAGAATAGACCCAGTGGAGGGGGATTGCCAGACTGACATCCGAGCGCACTACAAAGTGGCACTATTCAGGTCACACGCTGAAGATGCCGTGGCCAGGGAAATCGAGAGGCGCATAAAACGCGAAGTTCCTCCTATGACAGATGAAGAAGAGGAGAGATTTAGGCTCCGCGCCCTCATGCGAATTCCATACAAGTTTACCTCAATCAGGTCGCATAGCTTTGCCCGCTACTTTGGTATGTTAACACGACTGGAGTGGGTGGAACCCACTGGGAAAGAAGAAGTCTCGGCATTCCAGGAGGAGTACCCCAAAGCTGAACCAAGGCGCTACTTCAGGCTAACGGATCGGGGACGCGCCGCCTCTGATAGCGACTGGTCTAATCCGTTGAGAACCCTTTATGGCTACTCATTTGAGGAAACCAGGCAAAAGAACAACCAATCCAAGCAGAAAGTTAAAGATAGGTTGCAAGGCAATGCCAGGGGCGATACGGGGTGAGGACATGGCAAAGCGCAAAAGAAAGACCAAAGTACAAGATGCCTTTGATGCCATCGCAGGCTTCAGTGATTTAGTGAATGAGACATTTGAGAAGCTTACCGGTAAGTCAGTTGCTGCCTGGCTCAAAGAATTCCAGCAACAGCCCAGGGAGCTGCCGCCATCAGGAGAGCAGACAGCTTCTCAGCAAGAACCAGCCATGTCTCTGGCTAAGGCCTACATGGTGCTCGGCTTGCCGCAGACGGCTTCTCTGGAGGAGGTCAAAAGAAACTATAGAAATCTAGCGGCAGTTTTTCACCCGGATAGGGGAGGTTATACAGAGGCGATGGTCTTACTTAATAATGCCTATGAAGAGGTCACTCGAAAGAAAAAGAGGGAGGGATAATATGCCGTCTATTGTTAGGCTTGACAAAAAGGGACTGAATGACCTCATAGAGAATGTAAAGGCTAGCGGCAATGACACCACGGAGCTCGATAACCTCATGGCTGAGGTCGTCGGAGACGAAAACGCCCGGCGGCCAGTAAAGCGGATGGGGAACCCTGTAAGAATCCAGGTGGAGGAGCCGACAACTGAGGAACGTCTTGAGGCAGAGGTGGGAGAGCTTTTCCCAGGTGGCACCATTACAGGGAAAATATTAGAGAAGTGTATAGAGATGGACGGAGCTCATACCCTGGAAGAGCTGAGGGATATGTGCCGGGAGGCTGGACTCAGCCCGAGAGGTCACAAAAAAGAGATAGCAGCGAGGCTGATAGCAGCAGGACGAGTTAAATGATGGCAGACGAAGATGAAGCAGTAGATTTTGCCAGACAGAACCAGTGGGAAGCGAAACCTGATGAAGAGCTGAAGATCCCGGAAGTCTATATCACCCAGTTGCGCTACGAGATAGTGGTCTTCGCTGAAAAAAAACCCTTTACCTTTCGCTGTGCTGACTACGAAGTGACTGAGGGTGGTGCCTGGCGGTTTGAGAACGTCATTATAGACAGCTCGAAGCTCAATGCAAAGGGTGAGGTGGAGCTACAGCGGATTACCTATCATCCAGAACTTAAGCTGGTAAATGTTTCTTTTATGGTTGTGCCGGCAGTGGAGGAGGTTACCCCGGAGGAAGCCGATTAGCTTTTCAGCCTCTCGCTCATCCACCGATTCATAGCGCGGACCTTAGCCGCCCCCCGAAGTTTTGAATCCTTGAAAGCCTCTTTACACTCCTTGGCTAACTGGGCCAACTTTTCTCTCTGCGGATCTAGCCATGGTGTCTCTTCCCGGCCTACGGGCTGCTCTCTGAGGACAAGTTTAAACTCTTTAGTCATTTTTAGCCTACGAAGAAGGGGGACAACTGTCCCCCTTCTTGCTTTCTCCACTCTTTTGGCTGGCTATGCCGCTATTTTCCCTTTCTCAGGGCCTTGGAAACGCAGCTATTCATTGCGTGTACCCGGGCTGCACCGGACTTATCCGCTGTTTCCCTGGCGCAGGAAGCGGGGACGCCACCCTTTTTGAACAGGAACGGCATTAGGTGACGGGGGACCGAGCCCTTGGGGAAACTCCGGACCTTCAGCGAGAAGAGTCTCTTGCTCCAGGGTACGGCGGGATAGACGATAGCTTCGCCAGCTTGGGCTAATGTGATACCTGCCAACGGCTTCCTCCTTTAAGAGTTACTCGTCATTTAAGACGGCAATTCTATTATTGCACCGCTGTTTCTTGCTTGTCAAGTCCCCCCCTTTTAAAGTTGTGAGGACAAAAGCGGCCCCCAGTACCTACCGTAGGTCATAACGGCACTACAGTATGGGCATTTGGGGTTCTCCTCTTCGGTTTTTAGCTGAATTACCTCATTGTTGGAGTGCAGACGTGTATTTTCGCAATAGTAGTAATTGGCTTTTACCTCACTGGATTCCTTGGCGAGGAAACCCATCTCCTGAGCGTAGTCTAGGACGCTGTTAATGAATTGTGGACCTCCCAGCTCTCCGCTGCGGGTAAAGGTAGCCTCCTTAAAAAAGCCGTCATCAAACATCTGACGGGCGTCATCATCCCACCACTCGACAATCGTCTTGTTAGTGCGATTATCTTCAATCCATATACCCAGCCGGTCCCGCTCGACCCAGCTATTTACTGAGACATCATCCCTAGTCGGTTTGGTTTCTAAGGGGTTCCCCCCTTTTTCCATTTGGCTCTTCGGTACATGGGGATACAGAGGTTCTTTTCTAGTCATCTGTCTCTTCCTCATCGAGTTCCTTCAGGAAAGGACTCTCCCGCTCCTCGAGATAGTCAGTGAGCTCAGTAACTGCAGCGACCATCTGCACCCTTGCTTCTCCCGTGGCATGTTCTGTGGTTTGTATCATGGCTTTTATCCAATCGGCCGGCTCAGTGTTTTCGTCCTCTAGCTTCTCTGATATGACCTTGCAAGCATTCCCCGCTTCCTCAGGCTGCTCGGCACATATCTCAGCGATCCTTGCGGCAGCCACAGCCACGTGGCACTCTTCGCACTCCTCGTAGATCTCCTCGTCACTTTTCTCACCGGTTCCGCTCTCAGGGGTTCCCGCCGGTGCCTCCTCCGAGAGAAGCTCCTCTACTCCTTCAAGGCTGGTGTCATCGATGGGCAAACTGATTGTGTCTTGAATTTTATTCCTGGCCTCATTCATAGCTGCTTTACAAACCTCCTCATCATTCTCATTAGAGAGGCAAGTGCGAGCTGCCGCCACAACGAATCCATGGTGTCTCTCCAGACCTTCTCTGTCAGTGAGGTAGAGTGCCTTTTTCAGTTGGCGCTGGTCCAGGGCTTTTACAGTATCCTCGATGCGTTGAGTTAGGCCGCCCTTCATAGCTTACCCACCTCATCGGCTATTCTTTCAGCTTTCTCCGGGCCGAGGTGGGCAAAGCGCCCCCTCCACCATTCTCTGTAGAGCTTCCGGTAGTAGGCTTCGGTATCGGCGGCGGCCTGCTCGAGCTCCTCCATGATTTCAATCGTCTCAAGCCTGTGTCTCAGGCTACGGCTTTGCTGCAAGGCTTCCTCGGCCAGCTCTTTTTCCCAGGGAGGCAAGCTTTGTATATTCTCCGGTGTCAGGTCGACTCTCTCCAGGGTGTTTTGCTCTTCCACGACCTTGGCCACTCTGTCTATTATCTCGTTGCTGAGCATGCCGTCGTTCTTGAACCTTACTGCTTCATTAAGTAGGCCGGCACTGGTGCTGAAGTGGCCGAGAGCACAAGGGACGCAGGCTGTGGCTATATCCCCTTTTTCGGGGGCTGTCTCTACCATTTCTGTGGTAATGGTCGCAAAAGGTGCCGAAGGTGCCTTATTTTGGGGCTCAGGGGCTTCTGTGGGGGGCCTAGCGGGGGGCTGGCCGTCCTCGGGTTCGGATTCCAGGGTTTCCAGCACCTGGTTAATCTGCTCTATCCTCTGCTCGGGGGTTGTCCCGTGGGGGCCGGTTAACTTGGCTACCCCAAAATCGATGAGCTTTCTTCCTAGCCCCACGCCTATGTTTTGAAGAAACTGGTTCATAATAAACACCACGACCGAGGAGACACCTGTGAGGACCATCTTTCAACTTCACAGGAGTTGTCAGGGTCCGTCCCTCGGTCGTACCCTTATTTTAAACCACAGGGGCTAGGGTTTGTCAAGTAAGTATGAAAGGATAGCTAGCTATCCCCACTGTCCCTAGCTAAACTATCCCTAAAATTGACAATATGTGGTATACTAAGTACAACCGAGGGGCGTAAGTCTCTCGGCTTTTGCTTTTAAGGAGGGCATCATGGGGCTACGCTGGAACCAAACGCAAAAGGAAATATACGAGCTCATGGATGCCGGTCTCCCCAATGTGGAGATAAAGGCTAAAGGATACAACAAGTGGATGATTAAGAAGGTGAGAACTGCTGTGAATAATGATGACGCACCGCAGAAGCCACCTGTGAAAGAAAAGGCGTCTTCGCCTGGGAAGCCCCTCTTTAGCGCAACCCTCAAAACTTCCACTGTGACATTAGACCCAATGGTGGCGGTGCGGTATGATTCGGTCCGGCATGCGCTGGGCCTGGGTGAGGACTACACACTAGAGCAATTTCTTGATGAGTCCACCGATTTAGTAACGGAGCTGGTGGGGGCTGTGCCCCCAGGGTTCGTTAAAGAAGAAGAAACTGAGGAGGTAGCTGTATGACAGAGGAAAACACAAGTGTATTGAAATCCAGGCTGGGGCTGGACAATCTGAAGGGGTTGGGAGAGACCCTGAAGCAGCTCAAGGAGGTCAAGGAGTCCATTGATGAAGCCCAAAGCACACTAACCGCACTGGCTCAAGATAACAACCCGGTGGGGAGAGCCCTGGCCCAGCTAATCGAGGCCCACGGCGTCAAAGCCCTAACCGAGGATAATATCAATGTTCTGCAGGAGGTAAAGGAGAAGATGGAGGGAGAGCTTAAAGACAAGGACAAAACGATAGAAGAGTTGGCGGCGGAAAACCAGGGGCTAAAGGAGGATAGGGTAATTAGTGAAGTCACCAGCAAGGTTACCGAGGAGCTCGACAAGCGTCTCCCACAACCAGGTAACAGGGGCAATGACACTAATGGCCAAGGCAAGCTCATGAGTGCACTGGAGAAGGTGGTCGCTGACTATATGGAGAAGCGGCTTCTGGGGAGTGGTGACCCAGCCCTGACCGGTGAGCAGATAAGAAGTGTTGTCAGGGAGGAAGTAGAACGTGTTGCCGTGCCTGGTAAGAAACCCGAGGACCTGGTTGACGACGTAGTTAATGCCATGACTATGGGGGATAGGCTGAAGGAGAAGCTGGGCGGCGCAGCTGGTGTTGGGGCACGCCTGTTACAAGACCAAGGCGGGGGCTCAGGGCTCAGGACCGACCTGGTGAAAGTTCTTCTCGAGGATGAGAGGGAGAGGCTGAAGATTACGCAGAACCATGAGGCCGAGACGGAAAGAAATCAGCACATAGGGACGATGGCTAATGCGTTGAAGGATAACCTGGGTACCGGAATTGCTGCCATCACAGCAGCCGCAGAAGAGATCAAGGGGGGCTCTGAGAGTAAGAAACCGGAAACGACGCCACAGGTGTTTCGATGCGGGGACTGCCAACAGGAATTTAGTGCACCTGCAGGATGGGCTGGGCAGTCTCTAACATGCCCGAATCCCCAATGCCTAAGGCAATACACCAAGGAGGAGCTGTCGGCATGACTAGCTTCATACGGAGGTCAGCCAGACATTTCTTAGCAATTAGAGCTGCCGAGGAAATCCAAAAGGAGATTATTGAAAAAGTCAGCCTGGATAAGTTTAAAACCCTGGCTGATGACGGTCGCAGTATTGTAGGGACCTACTTGAACGGTTGCTCGGACACAGAGAAGGCAAGTTGGCGGCTGCGCTTCAATACCTTGGCACAAATGGGGGTGACCCCTGATATGGTGTTGACGGCGTTGGCTAGACAAATGCCAGCAATAGCATCTATGATGGAGGGGAAAGAGGATTACAAGAGGAGCGAGATCCAGGCGCTGGAGCAATCTTTGAAAGAGGGCTAATGGGAGACTATCTTCAACCACCTGTTAGTGGACCAGGACCGGTTGGGCAGATTGGTGTTATTGCTGCCGGCAACTATACTGACATCGTTGCTATTATTGCCCCGTCCGAGGCCGCCGCCGGCGACCTAGTAAGCATAGAGATTAGGGTTAAAAATATTTGGACTGGCTCTTTCTATATTGCCGTGACTGGACGATATAACGGCGTTAATATTTCCTTCAGTCCCGATTATGCCGCTGTGGGAGCTGGTGCAACCTACTCCTTCACCACCTCTTTTACCATGCCCAACAACGATATCAGGCTGGATGTCGGGAGCTGGTACTGGACAGGAGATGAATGGATTCAGGATGCTCAAGACTATGTTGATATTGCCCTCGAGGTAGAAGCTCCACCGGTAGCAGGGACCATAACCGAAAAAGAACTGGATTATCAAAATAAATGGCAGGCATTGCCACTCTACGATATTCCGGTCGACACAAGAACCCGTGTGCGCATCTGGGGTCGCAACGATACGAGCATCAACCAGAAGATGGGAGTCTATTGGTTCGTTGCTGACCCTGAGGGATATGTGGTTCAGGAACACCGTGATTGGGAGACGTTCTGGACGGGACCGGGCTTGGAGCAGGGGTTCGTTGGTAGTGAATTCGACTTGAGTAAGATAGGGAAGTATACTATCTGGGTGGAACTACTTATGAACCCTGATGACTCCCAGGTTGTTGATAGGTATATCGGGGACTTATGCACTGTGGAGGCAGTAGTCCCTGAATCTGAATTCAAAGGCTTTAGTGTTTCTGAATACAACCGAGTATAGGAGGGGCAAATGACAAGTCCACGAAACGTCCAGGTGAACACGGTCAGGGCGCTCCTTAACCATTACGGTGTAGCCGCTGTACCCGGGGAGAAGCTCACCGTTTTCGGTGGAGAGACGGTACGGGTTACCGCAAGAGTCGAATACCGCGGGCCAGCAATCAGTGATCGGTTATACGCCGCCATCGGTGAGAGGGGAATATTCTTCGACGAGATCTGGGCCGGGACAGGCCCACTGGTCGATTTGGCTGCCTCAGCAGACTGGGAAACCTACACATTGACAGTAGATATCCCGACAGACACCGCTCACCCCCATGTCGATTACGACCTCATGGCCAAGCTTCTAGCCCACCCCAGTTACTACGAGGAGCTGTACGACTGCATTGACGTGGTTGGTGTCGCCGCGTTCCAGAACTTCGGGATCGTTAGCTACGAAAAGGTCTAGCAGGAGAGCAGCTAGGTGATCAACTCCATTGAGGTCATCAGAGGAAATCCTAGCAACCCTGGGATTATTGGTGTTCCCGCCGGGGGGCAACTCCTCGGGGTAGGCGATGCTGTTCAACGTGGGGAAAAAGTCTTGCTTGAAACCGGAGACACCCTCAGGGTGCACGTTGGCTTTGACTACAGCGGCGGGAAGGAAGAATTCACTCTCTATGGAGCCATCGGCACCAGACACCCCTTCCCTCTCGGCTTCGTCGAGCACCTCATCGGTAGAGACACAGTCTCCTGCCCTGCTTCCCTGGAAGTTATCCCTATTGAGGACTACGTCGATATCTTGATAACCTCTGCTCTTGCGACAGGCACCTATGACCTCTACTGTAAGATAGAGCAGTTTCCCCAAGTGGCCGACGAGCTGGTGAATGTTATTGAAGTCACCCGCACGGCAGTGGGCATACCCTGGTGGGGTTGGGCCATTGTTGGCGTCGGGGGTTTGGCAGTAGTAGGTGGAGGTGTCTACATCGCTGGTCAGGCAATGGGTAAGCGAGACTAGGAGCAAAGAGTGGTAAACACAGAGGAATGGGACCGAAGCTTTATGCGTGCCTTGCCCGTGGTTTCCATGGGGCTGGCGGTGGTCTCTGTTGCTATCGGGGTTATGGGTCTTCGCTCCAGGACCATGGCACGGAGGATGTATTATCAGGATGGTAGCTATTTGGTGAATGTCCGCAGCAGATGGCCATTCACCGGACAGTGGCACGACCTGAGAGATTTTGTTACTCCCAACGACCCTGCGGTGCAGGAAGTCTATGGGCAATATGGTCCTGCTTCCTGGTCACTTCTGGATTTCGTCTGCCGGAACGTCTCCTACCGACGTGACGTCGGCGAATTCTGGAAGTTCCCATCTGAGACACTGGCTAGTGGCGAGGGGGACTGCGAGGACTCTTCCCTCCTCCTATGTAGCCTGAATGGGTATGGCTATGTTGCCCTCGGCACTTACCAGGGTTACGGCCATGCCTGGTGCGACTTTGACGGGCAGGTACTGGAAACCACCTATACTCAGGCTAGACACGTACCTGACCCTCAAAATTACTACCCCTACCTTTACTTCAACCAGGCTGAGGTAATAGAACTCTGGCCCGGCGCCATGGGGGAGATTTTTGGCCTGCCGCGGAAAGAAACCACAAAGCTTGATTTGATGGCTAAAGTGCTGCATGGCTAAGGAAGGTACCGTGGGTATACTATTAGCGACAAAGCAATGAAGGTCAGGATGCTTCAGTGCAAGTTGAAATGGGAAATACCAAGTATAATAGCTTAGGAGGTGAAGGAAATGACTCTGGCTCTTGAGGGTATTAAGGTTGTGGAGGTGACAACGATGGCGGCTGTCCCCATGTCTGGTCGACTCCTCAGTGATTGGGGAGCCGAGGTAATCCACGTTGAGCGCCTAGGGACAGGTGATCCTTGGCGAGGTTGGATAGGAGCTACGTTGCCACCTGAGTTCCACTACCATTTTTGGGAGAACTACAGCCGCAACAAAAGAAGCGCCGCCATTGACCTATCTCAGGAGGCTGGCCGAGAAATAATCTACAAACTGGTGGAAGAGGCAGATGTTTTCCTGACCAACATGCGACCATATGAGCTGCAAAAGTTCAGCCTTGAATATGATACTCTAAGCCGACTGAACCCAAGGCTTATCTACGGCTCCCTGACCGGTTACGGCAAAAAGGGCCCTGAGAAAGATGCCCCTGGTCAGGATACTGTGGCCTTCTGGGCAAGGTCAGGAATCCTGTATATGCTGCAACAGGGTGGGATGTCTCCCGCTGGCCCTGGTTATCGCACCCTGGCTACCGGGGACAAGCTAACTGCGCTAGCTCTAACTTGTGGGATAATATTGGCGCTGTTCGTCCGTGAGCGAACTGGACTAGGGCAAGAGGTGGACGTATCTTTATTCCACACCGCCGTTTATGCTCTCCTTCGTGTAGCGCTGGCTCTTGGCCCTCCACCACCGGGTCGTGGCCCAGGTGAAAAAGTGCGGCTACCTGATAGAGAAGAGGTCTCTCCCCTAACAATCTCTTACGAAACAAAAGATGGAAGATGGTTACAGCTAAGCCTGGCGCCGCCAGCCCTTTATTGGTCAAGGTTTTGCCAAGCCATAGAACGGGAAGACCTGGAACATGACCCCAGGTTTGAGTCAGTGGAGGCTAGGAGAGAGAACCAGCCTGCCCTGCTTCAAATCTTGGAGGAGGTTTTTCGCAGTAAGACCTTAGAGGAGTGGAAGGCCCCTCTCACTGAAGGGAGGATGCTTTGGGATCCAATCCAGAGCCCCGCAGAGGTCGTTGCCGACCCTCAGGCCAGGGCAAATGACTTCTTTGTTCCCTTTGACCACCCCACCTTCGGACGCATAGAGGTGGTGGCAAACCCGATTAAGCTCAGTAAGACCCCGGCGACGATAAGAACGGTGGCCCCGGAGTTCAGTCAGCACACTGAAGAAGTCCTTTTAGAGCTTGGTTACACCTGGGAGGATATCGCGCAGTTTAAGGAGCAGGGCATAATACCTTAATAGGAAACGATGAGACCTCTTGGTGAGTGGGGAAGAGCCGGGGGAATAATAGGTCGTAGTAATTTCGTTAAAAAGGAAAGCAGATACCAATACGACTTTACATAAAATGAAGGGATACTTCTATTAGAGGTAAAAAAACTAATTCAGCCAGAGTGTGGATTCGGGGGCAGTCGTTGACTTCGGGGTGTAAATCGGAGCGGTCAATAAGTATGGGGGTAATGCCTACCCCTCTGGCGCCGACTACATCTAGTTTATACTCTCAGTAGACGATATCCGAGAGATGGCACACCTTTATCCCAATGTGGTGGTGTACTACTGATATTTTCCAGGTCAGCAAGGCAATAAAGGCGGCTAAATTTGTTAGGGCACTCCTGAAAAAAGGGGCTTGACAAATGAAATAAAAGAGCATAACATTTAACCAAAGCTTGGTGAGCCGATTTCATCGGAGATACCAAGGCTTAATAAACTCCGAGGGGCACTCTGGAAGAGTTTTATTCCGTCCCTCGGAGTTTGTCTTTTCCAGGGTGTCCCAGAGGGTGGGAAAAGGAGGCAGCTAATGGCAAAGGAATTTGCAATTGCCGCACCAGGAACCGAGGAAATAATGGGGGTGGCGGTTGGGGGAATTAGTGCAGGCATTACTGGCGTGGTCGAGGGTGTCATCGTTAAGATGGCCCCGAAGATGGGGGCGGCCGCACCTGTTCTGACCTGGGGCACTATGCTTATCACGCCACTGGTGGGCGGCTTAGGTGCTCTGTTTACCAGGGGTTTGGTCAGCGATGCGTTTCGGGGAATGGCTGGTGGCGGTCTCGCCATTCTCGGCTACACGTTACCAGAGATGGTGATGCCGTCGACTGAACGCAAGAGAACCAGAGAGGAGATAGAGCGCGGCCGCGACGTCAAGCTACTAGGTCAAGGCGCTGTCGACGAGGCAGCTCGGAGAGCACAGTCCAGAGCCGCGGCAGTCCTCGATATCTAGACTCTAAAGGGTCTCTAGAGGTCATTCCCTCCTGGGATGACAGGAAATGAACCAAACTACGTACTAGGAGGAAAGGAACATGGCTGAGCACTATGAATTACGTGTTCTGGCAGATTATTTACACACCGGCGCCCAGGCTCTAAATACCTGGGCCCGCCCTACTCCCCTCGCCGTCCAAGGCGAGCTCGAATCCCACGAGAGAGGCGAGGTAGTCTACGCCGAGGTCTGGTCTCCAGTGACCGCCCTTGATGCCGATGAGGACCTCTTGAAGGTCATCATCGTTGCCGACGGCGAAGAGCTCAGTCCGTACATCTCGCTCAATGGTATCCGCGCTACGTGTATGGCCCCGCCCAAGACCCGCCTCTGGTCGGGAAAGCTCTACTCATTCGGTACTCCGATGAGCAACAACCCGCTCCTCTCAACGACAATCAAGTACAAGCAGAATATTACCGTCAACTGCCTGGTGGGACCAAATGTGGCCATCACCCAGGACTACCGGGTGAGGCTCTGGGGCTATGTCTACAAGGAAATCGAGCTGCCTGGTGTATTCGGTACCATGCTGTTCCCGGCCGAGCTCCGTGACAAGGTCCGGGGCAGGACATTGCACTTAGACAAAACCACCAGGCTAGCAGACGGCAGGGAAATACATGGCATCCCCGTGAACGGTGAATCTTGGCTCACCCTGCCCGGCGGCAAGGACCAGTCAATCCCTAAGATCAACCCGTTCATCCGCTACGCCTATAACGTGGGGGTCTCCGACGGGATGCAGGGCGACTTTTTCCTCCGCTATGACACGCAGGATGTCCTCGAGTCGGACGAGAACATGTACTTTGAGTTCGATGAGAAGGACGCCCTCCTCATCCAGAGCATCGGGATAAAGGCGGCGGCCAACCTGGCCAGAACAGGCTTACGGATCGCCGGCGACTACCACCCCAAGGGGCGCACCTCAAGGGTAGCCCTGTTTCCGACCACCGTCGGCATTAATGAGTTAAACTTCGGGCACGCATTTCCGTTCCTGCCCGCCACCCAGCCGATTTACCACGCTATCCCGCTGCTGGCACGCCCCTACCTGATCTGGAACGAGATCGGCAGCGTTATTTTCCGGGATGACGGCACCGCCGTCGGCGCTCGCGCTGTCTGCGCTGCTCTAACGGGAATCAGAATAGAAATGAGGGGCTAGGACAGCCTCTATAAGAGAAAAGGGAGGAACTAGAAGATGGCACACGGAAAGGAATTGGTTTGTTTATGTAAGTCATTTGTCACTCCTGGGGTTGAAAGTGCTGTTCTCACTGATGCCAAAGAGTTTAGAGAGGCAGACATCTCAGAGGTATTTATTGATGACCCCTGGTTTGGCGTAATTGACCTGACGGTGGATACCTATGTTGCCGCAACCTACAACGCTTACACTGCTCTCGCACCACCAGCCGCAGGGCACATCATGTTTGATGCCGACCGCTCCCATTTTATAACTGGCAACTGGATTTGGTTTGGCAAGCTGATGGCTTTGGTCATCCCCGTGGGGTCAAGGGTGCTGACAAGCTAAGATCCGAAGGCGTCACGGTCTGGTAGAACGCCAGCGTAGTGACAAAGACATTAACGCATAAGGAGGCGAGAAAATGTTACAAGGAATTTATCAGGAGAGCCCAACCCCACTTTACCCGGTAGGCATGAGGTATGCTGTAGATGACATGGTTTTCCGCTACTGCCATGCCGAGGTTTCCCCAGGTGGGACATCCCCGTTAATCCGCAGAAATCGTGGGGTAGTCTTTAAGCAGATTCCCGTTACAGCTTCCGTTGTTGTAGCGGCATTGGTAGACGCCACCGAGATAACAGCAACAGTCGCCGGTGTAAGCGACGGTGATTACAGGGACGGTTATATCATCCAGCAACCTACCGTGGATTGGGATGGCAATGCAAAGCTGAGGATTAGGAATAACCGCCTTGGCGTCTATACACTAAAAGACGCTCTTGCGTATGCCGTTGCTGCTACCGACAACCTTATGTTCAGCAAGAACATCTACTCAGACGTGGGAAAGATTCCCACCAATGGCACCGGCAAGGAGTACATGTCAATAGTGGCCGTGCCCCTGATCCATGTCACCCCAGAGTATTATTTCTGGGGCCAGACCTGGGGGCCATGCTGTGTGCAGTTCGGGGAGGGAACCCCACATAGGCCGGGCGAGACTGCAAGTGAAAGGTCTTTTGGTTTTGATTACTATGGGGCAGCGATATGCCAGACTCCCGCCCCCTTCAACCTTCCCGTGCAGAAAGGCGGGTTTGTGCTACCCAACACCTGGGGGACCTGGAGCATTCTTGTCATGCTCCAGTTAAGCCCATAAAGGGAGGACGGTATGAAGTATAAGTTCAAAGTGAAACAGTGCGAAAATTGCCTTCTGGACCTGAAGGATGCTGAGCCAGAGGATGTGGACGAGAGAGGTGGTCAGCTTACAGGATACTGCCCCAGGTGTTATGTGGCTTATCCCGTAGAGGAGGTGAGGAAGGTATGATGTATCGGTTCAAAGTAAAGGAATGTGAAAATTGCCTTCTTGACCTGAAGGATGTTGCGCCAGAGGATGTGGAAGAGAGGGGTGACCAGCTTACAGGATACTGCCCCAGGTGTTATGTGGCCTATCCCGTAGAAGAGGAGCCACCTGAGCCTGAGACCGGGGCTGAAGCTGAGGCAGAAGCCAAGGCTGAGGCAGAAGCCAAGGCTGAGGCAGAAGCCAAGGCTGAAGCAGACGCCAAGGCTGAGGCAGAAGCCAAGGCTGAAGCAGACGCCAAGGCTGAGGCAGAAGCCAAGGCTGAAGCAGACG
>Ga0209977_10000034_pt1 | contig 46726 bp, 65 predicted proteins | sample SumtaG_2_FD_183113 | JGI IMG/M metagenome (GOLD analysis project Ga0209977, IMG submission 183113) | Deep subsurface microbial communities from Indian Ocean to uncover new lineages of life (NeLLi) - Sumatra_00607 metaG (SPAdes) (version 2) | ecosystem: Environmental > Aquatic > Marine > Oceanic...
GGCCCCGCCATCGCTATCTTCGGCAAGCTGTTCAAGCCCAAATGGAAAAAGCTCGCCGAGGAATCCGCAAAGATTTTCGGCAAGGCTCTGAGTGAAGGGCTCGCCAAAGAAGTGCTCAAGGCTGCCAAGACACTGGGCTCTGTTGAGAATGCCTATGCGGCGAAGATCGGCGATATCGTTTCCGAAGTTGGCGTTAATGCAGAGAATGTTGGACAGATACTAAAAAACTTCCACAATTTGATCGGCATGGTAGAAAACGGAACGTTCGATTGGGCCGAGGCTGTTAAGCAGGTTGATAAAGCCTTCGGACCGCTCGTGGACCATTTGCAAACGATGGGGATGGAGGGGAATTTTCAGATTGGCGAGATGATCAACCGCATGCGCGAGCTCGGCCTGGTTACTGAGGAGGTCCAGAAATACATCAAAAACACGGCCAACGAATTTCTCTCGACCATGGCTCCTGCCTATAAATACATTTCCAGCCTTACCGATATGACGGCACAAGAGGCGATTGCTTTTTCGGGGACGATTGTTGCTGGGTTCGCAGCCGCAGCCGCAGCGACGGGCAGCTTAATCCAAGCCGTCCAGATGCTCGGTGATTCATTCCGTGATGCGTTCAAAACGATTATGGATGCAATAGGTCCAGACGGCGAGAAAATCATTGGGCCTATTGCGCACATCTATAATTTCATCAAGGAAAACGAAGAAGTACTTGGGGCCTTTGCCGCCATCGCCGATGGCCTGGAACTCATGGCGAGGATGGGCATACTAACGGAGGAGAGCCTTTCTGCGATGGGCGAGGCCGCACACGCGACTTTCAACAGAGTCTTAACTGACACGGGCAATTTGGAGATGGCGATCCGGGCGACATGGCCGGAGCTTGTGACGCTCTATGACTGGTACAAGCAATTCGGTATGGATGTTCCCGATTGGTTGCAGAAAGCGATCGATAAGGGTCAGGAGATGGGCCATTCCATGGATATTCCCGATACGACCCTCCAGGTTATGGAAACCATCAGGGACGTTCTAATAGCCATTGCTACAAATGCGGGCATCGCGGCAACAGAGTGGGGTGGACTCAACAAAGCTATGGCGGGCACCCCGAGTGCGCCGGGACCAGGAGCACCGCATCCAGGGAAGGGTGGTGGCCCAGATAAGTGGCAGCATGGTACTCCCGAAGGGGGTGTGCTCTATAGGCGGCGCAGTCTCATCGAGGTAGCCGAGAGCCGGCCTGAGCGCGTGTGGGTGCAACCGCAAGGGACATCGGTAGGCGGAGGGCGTGGTGGTGACGTCTCGATCGTCAACAACTTCGACTTCAGCGAATCGATCTTTGATGCCTCGGGTGAGGACGAGCTCGCCAAAAAGATCTCTGGAGCGGTGGGGATCTCCGTTCGGGACAATCTCGGCGGTGCAGCCGACCGAGCCAAGGAAGGTATCAACCGATTGGGGGGCTAGGCGATGGGAATGAATATCGGTCATTGGACGCCGGAGACGATGAGACGAGTGTTGACGAAAGAGCCTAAAGCCAACCCACACGAAGGCGCAAATTTCCCATGGCTAAGTTTAGACTTCCCGCATGATGTGGCGAAGCAAGCGCTCATGAGCGGGATTCTCCCAGAAGGCTATACGGAAAACGCTTTTTGCAATGGGATATTCTCCTGGGTTTCAGATGGAGCGACAGAGGGAAGTGTTGCGTGGCGATTCTATTTGAAACACTTTGGTCATGGTGATGAGAAGGATCCCGGATCCGCAGATCCTAGTGTGGTTGTAATAAGTGAACGTCTCGGAGCCAACAAATTTCACCGCGTCACTGCGAAAACAACCCAATGGGATTGGACGCCTCCTGCAAATCCTCGAGAACCTGGGAACAAAATTCAGATTATCGTTGAACGTGTTGCGGGACACGAAGATGATGATTATGAAGCCGATGCGATGCTGGTTGGTTTCAAACTCAAAGAATACGAGTGAATAAGGAAGGGATCAACCGGTTGGGCTAACGTGATGACATTACTTCTGCTTTGCCTTCTCCAAAATGATGTCCCGGTTTTCGCGGATCCATTCTTCCATCTTCCAAGCAATGCCGCTGGTCGCTTGGCCGCCGACACCCGCTGCGTGAAACCCCTTTGTGAATTCATCTACGGAGAGGATAGCTTTAGCTCCGGTCTTGAGTTGATCTGGAGTCCATGCATAGCCTGCAGTGACATAGGTGGTCTCGCCGGGTTTCGATACATGTTCCGTTCCCAGGTACTCAACTACTACATGTGCCGCACCCCTGGTTTTTGTCAGCAAGAGAGACTTCTTTTTCTTGCCGCGTTTACCGAGTTCCCTGCAAACATATTCGGCAACGTCATCCTTAAACCCGGCCTGCAAATCCGCAGAGAAGCAATACACCTTCACGAGTTCGGGTTTCTCATCGGCTGCAAACACCGGCAAGCAAAGGGAAAACGCGATAAGGAACGTTGTGATTCTCATGGATTCCTCCCTGGGGGCTGGCCTACTAATAATCTACCATGGGACGGGCTGGAGTTCAAAATTTTAGGAGGCTGATATGGGTGTGCTGATCGGCTACTGGGATATCGACGCACTGAAGCGTAAGAGCACTGGTGCTCCGGGCGTGAAGCCTTGGGGCGGCACCAACTTCCCATGGGTGGGGTACGCCTTCGATAAAGCTGCTATCGAGAGCGTTTATGGTCACGGTATCGTTCCTGAGTCGCCGAGCTACAACGAGGGCGGCAACGTCAAAGGCCGTTTCTATTGGGTGACGGATGATGCTACCGAAGGCACGACGCGTTGGCGCGTGGAAGTGCGAGGTGTTGCACACAACGAGGTCTGGGATGGTGAGTTCAGCGATTCCGGCGACGTGGACAGCATACGCATCGCGGGGGATAAGCAGCACATTGCCGAGGTAACGCTGAGCGCTCCGTCTCTCGCACCGGGTGATAAGCTAATCGTCAAGGTCTCTCGCGTGGCGAACCACGAGAACGATGACTATGACGACGACGCCTGGCTGGTGGGCTTTGGGTTGGTGGCCGTATGATTGATCTCGGCAGCTCGAATGCGAATGATGTCCATATTGGCTTTGGAGATCTCGCGTACCTCAACGAGCTGATTGCATTCTCCGTTCTGGTGAGATTCCGTCTTAAGGCAAATGACGATCAAGGCAATAGGGTTTGCTTGTGCGGAAACTTGGGCACCACTTCTGGGTGGGTGATCCGTTTTGTGTTTTCTGCAGGTAATGAGTGGGCGATCAACTTTGTTTGGGGAGGGGAGGGCGGCTTTACCACGATCGGTCCATTACCAGTGCTCACGGCTGGGGAGTGGCACACATTCGGGATGGTCTTTTCCGGTTCGGGTACACATTGGGCGGGATACATCGACGAGAATAGCAGCGTTGGTGGAGGAGCCGCTCGTATCATGGCTGACTCTGATGAGGCGTTTGCTATCGGGGCCGAATATGATGGTGACGCCAACAATTATGGTGGTTCTTGGGACATCGATCATTTGATTATCTATCCCGAGGTTGCGCTTGCAGAAGCTGATTATGAAGCCTTCCGTGCTGGCATGATGTCTCGACCGGGGGACGCAAAATTTTGGTGGACCGGACAATATACCCCAGGACGAAATGAAATCGATCAAATAATTGGCGCCCATCGAAATGGAGTACCAGTACAAACTGAAGAAGCAGGTTATCGGTGGCATTGGCCACTCGTTGGCATCTATAAGGTTGCCTTTTCGGGCGAAGCCTCAGACCCAGGCGGGACTGAAGAAGGTCTCATGGCGACATCGATGTACGAGGAGCTCACCGGTCGCGGCCGCGTCTACTTCTGCTACGAGCTCGACCTACCGGACGATACAAAGATTCGGGCCTCCATCAAATCGTTGCCGACTGAAGTGGGCCTATACGGGAACATTCTCGAGAACATCAGCGACATCACTGTCGGCGGGTCAGTCGAACCAAGCTATTCGCTGAGGAAGGTAACGGCGAATGTCAAGTTATTGGACAAAGGTCGGGTCCTTGCAAAACGTTTCACGGGTGAGTTCGAGAATCTAATCGAGGGCTCGGCCTGTCGAATCCGGCTTATATCCCCACACGTGCCAGCAGCGGATTGGTTCACCTGTTTCGAGGGTGTGTTTGAACGCTGGGAGGGGAGAGACCTGCTTCCCTACATGACGCACTTCCTTGGGATAAACGATAAGCCATTGGAGGGGGGGGCAAGCCTGGGTGTGATTAGCGACGACGTCTTTCCCGACTGCGCGTCTTATGATGATGTGGGCAGCGAGATTCCGGCTATCTATGGAATTTATGATGAAGCGTTCGGTGCGAAGACGGCCATGCGGATAAGTGAAACCGAGTTCCTCGCATCGGCGGGTTTTTTGTCAGAGGTCACCGAGGTATTCGTCGACGGTGAGTTGAATGAGGCCTGGACACAACAAAACATCGAGCGCTCTGGACGGAACTTTACGGAGGTCCTGTTCGACGAAGACCCAGGAGTAGGTGTTGATGTAACGTTCAATTGCGCCGGGATCGAGAAATTCGGGGACGGCAGCGGCTCCCCGCTCACAAACTCGGCCGAGCAACTTCTGCACATGATCGTCAATTGGTACTTCGGAAAGTACGAGCGCGGTTCGTGGTACAGCGCCAGTGAGATCGGCGCGCCGATCAACACGGGTCACTTCGCGCAGGTCGCGGAGTTCATGCGGCAATTCGGCTGGACGTCCAAGAAGACCCTCACGAAGTCGATGACCGGGTACCAGCTCTGTAACGGATGGTCAGCTAGCTGGCGGATACCGATATACTGGGGCTTCGACGGAAAGCTCGCGGTGCGAGCAAATAGATTCTACGTGCAACGAGGAACTCAACCACAGATCGATGAGTCGGACGCGCGATCAATTCTTGAGACACCGCACGCCACTAGCAAACTGCGTGATGAGGTGGTCTTCGTCGATGCTTTTTCAAACGAGACCAAGGTGAAGGACGTTCTTCGCGGACACAACGTCGTTGAGACAATTTCTAACTCGTGGATTATTTAAATGCTAGATTTTACAAATAACGACACGGCAGATCCCGTAGGAGATCAACAGCTTCGCATTCCAAATCGCAAGCTGCTCACGACTTCATACAGCATAGCGATATGGTTGAGACGTGTGCGTGCTATCGCTGCTCATATCTTTGCTGAATACAGTCAGCCGACTAATGAGGGCTGGCTCCTTTGGATACATGGAGCTGGTCAATTGTGCATGCGACATCACGACGGGACTGGTCTTACAGATAGTGGTTTGTCAAATGTTCTAAATATTGACACTCTCTATCTTATGGTCTTCACGTGGGATGGAACCGACTATCAATGGTGGCTAGACAATGGTGTAGCATCAGGCAATGGTGCATTCGTAAGACAGATCCAAAATTCCAATTTGGAAATGATCCTCGGGGCTAACGTCGGCGCACAAGCGTTCCCTGGTATGATGGGCCATCCCTTGCTTTGGCCTGACGTTGTACTAGCGCAATCCAATGTGCAGACCTTGTTTGCTGGCGTCGAGATTCCATATATAGAGGACGTAAGATATTGGCACCGCGGCCTCGCGATTCCTGGGCTCGAGGAATATGAGCAGGAGGTTCCCACTCAAAACGGAAACATCTGGCTAAAAGAACTTGAGCCTCCTGACAACTATTACACCAGTGTTGAAATACCGAGAGAGGGGGGCGCAGACCCCGACAAGCTTGCTTTGGTCGCGCAAGAGCTTCAACGTGATCGAAACGCGAAGCGCGGACATATGGTCACCGTACCTCTCGCGTGGCTCGGTCGGGAGATCATTGATGACGTACAGCTCATCAGCGCATCCGGCCTCGAGCCGACCGGTGACGGCTTTGGGATGAGTGACCTCGCGCTCCCACGATTGCAACGTATCATGGGGATGAAGCTCTCCCCGACGAATCGAAAGGTCGGGCTCACGATGCGGGACATGCATCACGCGGTCATGCTCTACGACCAACTTGTTCTCCCCTACAAGATTAGTACGGAACGATTCGGAGCGTTTGAGCTCTACCCCGCAGGAGCCAGCAAGGCTACCACACGCGCTAGCAAGGTCTACGTCCATCAGATAGGAACACTTGTGACACGTCTCAGTAATGATGTAGAACCCATCACACGGGAGGGCGAACTTATCGAGACCGAGAGAACGAACGAGTTCAAGAATCCTTCTTTCGTGGCTGGTGTGGATACAGACTGGACGCCTCTTAATGAAGGCGTTAATGGGAGCGATGTCGCAGACGACACGGTCGACCTATTGTTCGAGAGTGGCATCTCGACCAAGAGTTGCAAAATCAAGGCGGGCTCACCGCTCGGAGGTGCTCCGGTTGGAATCGAGCAGGACATCACGCTCGCTGCTACCGCACCTTCCGCAGATGTCCCCCGAATAATCAGTATCGACAAAAAGGACGACTCAGGCTATCCGCTCTCAATAAAGATCCAACGTGATTCAGACAATTGGTATCGCACGAGTCTCAGCGCCGACAACTGGGGCGCGCCCGAAACCTACCTGGACCTTCCGGTCGACCGAGACATGACCCGGTATCTCGACATAGCACCGATTCTCCCAGGTGTTCATGCTGGCATCGTCTACACGGTTGGCCTTTACGCCAAGGCGAGCGCCGGACAGATCAACCACCTCTATCACGTGCAATGGGAGAAAGGTAAGTACGCAACGAGTCGAATGGTTTCAGGTGGCGGGGCGACTTATACGCGCACGCCGAGCATCGTTCGGATCTCCAATTATCTTGGTGCCCGCACCGTTTACAAACCTCGGGGCTCGATATATCTTCGTGTGGTACCTGAGTGGGCGCCCGCCGAGCGTGATTTTGATGCCAATCTTTTATACGTCTATCACTCCGCTGCCAACTATTTTCGCGTGTACTACGATCATGGAAGCGGTGAGTTGCGAGCCCACTGGTACGATGGCTCAAATCACTATTCGGTGATCGATTCGGCAGACGTGGCGTGGAGTGCATACGATGAACTCAAGATCGGATTTCGGTGGATGAGCGCCGGAGACTTAGAGGCTACCGCTCCGGAATTTCAATTGTTCGCTGACTTCGGCGCAGGATGGGTGACGGGTACCAAGGGGACTCTTTCAGCATGGCTTGATGAGTCCGATGCGAGCTACATTCAGATCGGCGCCAAGGGCGACACGCCCATAACGACCGCCGCCGATGCCTACATCAAGTACCTGAAGTCGATTCCGGAGCCGCTGTTGCTCGACTATTTCAAGGCTTTGCCATGAGTCTAATCTATCTAGCTGGTTACGAAGCGGACGCTATCAGGCGGGCTGTATTGACCTCCTCGAGTGCGCATACCCTACATCCGGTCACTCGAGCCGGTAACGGTGATCAGTCGGCACCCTTCCGTTGGAACGCACCTGCGGCCAACGCTTGGCTCAAGGGAGATCTCAATTTCTTCGATAACGGAGGCTTCGAGGATGCCTGGGTAGAGAGCGATCGACCGCCTCATTGGACGCCGGATGATGGTGCTGGAACGCTCAATGAAGAGACAGGCATCAAAAACGAGGGGAGTGCGTCTCTCAACATCAATGGAGTGAAGGAAGGCTATCAGGATCGCATCGTCATCCCCGGTAAGAAATACAAGCTCGAGATTTCTATTCGTGGCGACGCTACAAACTATGCTTATGTGTATGTTCAAGACCTCAATACGCTGAAGTGGATGAAGGATGATGGAACGTTCCAGGCGGCTAAAACGTATACGGCTAGACAACAGCCTGCGGCCTTCGCCGATCTGACAAGAACATTCACGATAGAAAAACCGACCGTTCGTCGATCGTACACTAGGCTGCGGTTCTTCTGTGCTTCTATTGATGCGGGGGATGCCTACTTCGATTCATTCGCTATCTATCCTGAGGTGACTTTCGCTTCCGTTCATGCGCACAACATCCCGAATGCGGCGACATTCAGGCTCCAATATGATGCGACTGGCGCGTTCTCTGGCAGCGAGACGACCGCCGCAACCTTCACTGTTAGGCCGAGGGCTTTCTACGTCACCTTCACGGCGGCGCTTATCCGTTACTGGCGGCTCCTGTGTGTCGAGGAAACCGGATTCACACCTTACGCCGGCGCGTGGTCCATGGGGCATTACAACACGTTGGGCCGGTTCTACCGTTGGGGATCTCAGACGGCGATCATGCAGCCACAGGTACGCGTCCATACACCGAGCGGTCGGCTGATCTCCAAGCGCAGGACAAGCGACCCGAGCCGCCGACTCACTCTGAGCTTCCGGGCGGTGGCGGAGGTGGAGCGCGATGAGATGTTGGAAGACATATTCGAGGCTGCGGACTGGGGAGATGAGCCGGTGATTATCGTTCCCTATAGCGATAAGGGAACCGTACTTCAGGCGCGGGTTGGAGAAGTGTTCGAGTATGAAACACATCCAAGGACTTGGGATTACACTGTCGTCCTGGTCGAAGATCCTTATCCGGTTGAGTTCAATTTTTGATTTGAAGGACGAAATGGTGGAGATTTATAGCATGAGGTAATTCGATCCGCTCGGGGGGTGGGACGCCACCTGTCCGAGCTTAGCCAAAGAAGAGGCCGTTCCCGTGTGACACGGCACCGACGGGGACGGCTTTTTTCTTTGGCGCATGGGCATTGTTGGCAGGGAGAGCAATAGATGGAAATCGAGATGATCCAAGCGATCGGAAATCTCGGAGCATTGCCCTTGCTCGGCTTTCTTTTGTGGCAAGCGATAAGGCTTCGCCGGAATGGTAACGGCAGGTTGGAAAAGGTCGAGCAAAAAGTCGACGGATTGGTTGTGAGTGTGGCCCGAATTGAGGGTCACTTAGGAGTCAAAAAGGAGGAAGGATGAAAAAGAAAAGTCTTCTATGGTGGTTTATTGGTTTGTTCGTGAGAGATCCGAAGATAATCAGCGCAGGCATTGTGCGATTCGGAAAGGTCTTCATCATCGGCGGAGTTGGCTCGCTTGCGGCTCAATCGTTTTGGGGGGAAGGGATGACGGCCTTGGGTCTCACTTTGGTGATTTCCGGCCTGCTCGCTCTCGAAAAGCTATTGAAAGAGTGGTGGGGTGTCGGTCTCGCTCTCGCATTCGCGTTGATGTTGGCGCAGCCGGCCCAGGCGCAGACAAAGATCCTCCAGTTTGAGCCGACCGATTTCTCCATAGGCGGCGGTTCCATGCTCGGCGAGGAGGCGATGACGTTTACCTGGGACAGCGCATTTGCAGCCGTTCACTGGCACGGCGTTGCTCTCTTCGGTGACAACGCATCGTCCGGGATCGGTGTGGAGATCCATCCTGCATCCGTTGTTTCGAGCTTTGAGAATAACGTCAGTGTTCAATCAATCGATACTGTGGACTGGCGCTTTTGGAGCTTGAACCGAATCGAGATGTCGGCGCTTCAGCTACCGGGCGAGATTTGGGAAACGATGTATATCGGTTCCGATTTGCTCCTAGCCGAAGGTGGCGGCAACGACTATAGCGGTGATTTTTCGGCGCGGTTCGTCTACGGCGTGAAGGATGGCCCGGTACAGCTCGAGTTCTACATGTTCGAGAAGTACCGACCGATCAGCGTCGCGTTTTTCTATCGATTCTGATCGGGAAGGATTGCTCGAGCCAGACAGACAGAAAGAGAGGTAGACATGTTTGTGAAAATAGTGAAGTTCAACGAACCGAACGACAAGGAAGGGACCGGGCACCATCACGTATCGACCGGTGTGACATCGATACATCAATGCGGTATTGCAAGATTCCGGCTCATTGATCGTAAGGTCAATGAGAGCACAGTAAAGGATTTGACGATCGAAATGGAAGGATGCCCAGCTCCGCACAACGATTTTTTTGAAGTTCAATGCGAACGCAAACACTTGTCGGTGTTCATTATGAATGACAACGGCAGGACAATCGATAGCTACCAATACAGGTAGACAAATGGCTCGAGCAATCCTCGATGGCGCGCGCTTCGGCTCAGGCGATCAAGCGATGGCCTATGCCCGAGAGCGCATTATCGATGCTCACGAGAGAGAGGGGCATGTCTGCCGGATCACAAGTAGCCGCGACGGAACTCATAGCAATGGGAGCCTGCATTATATCAATCACGCTGAGGATTACGGGTTCCAAGGCATCCCGGCAGCGGCTCGCCAGGCCATCTATCGAGAGACCCGAACCGCACTAGAGGCTGATGATCCTTACTCTGATTTCGATGTTGTGTATGGAGATGAAAAACACCAAGGCCATATGCACGTCGAGTATCAACCTAAGCGAGCAATGAATAGGTAGTCCATGTTTATACCAATCAGATTGATCGTCGAGCTATTCAAGAGGATCACGGGGCGCGCTGGGTTCTGCCGGCATCATCATCCTTGGCAGCCGTGCTGCAAGCTCGACCGGCAGGGCATCAGGTGGAAGTGCTGCGAGTGCGAGAAGGAAAGGAACATGCTGCAATGAATAAACGATTGCAAGAAGCGAAAGAAATTCTCGCCGGCCATCCCGACGTGACAGGGATCGGCCATGGCTACCGATATAAGAACGGAAGGAAGCTCGCCGAGCGGTGCATCGTTATCGGTGTCAAAAAGAAACGCCCCCGGAGAGAGGTGTCTCGCGAACGACTCATTCCGCTCACGCTCGTCGGATATATAACCGATGTGCGCGAAATGGATATCCGTGTTCTACCGCCGAAACCATTAGCCTTTGTCCAACGGATGCGGCCGTGTCCCCCAGGTTTCAGTATCGGTCACGTTGCCATCTCTGCCGGTACCCTCGGTGCCTACGTCCGTGCCCCCGATGTAGACGGCTACGTGATCCTCTCCAACAATCACGTGCTCGCTGACTCGAACCAGGGGAAGATCAACGACAAGATTATCCAGCCGGGCAAGGCAGACGGTGGCTCCAGCCAGAATGATCTCTTCGCTCGGCTGAGGAGTTTCGCGGTTATCAAGTGGGACGGCGACAACAACGGCGGCTGCAACCTAGCCAAACGATTCTCGGCGTGGCGCTATAAGTCTCGTATGATCGAGCAGCCGTATCCGAATCTCATTGATGCTGCGACTGCCATCCCGTTCAACCAAGGTCACGTCAAACTCACTTACCCCGACGGCTCGATGCTGACCGGCGTGAAGGATCTCGAGCTCGGCGACTTGGTCAAGAAGATGGGGCGCACGACCGAGTTTACTACCGGCATGGTCGAGGTTGTCGACCTGATGAGCAAGGTCCAGTACGGTCCAGGACAGATAGCGACCTATGATGATCAAGTGGCGATCCGCGCTACTGAGGGCAACTTCTCAGAGCCCGGTGACAGCGGGAGCGCGATTCTCACGATGGAAGACAAGCTCGGCGGTCTTCTCTTCGCCGGCGGTTCGGGGGTAACAATTGCGAATAGAATCACTCATGTGATGAGTCTATTGGGAATAAGAATCTGATGATGGGATGGTGCGAAGTGAGGAAAATCGTTCTATTTATCTGGGTATCACTGGCTGTCATTTCCGTCGGTTGCAAGAAGCCACATCCGCCCCCTCCACCGCCTCCCGAATGCCCCCTATGGACCCCGGGACCGGAAGGGTGTGTGTGTCCGCCGGGGGCCGAGTATGTCGACCTCCTCGATGCCTGCGCTCCGCCACGGGTGGACAGGCCGCCCGAGCCCAGGCGGATCGTGGGCATCACGGCCTTCGCTCTTCCTCAGCACGATCCGATCTACATCCACCACGTTTGCCGGCACATCGCAAGCGTCAACTACAACACGTTTCGCGTCGGATTCGAGCGCTGGCGCTGGGACAACGATCCGGCTTATCTGCTCCAGGGACCGAAATACGACACGGAAGAAAACCTGAGCCAGATACGCCGCTTTCTTGAGGTCACCGCGCGTCATGAAGGGATTTGGGTGGAGCTCGTCGCCGTCTTCACCATCAAGTCGATAGGACACACGGACACGCCGGAGATGCGCCGGGAGGCCGTCGAGCTTGCCATGCAGGTGGTCACCGAAGGCGACTACAAGCACGTATTTTTCTCCTACGCCAACGAGTGGAGACGGAGCGGTGCGCCTCAAGCGCTCGATCCCTTCGCCGAATGGGAACCGTTCCCGCTGTCCGATCAATACCCGGCCATCACCAAAGAAGAGGTTCTGTGGGGGCTCCAGCGACTCAGCCAAACGGGGCGACTTGTCACGACGGACTGTCACGGGGAACACGTGGATGGTAATCCGGGGAGGACGTGGGATCCTGCGTATGAGAAGTCATTCCTTCCCCACGTGGACATGGTGGCTTTCCATCCTCGCAGGAATCCCAATCCCACAGAGTTCGATCTGCGGCTAGGTGTGAGCCGCTACGTAGAGAGGGAGGATAAGCTGGCCGTGCTCTACAATGAGACTACGAGCTTCGCCACGGACCTCGAGCTCCAGAGATTCCCCAACCTGATCGGTAGCTTCCTCATCGCCAATAAAGGAAGGCCTCCCGAAGAGAAGCGCCGGCAGCAGATCCGGGAGTATTTGGCGAGAGTGAAAGCGGCCGGGGACGGAGCCCGGTGGTACTACCACTGTATCGGGTGCTTTATGTATCAAGAGGAGTTCGAGCCGATCTGGATTCCGGCTTGGTGAGAAATGAAGAAAGAGGTAAATAATATGAAGTATCAACGTATATTCGCGGCATTGCTGATCTGCGTCGCAATCCTGGCCGCAGCTTTCTGGGGGCAGATTGTGCCCCCAACCAAAGCCCAGATCCGACAACCGTACTGGGTGTTGCGTACAGCATCGGGCGATCTCACAGCGGCGGATACTAGTGAAGAGATAACGGCCCGTCTTTCTTCCGCAAAAGTTTCCATCAACATCACGAAGCTCACCCTTGCCGATGCGGATGATGAGGTGGACTTTTATGTCCAGACGTCTTACGACAATGGGACAAGCTGGGTGGATTGCCAAAACCTCCACTTCACCAACGCCGACAACGGCAGTACGGCGAAACGATCCGCAATGATCGATGGGGCGATTGATGGACCGGGGACGGACAAGTCAATTACTGGAACAGACCCGAGTGCGGGGAATGAGATCTCGGAGACGGTGCCGGCGAATGCGATTTGGATGGTTGGCGGAATCTATTCGTCTCTCGTCACCGATGCCAACGCGGCAAATCGTCGAGTTCATGTGCTCGTCGATGATGGCGCAACCACCTTTTACCGTAGTGTTTCGGCGAGCGTGCAGGCCGAGAGCCTGACAAACTATTACAGCATCGGCCCTCACGGAATCACGGCGGCGGTAGCGGCTACGGTGCACTGGATTCCCCTACCTCCGGGTCTGGTATTGAGCGCTGGGAGTCGCATCCAGACATCAACGGCACTCATCGAAGCCGGCGACAACTGGGGTGCTCCACAACTCTCAGTCGTCGAATGGCACGACCCCGCGGTGCTCACCGACGGCACGATCCGCGACAACGTGAAGAGCTACGAGCGGCCGCTCGGCACCCATGTGCGAATCAAGACGGCGGTAACAGGGACAAGTGCGCCGACTTACTCTTATTCCGCAACCGTATTCTTCAAGTGAGGTAGATCATGCTGCGTAGAACATTCCTTACGGTTTTCCTCACGGTTGCGGCCGGACTGACTCTTGCCGGACCGCCTACGTACTACCCGCCTGCGATTGGGGACTTTGACGGGGCGGCGGATTATCTGTCCCGTGGTAGCGACCTGACGGGGCTCGCGGATAGCAAGACGGGGATTCTCTCGCTTTGGATGAGGATTGATGGGGGAGATGGGGAGACTCGTTACATACTCAGGAACAACATACACCATTTTTATTTGAATCTAACAACGGGCAATACCTTTCAAGTTATGGGTAAAGACGCCGTGCCCGCTGTAAAACTTCAGTTGACGTCTACTTCTACGTACACCGCAAGTGCTTCTTGGCTTCATGTCTTAGTTGCCTATGATATGGCAAGCGCCTCGCATTTTTATATTGACGACATCGACATAAAAAATGAATTAGCCCTTGTTGACGCCGCGTTAGACTTGACGCCAGCGGGTTGGACCATCGCTGATATAGCGGGTGGTAGTGTATCCCCTTTCAACGGCGCCATCTCCGAACTCTACTTCGCGCCGAATCAGTACCTAGATTTCAGCATTGAAACCAACCGCCGTCTGTTCATCGACGAATCCGGCTACCCCGTAGATCTCGGTCCCTCCGGATATAAGCCGACCGGCACGGCACCGCTGGTCTACATGAGAACCCAGTTCAACAACTGCGGGTTGAACTCCGGGACGGGCGGCGACTTCGTAATCCAAGGCGCACCCGCCTACACGGTCGGTCCGGTGCCGTTTCCTCACACGACCTGGGCTCCAGGCCAGAGCCGTGGGCGCGGGGGACGCGGCGGCAGAAGCAGGATCAAATAAGGAGCAGACAATGAAGAAAGTCACGACAGCGGTTCTCGGCCTCGTCCTAATCACCTCGCTCTCCTACGCGGAGATCACCCGAACGCAATTCTTGAACAACCAGAAGAACAAGCTCGTCCAGGAGATTGCTGCGAACCAGGCCGCGAAGGATGCACTTCTCGCCAACCAGGATCGGATCGACATGATCAATTACGGCTTGCCGCTCCTCGAAGCACTCATCGACGAAGTGCAGGATGCGGAGCTGCGAGCCGATTGGTTGGAACTCTATGAGCAATATTCCGCCGAGGCAGCAAGCTGGGAGAACGACATAGCCGGCTGGGACGAGAAGATTGCGAAGGCGCAGGCGAAGGTGGATGAGATTGATCGGTTGCTGGCTTTGCCATAGAGATATTAGCCTTACAGTAATGACACCCGCACAATTTTCTCGCCATCTCTCAGATCAAAACCTGCCGAAGTATGGAGTCAGGCTCGATCCAGAATGCCCTTTGGATCGCTGGATTGTCTATGCGGTAAAGATTCTCCGTGATGGCGGTATTGAAACCTACGAATCATGCCAAGCTGGCCCGGGGCACTCCTTCCCAGAGCCAACAGTACGTTTTCATGGCGGTTCTGCAGAGGGTTACAAGGCTATTGCTCTGGCGCTTCAGCATTGTTTGCCCGTTTCGTCGCTAAGGAGATTCTGGCGTATTATCGACGGGGAGCTTGAGGGGCCAAATTGGGAAATGACATTCACATCAGTCACGGCGCTCAGAAAGATGCAATTGCGTGCTGAAATCGAGGGCTTCTTGCGCTAAAATGTGCCCCGAACGGCGGGATCCGTTCGGGGCAATGAGGGCAACTAAGCTAGCTAACTAAGCTCCTTGCAGCGCTCACAGAGGGGACGCCCACCGGTCCCCTCGACCCTGTTCTTGTTCTCGATGTTGTTGCCTTCGGTGCATTTCGTGTTGTTGTGATGAACAGGGCGGTCACTACGCAGTTTTGAGTGCCATGGAGCTGTTTTCATTGTTCTTACCTCCTTTTTGACTCAACTGATGGAGGCTACCTCCAAGTCAGAAGCACAACCTCCCGACGGATGATCCGCCCCCAAATTTCCTTGAGAACCATCGTCTCGTCCGAATAGGTGTGTATGCCTTGCTTCAAGGCCTCAGCCCAATTAGACCACTCAATCTGGAAGCCGTTGGCGTCGTACCAGCGGATTTCCACATAGGCATAGCCGTAAGCCCTCGGTGAATCAATAGTGAATTGCCACCCGATATAGTGATAATTACCCGAGCTTCGATTAATTTGCACCGCTGAAGAGGTGAGCTTCGGCTCGACCTGAACGGTCGTTGTCGTTGTTGTCGGGGTCGGGCTGGGGCTCGTGGAACTATCACCTCCATTTCCACCACAAGACAATATAAGCGAAATTAGAGACAGAATGAGAATAAAAGATTTGATTCTCATGACAACTCCCTATTGAAAATATTCGAAGTCTTCATTTTCCGCAATTCCTTAGCTACCGGATCTCGCACAATGGTTCCCCGACGAGCTTCGGCTGGTCACGCCATAGAGACTTTGGGGATTAGGCAGCTTTTTCCCAGTGTCGATCCTTTAAAACAAACACCGACTTCTTTTTCAAGCCCTTCTTGGAGTGACTCTCGGCTAATTTCCTGCCAAGATTGAGTAGCGTTTCTTTCACGTTGTCACCACATATCGCGGCAGCGGCGAAGAGTCTGGCAAGGCTATCGCTCGATTTTCCAAGACTGGCAGTTTTGCCGTTCTCAACACGCGAAAGGTGAGATGGGTTAACACCAAGCAATGCAGCGAAACTTTTTGCAGGGAAACCAGCGTTCTTGCGAATAAAACGAAGCTCATCGCCATTTAACAGCGACGACTTTTTCACTATCACTCTCGCGATTTCGCGGTGCAGCTCACCAATGCGCGGGATTGTCGGGCTTTCCAGTTTACAAATCGAACAATAAAACACTTCGATTCCGCTGAGGAATACGTTATTGAGTCCAGCCAACGTATAAAGATAGGGCTGAGATGAGGTAGCTTTCTTCTTCAGGAGGGGTCTCTCGCAGTGGTCGCAGTTCATTTTATCTGCCTCCTTCGCGTCTTCTTACGAGCAGGTGTTACCGTGATGATTTTGAGCTCGTTGGCTATTTTGACTACACAACCCGCGCTTTTCCCATCTACGGTTTGGCCAACGATAGTGAATCTGTCCATGAGTTGTTGGGTAACTCTGCCAGTGTGGATAACGTTCTGAAGGTCAAGCATGTCTATTCCACGTTCCAGCATGCGTTCTTGGGCGTGTGAAAGGATTACTACATCGCCATCCTCCCACAAACGCCGGGCATGTTTCAGCGCAGCCCTGAAATCAGCAGCAGCATGGAATGGAATTACGTTACTCATGCTGGGTTGATATAATATCAAGTCTGGCGTGATTGGTCAAGTGGAATCTGGGACCCCATCTTAATGAGGCCAGCACGCCAGACCGGAACCTACCGCTTCTTCTTCCTCAGCTCCCGCCGCTCCCGCAGAAGGATCTCGAGAGCCTTGGTGCGATCCTTAAGCCCAAATAGCTTTCGTTCCTCTTCCAACAGCCTTACCGCCTCCTTACTCAGACCAAGCGTAACATTCTGTTTTTCAAGGACTTCATAGCTCCCGGTGATAATGGCGATGACCTCATCCTGGGCTATTTCTGGCGGGATTTTCGGGGGCAATTTCATGAGTTCGTTTTCTATCATATATCTATGGTACTCGCAATATGTAGTAGAGTCAAGCAGAATAATGCTTGACAAGATACATAATGATGATGCATACTATACCCATGGAACGGGTCACCTGCTTAGATAAGCCAGAGAAGCCCGAAAAGGCGTGGACCGACCAAGACCATCCAGAGCCCCCCGAAAGTAGCCCTGTAAGCGTCACCCGCTCGAATTTGGGGGATTCTCATCGATGTCCGATATGCGGAAAGACTGTCCAGCAGCCAAAAAGAAGGAGGGGGAATCCGAAGGTTTATTGCTCTCACAAATGTCAGAATCGAGCGCATAGGCTACGCAAAGCGGGCGCTCTTGAACGAAAAATAGATTCCGATCCGGATGTGGCAACCGAGTTATGCCCAATCTGCGAGGACGAACGAGCCCAGAAATGCGTGGAAAACCCCACGGTCCAACAATCCGATGTGGGGAAAATAACCCAATGATCTGTAGGGAATCATCCAACGCATTGGATCACAGCGGATATCCCTGCGTTGTGGCAATGTCGCAATTGGCTAAGATCAGGCCCCCGCAACAATCGGAAAGCACCTGGGGGGAATGTCGTGCCCGAGAAGTCCGCCCGCAAGCTCGAACGCCTTGCTCAAGAGCTGCGCGCACAGCATGGCCGAAAATCTTCAGAACAAACAGACAACCGATTTCTACCTCTTACCTACGCAGCCGAGCGCCTCTCGATTTCGAAAAGCTGGCTTTACAAACACCACCGAGAGCTACCATTTATCATTCGGATAGGAGGCCGGATGAAAGTCTCTCGGAAAAAATTGAACGAATGGATGAAACAGAAAGGAGGCAGCATGCCATGAATGGTTTCGGTCGTGTTTACAAGAGACACCGGATCTGGTGGATCGCTTACAGCCGCGGCGGGAAGGAATTCCGTGAAAGCGCGCGATCCACGAAACGTTCGGACGCCCTTGCGCTCCTGAGAAAACGCAACGAAGAGAGACTCGTGTCGGGAAGAGTTTTATTATCCCAAATATTTCATGACAGGATCTCAGATGCGAAAATCCGTGGAAACCGTTCGACCCGCCATTTCCCACGCTATCATCGCCACATTATTTCGTTTTTCGGCGACATTCCTACGCGCGACATCACTGCGCCGAGCATCCGACAGTATCAAGCCAGGCGGCTCAACCAAGGCGCCTCACCCGCAACGGTGAATCGCGAAGTAAGCTCACTCGGGAAGGCGCTCCGACTTGCAATTGAGTCAGGGCTCCTTTCCCAATGCCCGCCGTTTCCGCCTCGGCTCAGGGAGTCGGAGCCACGCCAAGGATTTTTTGAATACGATGATTATGTTGCCATCCATGCTGAGTTCGAGCCGTGGGCGCAGGATGTGCTCGAGTTCGGGTACTTCACGGGATGGAGACGCGGTGAGATCCTCGGTCTGACCTGGGGCGAGGTATTTTCCGATGACGATGGTGGCGGGACGATCCGGCTCGATCCGGCGCGATCCAAGAATCATCGCGCTCGAGTACGACCCATCACCGAGGAGCTCCGGCCCGTCATCTTGCGGAGATCGAAGAATCGAATCCTTTCTTGCCCTTATGTCTTTCATCGGGGAGGCCGACGCATCCCGGCGGCAACGTTTCATGTCGCATGGGCCAAGGCGCGGAAGGCCGCGGGGCGGGACTATCTCCTATTCCATGACCTCCGGCGCAGCGTTGTCCGGAATCTCATCCGCGCCGGCGTCCGGGAGCGCGTCGCCATGGAGTATACTGGGCACCTGACGCGGCACGTGTTCGACCGCTACCACATCATCGGCGAAGATGACCTCGTGGAAGCTGCGGACAAACTCAAGTGCCACATAGATGGGTACCGGGATGCCGCGAAAGTCGTCCCGCTCTTCCCCAGAAAGGAGCGGAAGAGATCATGAAGCTAATTTCCATTGTCGCTATGGTCTTTATTCTTGCGGCTCCCTCACCATCCCGGGCCGAAACAAGTGAGGATTTCCTTGCCTTCATCGAGGCCGAGCTGGAGGATCTGAGCCGGTTCCGCTTGTCCAGCGATCCAGCGCAAGTCAGTCCTCGTGGCCCCAAAGACGAGCCCGGGAAGCTCTACCGGATCCTGGGATGGATGACTTATGGAACCTCGGCCGCCGATGTCATTACGACCGAGGTGATCCTGGCTCGCGGCGGGGGCGAGCTGAATCCCCTCATGCGTAACCGCGCCGTGCGGATCGGCTCGCGTAGCGTCTTCTGTGTTGCGTTTAATAAAAGTACCGAATATCTCCGTACTAAGAAAGGCCATCCCAAGATCGCGCTCTGGATGCGCATCTCGATTGTCGCTTTGCATGGCTATGTGGTGGCTCGGAATGTCCATGTCGCGAGGGGGCTCGAGCCATGAGTTGAAGGAGCAGTAATGAAAAAATCAAAAAAGGTAGTTGGCCCGAGAATTTTTGTGGGTTTTTCAGTGCTACAAAAAAACAAGTTGAATCATGGCAGCGAGTTACCTGGAAAACATAGTACAAGTGCTATTCCATTGTTTTTAAGTTCCACGACAACTTAGACCACTACCAAAAATTGAGCCACTACCAAAAAAGTATTTGACAGGCCCATTTTTCAATGATAAATGTAGATCTATGGATGCAAGAGAACTCAAGCGAGCGCTAAAAAAATCTGGATTCACGCAGAGGGAGCTCGCCCGAGCAATCGGTGTCACAGATACAGCTGTGTCGCTCTGGATGTCCGGAAAGCGGAAGATGCATCCTGCCTTCGGTACACTCATACGCCAAGCTGTTGAAAAGAAAGGGGCTGCGGCGTGAGCCAGAAATCGGACAAATCTCGGACAGCCCGCCCCGCTAGCCCTTTAGCCTCAGCAGTTTACCCCACCTTAGCGGCGTCTTCACGTCGCCATCCAAATGACACGTTCTGCCACAACCTGCTAAGAAATGACACGTTAGGGAAATCCCTCTTTCCCCGCTTTAGCAAGTTTTATCCTAATTTGTCCGCAATTCTCGGACACCAGTCGGACAGTTCTGCGGCCCGGCCAGGCGGTGCCAGGGCCGTAAACCCTCGGGCTTCTCGCAGCGCGAGGAGCGGCCGGGCCGCAGAGTGACTGTGATAAGACGATGAAAGAAGAAAAGAGCACTCGCGGCATTCCACGTAGAGCAGGAAAGCGAACCGCAAAGATAACCGCTTATTACAGCATGCGTTATCCAACCAACAAGCTTCGGCGCATCCTCCGATCATCAGGAGAGAAAGAAGCCTGGAAATGGTCAAAGGCCCATGCCGCAGAGGCCATATTTACGCGGCTCCGCAACCGAATGAGTGAAGCAAATTGGTGGAAGAGGCGGGAAGAAAGGCGGATAGCCCTAAGGGAGGTCCATCATGTTGAATCCTGAGTTCTGGATCATGCTGCTCTTCGCCTTGGGCTTCGTCATCAGCTGTTTGGGAATCATTCACACGGTTCTTCATTGGGGGGAAGACAGCGATCTGGAGGAGAGATGACGAAGCATCCTGTATTTGAATGGGCGGCTTGCTGGAGTTGCGGTGAACCCGTCATGAAGAACGGCCCATTCACCGTCGGATGCCCCGGTTGCGATCCCGATGTGCCGCGTTGCGAAAAGGCGTCTGACGTAGATACCCGGGAACTCCTACACCCGGAGCTGAGGGAGTACGCATCCATGGACGAGGCGCTGATCGAGGAGGCCCTGGCCAAACCCGGAGGTGCCCTATGCCCGTAATCGTGCACGAGTTCCTAACTCAAGAACAAAATCTGATGCCCGAGTCAGAGATAAGGTGGAAGGCCAAGTGCAGGTAGTGCTGCTTCGTGGCGGAAAACCTCAAAACAGGAAACGCCGCCGAAGACGTGGCGCGCGCCCACTCCGTCATTCATGGGCACGATGTCGAGTTTAGCTGGTCGGTCATCGATTGCGTCGAGGGAGTGATCTGGACCGAGGATACGAGGAGGTGATGTACAGATGACGAAGCGAGATACATGGCCAAGCCCAAGGTTTTGTAGGGATTGTGAACGAGTCACAAGTGGAGATTGTGGCCAGCATAAACGCTCGTTTCAGTGATGGCCCAGCAATGCCGGGCTAAAGCTGCGGAAAATAAATTGCCCCGGCTGCCGTTCAACCAGCCAACCGGGGCACAACACGAAAGGCTACTAACCTTATGAACATTCTTACCACGGAAGACAAAACGATGCAAGAGCAACTCAAATCCCACGATCAGATCTGCGAAATCAGATTAGTCGGATTGAAGCTCGATAATTTCAAGGGTATCAAGCATTTTAGTTTGGGTTCCGCGTACGCCCCGCTAGCTCCGGCTTCATTCCGCGGGGGCAACATTTCTGTCTACGGAAACAACGCAGCCGGGAAAACAACTCTTGCAGATGCTTTTTCTTGGCTCCTGTTCGGGAAAGACTCACAGGGGCACGCTGATTTTGAGATCAAAACGCTCTCGCCAAGTGGCGAGGCGCTGCCTGGACTCGAGCACTCCGTCGAAGCAGTGCTCTCGATAGGCGAAGAGCGACGGACGACGCCAAGGCAATTATCCTATAGGCGCGAGTCGAAGCTGGAACTTCGCAAAGTCTACCGTGAGAAATGGACAAAGCGGCGAGGCAGCGCGGAAAAGGAATTCACGGGCCATACCCGTGATCATTTCATCGATGGGGTGCCCATCAGCCAATCCGACTACGAGACTCAGATCGCGGGAATTGCCAGCGAAGATATTTTCCAACTCCTCACCAGTCCCGTCCACTTCGCGGAGCGGCTCCATTGGCAGGAGCGCCGGCGCATCCTCCTGGAGATATGTGGGGACATATCAGATGCCGAGGTGATTGCCTCGAGCCGGGAGCTTTCCGATTTGCCGGAGGTTCTCGCCGGCAGATCGATTGACGATCACCGCAAGGTGGCGCAGGCACGCAAGCGCAAAATCAACGATGAACTCCAGCGCATTCCCGTACGGATAGATGAGGTCTCGCGTAGCTTACCCGATATAGAGGCCGATGCCGATGTCATGCAAGCGCGCCTCAATGCCTTGAGAGATTATCGGGCTGAAGCTGAGATGGAACGGTCCCGCATCAGCGCCGGCGGCGAGATCGCCGAGAAGACGAAGCGGCTCCGCGAAATCGAGGCCGAGCTCCTCGATGAGACTAACCGCCAGCGTGCGTTAGCAAACGAGAAGACCGACATCCAACGGCGTAGACTTGCGATGGGCAACAGTGAGCTTGACTCGGCTACGCGGAGAAGATCGTCGGTTGAGATTTTGATCCCCCAGGCCGAGGAACAGATAGATTCTCTCGAACGCCGCATGGGCGATTTGCGCAAGAGCTGGCACGAAATCGACGCGGAGATGTTCATACCTATTGTTGGCGCTGATGTGTGCGCGGCATGCGGTCAGAAATTGCCGACGGATCGAATTGAAGCGGCTCAAGCAAAAGCTCAAGGCTCATTTAAAAAGGAAAAGGCGAAGCGACTGGCCGAGATCAATGAACAGGGCAAAGCGTTTCGCGATCGGTACGACACCCTAAAAGCCAGATTGATAGATTTGCAGCAAGAGCTTGCCGAGGCCAAGAAGCTCGAGGAGGACTTGGGCGAATCCGTAGCGAAACTGAAAGATGAGATTGAGCGGATTCAGGTAGACGAGGATCCTGCCGGGCCATCCGAACGCTCTAATGAATTCATGGAGCAGAAGCGCGCAGTAGAGGCGCATATTGAAACCCTTCGAGAAAGCAACACGACAGCGCTTCAACTTGTGGCCGAAAAAATCTCCAACCTGGACGGACATATAGGCGAGCTCGAATCCGGCCTGTCCCGAATCGAGCAGCGCCAAGCCGGGGAAAAGCGTATCGCGGATTTGAAACACGAGGAGCGGCAGCTAGCCTCGGAATACGAAGAGCTCGAGAGACAGGTCCATCTCATCGAAGAATTCACCCGGCGGAAAGTTTCGATGCTCACCGATCGCATCAACTCCAAGTTCGAGCTCGCTCGATTCAAGCTCTTCGATATCCAGGTGAATGGGGCCATTGCTGAGTGTTGCGAGGTAACTCACGAAGGTGTGCCCTGGCCCTCGCTCAATACGGGCGCCCAGGTCAACATCGGGCTCGACATGATCAGCACATTTTCTGCGCACTACGGGATCGCGCCCCCGATATTCATTGATCACTCCGAGAGCGTGACGGAGCTACTCGAGACGCCGGGCCAACAAATCCGGCTGATCGTTTCGGATGCTTATAAAACGCTTCACGTTGAGGAAGTGAAGTGATCAAGGTGTGTGCCTGGTGCGGAACCGAAGTAGAGAAAGCCTACTGCAATCGGCGTGGCGAAATCTTCTGCTGCGTCAACCACAGAACAGCAAGCAACGCTGCACTTAGACGTTTCATGGCCGATGAGTACAAAAAGCTGAGCGGGTTCAAGATTGATGAAAATCTACACACTACTGATCATTGATCGCCATTGTGACCCGCAGGTGATGGTCTTTCGCAAGGACTATGAAGCTGAAGAAGAAGCCGCGACTCGCGCCGAAAAATGTTGGAAACGCTCCGGGCTCAATTTCAATCGCGGCATCACGGGGTTGTTGAGTATCACTTGCGAAGACGTCGGCTCGATGGAAGTTCAAGAGCATGAGATATGAAAGAGGTGACGTGATGCCAATGACGGAAGAGCGGTTGAAACAGTTAAAGCGCTATGCCAAAGAGAACTACTACAACGTCTATCGGCTTCGGGAGGCACTCGACGAAATCGATCACCTCCGTGAGGGGAACGAGCGACTCCAAGGGTCGCTCAATCTATTACGTGAAGAGAATAGGAAACGCGGCAGGGTTGCGGTGGCGGCACAGACATATATGGCTGTATGGGATTCAGAAACAGAGGAGACTTTCGTTGAGCGGAGCGAATTACGTGAAGCTCTCCGCGAGTGGGGCGGGAAGGAACCATCCAAACAAGAGGGATAAAAGATGAAAGAAAAATCAAAGGATCAAAAATCGGAGCTTGAGCTTTTTAAACGCGGCATCGTTGATGTCGTCACCGCCCGGATTGACAATCTGGTCGGGCATGGCAAGCTCCTACTCCCGGAAAACTACTCTGCCGAGAATGCCCTCATGGGGGCCTGGCTGAAACTCCAGAGCACGAAGGACAAAAGCAATCGGCCGGCTCTCACAGTTTGCACTAAAGAAAGCATCGCAAATTCGCTCCTCGACATGATCGTGCAAGGCCTGACGCCACAAAAGGATCAATGCTACTTCGTCGTGTATGGCACGAGTCTCGTATTGCTGAGATCCTATTTCGGCGATGAGGCGCTACTCCGGCGTGTTTATCCGCGGGCGCGGGTATATGCCGAGCCGATTTATAAAGGCGACGTGCTCGAATACGAGATCGTTGGCGGAAAAAAAATGATCACAAAGCACGTCCAAAAGTTTGGGGACGTCGGCGGCCTCGATAGCATTATCGGAGGTTACGCGATTGTTGAGCAAGAGGTCTTTGAACCAGACATTCTCGTCATGACACCACACTGCGAGATTATGACGATCGAGCAAATCAAAAAGGCTTGGGCTCGAGGCGAGAACTGGCCGCCACGCCAAGGAAAGATGAGCGCGCACACCGATCACCCGGAAGAGTTCGTCAAGAAAACGGTAATCGCCCGAGCCTGCAAACGGCTGATCAATTCTTCCGATGATTCCTATTTGACAAAGGCGGTCGAACGCCAAGCGCATCTCGTTGCAGAAATAGAGATGCAGGAGCGCATCGAAGAGGGAGCCAACAAAGAGGTCATCGATTTACCGCCCGAAGATGAACCAAATGAGCCGCAGAGTCAGCCCAAAGAAGGAACGAATCAGGAAGCGACGGAGCCAGTGGAGGAAAAAGAAGATAGCCCAAGTTCGCCTTCGTCGCGTTTTGCCGACTTCATCGAGGAGCACAAACTGAATCCGACGAAAGCAAGAAAGCTAGCGGCCACGATAAGGAAGCTCAAGGACGTAAGGCACTTGGGGAATCAGGATTTCGAAATGGTTCTCAACAACAGTGAAGCTTTTCTCGCTTCCTACCGGCAACAATATGGTGGTGGGCAGCCGAAATTGGATGGCCCGGGGTTTTGATGGGGACGTTGAATATGGCACCAAAGCCCAAGCCGTGGGATGAGTTGCTAGCGGCGCTCCGACCCCTCTCCAGTTTCGAGCGCGAGGGCCTTCGAAAAAGTCTCGACCAATTCGGATATCTTGGCTCACCAATCTACGTCATGCCTGATGGGCGCATCATTGACGGATATCACCGGTACGAGCTCATCGGCGATGATGCCCCGGTCGAAGTGCTGGAAGTTGATGAGGCCACGGGATTTGCTCTCGGGATAGCCCACAATCGGGATCGCCGGAATCTGACGCCAGAACAACTCAAGGATTTGAGGGAACGACAGAAAAAGACCTACCTTGATTTACGTGACGCCGGCAGCACACAGGATGAGGCTGCCGAGGTCGTTGGAATCTCGCAGCAAACTGGTTCCGATTGGGAAAATATAAGCAATACCAAAGTCGGTAAAGCTTATATTGACCAGCGACTATCCATCCCAAAGGAAGCACGTGCTCAGATCCTCGAGCGTGTAGAAGCCGGCGAGCCGCAAATGAGAATTGCGGCGGATTGGGGGACAACGCAACCGAGGATATCGCAGATCGTGACTCAAGAGAGGGCGCGCAGCGAAGCAAAAGCTCACCAGGACGAGATCGGCAAGCAAAAAGCAAAGGATATGGGGCTTCTCAAACCAGCCGAAGTTTTAGTCATCGATCCCCCATGGCCCATGGAAAAGATCGAGCGCGAGCTAAGGCCGAAGCAAGGCAAAGTCGATTATCCCCTGATGACCTTGGATGAGATCAACCGCTTTGGGAAGCGTCTACCTTGTGCGGCGAATTGCCACGTGTGGTTGTGGACGACGCAACGCTTCCTTCCCGCCGCGCTCAATATGCTTCCCGGTTGGGATCTTCACTATGTCTGCACATTCATTTGGCACAAGCCAGGCGGATTTCAGCCAGTCGGACTCCCCCAATATAACGCCGAGTTCGCGATCTACGCGAGGCATGGCATTCCCCAATTCACGAGTACGAAGAACCTCAAGCTTTGCTTTGAAGCGCCCCGCAGTAAGCATAGCGAGAAGCCCGATGAATTCTACGAAATGGTGAAGAGGGTTACGGATCCCGAGAGGATTGACATGTTCGCCCGAAAAAATCACCAAGGATTTGATACATGGGGGAAGGAGGCACCTCTCTGATGGATTGGGAATCCGACAAGGCTTGGGCTGATCGATATTGGGAAGATGTTGAAGCAATTATCCGTCGTGTAGCCGGAAAGATTATCGAGGTTAAGCCTGCTGGGGTCTTAGATGATCAAATGTTTGCTCGAGACTACGTCATAGCAAGCGGATGTATTGCGTGTCGGTTACGACGATCTGACTGTAAATACAGAGACATTACGATCCGTTCTTCACGGCCGATGAGTGGCAACATAACGGAACTCAAGAAGATTGTCGACGGCCATGTTAGATGGATGCTCTATGGATGGACGGATCGATCTTCGCAATCCATATCAGAATGGATCTTCTTGGACGCTCACTTGATTGTTCAAAAGAAACTACATGAAGGTAGAAAAGAAATTCTGAATCATGATTTGAGCTCTAGCTTCATCGCCATAGATCTGCCGACGCTCATAAGCGCTGGGGTTGTAATAGATAGTAAATTATCGAAACCGACAACATTACGAATAAATGGCTCTAGAAAATTATTCTAATGATCTTCCAACCCATCGCCAGCGGTAGCTCCGGCAATCTCTATCTCGTAAAGGACGGGGACAGACAGCTCGCCATTGAATGCGGTATGCAATTCAAAAAGATTCAACAACAACTCAAATACCGTTTAACTAAGCTGGATGGTGTCCTTGTCTCGCACTGCCATTCCGATCATGCAAGATCTCTAAGAAAGATTCTCGGTGCCGGCGTAGATGTCTATGCGTTGGACTACACTTTTGAGTCGCTGGAACTTATCGGCCGCCACAATGCACACACAGTCAAGGCAATGAAGGCGTTTACTGTCAAGGAGTATTGGCGCGTGCTGCCCTTCGATCTTATCCACGATGTTCCGGCGCTTGGCTTTCTCATTGAGTCCGACGGGGACAAGTTGCTCTATGTTACCGATACGGCCTATGTGAAAAATCGGTTCCAAGGACTGACGATGATTGCCATCGAAGCCAACTACTCAGAGCCAATTCTACGCGAGAGCGATGAGAGCGCAGAGCGCAAAATGCGCTCGCTGCGGTATCACATGTCGATCGAGTGGGTTTTGGGATTTCTAGCCGCAAACGATTTGAGCTCTGTGCGAGAGATCCACTTACTCCACCTGTCGGATGCCCACAGCGATGAGGCGATGTTTAAGCGCGTTGTAGAGGAGGCCACCGGCAAGCCCGTATACGTGGCAAAGCGATGATTTGACATGACGTACACGATCATCAACCCCAAGATTGGATCTACAGCGTCATGGCCGCAATGGGGCGGTTGCCCGGTTTGGTCGTGGACCGGGCCGTAAGCTGGGGCGGTCGTCCCGCTTCCCCAACCGGTGGGACGACCGAGATAAACTTTGAAATTGGGATAGTGAGGTTGATTGGAGCGACCCAGTTTCCAATTTTATCCCGAGGCGTGGCTGGCAGACATCGCTCTCCGAGCGTGTTCCAGTGCCGCTAGAGGTCTATGGATTGACATGCTTTGCCTGATGCACCAGGGAACGCCGTACGGGCATCTCAGACTCAGGGATTCTCATGGCGGCTACTTTCGACCGGATGTCCCTGCCCTGGCCAAAATGGCCGGTAACTCTCCGGAAGAAGTCCGTGTATGGCTTGCCGAGCTGGACCATGTAGGCGTTCTCTCACGTACGCGTTCCGGGGCCATTTTCAGTAAGAAGATGGTACGCGATGAGCGCGTTCGGAAGCAGTGGCGAACCCGACAGGCAAGCTCTCGATCCAAGATCAAAAAGGCGTCAAAAGATCAAACATTACCCTGTTGCGACGATGCAGAAATACTGCATGCTGACGCCGGAAATCAGCACAAGACGAATAAACACAAAGAGATGAATGCGTGTGACGTCACGGGGGTTGTCACGCCCATGTCACGCGGTTCTCCCTCTTCTTCTCCTACTATAAAGAAAGAGAAGACCCAAGGGGGGAGGCGCAAAGCGCCCGCCGTCAAGAATCCGTACCCCTTTACGATTTACTGGAATACCAAAGAGCAGCGGTTAAGAGTCGAAGATCCTGGCGTTATCGTTGAGCACTTTATGGAGTGGGCAAAACAGAACGGCAAGGGCAGTGTTCCTATTCGTGAGCTCTTGCGTGAGAAGCAGCCGAGTTTTGAGCGCCATGCAATCGAAAAGGGATACACCAACGTATCCCCAGATAAATTGACAGTGCTTTTTTGCCGATGGATTGAGAGCGATATTTTGAAATACCGAGGAAATCGTAGCCAAAAAGTTGAGGATGCCTTCGACGAAGCGATCCGAAAAGCTGAGGAGGAAGAGTGTGAGTGATAGCGAGAAGCAGAGCAGAGCTGATAGAATAAAATGGCTAAAGGAATTACGAGCTGCGATTCCAAAAACATCCGACCAAATCACACCCAAAACCCTTGAGATATGGTCGCGGCGTTTACTCCGTGTACCGATGCCAGTCCTCGTGGTGGCAGCCAATATCCTGGCGGAGCGCCTCACGTTTTTTCCCTCGCTCGCTGAGATCCTTGCGATTTGCCGAGAAGTGGAAAACAGATCAGATAACCGGCGATGGAAACGAAACCTTAAGAGATGGGAACAAGAAGCGATTTCTCCAGGTGAAGCAAAGAAGATGCTCACTGCCGTCACGAACGCGGCCAGCGACAAGAGTAAGACAGCCATCGTTCCGTTTCGTGGCCGTGGCTTGAAGCGGATTCTTGCCGCGCCGCCGAAGAAACACGAGATCGGTGAGGGTGAAACAGACGAGCAATTCACCGAGCGCAAGCGTGCGGTGATTGAGAAAGTAAATGCCTGAGTGGACCTGCCACAAATGCCGCGGCGATGGTATGCGCTGGAGCGATGAGCGAAAGGCTATGGTGATCTGTAGCTGCCCGGCCGGTGAGTCAAAAAGAGAGTACCTCAAGATGACTCCGGAGCAGTGCCGCAAGGCAAGACGGAAGCGCGGCCGGGAGAAGAAACGGGAGAGAGAACAGGAAGTGATTCCGTTCTGAGGTGATGTGATGAGTGAACCAATCGATGCTATGAGCAGGGAGGAGATATGCCGCTTGTGGGGGTTCGCTCCTGCTGGACACCCGTGTTTTACAACCGGCACTCCTATCAAAGACCACTTCAAAAAGAGATTCGATTCACTTGGGGGTTTCTCGCTGGAGATAAGTAAGCGGATCGGTTGGTGAGAAATGCCTAAGCGAGTTGACGCGAACCAGAAACCGATTACCGACCTACTCCGTGAGCAAGGCTGTAGCGTTCAACCTATCCACGAGCTCGGCGACGGCGCCCCAGATCTTTTGGTAGGTTATATGGGGCGCAATTATCTGTTCGAGCTCAAGAATCCAGATAAGCCTTTCAGCCGGCGCCAGCTCACCAATGACGAGCGAGACTGGCATAAACGCTGGAAAGGCCAAGTCAATGTAGTTCATACCATCGATGAGATATGGGTGATTTTGCAATGAAAGAGACGGATATTACTAAACCGCTCATCCGCTGGCTCAATGCGCATCAGTGGGAGGTCTACCAAGAGGTGCAGCTTTATCGAGGAGGCGGTATTGCCGACATCGTTGCTACGCAGGGAAAGCTCGTTTGGGTTGTTGAGGTGAAAACCGGACTCACTACATCTGTGGTCGCGCAGGCTATGTGGTGGATCGATGAAGCGCACTATGTTTCTGTCGCTACGCCTGAACGTAGGCATACTAAGGGGAGAATAGTTCTCGAACAGTACATGCGCTGGAAAGGCATCGGCTGGATAAATGCTGATTGCCATTCGTATGGCGGAAAAAAATACTTCGACGAGGTGACAGAGCAAATTCGGGCGCGTCTTCATCGTGGAGCATTAGTTCGTAGTTTACGTGATGCGTTATGTGATGCTCATAAGACGTTTGCCGAAGCCGGCAATGCAAACGGCAAGCGATGGACACCATTTCAGGAAACGGCACGAAAGGTGGTCGAATCGGTGAAGGCAAATCCAGGTTGCAATCTTAAATTCTTAGTCGAAGCAGTCGACCACCATTACGCGAGCACACAGGCGTTCAAAACGCATATTGCAGGGTATATTCGCTCAGGCGTCATAAAGGGGATTGAAATCCGCGAGGACGGCCGCAAGTTGAGATTCTATCCCGAGAATGAGGTGAATGATGGAGATGATTGTATGCTCGAAATGCGGCGAAGCGATTCCGGAAGATGAGGTCATGCTCAGTATGAAAAAGATACCCGGGACTGATCTCTACTGGGAATTATGTACAGGGTGTTACAACAATGAGCACCTGGACGATGAGGATTGAATTATGGCTAAAACAAAGATCGCATGGGCTGATTTTGTCTGGAATCCGGTTACAGGCTGCTCAAAGGTGAGCGAGGGTTGCCGTCATTGCTACGCCGAAGGCCTCGCCCGTCGATTCAACAAGGAATTCAAACCGTGGACGGTACGGAATGCCGAGTACAACGTGCGGCTCCATCCCGAGCGCCTCGATCAGCCGCTTCACTGGAAGAAGCCCCGGCGGGTATTCGTCAACTCTGTGAGCGATCTGTTTCATGAGCAGGTGCCGTTTTCATTTATCGCCGCCGTTTTCGGCGTGATGGGTTGGTCTAAAAAACAGATATTCCAAATTCTCACGAAACGTCCGAACCGAATGCTTGAGTTTTTCTCATGGCTCGGCGCGTTACGTGGGGAACTGGGTGCTCTTGAATGTGATCCTTGGATCGGCTGTGAGATTCAGGCCGCACGGCGAATAGACACGACGATGCAAAGTGTGGGAGCAGTAATCAATAGAGGCTCCGATTGGCCTCTCCCGAACGTCTGGCTCGGCTTCTCTGCCGAAGACCAGGACACCTTCGATGAGCGCTGGAAGCACCTTCGCCAGACGCCGGCGGCGAAGCGATTCGTGAGCCTCGAGCCTTTGCTCGGGCCGATCATTTTAGACGATGGCCCTGCCGGTGGCGGTCATACGGCACTGACGACGGAGACCGATCACCCGGAGGATACAAAGCTCGATTGGGTGATCGTTGGCGGAGAATCCGGCCCCGGCGCTCGACCGATGAATCCGAGATGGATAAGAGACATACGCGATCAGTGCCAGGCGGCGGGCGTGCTCTTCTTTTTCAAACAATGGGGCGAATGGGTACCGGACGATAGGGTGCTCGATGTCGTAAAACGCGACAGGACGACCGCTGCAACAACAACGGATGCGATAGTCGGAAGCGTTCCAGGAATGCGCCGCGTCGGCAAGAAAGCCGCGGGTCGCGAGCTCGACGGGCGGACCTGGGAGGAGATGCCGACATGACAGACCAACAAGCGATTGCTTCCGTGCGTGTGGAATTGAGACGTGCTAGAGAGAAATTTCCTCGGTTTAACAGCGCGCACGAAGGCTATGCCGTCATCTTAGAAGAGATGGATGAGCTCTGGGATGAGGTGATGAAAAAGCGCGTTGCCCGTAGTAAATCGGTAATGCGAGAAGAGGCGATCCAGATTGCCGCAATGGCTGTTCGTTTCATGGTTGATGTTTGCTCATAATCGATCTTGAGATCATGAATGAGGAGTTGTGTGGCAGCGTGTTTTCTCCGAGCCGAAGCGGGGACTCTCCCGGCACTTGGGTTGCATGGAACCCTCACCAAGTGATCCGGATAGCGGGCAACACGCTGCCATGTAGCATCAAAGGGTTCAATCATGAGCGGAAGAAAGAAAAGTAGACGCGAGTTTTCGTGGCGGATCTGTCGCGAAGCCAGAAAGGCATACCTTGCTAGATCACATAGGGATTGTCCATTCTGTAATGCCCCGCCGCGATCGTTCATGGAGGGTTGGCGTGAGCTCTTTTGGGAGATGTTCAGTAGTGCCAAGAAAAACAAAAGAGAGATGCGATGAAAACTAAACGCTTTCCTGTGCTACTCAGCCAGGCCGATCGTAGGGAATTCGATGATTGTCCAGAGTCAATTTTATGGACGGATATCGAGCCACATACATGGCAGGCTTACAAGAATCATAGGCAAAGCTTGGCGCGCTTGGCAGAGCGAGGCGGGCTCGGCCCCGATGAGCTCGTTGCCGTTTTCGAACGCCGGCCATGGCATTCGATGGCGATGTGTGATGCTGTCAATCGACTGAAGCAATTGATCGGGTGGACGAAAAGCTGATGTGGATGTTTATGTTGGGTTTGGTCATAGGCTTCCTCCTCGGTGTCACCGGTCTACGTCTCGCCTGGCACGAGACCTACATCAAGAAGCTGGAGCGAGTCGAGAACCTGGCCGAGCTCATGGTGGCCATCAGGCGCAGCGAGAACGCGCGGATACAGGAGTTGCGCCAGGCTGTGGATTCACTTCGGGGTGCAACGGTCAACCTTAGCGGGAAGAGGGTTCACTGAATTCGAAAGGCCGGGTGAAACAGGCGCATGCGTGGGTATTAGTTATGAACATGTATCAACTGATGGAAACGCTTTTCCCAATCTACCGCACACTGATGGGTGTCGGTGTCCGGAAGACGATTGAGAAATTGACGGACTACGGCTTGCCGCTCGATGTGCATGCAATACCTAGCGGCACAGGAGCATTCGATTGGACGGTGCCCGATGAGTGGGAGCTGGATGATGCATATTTCGGCAAGTCAATCGACTTTCGTGAAAGAGAAGCTGTCATTTACTCTCAATCGTTCGACGCGAGAATCTCTGGAGCAGAGGCCAAAAAGCACCTCCATTATTCTGAAGAGATGCCTGATGCAGTCCCCTATGTGACGAGCTATTACAAAAGGGATTGGGGTTTCTGCGTCACTAAAGCGGAATACGAAAAGATCCGAGACGACGACTATTACAGAGCAGTCATCAAAGCGCGGTTCTTTCCGGGCGTGCTCTCCTACGCCGATCTGATTCTCCCGGGCGAGAGCCGACACGAGATCCTTTTTTCCACGTACCTCTGCCATCCCTCGATGGCAAACGACAATCTGAGCGGCATCGTCGTCCAGGCCGAGCTTGCGAAGTGGGTCATGTCGTTGCCTGAACGCAAATACACTTACCGATTTATTTGGTGTCCTGAAACCATAGGGCCGATAGTTTATATCAGCCAGAATGAGATATTTGCCCATATGAGCCGGAATATTCCGAAGCATCAGGTACCCCAGAAGGTGATCGCGGGTTGGGTGCTCACCTGTCTCGGGGGCCCCGGCAATTTCGCGCTGCAACATACGAAGTGGGGCGATACATATGCAGACAAAGTTGGAGCACACGTCCTCTCCCATCTGGGCAAGAACTATAGCTCCTACCCTTGGGAGGACCGCGCCAGTGACGAGCGGCAATGGGTGATGGCCGGTTTCCCTGTGGCATCCATTCAAAAGACCAAGTGCGGCACCTATCCCGAGTATCACACGAGCGCGGATAACCTCGATTTCGTGAAGCCGGATCACTTGGAGGAATCGCTAGAGGTCTACAAGCGAATCGTCGAAGTTTGCGAGAACGATGGCTATTACCTAAGCAATGTCTGCTGCGAGCCGTTCATGACGAAGCACGGGCTTTACCCAACGCTCAGCAAGCGAGGCTCTTCCGGTTCGGCTCGGGACTACATGAACGTCTGGTCCTATTGTGATGGAGAGCATAGCCTATTTCAGATTGCGCAACGATTGAAGAAGCCTTTCTGGGAGGTGTTGGAGATTGCGAAGGAGCTTGAGAAGCATCACTTGTTACGAGGAGGAGGGTTAGCCCGATGGACAAAAGAGTCGTCGATGAGACCGGGAACCGACACGGACGACTTGTCGTAATTGCTAGAGCGTGGACTAAGGGGCGCTGGACAACTTGGGAATGCCTTTGCGATTGTGGTGAAACCATCGAAGTCAGGGGGCATCGGTTGAGAAATGGACACACTAAATCATGCGGGTGTTTACGTCGCGAGCAAAGGACCGCTTTCGGCGAGTCGCGAAGTACTCACGGGCATTCGTTCGTAGGGGGAAAGGAGACCCCAACCTATAGCAGTTGGCACTCGATGAAACAGAGATGTCTCAATCCGAAAGCTACTAAGTGGAAACATTATGGCGCCCGCGGCGTCAGAGTTTGTGAGAGATGGCGGATCAGCTTCGAGAACTTCCTCGCAGACATGGGTGAGCGGCCGGCTGGGAAGACGCTCGATCGGATAGACCCAGACGGGAACTATGAACCAGGCAATTGCAGGTGGGCGACTATGGTCCAACAAAGGCACAACAGGAGGACTGGGGATGAAGAGGGATAAAGTCATTATTTTTGGCGTCTTGCGGCAAGAGGACTATCCACTCGAGGCTCCGATCGGGGACGAGAGCTACGATGTCTGGTGCATGAACGCGAGCTGGCCGGCAGAACACTGGGACTGCTGGTTCCAACTTCATGGTATCGAGCACATGATGGAAGCCCACGGCATCAAGTACATCCGGTGGTTGCAGACCGTTGCCGCCTACCATAAGAGCAAGACGGTCTATGTTTTCGAGCATGAGCTCCATCATTTCCCCGGCGCGGAGGCTTTTCCGCTTCCCAAGCTCATTGAAGAGTTCGGCGATTACTTCACTGGCAGCTTTGCCTACCTAACAGCGTTCGCGATCCTTCGTCGATATAAGAAGATTTGGATAGATACGCGAGGGATGGAAGGCGAAGAGTGGGCGATCCCGTGCATCGAGTATTACATCGGGATTGCGGAGGAACGCGGGATCGTTGTCCATGTGGGAAGCAATAGCGACCTGCTACATAGAAGGCGCGGCGGGCTCTACGGTATCGGCCGAGACAGGGGAGGCAACTTCGGTGAGCTTGACTAGACAGCAAATCAAAAGCGATCTGAATCGAGCCGGAATCGTTCCAGGCTCCAGAGTGATGGTGCACTCAAGCTACAAATCTTTGGGCGGCGTCGAAGGCGGTCCGGTCGAGGTGGTTCATGCGTTTCTTGATGCGGTTTACCCTGAAGGTGTAGTCGTCTTCCCCACTTTCGATTTCAAAAGTTGGACGCAAAGAGGTAGCTGGGATTATTGGGAAACACCTTCACAGATGGGCGTCATCACGGAAAAGGCGCGGACAGGATGTCCAGAGCACTTCGTCCGGACGCTTCATCCAATCTATTCGTGTATCACAAGCGAAATGGCGCCCGGATCTAGGGACGCTTGCGTGGATGCATTCGGTGTAATGACGTTCTTCGAGCACATCATTCAGAAGAACTACACGATTGTCGTTCTCGGGGTACCCGACGTAAACAACAGCTTCACCATCGTTCACCAAGCGGAAGTCACCGCCGACCCGCCGAATTATTGGCGGGAGCGAAAAGAATTTGTCGGCACCTATTGCGATCCTTGGGGAGTCAGTAGCCGGCAGTCTTATTTCATGCACGTTCGCAAGGAAGGCGTAACGACGAATATCCGGCCTTTCGTGCAGCTTCTGCTCGAGAAAGGTGTGATTCAGGAGCATCGAGTGGGGCCAGCGAGAACCTTGGTTGCCAGCTCGCAGGAGTTTGCCGAACACGCGATGTGGGCGGCGATCAGTCGGCCCGAGCTTTTGAGGGAGGCAGAAGGATGAAGATTACTTTAGTCACCGGCGCCAGCGGCGCGATCGGCGGCGCCGTGTATTCAGCCCTTGAAAAGAAGGGGATGATGTTGGGAACGACGGGCAGCTTCGAGCCGCTTCACCGGCCGGAATATGTCGTTGTAGGCCAGTGCTGGAAAAACCCGCTCATTGTTGCCGACAAGCTCTGGAAAGAGCCGATCAAAATTCCAGCCTATGACCTTAGCGATGAGCGGCAGGTCCAAAAGCTCATAGAACGGGTCAGGCCTACGACTATCGTCCATTGCGCCGGCATCGCGCGAGACGGCATTTCGTGGAAGCTCACCAACGAGCAATGGGATGAGGTGATGACGCTCAACCTCAAGGCGGCGTGGTGGCTGGCGAAGTATTCGTTGCCCCACATGCGTGAGGCTGGATTCGGGCGCATCGTTTTCATCTCGTCGGTTCTCGGGAGCATCGGCGTTGTCGGCACGGCCAACTATGCGGCGAGCAAAGGTGGCCTTGAGGCTCTGGCCCGCACGCTTGCGGCGGAAACCGCCCAAAACGGTATCACCGTTAACTGCGTGGCGCCTGGCTATCTCGACGCGGGCATTGCCGGCCGGTTGCCGGATGACATCAAGAAGAAAATGGCCGAGCGGGTACCGATGGGGCGACTCGGGACGCCGGAAGACGTTGTGCGTGCGGTGCTCTTCCTTCTTGATTCGCCCTATGTGACGGGGCAGGTGATCCATGTGAATGGGGGGATGGCATGAAAGAGATTAAATCTTATGATATGAGCCAGATCGGTAAACTTTTGGGCGACATCTATCTCAGAGTCTTATCGGTCACCAAGGACGAAAATTTAGCTGCATCGCTGGCCATCAAGTACCTCAGGCATGATTCGACACAGGCGCAGTGGAGCCCAAAGTTGCCAAGCTATCAGTGGCTGGATAATCTAAAACACGTTGACAGAACGGACGAGGAGGTGTTGGCTGCGATAAGGAAATATCTTGGATAAAGGCTAAAATAGAGTTATGGCGAAAAAGGCCAAGAAGAAGGCGAAGAAGAAATCCTCAAAGAAGAGTGTTGCGAGCAGGAAAAGACTCCCGCCAAGGCAAGCTCGCTTTGTTGAGCAATACATAATCGATCTGAATGCTACACAGGCCGCCATCAGAGCTGGATACAGCAAGAAGACCGCCTTTGTTCAGGGATCCAGGTTGTTAAGAAATGCTAAGGTCAAAAGGCTCATAAAAAAGGCCATTGAGAGACGCTCGAAGCGGACCGAAGTAACGGCAGATAAAGTCATCAAGGAATTTGCGAGAGTTGGCTTCAGCGACCTGAGGGACTTTGCCGCATGGGGGCCGACCGGCGTAAAGCTTCTAGAGAGCTCAGGCCTCACTGAGGATCAAGCGGCGAGTGTCGCTGAAGTTTCTGAATCGGTTACCGGGAAATCGAAAAACGTTCGCTTCAAGCTTCATGACAAGGCTCATGCGCTCACTCAGCTCGGACGTCACCTCGGCCTTTTCAAAGACCGCTTGGAGGTCGAAGGAGACCTGAACATATCCGATGCCGCAAGGAAGTTCACCAGCCGAATATCTCGCATCGTTACCCGAAAGCAAAAGAGCTAGCTACATCAACGGGCTTTCCGAAGAGACGAAGGCAGCGCTCCTCTACGAGTGGAAGTTTTGGGCAAGGCCTGAACAGCTACCGCCGACTGGCGATTGGGACATATGGGTTTACTTGGCAGGCCGCGGAACAGGAAAGACTCGAGCCGGCGCTGAGTGGGCCAGGTCGCAGGCAGAATCCATCCCCGGTAGTCATGGTGCGCTCGTTGCCGCAACCCCTGGCGATGCGCGGGATGTAATGGTCGAGGGCGAATCAGGGATCCTCAGCGTCTGCCCTCCATGGGATATTCCGTTCTACGAGCCAGCAAAAAGGCGGCTCACTTGGAAAAACGGATCTGCAGCTCATATCTATTCTGCGTTCGACCCAGTACATCTTCGCGGCCCTCAATTTCATTGGGCTTGGGCCGATGAGCTTGCTAGCTGGAAGAAACTAAAAACGGATCCAACCGGCCGGAAGGATAATCCTTGGGACATGCTCATGTTCGGATTGCGTCTCGGCGAAAAGCCGAGATGTGTTGTTAGTACGACCCCGAAGCCGATAGAGCTTATCCGGGAGCTTCTGAGAGATCCCCGCTGCGCCATTACGCGAGGATCCACATATGACAACATCGCAAACCTCGCCCCGTCTTTCGTCGAGCTTTTGCTGAGCAAATACGAAGGCACAACTCTCGGCCGTCAGGAAATCAACGCCGAACTCCTGGAAGAAATCGAGGGCGCACTGTGGACTCAGAAGACACTCGAATCATGCCGGCGTACCGAATACCCGGAGATGGTCCGGATAGTCACCGCAGTGGATCCAACGGGGGGCGTGGCAGAGGCCGGTATCGTCACGGCTGGAATCGGCACTGATGGCCATGGTTATGTACTCGACGACTCTTCTCTTCGAGGCAGTCCAGATGAATGGGCTAGAGCGGCTATAACCGATTACAACAAATTCAAGGCGGATCGAATCATCGCCGAGGCCAATTTCGGTGGTGAAATGGTCGAGCATACGATCCGGATGACGGCGGAGAAGCTGAAACAGTCGGTCTCCTACAAGGATGTCCACGCAAGCCGAGGTAAACAGATTCGAGCGGAGCCCGTTGCCGCGCTTTATGAACAAGGTCGAGTTCACCATGTTGGAGTTTTTCCACAGCTCGAGGGAGAGTTGACGAGTTGGGTACCAGGCGAGGCATCTCCGAACCGTTTAGATGCTCTAGTCTGGGCCATCACGGAACTCATAGTGGACGCACCGGGCATCGGAATTCACATCGACGCCCCTGAGTCGTCATTGGAAAGGGCGAAGCGGAAAGGTATCGTTCAGACGCACGGCGGCCGAGACGTTCGGGAATGCGCTCGAGCGGGGTGCGAACGCTGCCGCGAGTTTTTGAAGCTTTGAAAAAGCGATTATTTTTTGCTATGTTACGGTTGAGTCGGCACGATTCTTTGCGAGGTGAACCAAATAAATGGGTCTACTCCAACAGATAAAGGAGCGCTTCAAAAAGACGGAGGTCATTGCCCGGCTCATTCCCACCTATCAGGCCAGCCGTAAGCTGCCGCTTCCTCATGATTATCGAAACCTCGCCGATGAGGGCTATCGCAAAAACGTCATAATCCATGCATGCATCCGCGTGCTGATGCGCACTGGCGTGGCAGTGGATATCCGTGTCAGGCGCAGAAACGCCAAGTCGGAGCTCGAGCCCGTCGGCCCGAAAGATCCGTTGCTGAATCTCCTTCAACATCCGAACCCAGAGCAGTCGACACGTGAGTGGCTCGAGCACGCGACCCTCCACTACAATGTCTCCGGCAATTCCTACACTCACAAGGTCCGGAGCTCACGCGGCCAAGTGGTTGAGCTGTGGCAGCTACGGCCCGATAGGATCCGCGTCAAGCCCCGGCTCGATGGATTTGTTGAGGGGTACAAATTCCCCGTGGCGGTCGATCCTCAGAAGGAGCGGCTGGTGCCTTTCGAGGATGTGATCCATATGAGGATGCCTGATCCCCTGGATGACTATTATGGCCTATCCCCCATCGCTGTGCTTGCCCGGATCGGCGATCTGGACAATCACGCCATCGATTATCTTCGGGCATTCTTTGAGAACAACGGAATTCCGGGTGGTCTGATCAAGGTAAAGGTTAAGGTTGCGAAAGACAGGGCTGATGAGATTAAGCAGAGCTGGAAAGATCAATATGGCGGAAAGGATGGCTGGCACGGCATCGGTCTGATAGATTCCGAGGCGGACTATCAGGAGATCGGGACGCGACCAGAGAAGCTGAACCTCGCCGCAATCTTCGGCGAAACAGAGTCACGCATATGCGCGGCGTATGGTGTTCCCCCAATTGTGGTGGCTGTATGGATCGGGCTGATGCGCTCGACTTACGCGAACTACCGTGAGGCGATCAAGGATCTCTGGGTCGACCAAGTGACGCCATACTATGGCCGTATTGGAGACAAGCTAACCGCAGAGCTCGCGCCGGAGTTTGGCGAGGGCTATGTTATCGACTTCGATTTCTCGCGCGTCGAGGCGCTTCAAGAAAGTCGATCCGAATTGAGAAAGTTCGGTCTCGAGGCCTGGAATGGTGGGCTTCTAACGAGGAATCAGGCGCTGGAGCTCGCGGGCCTGGATCTCATCAAGGGACCCGAGGGTGACGAACGAAAGGTTATCGGCGGGGCCGGCATGGCCTTCTCCAGGTCCGTCCTGACCGCGGAGCCGCAAGTCTTCGAGCTGGAGTCCGGCGAGATCTCTGAGATAAAGATTCCTGTTGACAAAAAACCGCCCGATCCGGAGTGGAAAGCCATTCACCGCGCAGCAGACGAGAAGCTCAAGGCCATGCATCGGGCCTTTTTCGAGGCGGTTAAGGAAACCAAGAAAGCCATCGATGTCGAGGCTATCCACGAAGCCTTGAAGAGCGGGGATGCGGCCAAGGCCCACAATGCAATCCCTTGGGATTCCCTCGCTGTCGCCAAGCTCACAGATGTCTATCCTGAGCACCTACGAGCTATCTACGAGAAGGCCGCATCTCTGACGCGGGTACCGGAGAAAAAGGCATCGGCGAAAGGGCCCTCGGAGCTCCATGTCGTTGCGGTAAAATTGCCGCCCGAGGCCGCCGACGGATGGGCTCAACAACGGGTAGCCGAGCTCATCCGGGAGGTAACGGAAACAACGAAGGAGGCGGTGAGGCAGATAATTGACAGGAGATTCACGGAGGGGCTCCAGACGCTGAGGGCGGCCAAGCAGATCCGGGACATGGTCGGGCTGACGGACCGCCAAGAGCTATCCGTTGAGAAATACCGCCAAGGACTGATCAAGGATGGACTGAGCTTGGATGCGGCTGATAGGCGTGCGCTGAGGGAGATAGCCAGGAAGCTACGTAAGCGCGGCTTGCTAATCGCCCGCACCGAAGGCAGACGCGCCGCATCAGCCGGCCAGCATGAGATCTTCCAGGAGGCGGCGCGCCAGGGCATTCTTGACGGCGGCAAGGCAAAGCGAGGTTGGGTTGCAGGGCCGAATGCGTGTCCAGATTGCATGGCGCTCGATGGAAAAAAGGTCGGGCTGAATGAGGAGTTCGCGCCAGGGATTATGTTTCCGCCTCTCCATCCAGGAGGGGAATGTGGGATTACGATCGAGGCTGAATGATGAGCAAACGTTCATTTGGTGAGCAAGGCCGTTTCGAGCCTTACGATTGGCATCCCGCCGAGAGTAAAATCCCGAAAGAGCTTTGTGGGCGTATCCAGGATTTTATCGCCAATTACCGCACGGGACAGATCGCAATAAACTTTACGCAGGGGAAGATTGCTAATTGGAACGTACATATCACTGAGCGGGATGTTACGCCTGACGAACGGCTCCAGAAATCGGACAGCCCATGACTATTTTGACGCATAAAGGCTATATTTGTTAGACTCTGATTAAATGGAAGTAGTTTATAAGACAGGGAGAGTAACTATGAAGTAGACCTCGGTTAAGCTGAGGGGTACTTGTAAATCACAAGCCCCGTCGTTCCGGGAATGAGTTAGTCCCGGGCGGCGGGGCTTTTTTGTTGAGCGGTGAGGGCTGATGAGTAAAAATAAAGACTCAGGAATAGCCACAGAGCACTTCCGCGTCTCTTTCCAGATCGATCCCGCAAAGTCCAATCTCGAGGAGCGAGAGTTCGTCGGGATGGCGTCGGTGTTCGGCTCCCTCGTAGAGGGAGCATTCCAGCCGACTATCATCGAGGAAGGCGCGTTTTCCAAAACTCTGCTGGAGAAAAAGGGCAAGGTGCCCATTCTCTGGCAGCACGAAACCCGGGAACCCATCGGCATACCTCTTGAGCTGACTGAGAATGCCGCCGGCCTCTACATCAAGGGCAAGATCTCCAAGACGGACATTGGGGATAAGGCGTTGACCTTGCTACGCGATGGAGTGCTTCGCGGCCTATCCATCGGATTCGACCCCATCAAATGGAACATGGAGAAGGAGCGAGAGACAGATCGGGAGTGGGATGCGATACGTCACATCACAGAACTACGATTGTGGGAAGTAAGCCTTGTAACCTTCGGGGCCGACCCTTTGGCGCAAGTGACCGAGGTTCGCTCGCAAGGGCCAGATGAAGAGCATCCTCGCGTACCTCCAGGCAAGAAAGACGGAAAAGGCTTTGAGATTCAGAGCCTGATCTGTCCAAAAGATAAGTGGGATTCTCTCGCAGATGCCAAGAAGTGGCTGAAGGACCATGGATACAAGACCAGCGGCATGGACGAGGCCGATGTTTCCTGGCGCTTCAGGCAAAGAAACCCCGACGAGTTCCTACGGCTTCGCACCATCTGCATAAACCCCGGCAGCAAAACAAAACTGGGTGACTGCAAGGTGAAGGCCGTAGGGGGGCCGCTCAAACAGGCACTGATCGATCATATCGAGGTCGTGTTCGAAGATGTGAAGGATGTCGAGGGCATGGCCGAACAGATTGAGGCCATCGTTGAAAAAATCACCGATCTTCCCGAGCCGCTTCTCTTGGATGAAGCACTCGAGGGAAAGACGATTAGCAAGAAGAACACGCAGCGCATTCAGGATGGAATCAAGGCGCTGCAGGAGCTTCTCGAGCTAGCCGAGCCGCCAGAAGGCGACGACGCGTCCGGGAAACACCCGAAAAAAGACGAGCGTCGCACACGGGCACTCACTGCGGAAGTGGAGCTCATGGAGGTGGAGCTCGCCGAAGCCGAGGCGAACTTCGCGCAAACAACCACTACGTAAGGAGGTTTTGCCAATGTACGAAACCGAGATTGCGCAAGTGCGGCAGAAGGCCGCAGAAGCGCTGAATGCTTGGAAGGAGTGCATCGCCAAGTACAAGAAGACGCCGGAGGACCAGTGGACCGCGCAAGATCAGGAGAAGAAGGAGAAGGCGCGGAAAGACTACGAGCAGTTCAACAACGATCTGGTCAAGCTTCAAGGGAAGCAAAAGGAAGAGCAGGCACTCGCACACGCCGAGGCACTGTACAAGGATCCCGTTACCCGTGTGCCGGTTCACGGTCCAGAGTCTACCGGCCCAAGCGAGAAACAGGAGCTGGAGAAGAAAAAGAAGGAGGAACATAAGGCTGCTTTCCACGCTTTTCTCAAGGCTCCGAAAGGACTCGCTGAACGTGCTGCCATAGAGGAGCTGAAGTCCTACAAACCCGAGGAAATTCATACCCTGATGACCACGACTGGTAGCTTGGGCGGTTTTCTCGTGCCCGAGGACTTCAAGCTCGAGGTCATCAAGGATCTGGGCGGTTTCGCGGTCATCAGGCCGCTTGCGCGTGTCATGCCAACCAGCCGGGATACAGCGGTCGTCCCAACCATCGTCGCCGCCAGCTCGACTCGTGCCGCTCAGGGATACACCAGCGGATTCACCGGCGCGTGGAAGCAGCAGCGGACATCGAGCGGAGGTGCCACCGCTCTGACCACGCAGGACCAGCCGAGATTCGGCCAAGAGCGTATCCCGATCCACAACTGGGAGCCCGATGCGATCGAGCTTTCACGTGAAACGCTCGAGGATTCCGCCGCGGATCTCGACGCCATCCTCGCAGAGATCATCGCCGAGGTCCGAGCACTGGATGAGGACTACGAGTTCTTGCTTGGGACTGGCGTCGGTCGTCCCGAAGGACTGCTCAGCACGAGTGCCAACATTGCCAGTGTAATAAGCGGAGCCACCAGTACGTTGACCTTTGCCGGGTTGATGAACCTCAAGATGACCCTCCGGGCTCAGTACAGGCAGAACGCCACTTTTCTGATGAACTCCTTGACCTTTGGTGCCGCGATGGTTCTGGAGACCTCTGCGGGCGTGGACTTGATCTTCAAGCAAATGTTGCTTGAGCCGGGCAAGTTCATGGGCCATCCCATCGTGTTCAGCGAGTTCTTGGCGGATGTTGGCGCAGGTGCAAAACCGATTCTCTTCGGAGATTTCCGTCACTATGTCATCGCGGATCGGAAGGAGCTCCGTGTGCAGAGGCTTGAGGAGCGTTTTGCTCCTAACGTGGGTTTGTTACCGTCTGCCCGGCTCGGTGGACAGACAGTGCGTCCGAATGCTTTCCGCGTTCAACGCTGTGCCACGGCATAGAGCCGATGGGCCGAAGAAAAAACAAGCAGGTGTCACGGCGGGCCACGAAACCCGCCGAGGCGCCGGCGGCGCAGCCAAAGGAGGCGATCACCATGAAAGCTGAAGAGCAGCCGCAAGTCGAGGTTGCTGAGCAGCCTGAACCAAAGCGAGCAGAAGAGCAGGAGAAATGGAAGTGTCCTGGCTGCGAAATCGTTTTCGACAATCAACCGGAGTGGAATTCGCATGTGAAACGTCACGCTCACGCGAATCAACTGCTCTGATAGGAGAAGAGACACATGAGTGAAATGGGACAATGGATCGCGCAGCATACTGCGTTGACCACGATTGTGGCAGCTATCGATTCGGGTGATACCACCGGCGGGGTCGGTGCGACCGCAGATGGCAACCCGATCGATCTCCGGCCAACGGGCCGGCGCTACCAGTCGTTGAAGATGCTGATCTCGTACTACGCCAGCATCGCCACAGGTTTCGTGGTGAAAATCGCGGCCAATTTGCAAGACCGAGCCACCACCAGCGGCACGGGGAGCACTTGGGCCGATTTCGGAACGGCACCTACCACCCACAGCTTGGCGACTACGGGAATCACCTACGGTGAGTTTCCTTGGAATCAGGATCTTCGAGCCGCCAAACGCTACCTGCGGGTACAGGCATGCCCGAGCTTTGTGACCGCCACTGGTGGGGGCGCCACTGATACAGGGAGCGTCGTGCAGCTCTGGGCCGTGGCCACGCTGCTCGACCCGAATCGCCGGCCGGCCAGCGGATAGTTTATGGCTGCGTCCAAAAAGAAAGTTGCCATCGTAGGGTTCAGCGAAAACTCGCGGCATCTTGCGCCCTACGATGACGACTCTTTTGAGATCTGGGGCTGTAACCACCTCTATCGGCTCATTCCCCGCGTCGATGTGGTGTTCGAGCTGCATCACCGAGGGGAGCTTGAGGCGAAGTACGGGGACAATTGGGCCGAGTATCGGGATTGGCTCATGACGACCAAGGAGCAGATCTACATGCTCGAGAAGCAGCCGGATTTCCCGACCAGTGTCCGTTATCCGATAGAGGACATCGTGGAGTTCTTGAGCAGCTTCCAGCAGAAGCGCCCAGATGAGGAGCTCGAGTCACCATACTTTGCCAGCACGATCGGTTACATGTTCATGCTTGCTTTGATGCAGGACAAGAAGGAAATCGGGCTATACGGCGTGGATATGGTCATCGATTCTGAATACGGGGTTCAGCGGCCTAACACCGAATACATGATCGGTCTGGCACGGGGCCGAGGCGTGAAGGTTGTGATTCCCAAGGAATCCGCCCTATTGAAAGGCCGGAAGCTCTATGCATACGAGCACGAGACGTGGAAGTACGCCGATACCATCACCGCGATGCGCAAACGGATCGAGAAGCTGAGCGAGCAGTTCAATGAAGCTGAAGTGAAAGCCAACAAGGCCCTGGACACGATGCACGTGTGGGAGGGGGCTCGTGGCTGGGCAAAGGAATTCAAGCAAGCACTCGCCGACAATGGTCACGGGAAACCTGAAGTAATCAAGATGATTGACGAACAGGTTGAGATTCTCAATCAGCGATTCAAGGAAATGGAGGAGGCGAACAAAAAAGCCGTTGATGAGCAGCACAACTACGAGGGAGCCAGGTGGGAGGCCATGTATTGGATCGATAAGTTCGGCTACAACGACCGGGGAGAGCCAATGTGAGCGTTCTTGCCATTATCCCAGCTCGAGGTGGTTCCAAACGGATCCCCAAGAAAAACCTCCGGCTGCTCTTGGGCCGGCCATTGATTGCGTGGTCCATCGAGGCCGCCAAGATGTCTCAACAGGTTGATCGTGTCGTGCTCTCCACTGAAGATGAGGAGATCGCCCGCGTTGGGAAAATGTATGGCGCAAAAGTCATCATGAGGCCCGAGGAGCTGTCCGCGGATGATGCGCCTACGGATCCTGTGATGATCCACGCCCTAAACGAAATCGGCAAAGACGGATACGCGCCCAAGCTCTTGGTTCTTCTTCAGCCGACGTCACCGATCCGACCCGCGAATCTGATTGACGACTGCATTCAGAGGCTCAGATTCTCCGGGGCGAATAGCCTCTTCACCGGTTTTTACGGGCCACATTTCGCTTGGACGAGAGCGCCGGGGTGGGTCGATGATCCCCTGAAGCGAAAGGGCATGATGCAGCCTTTCAACTTCGGCTCTCGGGATGCTCGAAAACGCCGACAGGATATGGATGAAAGCGAAATTCCATTTTTAGAAAACGGCTCGGTCTTTGTGACCGATACCAAGGCATTCATCAAGACCAGCTCGCGGGTCTGCCCTCCCACAGAAGCTTTCGAGATGCCGATGAGCTATTCCATTGATATCGATGAGATCGAGCACTTCTGGGAAGCGGAACGGATTTTGTGTGCACCTCGAAGTGACGTGGCTTTCCCGGCGCTGGCGGGCGACATTAGAAAGAGGGATCCAAGAAACAAAGCAGATCCCAAAAACATAAAACCTCTCCCGAAAGCGGTGTGAGCGATGAGCCTTGAGTCCCACGCGTTAACCACGGTTGCCGAAGCCAAGCTGCTTGCCGACATCAGCGGCGACGGAAGCGATCCGCTTTTGGAGTCGCTGATCAATGCTCAGAGCTGGGCTATCGAGAATGCCATGAATGGCGTGGTGTTCGTCCAGCGAAACTGTACTGAGGACTACAGCGGCGGTATCGGCGGCAGGCGGGGCGGCGCGAAACGCATCCATCTCTATCACAAGCCGATCGTATCGGTGACTTCAATCA
>Ga0209977_10000035_pt1 | contig 46286 bp, 70 predicted proteins | sample SumtaG_2_FD_183113 | JGI IMG/M metagenome (GOLD analysis project Ga0209977, IMG submission 183113) | Deep subsurface microbial communities from Indian Ocean to uncover new lineages of life (NeLLi) - Sumatra_00607 metaG (SPAdes) (version 2) | ecosystem: Environmental > Aquatic > Marine > Oceanic...
CTTCGGAGACAGCGCCGCCGTGGACATGCCCACGCCGTGGCCGTTCATAGAGAAAACAACCATACGCGTTACGTTCGAGAGCATTGACAACTTCGGCGGGATTCCGCATCTTCTCCTGATCGGGTATCTGACGAACTGGGAGCGGGACGTAGCGGCGGCGCAGGCGCGCCAGGAACGCGCACTGGCCGCGCAGGAGGCAGTCGCAGAGCGGCCGTGGGGCAGGTGATAAGCCATGATGCAGGGAAATCCGGCGGCGATCCTGTTCGATAAGCTGGAGACCATGATAGAACTCCTGCGGATACAGATCGGCTTGCCGCCTTCACAGCAGATAATTGCTCAGTATCCCGATCTGGGCGAACTCTATGCCAGGAAAGGAACCAGTGTCGCTCAGGCAGCCAGGACGAATAAGGCACTGGAGTTGATGCTTGCGGCAACAATTCCGTCAGCACCGGAGAACGTCCAGACTTACACGGTCGGGACGACTGAGGTGCTGTTAGCGAGCAATATGTCCACGCCGCTCATGCGCGTGGACGTTACGAATCTGAACGTGGCTCAGCCGCTCCTTGTTAGTAAAAAGGGCGTGGTGCCCACGGCTGGGGCCATCATCCTGGCACGGGACACAAAGCCATTCGTGCTACCTATGGGGTCAGAGTTATACGGGATAGTCAACCTGGGTAATATTCTTGTGACGGTGGGCACAGGCTATCAATTCGAGCCTGTTATAACGGCGTTGCTGGAAGCTGAGGGAGGCTGAACATGCCGGCCACTAAGCCACGAATGATCGTCCTGGCCCGTATGGAGGAGACTGGAGTACGGGAAACTGGGAAATATTTCAAGCATGGCCGCAACTATTTTCCCGAAACGGAGAGCTTTAGAGAGCCTCATGCGCTCATGTATATAAAGAAAGAGCGCAAGGGCGATCTGGCTAAGGCGAAGAATTTCGCAGCGCGTGAGGGTTACCAGGTGATCGTCTATCCGGCGGGAACTAAGAAGCCACTGGAGAAGGCGAAGGCGCACATGGTAGACCTGTACGGGAGCTAATATGTCGAAAGGCGAAAAAATCGCTTTGATCGTGGCGGCCCTGACTGGAGCGTACCTGGTTCTTGTGAAGCGCGCTCCTGGTGTGGAGCCACCGCGCCAGGCTATCCCCAGGAGCGTAGTTGATCGGGTCATGGCCTATGCTGGCGATATGTTCCGATATGGGATGGAGCAGGGGGTCGATCCCGCGCTGATCGCCTCTGTCATGACCGTGGAATCCGGCGGAGACGCCACCGCGACTGGAGCCGCTGGCGAAATCGGCCTCATGCAGATCATGCCGGCCACCGGCATGTGGATCGCAAGGGTAACGCCGGAACAGTTGCGACAGCCTGGCATCAATATCCAGACGGGCGCAGGCTATCTAGTATACTGTATTCACAGGAAGGGCGGCAATATATTCGCGGGAGTGGCTGGTTACAACTACGGCCCTGATCGAGTGATCGTAGAGGGTGATCGGGTTCTGGCTCCCGACGTGGTGCTATCGTATGCCAGCGCGGTCACGTCGCTGTTTCCTCAGTATCGGCGTATATTCAGCGACCGCCTGGGCTTCGTCTACGATAATGCGTTTCCGGCAAATTGAGTGCCGCTGATGGGGGAATATGCAATTCATACCAGGTGATACCGCCCTCGTATTTCCGCGAGGGACGACTATAGAGCACAGGGAAACTACCTGGGCGATGTATATCAACAGATACCTGAACCTGACGTGGATCGGGTACGCCGCGCCAGGCGGGACGCGACTGCTCAGGATGCCGGGGATTCGCAGCCGCTTAAGCAAGGATTTTGCAGGCATACAGGCATTTGTGAAACAAAAACAGGCCACGGAATGCGGGGCCTGCGGAGATTAGAGCATGGAAACAGCTTTCATTTATGAAGTACATTTCGGGACTGCGCCGAATCCGCCTACAGGGGTATACGTCGCTGGCGACTGGACGGGCATACCTGAGTACACGTTCAGCAGCGGCACGAAGATACTGATGGTCTGGACGCACAACAATCAGGCTGTGTATCGGTTCAGTTTTAACGGCTTGACGTACGGTGATGATATTGTCCTGTGGGACGCTCCCCAGGCGGAGCCGATCTATCTGTCCGCGCAGAGGTTCCAGGTGCAGAACTACGTCAACGGAAGTTTTGCCATTTTCCAGGTAAAGGGGTCGTGGTAGACAGTGGTAGACAGTGATCAGTAATCAGTGATCAGTGATCGGAAAAGGACGAAGTCGCTCTCGTTCCTGATCACTGTTCACTGATCACTGATCACTGTTCACTGTTTACTATTCACGGAGAAAATAATGGCTTTCAATCACCTTGCAGGAATTACAACGCCAGGCGCGCCGGATGAAATTATTGATTGGTTTACAACCTTCGAGGCGTGGATGCTAACCCTCGGCTGGACTGTTGCGGCCGGCGCTGGTAGTCAGGATATTTACTTTCAGTCAGTCGGTGAGGCGGGCGGCTTGACCATGCTTTTCATCCACGTCTGGCGCCATCTGATAAATGTGAACAGGGTTCACCTTGAGGTGACGGATGATACCACGCCGACCCATACCACAAACGAGGGTGGCTACGTGGACAGCGGCGGCGTACAGTTTGCCTTTTGGCTGACTGGCGATATGGACGCGATCATAGTCAATTTCAAGCTCGGGGCCGGCTATCGCGAGGTATACGCCGGGATGGTAATCCCCTTCGCCCTGACGATCCCGGATGAAACCTATCGGATGATCGCAACGTCAACTATCTTTGCCGGCAGCATCCTCCGCGATTTTAATAACGTGTGGGACGTTGACCATAACATCTTAGACAGTGCCTCTCTGGATAATGCAGGAATAGACCCACTCGCCGGGAGCGTACCCCTCATAGGCTGTTTTTTCAACACTGATACGGACATAGCCGGTCAGTTAATCCATATGTCGGCGAGGATTTTCGACCCCGGCGTAAGCGCTGAGGACACAATCGAGACAGGCTATCCCGGCGCTACGACGACGTGGATCGCTCTGGAAGATTCAGGCGGTAGCGTACACGCGGTCAGGACGGGCGGCGTTCTTCCCATCGGGGTTCCTGATGGCAGTTTCGCTCACGCCGCTGGTGTGGCCGCGAATGCGGCGGCACTATGGGCAGCGGTCTCAGCGTTAGCCGTTGGGATCGGCTGGACAGATCTCGGTGATCCCGGCTACGGGCCCCCAGGGCAAACGGGGATACTCCTGTACAGTACAGGGGAAACCGGACTGGAAGATATATACGCAGGTTTTTCCTGGGCTGATGTGGCCCTTGGGAGGTTTTATGCCCACGTTTCAGATGACGCCATACTGACTAACTGCTATCAAGCCTTAGAAAACGAGTTGAACGCTGCCGATTTTCCAATAAACTATTGGCTTACTGGCGACAAGGATTGCCTGATAGTCGTATTCCAAAGGGCCATCGGTTATTGTCTCCAATGGGCCGGCCTGGCGACTACATTCTCTCCAAGTCTCATAGGACAGACCGAGTATAGCGCGTGTGTCTTTTTAAATGGATGGTCGTCGTGGGCGGCCGGCGTCCTTCGCGATCATCAAGATAACTGGGTTCAGACCATCAACGAGGAATGGGACGGGGGCTTTGCGCTGAACTCTAATCCTAATTCTTTTGACGGCGTGACCTACCTGGTATGGCCGATCCACTGTCAGAGGGTAGCCGCTCCGAATTATCCCATCGGGCAATTCAAATATATCGGGTTCACCAGCGGCGGCGGGGTCGCTTCTATGGATACTATCACTATAGGCGGTCAAGTTTATACCGTATTTTTTCCGCCGGCTGGAAACCCAAATCCGGCCTTTTGCCTGAGGACAGTATAATGCCAAATTTTCCAGGAGTTAAAGCCTATCCCCTTCTAGTGGGCCGTACCGCTTTAGTAGATGCGGGAGACGTGACAAAAAACCAGCAAACAGGAATAGCGCGGGGCGGGACTGTCGAGGACTATAATGCAAAGCTGAGGGGCTTAGGTCAGAGGATAGACAGGAAACCTCTGCCCCCCTATCCGTAGGAGGAGGCAATGGCGCATTATGTAGGCAGTTTCTACGGGTATAGGGAGGTCAGGGTGTTGCCCGCTGGCAGGCCGCCGCGACTTCGACCGCAAGGGTCGATCTCCCCTATGAAATTGTCCCCGCTGCTCATCGAGTCGTTAGCGATCCCCGGCTATGATTATTTCGCCAGGAACGATATGGCTCCACGAGATTTCGGTTCGTGGACAGCATTGACCTTTCAGTGCAGGATGGCTAAATGGACGCTCAGGGGCGGGCCCCTGGAGATCCAGATTAGCTACGACGGCGTGATCGTTGGGGATCAACACACGCTCAGGGCTTCAACCACAACGCTTGACTCATTTGTCGCTTATAGAGTCCGAGAGCTTGTGCCAGGCTTCCACGTCTGGTATCAGCTACTAGCAATTATATGAATACGAGGTATTTCTGTGAGTGACAACGGCGCGATTCAGAAGATAAAGTCGAAGATATACTATCGCCTCAGTGAGATCATACTTGCAGCTTTATTGACTGTGGCGATCTCTTTCTTCGCCTACGGCATGAGTACTCAGGCGAAACTGGCGGCCAGACAGAGAAATTGTGAAACGGAGACAGCCTTGAATACTCAGAGCATCGACGCTATAAACGAGAACATGAAGAGAAACCAGGCAGCCACGTTGAAGCACCTGGACGTTATTCTGGAGCGAGTTGATCAGCGTTGTAATGCGTTGGAGAAGATTCTTAACATCATCGCGAAACGCGGTGAAACAGGAGGAGAATAAATGGGTTATCCTACAGTTATGAATGGTATTCAAACCGTCGGCGCAGGCCTTACCGTTGACATCCAGCCGCCTGCAACGCAGGTCTGGAGAGTGACGGAGGTCGGATCTGATCAGTGGGCGGGTGTCCTGCCTAACGCGATTCCGAACATGGACGTGAGTCTCTTCAATGGGACGATCCAGGCGGAATTTCTCAGAAGTACGGACGTGAGAGGCTGGTACAGAAAACAGAATCTGGTGATCGACAACACACTTTATCTGCGCTTGACAAATAACGCGCTGGTCAATGGCAACCTGTCCTACAGCATAGAATTGATCCGGTATCACGGCGCAGGCACCAGCGTTTCGAGAAGCGGCATTCAGACCGTCGGCGCAGGCCTCACAGTGGACATCCGGCCTGCTACGGACATAGAAGACATACTCGTCCACGACGTTGGCTCCTCGGTCTGGCTGGGAGCGGCACCAGTGGCAGTCCCGGACGTGGAGGTCGATTTGAACGACGGCACCCTGGTCGCGCGGGTCATGGATTCCACGGAGATGCGACAGTGGGAGGCAGAGCAAAAGCTGTTCGTGACGCGGAACAACTATATCACTCTGACCAACGCCGGGTTAGCGAACGCAAATATCGCCTGGAGCGGTGAGCTTCTCATGTACTACGGCGCTGGAGCCAGTATCGTCAGATCGGACGTTCAGGCGGTGGGCGCGGGGCTGAACGTGGACTTCCGACCGCCAGTCGGCGAGGAGTGGGAAGTAACCGTGTTCGCGTCGTCGGTCTGGGCGGGCATATCCCCGAACCAGTTCCCTGATATTACCGTGTCTCTCTTCGACGGGACGATAGCCTCGACGATAGAAACAGCAACGTCCTGGCACAATAACGGCCACGCCCTGAGCGTGAAGGTAGATCGCGACAGGTACATCAGAGTGAACGACGCGAGCGCCGCAGGCCAGAACGTGGGCATCAGCGCGCAGCTTACGCAGAGGTACACGTAAAGACAACATTCGTTACGTGCTGAAACAGTAATCAGCAAGCTAAGAAAGGAAATTATATTATGCCTACAACACTGGCAACAGGAATAAGCAACGCTGGAGCGTTCGACATACGGCCGCCCGTGGGTCATGCGTATTGTATAACAGACATATTCTCGGACATACGGATCGCCGCCTTCGTTCCCGACCTGACCCTCGCGTTCGGGAGCGATCTGCTAGCAGATTCGCTTATAATCATCGATCCCGTGACCGCAGTACAGAAGGTCGGCAGGAATTTCGAGATATACATCACCAACGACGTGTATCTGAGCGTCGCTGAAGCCGGCGCGGCCTCGGTGATCGGCTGGACGGGGCACGAGGTGATCCCGTCGATGGTCAAAAGCGCGCACTTCACCGTACCCAACGCGGCCCCGGCTAAGTACGACTTGAGACCGCCGGACGGCGAAATCTGGAAGGTGACGGAGATCGGCGCGGAGACCATGACGGCGGTGCAAAACGATCCAGACGTGATCATGACCCTGGTGTCTACTACAAACACAGGGGCTATCATAGCATCAGGTCTGAATAACGCCGTATGGCACAAGGGTTGGGAGATATACCTGTCTCACGACCTTTTCCTTTCGTTCGATAGCATCGGAGCCGCCGATAACGACGTGGGCTTGAGCATCGTCCGCGTCCCGGTGCAGTTCTTCGGGGCCGCGCAGTTACTTCTGGCAGATGCGACAGATACCGTCCAGCCCGCGGAAGGATACGAGGCGGTCGTAACAACCTGGGCGTCGGATACGTGGGGCGGAGCGGGAGCGCCGGCGGATGCCCCGGACGTGAGACTCTCTCTCACAGATGGAACGCTGACCTCTACGATATGCAGCGAAGCGTCTGTAATCGTTGACATCATCCAGAACCGGAAGACACAGATCGAGATCGACAATACGCACTGGCTGGAGTTCTTCGAGCCGACCTCCGGAAACCAGGAGATCGCGTATTCTGGCTACGTGCGCAGGATAGAACACACTACATAAACTAACGGGACTGAGACGTGAGAACGGGGTTAAGGACGAAGGAAAAGCCCTTCGCCATTACCTCGACTCTCACGTTTCTGACCTGGTGATGGGGGAAGCAGTTATGAAAAATGAGAAACCTGAAAAATTGGCAATCTGCGAGTCTATGACGGAGGCGGAGTTCGAGACAATAGCAAAAAATCCTAGGTTCCTTGAGTTCATGCAGAGGCAGCAGGCCGTCCATGAAGACGCACCAGACCATGGCGTGAAGGGTAAGCTGGTGGCCCTTCGCGAGGAACACTCGGAGGTTCAGCGAGAAAAATCGCTGAGGTGGGTACTGAAGACCTTCGCGAATATGATCCGGGTGAAGGAGCAGATCCTCATGGTATACTTTGCCGTGATCGAATCCACGGAACGGACACGGGCGGAAGGATTGACGAACGCGGCGGATAAATGGAATATGATCGTAAGTATGCCGGCGGAAACCATGTCGCTCCTCCACATCGACATCATACTGGACGAAGATCGCACGGACGATGAAAAGATTCGGGCCATGATCAAACACGCCAAAGACGAGCGCGATTCGTCCGCCGTCTACGACCAATCATGGCGGTGGATAGACACGCCGGGGCTATCGCTTGAAACTCAGATGGTGAGGTAGGAGGCACTTATGCTCACAGCGAGAGCAGTGAATTTGGGGGCCATCTCCAGCGGCGGATGGATGGTTTTGGATAAGGTGACTGGCAAGCTGGTTCCATACAGGCCGGCGGCTGCTACCAGCACTAAGCCGTGGATCAGGGTATCCGCTCCGCAATACGCCCAGGTAAGGGCAGTCGCGGCGAAGCCGGTCGTTTTGTCGCCGCAGGAAAAAGCGGCGGCGGAGTGGGAGGCAAGACGCCAGAGGGCAGCGGCGGCAACTGCCAGAGAGAAGGCACGCATCGACGCCGCCAGACGGGTCGCGGAGCAAAAAAGGGCAGTCATAAGGGCAGAATCCCGGAGAAAGGCGGCCGAACAAAAGGCGAAGGCAGCGGCCATCAGGGAGCGCACACGGCGGCAACAAGCGGCCGCACAGGCGGACTATGAAAGAAGGGCCGCGGAAAAGAGAGCGCAGGTTCAGGCGGCCGCCAGGCGGAAAGAGCGGGAGATCGCAGCCGCTATCGCAGAATCGGAGCGGAGAGCCGCCCAGGACTGGGCGAAATATTACGAGGCGCGGAAAGAGCCGCAAAAAGCCGCTCAGAAGCCGTGGGAAACGCTACCGGCCATCATGGCGCCATCCGCTCCCACGCCGCGACCCCCGCGGGCGCCTATGGAACTGCCTCCTTTGAGGGCAAGAGCGGCGGCGCCGCCCATTCCATGGAAGACTATGGAACTGCCGCCGCTCATATTTTGAGGGTTTATTATGATTACTGCAAAAGTTTTGGGCATACTCCCGCTGATCTATGATCGTCCGCGGTACCGTGCAGGTGGGTCACGCGGGAGTTTTCTATGTAATCCAGATTGGAGGCCGGAAAACTTGCTGCCTTTCGGGCAGACTCCTGCGCAATACAGGGCAAGGCTCAGGATGCAAGCGCGGGCAAAGCCAACCATGTCCTTAGCGGAGCAACACCGGTACTGGTCACGTCGCTACAAACCTGATCCGCCGCGCGTTCGAGCGCTTAGACGGCCCCGGAGCCGGCTGCCAGACATTCGGACAGTGGAGGAAATCGAAGCCGATGTATTGAGCAGACAAGCGGCGCGGGAGGCCGCGTCACGAAGGCTCTCACAAATGCGCCAGTATCAACGGCCCGCGCGTCAATATCGCAGTTCGCTGAGAGAGTCTATCAGAATGGGCGAGCGGATCAGGGCAGAGCGGCACGCGAAATATCTAGCGCGTGAGGCATACAAGCGCGAAGTGGCGGCAAGAGTCCAGGCAGCGAAGGCCGCAGGCCGGGCCAGGGCGGCCCCACGGGAAGTAGTAACGCCTGTAGCGCCGCCGATGGTCATGCTCCCTCACACGACCCTCAGCGCCAGACTTACGCCGGGGCAGCTTACAGCGGAAACGCAGAGGATCCTCCTGAAGCCGCCGCCGGAAATCGCAGCGGAGAGAAGAGAGCGGCTTGAGAACATCAGGCGGCGACTGGGCATATTCAGTGATCAGTGATCAGTGATCAGTGATCGGTGAAGAGTGATCGGAAAAGGACACGGGACACTCCCGCTCCTAATCGCACTGATCACTTGCGAGGTTCACTGATCACTGTTCACTGATCACTGTTCAAGGAGAGGAGAATTAAACGATGGGAAGAGGCATTCTCTGGGAGCGATCTGATAGAGAATATTTGAGACTCGGCGGCCAAAATCCCATGACAGGGCCGCTGCGACTGGCCGGCGACCCGGCGGAACCGGGAGAGGCAACGTCGAAGGCTTATGTTGACAGAGTGTTTGCGAGAGCGCCCACAGACGCCGATATCGCGGCGGCTATACTGGTGCTAACGATCTCAGGTGGCCTCATCGACGCGCGGATCATGGCTGCGATGGCCTTCTCTACCTTCCCCGATGGAGACGCCACGCCGTCGATAGCCGGCCGTACACATTTCAGGACGGCGAATACAGCGCCGACTATTATAACAGACTTCCTCGATCCTCAGCTTGTGGGACACGACATACTGATCGACTTTGGAGATGCGAATACAACTATACAGGCCAGCGCGAGAATCAGGTTACAGGGCGGCGTCCTAAGCCCACAAAATGACTTTGGCCCATCGCAGGACGGCGTTAGCCTGACCTTGTATTTCAACGGTACGCAGTTCCGGGAAAAGAGCCGGAGCGTAAATGTAATTGTATAAAGACAGTGATCAGTGAACAGTGATCAGTGATCGGTGTTTGGAAAGGACGCAGGACACTCCCGCTCCCGTTCCCAATCACTGTTCACTGATCACTGATCACTGTTCACTGTTCACTGATCAAGGTGCAATATGGAAATCATTATCACGAGCTATTTAGAGCAAATTCTCCAACTGGTCGGCCTGGCTATCGCCGCTCTCGTTGGCATGGGCATCAGATACCTTTTCGCCAGGATAAAAAGCGACAAGCTGCGGAGCTATGGCGACCTCCTGGCATTCTACGCAGAGAAGGCCGTATCATCCGTAGCGCAGGCAGAGGTGGAGGGCCTCAAGGCTGCCGCAGCGGATGGCAAACTTTCTGACGCGGAAAAGGAGCGTCTTAAAAAGATCGCTATCGACACTTTGAGGGCCATCGCCCCCGACGCTATACTGAAATTTATGGAAAAGGGAAAGAGCGATCTCGATATGCTTCTGGGAACTCTGGTCGAGTCCGCCGTAAAAAGCAGCAAAGGAGACGATTCATGAGGTGGTATCTGGCTATTTTACTCATAGTGCTTTTCACTGCCTTGCCAGTGAATGCGGTACTTGTCCAGGTCAACGACGTTCCTGCCATTATCACCGATCTGACAGTGACCGAGACCTCTACATTTACGCCCTCAGCAGCGCAGGCTATAACGGCGGTAGGTGATACCATCCTCGCCAACGCGACTATTGTGGTCGTAGACCCTGACGCTGATTACGAGTTGACCTCGACTCCGACGATAGCGGACGGCGCCACCGGGCAGGTTCTTTATATCACGGCGGCCAACGCTGAGGCTAACGTTGTTACTCTGCAAGACCAGGACATTTTAGCCGGCACCAATCTTCAGCTTCTATCGTCAACCAGGAGGATCACAGGCGCGGATTCAGTATCTCTCTATTTCGACGGCACGGACTGGATAGAGCTAGGCGCGCTGGGCCATTCGGTGACATTCATCGTTGCCGCGTCTGATTCTTTATACGGCCAGGATGCAAATTACGTTTGCGACGGAACAGCGGACGACGTGGAAATACAAGCCGCTATCAATGCCTTGCCTGCCAACGGCGGAGAGATCCGACTGTTGGAAGGTACTTATACGATAGTGGATTCCATAGCCCCCGTGTCTGGCCTGCGTTTGACTGGAGACGGCGAAGGATCCATAATTGATGGATCTGGACTGGGCGCAGGCGAAGCGGTCATTGAATACGACGCTGCGAGTCTTGCTGATTTGCAGCTTGACCACTTCAGCATTCTTGGCCCGGCAACGGACTACAACCCAGGCGCTCCGCCCGCGGAGGCCACCGGAACGGGGATATACATACAGACTAACACGCTGAATGAGCGGTTCGTCGCTCAGAATCTCCACATATCGCAATGCCAATTTGGCATCTGGCTACAGGACACCAATGCTTCGCTACAATTCTTCAAGGTGCAGGATAACGTCCTTGAGGAAAATTCCCGCGCTGGCGTCTTTATATCCGGCGGCAATCGTGGCGCGGTAAGCGGCAATAGCGTTGATGGACTCAGGGTGGGCGTTGGCGACGCTGTAATGGGCGACGCGGGAATCTGGATTACAGAGGCAGCCGGCACCTATATCACTGAGCTAATCTCGGTCAATGCCAACTCTGTTTCAAATTGCGATACAGAGTCGATCAATATATCAGCGCGAAACATCTCTGTGATCGGAAACGTAATCGAGAGCAACGGCCAGACCGGGATCTCCCTGGAAACCGCCGGCGCTGTCCCGGTCGCCGGGGCTGGTTCGGGTAATACGATCGCCGCCAATCACATCGCTAATGCAACACTGTATGGAATCCATATCAGGCACGATCCGGGCAATAATACAGTGGCAGGAAAATATAACACTGTGGTAGGCAACACAATTACCGGGACTGGTAGTGTTGGCATCCTCGTGGGTCTGGCTGGGGCTGTAGAACTGCCATATAACAATACGATCACCGCTAACGTCATATACGACGTGACAGGAAGCGGCATCGTCGTAGATGATTCTATCGGAACGGTTTTATCAGCCAATGAGATTCTGGGAACGACAGGATCAGGGATTACCGTCAGCGGCGTTTCAGACCTGACCTCAATCGAAGGCGGAGTAATAGAAAACGCGGGCCTGGATGCTATAGTAGTCAGTGAAACCAGTGATAACACGACAATAACTGACGTGCTTATCACGAATCCTGACAGGTATGGAATAAGGCCCAGCGGCACACCGGATCACATTATTGTCCAGGATTGCACTTTTGTCGATAATCAAGGCGCTCCCACTATGGACATGGCCATAGCGGCCGCCGCTGGAACTCTGGCGCTGACTGTGCGGGATAACACATCCTGGAATCATACCGGCGGCGGCGGATCTTACGTTACTGACAGCGCCGCCAGTCTTATAAGATCTGGAAACTTAGAAGATGGCGTGAATGTAGATGGAATGTGGCGATTCGAGGCCAGGGACAATTCCAGTATTTCTACCGTCGGGGCTGGCGAAGACGACCTGAGATCCATAACCCTGGATCTGAATCTCCTGGGTGCCACCAGCGGCCTCAGAATATTGGCGGCGGGAACCAAAGCAGGGGCAAACAATACCAAGGAGATCAAGTTCTATCTGGGCGTTACGTTCATAACAGTTCACGCAGCGGCGAATGATATAAACGACTGGAGAGTCGAGATCGAATTATTCAACACCGCAGCCGGAGCGCAGCGTCTTAGCTGGGTCGGTTTTAACGGCGCGACGGTATTGCAGGGCTATGATACCATGGCGGAGGACACTACAGGCGACTTGACGCTGAAATTTACGGGAGAGTGCATCAACGCAGCTGATACGATCACGCAGACCATGTTTCTTGTGCAGACAATCAGGTGAACAGAGGAGAATTGACGATGGGCAGAGACACGCTCTACGAGTTGACTGATAGAGAATACCTGCGACTGGACGGCCGAAACGCCATGACGGCGCCGCTGCGGCTGGTAGGCGATCCAGCGGAACCGGGGCAAGCGACGTCGAAGGCTTACGTTGACAGGATGCTAAACTTGCTGGATTCCCTGACCGAGACGGAGATCCGCGCTCTGATCGCCGTTCTCACCAACGCAGGCGGAACAATCGACGCGAGGATCGCCGCCGCTGTAGCCGCGTATTTGCCTTTGGCTGGCGGAACCATGACAGGCGTTTTAACGCTGGATGCCGATCCCGTCCTTGCCCTGGAAGCTGCCACAAAACAGTATGTTGATCTCTTGCCCGACTCGAACTACGCTGGAATAGGCGTAAACAGCAACGCTGTGGCGACAGTGGTGGAGATGATAAGCGCTTATGAAATGATCACCGTATTCGCCTATGACATGCCGGAGAAGATCTCTGATGGCGCTTTTGGCTCCAACAATATCACGCCTGCTGAAACCGGCGATTACAACCTGCACGTCAATGTCACGGGGTCAAGCGCTGCCCTTAATCAGACCTATATCCTCGTCCTCTTCGCTCTTTCCGTTACTACCTATGCACTGACGGACGCGACTAACGCTAATCCCTGCGTGGTGACTGTAAACGGCCATCCGTTCATAAACGGCGATAGGGTAAAAATCACCGGCGTCGCGGGGATGCTGGAAATAAACGACCGGGTATTCACCGTAGCCGCCGCCGGCGCGAATACTTTCGCCCTGAATAATGACGTGGGCGCAAACGTGAATTCGTTGGGGTGGGGCGTATACGCCGGGCCGGGAACGGCGCAACTGGCGATGGAGCTTCCTATGACGCACTCACACAGGAAATTAAGCGGTATAGGAGATATTGGCAACTTCAACAACGCGGGCATTGCGACCCTAGTCGCGAACGACCCTCTGGAGTTATTCGTAATGTGTACCACGGGGGCCAATGACTTCACAGCCGTAGACGCTAATGCAAGCATCCACCGCGTATAAAATACAAGCCGCCTAAACCTTCCTGGAGACTATACAATGCGCTGCTCGTATAAATGCGCTGAAAAGAAAAAGCACAAAGTCCAGTACATCAGCAGGGGCAAGCGGCTGGTCTTCCTTGAGGAGTACGGCGGCTGTTCCTTCGTCTTCCCGGAAGGGACGCCAAAGAGCAGGGGAGATCCGCGCTATCCCATTATAACGGAGAGCGGGTGCCTGGATTGCAGCCTTGCCAAAGCGGCGTATAACCGCATGAGCCAACAGTTGGGCAAGCGTCAACCAGCCACCTACAGAAAGAAGCTGCTATCACGCCGGAAGGGTCTGGTGAGCCTGGCGCTGGCCCACTCCGAGTCGGGCGACAAGCGAAACGCCTGCAACTGGTCAATAGCCGCCGGCAAGCGGTTGAAAATCAAAAGCTGATAAGCCTTCCTGGAAGACAACCCGGGGCCGTCCGCTTGGAACGCCCTGGGCCTTCCGGGAAGACTCGATTGAAAGAAACCTCGAACTCCAGACCTGCACACCGCACACATACCACGTTTCCTCGCACGCTTTGCCCCAAATAACGCCTTTACTCTTCCCCGCGTGGGATATTGCCGCAGAAAACTTTTACAGGCCAAATTTCGCTGACTGAATATGCGATATGTTCTTTTTCTGTGGGGTCAGTGAAAAGGGAGGGAATATAACGCCCGCGAAGCAAAACCAGCTCTTTTTTTTCACAGACGTTATAATTTTGGTCTTTTTCGGGCTGGCTCCGCCGGGATCCGGCCGGATCCGGGCCGGAGATCGTGAGGACTGTATCACGTTTGTTACTCGTCGTCTCCGAAAATGTCAGAGAGATCAAAACTTATGCTATCAATGGCCTTTGTGATCGTCTGCGTGACCACCTCTGGCGGCGCGCTGCGCATCTTTTCAGCTATGCCGCCGATCACCAGCGATATGGCGTTTCTTATGTCCCGGTCTGGATTCTCGGACTCCCCTCGTAGCGCAGCTCGTAAATTTTGCAGCGTCACGTTGCCTATCCCCGGAGCAAGCCCCAGAGCTTCATCCAGGTAGATCGCCGCCGTCTGGAATACCTCTTTGACTTCAGTCAGACACACGTGGAAGAGGCAATCGTCCAGCGGCTCGATCCATCCAGGACATAATGGCTTACATTCCATATTGAGATAGGGACATATCTTTTTCTGATCTTCTTCAACTACAATTTCCACGTCGTTCCCTCCTATGCTATGCTGTCAGGTATGTCAATCTTGTTCATATCCCTCAGCAGTTTGACCGTGGAGATAACGTAGTTCGCTATCTCCTGTATGGCGCCCTCTGGCAGGTCGTCCGAAAAAGAGAACCTGATGGCTGATCTGCTTTTTTCATCGTCCTGGCCCATGGCGCGGAGCACGTGGGAGCCTTCATCAGAACCAGCCTCACATGCCGACCCGTTACTGACGAAAACTCCGTGCGCCGATAGCATCAGTACCAGGGCATCACTATCCACTCCCTCGAATCCGATATTGACGGTGTTGGGCAGCCTGTAGCAGCCGCCGCCATTTATCCAAATATTGTCAAGCTCGGCCGCCAGCATGTACCGCAGGTTAGCCACATGAGTGCATACGGCTTTGATATACTCTCCGCTCTTCCGTCTCCTCTCGTCCCGCTGCAAAGCTGCGACCTGGAACCCAACCGCTGCCGCGACGTTTTCCGTCCCAGCGCGCAGATCCCCCTCCTGGTGTCCGCCGACGATCATGGGAGCGATCTCAACGCCTTTTCTAACGTACAGGGCGCCGATCCCCGCCGGGCCGCCCAGCTTATGAGCGGAGATGGTCATGAGATCAACGTCCAGATCCTTCACGTTCACCGGGATCTTCCCAAAAGCCTGCACCGCGTCCACGTGGATAAGCGAGTCCGGGCGCGTCTCTCGAAGCAAGCTCACCACATCCGGAATTGGCTGTATAACTCCGGTCTCATTATTCGCCAACATAACGGAAACCAGATAATCACAACAGCGCCTGCGCAAGACTGTCTCCAGGTTATCAATGTCCACAATGCCGTCTTCATCCACGGCTATCCGGTCGCTCCGCTGAAAAGTCATAGCGTTGCAGGTTTTTAAGATTGATTTATGCTCCACAGCGGAGTGTATAATGCCCAGTTCTGGCCTGTTCTCCAGAATTCCACGAAGCGCCCAGTTATTCGCTTCCGTCCCGCCGCTGGTAAAGTATAGCTCCCCTGGCTCACATCCGATCATGCCGGCTAAGGATTCCCGCGCCGCTTCCAGGAGCTTCCTGGCCTCCGCTCCCATCAAGTGAACGCTTGACGCGTTCCCGTAGGCCGTCCTGTGTACCTCGTCCATCGCGTTTATGGCTTCCTCACACATGGGCGTGGTGGCATTGTTGTCAAGATAGTATTGCATAGCATCCTCCTCAATATATCATGTTGCCAGGGAGCGAAGGCATGGGGATCACTAAGCCCTGTTTTCCCTGCTGTGGCGGCCCGTGAGTTATCTTCGCGGCCACAGCCCTGGCAAAGTCCATCGAAACCCGGAAGACCTGACCCTCTTCTATCTCCCCGTTCATCTCCAACAGTTTTGCCGCCGCTTTTCCGACTATCCACGCGCAGTAACAGCTATCCACCTGGATAGTATACAACTGGACGACGTTGCCGGGCGCTCCAGTGGCCTTCAATTCCTCCACGACCTCGTTAATGGCCTTAGCCCTATTGTCCGCTATTGTCTTCGCTTTCGCATCGTTCATCTTTCGTTGCCTCCTCCGTGTTTCCAGTTTCATACGCGGCCAGCATACGCACTACGATCTGAGCACCGTTGAAGAAATTCGTAAACTGCGCCTGGCTGCACTCCACAGCGATAACATTGCTTGCCAGGTGTAATTCCACAGCGACCCTTTCCGTGCGCGGTAAGTATACTGCGCATAGATCCATAACGTCCTCATCTGTCAAAACCAGGACGCTGTCGGTCGGCTCCTTCGCCTTTTCTGACTCCTCATCAGCGGTACGCTGGGCATCCCAGACATTGCTGGTCGACGCGACAAAATTCCTAAGTTGCGCGAAATCGCATTGCAAAAAGATGATATTATCCCCTATGGTTATACTGAGATTAGTTCTTTCTGTCTCTGGTGAATATTTGCATATTTTTACGAACAGAGGCTCCCCTTCTTCGAGAACCAGGACGCCGCCGGCCCCCTCTTCCGCCTCTTCCGTCTCCTTTTGCTTCATGATCGCCGCGGCAGCTTCCTTGGCGATCAAATCCATCCTGGTCGAACTCTCCTGGGAGCGTTCGCCGATCTCAAGATCCTCGTCAGACGTATTTTCCAATCTGGGGAATGTATGGATAGGGACTTCGTTCCGCTCCTCTGTCTCCAGATCCGCCTCTGGGGGTTTAAGGTCGTAGCGAACGTCCAGATCGTCGAGAATCCGACAGACCGTTTCCAGAGATATCACTCGCTGCTTCTTGTTTACGACGGCCTGTATTTGAACGGAACCGTCGCCGTAGTGTTCGCCGCTATAGATCCATGCCCTGTCGACAAAGGCAGGCTTGACCGTCTCGGTAAGATCGTCTCGATGGATCGTAAGCCGCTGGTCGGCGTACTCTTTCATGAGTCCGTCGTTTCCTGGATCTTCCCTGATTTTTGTGTAGTCGGGAATATCCATGAATGCCTTAGCGGCGCCGTCAGCATCCCGCGGCCCGTCCGCTATTTCCGGAGAAACTAAGCCGGGCGCTGCCCCCCTGACGGCATCGAGTAGAGTGTCCTCGTCAACTTTATCTCGATTCCTGTCCACCGCGTCAATAACAACGACAGACCCCGTTTCCGTCACTCTATAGCTCAACGTCCATTCCAGCCCATCAAAGTATGGCTTTACACACATCAAGAAGTCCACTGCACTTATGGGCGCTATATTCTCCAGCAGCGTGGATTCCGCCGCTTCCTGCTCAGTGTCCGCGCCAGTTTCGTTTAAACAGCCACCTACGACATCCCTGACTATGATCTCCGGCAACGGCTCCCGGCCGCCGCCTAATTTTGGGCGCGTGACGCTGTGGATGATAATATTATCCTCTGGCGGAAGCGCAGTTGTCTTCATCTCCCATCCCATAGCGTTGAAAAACGGTTTGACTTTTTCCCTATACAGTTTTCCATTGACCATCGTTCCTTTTCTCATTGCCTTTCTCCCCATTCCTGTTAAAGTGTTCATTTTCTCCAGCCCATCAATACAGCCAACTCGTAAGCGGCCTCACCCGCCTCCAGTGCCTCCTTGCCGATTCGCACGAACTCCGCCGTCGTGATAGTTGCATCCGACCTCGCTCGACTGTATTCAATCCAAACGTCAGCGGCCTCCGTCACTACTTTTTCCACGGCTTTCTCGTTTTCCACCAGCATCGACGCGCCTTTTTTGATTCTGCTCCACCAGGACATTTCCTTACCTCCTCCCCTTTTGACTAACCAGCGTCACCTGTCGCGGCTATACGGCAAAGTCAAACTCCGTTTGCCTTGCCTCGGTATTGAGATCCAGGCTTTGGTAATCGTTTATCCATTCAACGTCGCCAGGATACTCGCCGGAGACCTTCACCTCGGCATGGTAGTGACGAAATAGCCTCTTATCAAACTTCCTGCCTGTTTTGACTTTCTCCATATCTTCCTGGAACCTGGCGGCGGAGAACTGAACGAAACCCTTGAATTTTTCTAATCCTGCCAGGATTCCCCACGGCGGCGGAAGCGTTACCAGGTCAGTTCCGTAACAGCCGATCATCAGCTTGCCTATGTCCACTCCCTTCTTTGTTTCCCGCTCCAGCACGGCGGCAACGTCCTGCATATTAGCCATGAGCTTGCAGGCATCTCCTATCACGTAAGAGCCTGTCACATTTTCAACGAATCTGCCCTTTAGACCCGCCAACGCGAAGGTGAATTTTTCCGTGAGCAGTTCCCAGACTTCCTGACTCAGGCCGCTCCGACGCCTCACAGGAACCCTACAGAAGACAGATCCCTCCTTCGCCTGTCCCCGTGCCTTTATGCAGTATATATCATCGTTCCAGGAAAGCGCCGCCAGTTCCCTGAGCGTTACCGGCCGCCGCACACCATCCCGCCGCCCCTCTGCCAGAAATTTAACAGTGTTGTCGTATTCGTTGCCGATCCAGTGCAGCCAGGTTGCTTTCTTCATTCTCGATCCTCCGTCTGCGTGGATAACTCGGTGGATAACTCCAGCCTTAGTATTGCCAGAGGACGCCCTGGGGCTTCGATAGGTCGCTGTCCACGTGGATGTAATATTTCGCGATCCCGATCCGCGTGAAACCCGCCCGGAGTAGAGCATCCAGGATGATAAAACGCTCTTTTGAGGTCAACGCCATTATGTCCGCCGCCAGGCCAGGCAGGTGTGAACTATCCTCAACGCCGCCGACGGCAGCATTTCGTTTTTTGCACCTCCAGCCCGACCCTGGTACAAACGGTATGCCCGCGATCATACGGGCGATTTGCAGCCTGATGATAAACCGCTGATTCATCCGCTGGCGCTTGCAATCGGGACACAGGAACTCCCACCAGGAAAAGTTCGGCGTGTGCCAGTCGTTCGGCATACGCGGCTTGACTTTCTCGATAAGTTTGTTTAGCGCGAGGACGTGATCCGCTGATACGCCGGTCATTTCCAGCAAGTTGTAGCCCTGAGCGATAGACGCTGCCAGATATGCGCTTTCTCTGTTAATAAATGCCGTCATGCCCATGGAGTGAATCCCCAGTTCTCCCAGGGACACAATATCAGTGAGGCCGTCTGGCCTCCGGAGCTTCTCTATTCTGCCCTTTGTGACGAACACAGGGGCGAACGGCTCCGCCGTCAGGACGCCGGCCACCACATAGACCTGCATCCCCACCTGAAGGTCATTTCTGACTTTCATTTTCACCCTCCGAGTAAGCGCGCCTGAGCAACTCCGCGCATAATATTATAGATTCGGATAGATATGCCATTCATGGCCTTGATAGCCGCTGAACGCTATTCCGCCGGGTTTCAATCCAAATTCCGGTTGACGCGTCACGTGAAGATGGTTCATGTCACAGCCGCAACGAAATGGCTCACCGTCTACGCTGAAAAAGTTGTCTTTTATACTGATGTCTGTGATAGTGGCTTCAAGCGGAACAGGCCCGTCAATAATTCCCCTGGAAATCATTATCCTATCCATAGAATCACCAAAATCTAACATCTTTCCCCCAATATATTTTTCTTTTTCTTCTACCAAACCTGTGAAAATTCGATTACCCATTGAATTCACCTTCCCTCATTTTCACCCTCCGCTTCACAGTGGCAATTCCCGCAGAGATAGCCCCCGCCGTGAGAGCCATCGACCCCATGAGGGAACATATACCGGATTTCAAACGAGGCATGTTCCAAAGAGCGCATTTCTCCGATTGTCCATCCAGCCGGCTCTTCCGCTATGGGGAAAATATCGCCGCAGCAGCAACAATAAATTCGATATTTTTCAGATCTACGTTTGCCTACCTTTTCTGCCCTCCACGCGTTTTCTTCGCGACAGGTTGCCAAATATATTTTCTTGCCGTATTCCAGGGACTTAGCGTCATACTCCTTTGATTGCTGCAAAAGCCCATCTCTGGCATCCGTACAGGCGCTATACATCACCGCGTCGTGTTCCCACTCTCTCGCTTCTATTCTCGACCTAAGGCTCACGTCTTTTCGTCCCATTTTTTCCCTCCCGGAGGCAACGCCCATAATTATTATCCAGAAACCAAGCTAGACCGTTTCCTGTCCATCCTTTTCCTCGTTTTTGCCGCCCCGTTGTCACCAGCCAGAATAAGCCCGAAATACGGATCGCTCTGCGCGAGTGCATTGGTTGCAAGCCTCACCCGACAGTCGCGACATAAGTCTGTAGCCTCCCCCGCCTTTGCTATGTCTATCTTAACCATGTACTCCCCCATGTAAATCCAAAGATTAGAGTGTACTTCGTCCGGTCTTATTTCGGTCATTTCCGCTTCGCAAAGATCGCAAAATCTTTTATTCATCTGTTCCACCTCCTTTCTGGCAATGCCCCATAATTCTTGTTATGCAGACCAATTCTCATTATTTCTGCCCTGTCTAAGCCGCTCGAACGTCCCTGTCTTGTCTGATCGCATTTTCACTGTGTGTCTAAAAAACCGCCCGGCTTCGCATTGAACATTTGTGTCTAATTCCGCTTGTGGCTTCGCAAGCCTTACCTGTGTCTAATGGCTCTAATGACTTCGCACGGCTTTGTTGTGTCTAAGAAACCTATCGGCTTCGCAATCTGATGCTGTGTCTAATTCTGGTCACGGCTTCGCACGGAGCGTTTGTGTCTAAGGAATTCCCTGGCTTCGCAAGGGGTCTCTGTGTCTAACGAGCTTCGTGGCTCCGCAAACTGACCATGTGTCTAATCTCTGACCTGGCTTCGTATCCTGGTTGTCTATCTAACCTGGTTCCTGGCTTCGCAATAGTCCTCTGTGCCTAATTCTCTGAGTAGCTTCGCATAGAAGAAATGTGTCTAAAGCTGATTGTGGCTTCGCATGGTAGTTGTGTATCTAACTTCCAACCTGGCTTCGCAACGATACTTTGTATCTAATAGGCCTCAGGGCTTCGCATTCGAGCTGTGTGTCTAAATTTTCCTGTGGCTTCGCATTTCCATCTTGTGTCTAAGTGATTTGGTGGCTTCGCATAACTTCTGTATGTCTAATGCAGATATTGGCTCTTTCTTCTCAAACGTATCCGCATACGGCGGCGAAATGAAAGTGTGTCGTTCTGCGTATTCCACTCCAAGCCTCTCCTGGAGATAGGTCTGTCCAACGGGAAGCCCCTCCGCTTTCCGCCACATTTCCCATAGATGTGAAAGAAACAGTTTGATCGTTGCTCTCCTGGCCCTGTTATCGTTCTGCCCCAGGGACAGGTCGGAGCCGCTCAACATATATTTTTCCTTGTATCTCTCATACCAATCCCGGTAAAAATCACCCTGACGGACGAACTGGCCGACCACGCGCCAGCACGTCGATTTCAGAAATGTGTTATACGGCAAGATGAGGCCGGTGTAATACTTTCGATCCGGTGCTGATCCTTTCAGATCTGGGGAGCTGCAGGAACACAGTTTGCTTTCTGATTCTTTGTATTTATCCGCCCGGAATTTTGCGCCTTCAGTGCGAATAAACGCGTCAAGCGTATCGGGATCATCCCCGACCCGATCCACCAGTGCTAGATATTGCGCTGAGGTCTGATGTACCTCCCACCGTCTTATAGACTGGCGATCCAAAAACCGCCGTTTGTCTTTCCCCTCAAGGTATAGCCTAACACATTCAACGCAGACGGTTACGACGCCATAGCCAGTATACGACCATAGCGCCGAAACGGTTGGAAAACGCGCGATTGGTGCCAGTACGCCGGCAACGGCGCCAGACAGACGCGGCCCGATCCCGGTAACCTGCTCCAGCCACGCCATGATCGGCAACTGGCTAACCGCCTTACCCAGATCCTTCGCCACATTCTGCTCCATCGTATCCGCCGGCGTCCAAATGCGTGATTTCAGGCTATCAACTACATCGCCGTACTGTGCGCCGTGCAGCTTCTCAAAGCCTGCGATCCTGTTGCCCGTTTCGATTCTCATTCTCTGGATACCGTCCAGAGTTTTCGCTAACATTTTAACGTACTGCTCCTGGGCAGATCCTTCCAGACTTTGCTTCATTTTTCCCCATCCTTTCTGTGGAGCCACTGCCCCATAATGTCGGTTATGCAGACCAATTCTTGCTTATTTTCCTCCCTGCGCAAACCAGCCAGGAAGAGGAATTGCCTCGGCTCCCAAGGTCATCGCGATTGCTACACAGAGCACAATGGACACAAAGCACCAGAACGGGATCATTACCGCTATAAACAGAGGCCAGCGATAGCCCCGCGCTCCATATAGGATGATCCCAATGATACCGTAAAAGAGCGATGCCGTTCCGATATATATAGTTATGGCTATAATATAACCCAAAAGCTCCAACTTCTCCAAAGCATCTTCCTCCTGGGGCAACGCCCCATAAAATGTGTCTTATGCAGACCAAATCTGATTGATCCTCCCCCCTGTATGTCTGTTTTCCTCTATCTTCACGACTGGAGATAACCAATATCCTTTGCATCCGCGAAAAACATATCGCGAGGGTCTTGTTGGCGCTCTACGCGCTTAATTTTCCAGACAAAGACGCCGCCGCGACTGAGTCGCCCGAAAACATAGTCGCCCTTTTCCGGTTTCCTGCCTAACCATCCGACAAGTCGCCGCGTCTCAAAATTATGCCACGCGATAGTGTCTCCCCAAGATTTGTGTTCCCACATCTTAATTCTGCGCTTGCCTTTCTTCAGTTTTATTATCTTCGATTTGCCTTTTTTCATTTTCCTCAATGCCCCATAATCTAAGTTATGCAGAGCAGTCAATAATCCAAATCATGTACTACCTCCTCGGCTTCCCCACGACAACCGTATTCATGCCGCGCATCTTTAGCCCTGCTTCGTAGGTGTCATATCCGGTGCGCCGCGCCAACGCTTTGAGTTTGGCGAGCCATCCAGGATATGTGAGGTTCTCGCTATGGCGACCTTTCCGACAGCATGGCACTACAGCGAAGGGTATCCCATGTTTGACTGCATACAGCACTATCTCTGAAGTTGCCTCGTCCGGGTGCATTCCCACCACCAGGTCGCACTCAGGCATCTCTGAGTCCTCTGTAAACCAGCCTTTGATATACCTGATCCTTGGATGCGATCTACCCTCAAGACGCGGGTGCTTATCAATGACGACCACATGGCGTTTCTTGTTAGCCAGTTTTCGCGCTACCTGTCCCTTGCCGCCGGCTACATCCAAAATAGTCGCCGCTTTTGGGAACTGCTTTACGATAAATTGTGCGAATACCTGTCCGCGCCGTTCATCGCCCATTTCTGCCTCCTGGTGGAGCCAATGCCCCATAATAGTCATTATGCAGAGCAATCAGTCTCCCCTTGTGGCTTCATCGACAGACTCAGCAGGATCACATTTCCCCGGCTGTGACTGCATTGTTGACCTCAATATCACTGACCTGAAAAGCTCGATGGCGATCTTTGTCTGATCTGATTGGGACGCACAAGCGACCTCCTCCTTCACGTCATCAGAGGCTTTTATATTCTTCATCAATGCACATAATTTGTCAACTTTCGCTTTTATTTCTTTCATATTTGCCATTTTTTCCGTTCCTTGTTTATTCTGTGGTGTCTTTGGCCGGTTCCGGCTCCTGATCGGGTTCGCCAGGTTCCGCCGCAAGATTCTTTTCCAACTCTCTGAGGCTCTCCAGATAGTCCAGAGTTTGATCCCCCCACTCTGACCCGCAAGTCTCCAGCAGAACCCTCCTACAGTCAATAATTGCCCGTATCACATCGGCCTGCGCACTTATCTTCAGAGTCTTATCAATGTCTCTGAGCCTGCGCGCTACATGTGTACCAGCAATTATGGGCATCAATCCGCCTATATCGGGAAGTAATATCCGCTCTGCATCTTTCAGGCCGTCCGCGCCGTCAGGTTCTTCGCCCGTTCCCCGCGCGGCGTCTAGATTTTTCAGCAGTTGGTCTATTTCCCTGTAGGACATAGACAGGTCTGTAAATTGCCCATACTCGTCGCTCTGGACATGAACCCTATGTAATACGAACTTGCGGAGTATCCTTTCAACCGCTTGATACGCTTTCACTCCTGTCATTTTGCCCTCCTGTTGCCCTGTACGGGGTTTTACCCATCCGCCCGGTACTTAGGGCAGTCAGCGGCCTGTTCTGTGGCTCCACAGCCATGTGGGAGCAGCCCGCCGCTCTCTAATATCTCATTCAACGTGAAGTCTCTGGCGTAATCAGATCCATGCAGTAAGAACGCTTCGTATGTTCTCAACACTATATCGGTGAGATCGTCGTCTCCCACAAATTTCTCCATACGCTCCAGTGACATTAAGGGCCTCATTGCCAGATAATTGACCTTCCGCGCAACATTTTGATCCCTGTTTAAATCGCTCCACTCTGGGGCTTTGCCGCTGCTTTCTAACATTTGACTACGCGCCCTTTCTTTCTTCTTGCTCTACTAAATCCCACAGCATATCCAGTCCTGAAACCTAGGGCTACTGCCGTCAAAAGGAAAAGGATAAATTTCCACTCAGCCATTCTCACATCACCTCCCCCGCCTGTTTCCGTTTCTTAGCCTCATCGAGGACAATCTTTGTTGCTTCTTTCCGGTATCCCGCCAGACACAATTTTGCGAACAATTGGGCCATAGGGTTCCTAAGTAGCTCTTCGCGTTGTTTCCGGTCGGTCAAAAATCCCATTTTTTCCCTTCTAGAGCCAATGCCCCATAATCGGAGTTATGCAGACCAATCAACCGTCACCTATTTCATTCGCCATCTTGGGAATGAACCGCGAAGGACACGCCTCCTCGTCCGCCGCTACTATCGCCGCATACCAGCCTTCATGCCCGTCCTTCAGATAAACATTATTATTCATAGGACTGCATATGAGCTGTCCGTCATGCTTGATCGTAAGTTGACAATTTCCACAAACCCGCTCTATATCAACTTCGTAAATGACTTTGAGTTGACTACAGTGGATCACTCCGTACCAGGGGCCTCTATGCTTTCTTATAAAAAAAGGGCATGGTGCGCCAGTACAATAAGAAATAGACATCGGTTTAAGTTCGATAAGAGGACAGAAAACTATACCTCCGGGTAATATAGTGCGCTCCATGCAGATTTCCCTCCTGGTGTCACTGCCTCATGATTATCGTTATGCAGAGCAAATGTACCTACTTTTAGCCACCCTTTTCTTTTGCTCGTTTATGTATTTTGCTATATACGCCAGAATATCAAATGCACACATCTCAGCATCCAAATGCACACATCTCAGCATCCACATGCTCGATGCCGTGATTTTTGAGGCTTCGCTCTACATATCCATAGCAATCAACTAGGATATTCCCGCCCAACGACCCAGGCGTCGAGGCCTTGATTGTGTCCGCCATTGGGTCAACATAGCGTCCCTTACTCTCGTCCCAGTATTTCATCGTATCATCACCTCGTTTGTGATTCGCTATCGTTTGTCGAAATTTGCCCTGTAACTATTCCCTACGGCAATATACCCACGCGGAGGGGACTAAAGCCGTTATTTGGGGCAAAGTGTTCGAGGAAATGTGCTGTCTGTGTGGTATGGCAGACCTCAATCCTCTAGATTGTCTGGCCTTAAAGGGATAAACCGGTCCCGAAAACTATCTTGTTTGGCTATTCTGTATGGCATTAGAAACATATGGCAGCCTGGGTCTATAATAAGAAGCCGATCTTCCTGTTCTCTGGTAAGTCCAAATAGCGGGACTTCTTTTATTGTTGTCAAACTTGGAGTTCTATATTTCTTTTTCATCTCTCGCATTTTGTATCTCCTGGAGTCAACGCGACAGGCCCGCCAAATCCATCATGTCAGCCTTCTCCGCTTCCACCAGCTTCCGTCTAATCGTCATCCCGGTATCGCCGGCAGGCGTTGTCAACTCGGATGATTCACGTTTCGCGCGACCATTCACATCTGTATATGTATACATAGCCTGACATGATCCATAGTCCAGCGCGCTCATTCGTCGCTCTGTTCTAAATATATCGAGCGGATAAGATAACGCCTTCCCGCCCTCCTTTGCCATCGCCAACAATTCGCGTAGCCTTGCTAGTTCTTCTGCGTTGTATATTCTAAGCATTTTTTCCCTCCTAGAGCGAATGCCCCATAATTGAGATTATGCAGACCAATTATTTTCCCCTTGTGGCTTCATCGACGCGCTCCTGCACCCGCCGCCACATTTCAGCGTTATCCGACTCACGTTGTCGCTGTCGCGCATCTTCTACCCTCTTATCTCTAAGCGCAGAGCGAGCCACAAATATTACCAAAGCGACGAGAATGCCGCCGGATAAAATAATGAGCATAATGAGAAATGCAAACATGGTAACTTACCTTTCTGAGGCAATGCCTCATATTTCCCTCCCGCCCCTTTACATCACTGATTGCGCCCGTATTGCATCTATCACCCGGAGAGTTTTCTTAGCGGCAAAGATCTCCTTTAAGATTATCTCAAATTGGGCTAGATCTTTCGCGATTGTATAACCGTCGACTTTGTGTACCCCTCGTATTTCCGCGCAAATCTCCGGATCAACATCAATCCTTACGGGATAAAAACTAACATTGTAGTGAACTGTAATCAAGCGGTAATGGTAATCGCCAAGTACAGGCCCGACTAGGAAAAAATCATATACAAAGTCGTGAGTGGCTTGCGCCCTTGAAAGCGCACCGGCCTTTACTTTAGCTTCGACAATATTGCCCGTTTTCCCACCGAGAAGGCTGGCCTGTCGCCTCAGCGTTTTTATAGGTGGTATACTTGCCGTATGTGATGAAAAAGAACTTGGCCACAAATCATCCATTCTTGCCTCCTGGGGCAATGCCCCATATCGTAGTAGCTCACAATCGGATTATATCTTTTCTTTGAGCCAGAAAATACCAGCAACGATCACGAATGTCGCAAACAGTGCGATCAAGGTGTGACCGCCAAGAACATTTGTCAGATACGGGGAAAGTTCGATGAAATGCCTTGCCCCAAAATACACAGGAAAAAACAAGATCAGATAAACAAGCAGTAACATTTTCTCCCTCGTTTCCGCCAATGCCCCATAATATGTTTTATGCAGAGCTATCCTTTCCGCTCCGATTATCTGGACTCCATACGCCATCATAACACATTCTGTGTTGTTCCTGTAGCCTGGTGAACTCCGCTAACAGTATCCCGTATTGATCCTTTTCCTTCGCACTTCTATAGCCAGATCGCCGAACATTCCCCAGGTTTACATAAATCGCATCCATCCGAAGTTTAAGCAATGCCCTATCCGCAGCGCCCTCGTTTTCAATAGCCTCGATTTCCATTTTGACCAGCGACAGAATCCCCTCGTAAAACATTCTTTAAACCTCCTTGTGGCAATGTGAACTCAAAATACACCGTCCCAAAATATGACAGCAACGATTGAAGAGCTTATCGCGCAAGGAATGAACACGAAAAGCCAAAGGTAATTGACGATCCCCCACTTAGAAAACCGCCACATAGAATAACGGCGTAAGGCCCCCCAAAGATTGATACCTACCAGGAGCCAAGACACAAGCCCCACAATGGAGAAGCAAATCGCAAAGTACAATGAACTCAACATAATAGAAATCTCCACTTTTCGCAATGCCCCATAATAAATCTTATGCAGACCCTAATCCTCTTCAAGAAGCCAAGAAAAGTCATTCTGACTCAGAAGTAATACTAAGTGCCATGCAAGACTATCAACGACGTCTTCGATTTCGTGGTGATCGTCTGGCGTCAGTTGCAATATGTCAAATATGACATGATAGACCTCGTGGAAGAGGCTCTGAAACCACGCCGTCCCGCGCCGGCTGCAATTCACTTTAATTATATGGTTGCACTCGTCTTTATACGCGGCATAACCAAAGTGCTGACTCTCGCGCTCTATCTGCCATATATCCCCGATAATCCTGACGCTGGATGCCTCTCTAAGCATCGTCAGGTCGGGGTTGTCGCGAAGTACGCCGTACATGATGCGCGAAATTCGCTCTTTGTCAGCGCGTTCATACGCCGGGATCGATATTTGCCCAACGGCGAAATGTAGCGACCCAAATAATACTTTTACTTTCGTCTGATCAGGGAGTGACGACTGTATAACTATTAGCCCGATGTCAGGCCGCGCGCTTGCCATTGCACCGCCTCGACGCGCGTTGAGGTCGGACTCTTGCCTGATAAGCAGGTCTGTGAAACCAAATTTTATCCTGTCTGGTATTGCCATAGAATTACCTCTCTTCCACCCCTGGAGCCAGTGTTATGCAGATAGATCCCTTTGTGATTGGCAGGGGCATGTTTCGCTCAAAGCAGCTCCTATCATTTCTGCGGTCATGCCCCTCTGCTTCAGTTGTTGATAGAATGAAACCCAATGGCGCGGAGTGCCACCTATCAGAGCGTATAATACCCTGATCTCTGTCCTTAGCTTGTTATGTGCTATCCTGTGGAGTTTGCAACATTCATTCATTTTGCCCACCCTATAGTTCCGTTTTGCCTCAATGCCCCATAATAAATGTTATGAAGATCAAAACGGGCGGACGCGACGCGCCGTAACCGACCGCCTAATGCAAGTCGGGGCGCGGCAATACAACCAGATCATAGCCGGCCGCCCGTTGGTCTGCAAAAATTATCTGGTTGTATTTTCCACGATTTCGCCATTTTTGCGATTTTTTCTGGCACGTCACGGCATATCCTGTTAGCAAATCCCGACTTTTTGATATGCCGCTGGCACGATCCTGCATGAAAATTTCGCGGATCCTCAGCTAGCCTCTGCAAACTCGAATACATTGTGCTCCGTGCTATCAGGATCAACCACTATGGTTTTATTCAGAGGGATCAATCCGCCCAGGGTATAATTGCAGTATTCCCGTGGATCGCCGAGTGTGCCGACTTTGGCCGGCGGTATCCGTGTATCGAATCGCCCTATGCAGGCAAAGAAAGCAATATCCGGGCTCCCCTTGAAAAGCCCTAGATCGTGCAGTTCCCTAAAGTCGCGGGCGCTCTGAATATGGTCACAGTTCGGACATACAAATTTCCAGTCAAACACATCTTCTCCAAAACGCTCCTCTCCCTCTTTCAACCAATCCGCTCTATCAATTTTCCTGACCTCGTTTGACATCTTTCTTCCTCCCCTGTGGAATCTATCGTTTTCATATTGAAAATCCAGCCTACTCCTCTGAGATGATCGATTCGTCCAGGACGTGCCTCTCCTCGACACCTTCTATATACCTGATCCTGATGGGTCGTTCTCGCAAGTCTCGGCTTATTATCACGTCTTCGACTTTCAGCGTTAGTATATCAAGAGCGATTGCCATGCCAGATCGACAGCCTCGAACCCATTGATCGCCAAAGTAATACGATTCTGCCCCCCTGTCCGTCTTGGTATTCACGACCTGATCAAGTGCTTGCAAATGGAGCGCAACATCATTACCGAGTTCGCCCTGGATCATCTCGAGTAGAGTAAGGCGCTCCTTCAACAATTTCATTTGCTCATTTAGCAATTTCGTTTGCTCAGGAGTCACCTTTTCCTCTTCCTCTTCCTTTTGCTCTGCCTCTGGCAAAGGATCAACAGGGTCATGATGGACACAGGCATAGATACCGAAGATTGCGTAAATGTCGTCTTGCTGTATCCGCACTACCTCCTGTCTCACTTCGCACAGCGAATTATAAAACCCTTGCACGGCATAATCCGCCCCGCAAGCGCCTTTCTTTGGATGATGCACCCGGAGCCATAGCCAACCGTCACACTTGACTAAGGGCAGCGGGCAGGGCAGTTCTGACGCTTTCGCGGCTATATCCGTCACGTCTGTATATATCCGCCAGCCTCCGGCGGCGTGGCGCTCCTTTTCCCTGGTCATGAGTTCCTGGGCAGCCTCATTATCTTGTAGCGTCTGACTTACCCACGTTTTAGACATTGACCCGCGAGTCTTCAAGAGGTTATAGGTTACTACAAACGGGGTCATGACCGCGCCATATTCTAACTTCCTTATCAGGGCCATAACAGCACTACGATCCATGACAGGCCCACCCTCTTTAGAGATCACCTTGAAGATCTTGTGATAAATACCGCATGGCTCAATATACGCAACCTTGTAGTGGCCATCTTTTTCACCTGATCCTGTCAGCGCGGGCAGGAATACATCAGTTGAAAAATCATCACGGATATAGATCGGCGGATCATAATCCGGCGTGAATGGTTCCCCGCCATCCTGGAAACACTTACTGAGATCATTAACGAGGCTTTCTGCCTCTTCTCTGGTGTAAGTGGCGTCTTTTCCCTCTTCCATTAGCTCCTTTATTCTGATCCCATCATCGCAAGTTATCCCATACAAAAGCGTGTGAGGTTCATTGGTGTTGAGTTTGTAACCTATGGACAAGCACCATTTCACAAGGTACGGATAAACACCTTTTGCAATGGATATCGTCGGGTCGTACATAGTTTTACCTCCTACAGGGTCTCCTCTGAGAGGACCTTTTCGATCTCCAGTTTCCTGGATCTCCTGAGACAGACAACGCACTTGTCGTCGTCCCGGTCGTCGTGTTCCAGGTTGGTGTAAAAGTTCAGCTCATGTTTTTTGCAAAGCGACGGATTATCGAACATACAACCACGCTTACGAAAAAAGTGCCGCTTCCGGGTGGTCGGCAACTGTGTCCATCCGCCGATCCGCAACTCCAACAGAAGGCCGTGAAGCTGCTCCTGAGTCATACCGCTAACGAACTGAAATCTCCCGCTCCCGTCACCCTGACGCCGTCCGCGCAGGTATCCAAAGCCCCGCGCTTTTGCCAATACAACCAGCGCGAACCATTCGCCCTCTTCGATGCGCCCGTTTCCCAAATAGTTGACTTTCTCAGCCATTCGCCAGATCTCCCGATTCCCACGGAGTCGACCTGTTCGATCTTCTCCAGTTTCTTATCCATGTAGTCATTCCACATATTTGTCATTCCTCTTACGACTATGTAGCAGCCGATGAGGATTAGCAGCGCGCTACAGAAAACCATAATGATAACGACCCAGTTGACTCGATGCCTTGACATTTTCTACCTCCCACATTCCTTGTATCTGAATTCTGCCCCTCATTTGGCTCCGTCTCTTGGCCCAGTGCCGCGCCTATGATCCCAAACGCTATAAGCAGAATATAAATAACCAAAAGAAAGACGAGGAACCCCTCGAAAAGATCCCGCCTGAGCGTGTTCCATCGTTTTCTCATGTCTTTTTCACCACCTCAACCGCCTGTGTCGCGGCCGGTACGAATAGCTCCGCTTTCTTTGCCTCGTCTATGATACTGAGTAGAAGTAATGTCGCTTTTGTGCGACCGACCTGGATGTTGTTCTTAGTACAAACTTCGCTAAAGATCTTCGCCAGCGAATATAATGATCCTGTATCCGCTTTCATCAGATAGTTCATTTTTTGTGCCTCCGGATTTTTTTCTTGACAGAAGAAGGGATTTTAGGTAAGATGATCGCGGCGTCGGTGAAAATCAACTCCCCTCCAAAGGCCTGCTTATCGTTCAGCAGTTTTGCCGATGCCACCCCATCCAATGCCAGATTTCAACCTTTCTTACTTAACACCTATGTAGTACCTTCATCTTCCGTAACATCCTTTAGACGCTCCGCGTCGTCCTTATCGGTCGAATCGCTTATCTTTTTTCGTAAAATAGTGTTTTCCTGGATGCTGACAAGAATGTCTGTAATCATGTCCGCTTTGTAAACCCCCAGGCTATGCAGTTCTGCCAGGGCCTGATCTCTGAGTGCTTGCTGGTCTTCTGTTGTCATAGCAGCTTTTATTTCTTCCAGGACTTTTATCTCCGCTGCCTCGTTTTCACGTTGCTCTGTTTCTGATACCTGCTCCTGAGCAACTTCTTCTTCACGCGCTTCCTTTTCTTCCATCTTCCTCAAGACCTCAACAGCGTTTCCGATAGTGGACGATATTATGCCAAAACTTCGCATCTTTTCTGATACGTTTCCAGGCTTGATCGTCCAGTCTACAGCAAAGGCGATTTCGTAGTCAGAAAAACCATCGTTTTGGAGCTTCCGAAAAGTCTTTTGCGAAGCCTTTCTCTCAACGCTAGAAATACGTGATTTTCCAATTCCGCGGTAGAACACCGAAACAACTTTATCGACGACAGAGAGAGGGATCTTTTTAAATCTAGAACTTAATAAGGATACAGCCGCGCCCACAGTGGGGCCATTTCGCGCCCACAGTGGGGCCATTTCGCGCCCACTGTGGGCGCGCGGCGCGGTGATGACTTCCCGCCGGTTGGATAGTAAATCGAGCAAATGCTGTATTGTTTTCTCCATCTCAATCTGTTTGCTTTGTGTCTTCCCGGAGACCTCTTTCAGCATCGTGATTTCCTTCTGCATTTTCAGGGGCTGAATATACGCGTCTCCCTTCTTGTAATACATGGGAAGATACAGGCCGCCGCCGACCGTTTTCAAGACGCCTAGTTTTTTCCAGAGCGGAAAGATTGTTTGTCGCGAACTTCCACCGGCACCAATCTTTTTTATTATATCGCGCCGGCTGTTGTGGATATGAGCGCCGACCCATTCGGTATCGGTGTCCTCAACTGTTTGTATATGGCACTGGGAAAGCATAACAACGTAATAATGTAGGCATCTGCCCCGCTCTTTCGCAAGCAGATCGATCACTTCCTTCGGCAAGGGGATAAAGGGGCCTGCCATCTTCGCCATATTCCAGCCCTCTGACGGAGCGTGAGAACCCCGCCGCTATGGAAGACACAAAAATAGACGCCGGTAAACGGCGTCTATTAGTCAGGTCGATGCTTTTGTAATTTGAGGAATGAGAAGTTCGTCAATATCTGATTTGAGTATTCTGTAATTCCCACGCGGCCCCGGGCGGCCGGCTTTAAGAACTCCCCCGTTGATCCAGTTCCTGATCGTGTTTATGTGAACGCCTACATACCTCGCAGCGGCCGGCCCGGACAGGACTTCCTCTGTCTTTGTCGTAGTTCCCATGGTTGCCTCCGTTGGATATACTACAAGATACCATAAAATGTTACATCCTGAGTGTAGTATAACACACCATGAGAACTATGTCAAACATTTTTTGACGCTATTTGTCAGCGGCGGGTAAGTAAGATCAGACCTACGGCACCAGCGGCGTAAAGCCAGTAGTTCGGCTCCGCCTTGCGGTCGTCTTCTGGTGTGTCGTGTGGCGGCGGGTGTTCTGGCGGCTGCGCGGCAAGGTTAAAGGCGACCTGGATCATCTTATACATCGGCTGGCGCCTTTTCTCAACTAAGTCGGTTAGCATTAAGCGGTTGAGTGTTTCAACCGCGCCTGGAAAGGATGGCAGTATATCCAGCGCCTTACATTCAGAGTATGCCCTGGCAATATCTTTGTATATGGCGAATCTGTGCTTAATGCAGCTTGCCTCTTCTGGAGATGGAGCATATACGCCAGGAGCGATCTTCATGCGCCCTGCCTTATTGGTCTCTCTGATGGCGAGGACATACCGCTCCAGACAATCGTGATAGGCGCTGCATGTATAGCCCCACCCGGAAACCTGCCACTCCATATTTTCATCTAGCCATTTCTGTCGCAGAACGTCGTAACAACACTGTCTCATGCCCGGCGCGGGCAAGGCGTCTGTCCAGCCTAATTGACCATAGGCCTGCTCGATTGACATGCCGCGGTCGACCAAATAGCGCAGTTGTTTATCCATAACCGCGTCCGGGACATAGAGCCTTACGCCATCGAGATAGAATGTTCTCCGTGTTCCGTATGTTCCCTCGCAGACACCTGGGAGAGCGCCCAACGTTGCGGTAATCATGATATTGCTCCTATTGTCGAAGTAGAAGTAAAAGCGCGAGAACGCCAACGCCTACGGCGATCCATGCCGCTCCGTTGCTCCGTTCTTCCTTCGTCGGATCGATTGCCCCGTTTCCATTCGCGGCGGCATTCCTGGAAAAACCGATCTCCCTGGCGTTCCTCAGTATGGTAAACCATCTCCACGATGGAGTTCCTGTCTCTTTTTCGAGTATCAGGGCAAGTTCTGTTATTTCTGCCTCACTGAGTCGCTGCATCTCCTCGTATTGTTCGCCCAGGGCGCGCGTAATCTGCGCCTCTGTCCATTCGTATTTTACCATCGTGGTAATAACGCTGATGAGGATAGCTGGTAAGGCCCCGAGACCTACAGAGACAGACTGAAATACATTTCTAGCCATAACGACCTCCTAAAGCCTTCTCAAGCGTTTTGTCGCGTCCATTATCCCGTACCAATGATTCTTTGTTTTCATCCCACCAGCGCGCTGAAGGTTACGCTGGCCCTCTTCGCCCAGGTAAGCGCCCCGCTGGCCCTGGGGATGGTGCGCATAGTCGTGGTTCTGGTGTATCGCTATGTTTACATCGCTAATGTCGATCACCGGTATACTCCGCTGTAGTGCATCATAGACCATCCAGTTATCCCAGAAACCTCGACCGACCGCGAAGGCTGGTATATTCTCAAAGGTTCTCCTGGGGAACACGAAAAAATCAAGCCCGTGGTCATTTCCGCGTATGCCATTCCGCGGGTCTGAAACGTAAGCGGTCAACCACCGCTCCCAACCACGGCTGTCCAAATTGATCTCGCCTGTTGTGTCCACGTTCCACCTTCTGCCCACTATGAGAAATTTTCGCTTAGGGAAGCGGTTCTTTCCGCGACTGACGAACTGGACTGCTTTGAAGAAGCTGCTCATGAGAATTATATCCGTATTCACATAGCAGAAGATGTTATTTTTCCCCAACCTGTGCGCCATTTTGAATGTGTAATCCAGGAGCGGTGTGCCGAACTTGTTCGTAGGTATATTCGGGACGTGCAGCACACCCAGGCTCGAGGCCGCCTGAGCAACGCCCTCCTCGTTCCCGAAGAGGATGATCTGGCAGCGGGGTCGCAGTTTCAGCCAACTGCGTATAGCGTTCATCTGTATTGTTTTGATATGCCCGATAAAGGGTTTGGGAATAGTGAATATTGTAATCATATCATATCCTCTGGGGCTTTATCAAAGCCGCGATCATTGTCCCTGGCATGACGGCATAGCGCAGACCTGATGCCTCCAGAACACACCGAATCTCCGGATACCGCGGCTGATAGTCGTGGCAGCAATACAGGCCCCCTGGCTTGATCTTCGCGTACCACGTCCAGAAGTGGCGCTCAAATTTCAAGTCATGGTCAGAATCGTCGAAGACAAGATCCACTGATCGGTCTTTCACCCGCTCTGCCGCCTGTAGTGATGTCATTCTCATAACGTCCGGCCGCAGTCTGAGGCGTCTCATATTTGCGCGAAAACGGTCGTAAACGTCCTCAGTGGCGGCGAGTTCTTTTGTGAGATAACGCGCGCTGTCCTGAAAAAAATCTACACAGGTTAGCGTTGCATGATCAACAGCAAGCGCCACCGCAGATCTGCCCTTCCAGGAGCCTATCTCAAAAATACGCCCTCCCCGCGGCGTGTGCATAGCGAAGATTCTCAACCACGAAAGCTCTGCCGGCGTAACCCATCCCTCGATCTCCATAGCTTTAGATAGATGCCGCATTGTCGCCTCTACGCTCCCAGACGCCTATATTGTTCAAGTATATGCTGGCGCTGGGCGTCGTTCCTTCGATGCTCCCGCAAATACTTTTTCATGATCCTGATGTTCCGCCTGTTCTTCTTTTTCAAGGTCGCAGCGTCCGTATATCCAGGATGGAAGATCGGCGCCGCTTCCGTGAGTTCCAGATGAACGCCCGCGGCCTGGAGACTCCAATCGATCCGCTCGAATACTGGACACTCGAATCTCACGCCAGGGACGACGGGAAACAAACGGGGCTGAAACATGTTATGTGATTTTCCGCCGCCCACTGGTGAAATTACCCACATCTGGAAGGCCTGCCCCTGTGCCCTGGAGAGCATACCACGAAGCTGCTCCGGTTTTGACAGTATTTCGTCACTGTCCAACCAGAAAGCGTAGGGCGTCCGTGTCATAGATATGCAGGCGTTCCGGGCGGCCGCGAAGTCTGGCGGATTCGCCCATCTGTAGGTCAGGACTTCCAGATGTGGATATCGCGCGGCATACGCCTTGAGAATCCGACCTGTCCCGTCTCTCGATTTCGTGTCCAGGAGTACCAGGATCTTCCCAAAGATGCGCGGGCGCAGCGCCGACTCCAGACAGGCCCTTATCGTCCGCTTATTATTGCCGGCCAGGATGTGGCAAGTGCTCTTCATAGCTCGATACCTGCCCTATGTGTTATAGTGCCAGTTTCGCCAAAGAATACACAGTGCTTGCGGCCTGAAGGACTGCACCGATCCCTTTCAGGTCACTCAGGTCTTCGTCTTTCGGATGGTCGCCTTCTATATGCTTCCGCTTGCCTGTTTTTGCAACGTTTAAGTCATGGAATACGTCACGTAAATGTGGATAATCGTATATAAGCCGCTCCTTTGACGGTCTATCAAAATCCGATATAAAGCCATCCGGGTTTTGGGCTATCCAGTCCCGAACTATGCCGATGGCCTTTGTTTTGCTATCCAGGGGGCTATGCTGCGCCGCCAAAAGCGACCCTGTTGGGACGTATGATACGTCAAACGTTCCTAGTTCCTTCATGCTCTTATGTACGATCATAGGGATGCTCTTAGCCTGGTCGAATAGAAGCGGTACGCCATCGACAATAGAGTAATCCCATCCTTGCTCAGTGCTTTTTCTCTGGCTTCTGTCCTGGACAATATAAGCATCCTCTTTTGAGATACTATGCTCAGGATTCAGCAGGATCGGCGGTTTCCGTTCTTCCCACTTTCGCCACTTTGTCGCGTCGTCCTGCGTCAAGTCGATCTTTGGCCGCGCCAGGTCAGGATACTCGGCCACGACTTCCGGATCTATTGTGACGCCTCGCTCAAAGGCTTCTGCTATAAGCCTGGCGTGGAGGGTTCTTCCTTCCGCTCGGATCTGCGCCCTGAACGTACTCCTGGGATTCAGTAGCGTCTTATCCCAATCCGTCAATTCTGGCTCTGGCTTCTTTTTCAGATTCTCTATGAAGTCCGTCTCTGTGAGCTTCCCGAATTTGTTGCGCTTAGTAACCACGGCGGTCGCTTCCCATTTTTCGCGGTCGGACACTGCAACAGCTTTCCGTCCCGTTTTCCGCCTGGTGATGGTCTTGCTTATGGCTGTATCCAGCTTCTTACCTGAAACATCCAGGGCGGCTCTATACTTTTCGTCTCCAGCGATAGTTTTGTTGTGCTTCTTTACGTTGTAATTGCTGGGGCCCACTACGAAACTGCCAGGGGCGTTTAATCTGGAGTAGATCATCCGTTGCAGGTATTCATATGCGCGCCGCCTGTACCACATAAGCCCGGTCTGGACTTCTTCGGGGATCTCTTTGACTTCGTATTTCTTCATAAGCCTGTCAACTTCGTCAAGTTTGGGCTGGATCATGCCTGTGAATTGATCGTTCAGGTCGTCTATGGGATGGAAGGTGAAAGCGTTGTAGCGGTTCGTGTCGTCTTTTGTAAACGGGCGGCCTTCCATCCAGCGGTCGACTTTTGGAACTGGAGCCACTGGCTCAGGGATTTCGGTCGTCTCCGCCTTCACAGCATCCCAGAATACCATAAGATTAGCATATCCGTGGTCTGAAACTAGCGGCTGCCCCCGGCTGATGTCAAACGGGTCGGTAGCGCCAGACCTCGCCATAGCCGCCCTTTGCGCTTCCGTATAGTCTCCAGTTTCTCTCAACCACGCGCTTCGCATTGTCGCCCTGTCTTTGGCTGCAATGAGCTTACCTGACGAGGAAAAGTTTTTGTTCCGAAAGGCAGTCTCGAAGGCCTCCGCCGTCTTATATTTTGGCACCTGCTCCCTCAAATACTTCAAGGCCTCCCGCGAATCTACTTTCGCTGGCGCTGCCGCGGGTACTTTTCCGCGCGTTATCATAAGCCAGCTACTTACCAGATCCTTGACGTTATGCCCTTTAGTAAACTCTGTAAACGCTTCGTAGTCGACCACTGGCTGGACGTGGTATGTAAGCGTTGGCTGTCCTGGGAGCTTAAGAGTCTGCTTAGTCGGGGAGTCGGATATAAAGCCACCGCCGTATTCTTTTCTCATTTCCCTGATGCGCTGCAGGTTTTCCGTTAGCTCCTTCTCCGCAGACTCGAGGCCATAGCCAAACACCAGGTAGGATCTGCCCTTGTCCGCGTTGAGATATTTCTCAAAGTCCGCTCCTATAACGTCTTTTGGGATCTGCTTTATTTTGGTTCCGCCTTTTACCACATTGAACCAGAATGCCCCGTATGGCTCCGCCGGTGCTTTCTCTTTCAGTTCCTTCTCTGGAATCCGCCGCCCTGTGCATTGCGGCACTGGGATGAATTTGCCCTCTTTGTCCCTGCATCCTTCCAGACCGACCAGGCTGCTCAAGGAACGGCCGGCATCCTGTCCGCTCCTGGAAGACCGTGAGCGATGGGGTGCCTCATGCCTCGCCAACAGGTACAGTGTCAGGATGCCGCCGATCCAGAGCCATGCGTTGCTTTTGCGCGGTGTTGGCAACGCGACTTCTGGAAACTGTGGTGATGGGGGCACAATAACCGGGAGCATGACGCTCCCAGGAAGCGGATACCGCGCCGGGGGCTGGATCGGCTGTGGCGCTATGGCGACAATGGGGGTCGGGCGCGGCTGCGCTGGAATGGTTACTGTCGTCGGCATCGGCTGTGCCGGCGCGGGTTGCCTTGCCGCTGGCAAAGCGCCTGGCTTATAGCCGCGCTCTATTAGAGCGGGTGTGACTTCCCCAGATACGAATAATGCCATGCCTGGCGGCCGCTTATCGTTAGCTCTGGAGACGATCCTTTCCACCAGCCTATTGAACGTTTCAAGGTTTATCGTCCAGGATCCCTCTGGAAACGCCTGGATTCCGTAGAGATTCAGAACGTGAGTTATGGCGCTTTGAAGCACGGCGATTCGTTTCGTTACCTGGCCGAATCCCAGAAGCCTTATAGAGAGCATAGTCCGCCTCCTCCCTCGAAATATGGATAGGATGCTCAAAGGGTAGTCCGAAGTTTATGATCAAGACGATTTCACTATTTTTGCGGCGCATTTTCATTCCCTCCTGAATACTATACCACGACAACCTCAAAAAGGCAACCTAATTTCATCAATCATGCCGCGCTTCTATCCAGAGAGGTGCGTAATTTTTACGCAGTACGTAATTTTTACGCAGTGGGTGTGTCAAAAACAATACAAATTCTCTTGACGCCGCCAGAAAAGCGTGGTATATTAGTATATAAGCTACGATGTGGAATTGCTTAGGATTTGCATAGCATAGGCAGAATACAGGATTTTTGGGGGAATGTTCGGGGAATGTTCGGGGAATGAGGAGACAATGAGGCAAGAATCGCGGGAGCTAGAATTCACTGATTTGCCGAGCATCCGATTGAAGGAAGGCCGGTACATTCTTGGTCTCGGTGAGACTGTCTGGCGGGAACAATGGCTGACGGTTTTCCAGTACAAGGTCACGCACTGGAAGACCGGACTTTGCACCTTGCTGAATCTGGAGTCGTTGGTAGAAGCGGTCTACCCGGCAGCCGAAAAGAATAAAGCTTTGAGGGTACAGATCGCTCACGATTATATGTGGCGCGTGATCCAGGAGCGAAGGCGGGACAGGGAACGTAGAAAATCAGTGAAAGATAACGATGGGGAGGGTACGAAATGAGTTTTCTTGATAGATTTCGGAAACAGATGAAGCCGGTATTGGCAACCGGGAGCCAGCCGGACAATTTCTTCCTGGCGGCACAGAAGTACAAAGATCGGCCGGGCGCTCTGGTCAGGTATAAACATAAGAAGCGGGCCGGCGAAATGGGCCTGCACGTCAAGGACATACCTCTTTCTGACACCCTGGAAGTGGCGAAGACCATCGAAGACTTTATCAGTAACGAGTGGGGCGGCGGTCAGTGGCAAGTTGAGATCCTAAATGCCAATAACAAAGTCCTGGCAACATACAACTTGGGGATTGCCGGTACACTCTACAACGTCAGGACGGGCAAAAAAGCCTCGCCAGACGATCCCGACCTGGAGAGCGAGGGAGGCAGCCGAAGAAGGCGGAGCGGCGCAGCTTACGAGGAAATGATGATGCGCGTTACAGAAGCGCAGCTAACCAAAGACCCTCTCGAACAAATGACACAGCTTGGCGGTGTTATCGCTCAGCTATCAGGCGGATCTTCCAAATTTGAGGACTTAATGAGCGAGACATTCGCGGTGCAGCTAAATAACAGCATCTTCAAACAGGAGAATGAAATCACGCGATTCAAGGAACTGGCGGAGCTTGCCCAGGTATTCGCTCCCAAAATCCCCACGGAAGACGTGACATCCAGCATTATCCAGGCCGCTCCCGGAATTTTAACAGCGTTGATGATGGCGAAAGGCGGCGGCGCTCCGCCCGGTGCAGTGGCTCCCGTTGCGGCCCTCCCACCAGGAGGGAACGGTAGGCTGGACATGAACGCATTGCGAAACCTGGCACAAAGCTTACCGCCAGAGATCATAAGTCAATTTCCAGCAGACCAGCAGCAGGCAATAATGTCGCTACGCAATACGGCCCCAAGTCCGGGCGTGGCACTCCCCCGCCCTGGCGCTCCAGAGGCAGTAAAAGAGCCAACAGCATCAGCCGGTGCCGATCCTGGAGTTTTGCCCGCTCCACCAGGGTCGCCGCCGGCCTCCCCAGCCATCAACCAACATCACGCCGCCATCGACGCTATGCTTGAGGACATCAGGGAAGGCCTTCGCGGTGATGGCACAGACAAGGAAGCCGCGCAGAAAATCTTGAGCATGGTTGCAGCAGCGCGCGGATTTACGGCTACCGCTCCTCATCCATTGCTAAAGGGTCTCATGGAGGCAAAGGACGATACAGGTGAATATGAATTTCGCCGGTTCTGTGCAGCCATACCAGAACTGAGGGCAGATCCGGAGCGAATTGATAAAATAGCGGCCGAAATCGTCGGGGTTCAGGAAGACGGCGCCAAGGAAACTCTGGAGAGCATGGAGGAGGCCAGGGAGGCGCGGGAAGCGGAGGCAGTCCCGGACTTCCAGTATGAGACGCAGGCGGAGAGCGATCAATCCACGGAGGAGAGTCATGATGTATCTGAACCTGCCGGGATTCAGCGGCAGCCAGGGGCGGAGGCCGAGCCAGACGAGAGTGTTACAGATGGCGAACAGGCTCAGCAGACCGACGAACCCGCCGCGCAAGCTGTATAAGTTCAAAAGTAACGACCTAGACGACCGGATCTCCTGGATCGAGTACGAGGTCAATGTTGGGAAGCGCAGCCCTGAAATCAGGGACATCGCCGGGCAGGTTCTTCGCAAAAGGCCGCCGCGAAAATGGGAGCAGTCGGCTAAGGATCTGTTCCAGTGGACGCGAACCAACGTCAGATATACTCTGGATCCTCAGAATGTTGAGCTTTTCCAAAGCGCGGAGAGATCCCTCCAGGTGGGGATCGGAGACTGTGACGATCAGGCGATCATGTTGGGGTCACTGTTGCAATGTGTTGGTATTCCTGTGAGGCTGCGTGTTATTGGATTGAAAAATGAAAAGCAGTTTCAACACATTTACGTCTTAGCTGGAGTTCCGCCGCATAATCCGAAAAAGTGGATACCGCTCGACGCGTCAAGAGCGGAAAAAGCCGGGTGGGAACTCCCAGCAAGTCAGCGCGGCCTTCTGCGCGACTACGAAGTTGAGGACTACGATCCAGACGACTAAGGAGGTCGAAATGAACGGTTTTACGGTGATTAACGGGGGTCGTGGCGCCGCCGCGGCTCTAGGTCAAGCAGATAGCCCGGTGACTGAAAACGAAGTGGTTACGGAACTGATGCGCAGGGGCTATAAAGCTACTGTCCATGAGCCGCATGTTCCACCAGCCGCGCCAACGCTCACCAGGTCGATGGCTATGAACGTCGCGCTGGACGAGGGGATCCTGAAAATGGGCTTGCCCCGTACCAGCACACACTACTATCGCTGTCCCTCGTCCGCTGGATGCGGCATAACTCAGGAAAGGTGGGGGGCACTTGTCGAGTGGGTCGTGCTGGTAAGCAACGGCTACCTGGCGCGGCAGTATGGCCTTCCAGGATGGGCACAGGGATTGCTCCACCAGGGGACGCTCCACGGCGTTGCTCTATCAGGGTTAAGTGGCTTCACAGAATGGCTACAGGAAAACACCTGGTTTGTGCAGTCGGTAGGGGATACTATCGGCAACTATGGCGAATACCTCACCGCGAAGAACGTCCAGGACGCCATCAAAGCTAACACCGCGGCTGTGGGTAAGAGCTTCACAAAGGATGATGCTTTGGCCCTGGTGACAGCGCTCAAGCAAGGTGGATTTGTGGCTCCAGGACAGACAGAGGCAGTCGCGGCGGGCGCATCTGCGGCGGCAAGCTCCCCGTGGATGATGCCGCTAATGATAGGCGGCGGCGTTCTTCTGGCTATGCTGCTTATGAAGAAATAGCATTGAGGGGTGTGACACATGGCTGTCGTAATTATAACTCCCCAGGAGGTTCGCACGGCATTGAGCAGGCGGGGCTATTTCGTGCAACCTGCGCCTGTGCCTGTGCCGGATGAGCATATTCCGCCGGACGAGCATATTCCGACGCCTGACATACATATTCCAACGGAGATAGAGATTCCGCCAGATGAGCATGTTCCGACGCCGGACATACATATTCCGCTAGATGAGCATGTTCCGACGCCGGACATACATATTCCGCTAGATGAGCATGTTCCGACGCCGGACATACATATTCCGCTAGATGAGCATGTTCCGACGCCGGACATACATATACCCATACCAGTAGCGCCAGAGGTATCCCCTTACGCTAAATATCTAAGGTTTTTACCGTTCCTGGTTTTGCTCGTATCGGAAAAGCACGTTCTGGATTTGAGGAGGGTCTTATGAGTAGACTTGTCGCTACGATAGGGGGAACCGGAGCAGCCCCGAATCTGGGGCAGTTGGGAGATATACGGACAGAAGCTGAGGAGCGGTATGCAACGCTCAGGCAAAAGTGCATAGAGCAATACGGCGAGGGCTTCTGCAATTCCGTACTTCCCCGCAACATGATATACGCTTTAACGCGGAGGGATGAGGGCTATACGCTTCCCTGGTGGTTGTGGATGATTTTAGGTTATGCAGCAGGCAAGGTAATCCGGCTGTGAGGGAGGAAGAAGCTATGAATCAGATAGGTTATCTTCATAAGATGCTTGCCGCATCATCCGCCATGATCACGCGCACATCCATGAAGGTGCCAGGGGTCGACGTGCCTGTTCCTGTCCAATACGATCTGCGCGCGCTTAGAGCAAACCAGGCGCGGCTTGAGAAGCAGCTAGATTTAGCCGTTCGGCGGGATGCCAATGGACTTGGGTCGCTGGTGCTAATAGGGGGAGCAGTCCTGGGCGTCTCCGCTATCGGTGGATGGATTTACAAACACTTCACCGATGCGAAAAGGTTGGAAACGCAGACCGACATCTACCAGGATTTGAGAGCCGAGGGAACGGATTCGGAGCGGGCCGCTCAAATCGTTTTCGGCGGCGGGACGGATTTCAGCGCGATCATGAATAAGCTGATAATACTATCATTGATCGGCGCAGGGGTCTATCTGGTAGTCAAACTTGTGTGAAGTAGACAGTGATCAGTGATCAGTGATCAGTGATCAGTAAACAGTGATCAGTGAGATTAGGAGCGGGAGTGTCCTGTGTCTTTTTCCGATCACTGTTCACCGATCACTGATCACTGATCACTGTTTAAGGAGGGAGGAAAGTGTCCTGTGTCTTTTTCCGATCACTGTTCACCGATCACTGATCACTGATCACTGATCACTGTTTAAGGAGGGAGGAAATTGGCGAAGCGTAAGCCTTGCCGTCGTAACGATGGCAGATTCACGAAATGCAGAAAGCCGCCGACAAAGCGGAAGACGACGAAGCGGAGAAGTGCAACGAAAAGGACGGTAAATATCGTCTACTTTGACGGGGTACATTGCAGAGACAGCGAAGGCGCTTTTGTTCCTGTAGCGCAGTGTCGCAGGAAGCGGAAAATGAAGAGCAGTTAATATCATCAGCGTCGATGTGATAGATTTTTGATCTGTACCATGAACCACGGAGGAAGAAATGGCGAAACGTAAAATGCGCGTCGGTGAGATACGATGCACGAAGAATGGGCAGGCATACAAGAAATTCAAAAACGGTAAAGTGAAGTTCATCAAAGGTGGCTGCAAGGGCAGGGGACGATAAGGCGCCTAGGTGCAGCAGGGAGGGACTTCAATGTCGGCAAGCGAGTTGTTACTTCTACACGGAGGAGGATCAGTTATGCGACAGAGAACAGCGCAGTACGGTCTATCTACGTACGATCCTGTCACAGGGCAGTACGTTATGAGATCGAAAAGGAAAAGGAGGGCTAAGAAAGTGGCTGGATTAGGTAGTCTTGGAACTTTCGGACAGGCTGGTAGCTTGAAAGGGATGTTTTCAGGCGTCAAAGGCGTTTTGGTGACTGGCAGCATCGCCGCCGGTGGTGCGATAGCAACGCAGCAGATCTTTGACAAGGTCGCTGCCAACTGGGATCTGGCAGGCTGGAAGCGCGACCTCGCGCAGATGGCGACCGGGATCGCTCTGGGTATCCTCATAGCGAAGATATTCAAGAAACCGAAACTGGGCGCAGCCTTCGCCATCGGCCCGGTCGTGGCTGGAGCCATGAATATCTTTGGCGACGTTATGCAGAAAGGCACGGCAGGATTAGGCCTTACTGCGTACACGCCCATCAACGCGTTTGAGTCCGCCTACGCGCCCATGTATGGAGCGCCAGGCCTGGGCAAGACCACGTACCAGGCGGTAGAGCCTAGCCCCATAGGTGTGCCGCCGCCGCCGCCCGCGTGGGCATACGGAGCCACTGTATAAGCGGCAACAGCGAGGTCAATAGACTCTTAGCAAGCATTAGCTTCGAGAACAAGAAAAGGAGACAGAGAAAATGGGTTATAATCCAAACGCAATGCCACCCGAAGGGGTAGAGTCGCCAATGATACCAGGCGCTCGGCCCGGAATGGTATTTATCAAGGCCATCAATAAGTGGGTAGATATGAAGGTTTGGACGCAGGAGCCTATCTACGACACTGAGGTCATCACCACGCCAATCGCGGCCGGCGACGAATACATCTTTTTCCGCAACCCTGCCTTCCCGACCGGCATCCGCAAGGATCGGAGACATACGAACATGGTCTCTCAACAGCAGCTTCCGTCAGGCTGGCAGGCGACGATATATCTCATGTCGATCCGGATACAGTTCATCGAGACGGCCGCGGGGTCGGGACTGTTTACCACGCCAGAGGACGCCATGCGGCTGTTCTATCAGGGAGTAGCCAGGTTCAGAACAGGAGCACAGAGGGACGAGAAGGAAGCTCCGCTTTTGTTCTGGCCTTCGCCGCTAGGTCTGACTGGAGCCATTGAGCGAACGGGCCCGGCTTTTTCGACATTCGGAGCCGTAAACAACGGTGTACCGTCGCTTTCTGCAACCGTCCCGCTGGAACTGCCTATCGATTTGTCTGAGGAGCTGACCTTCGAGGGGCGCGTTCGCTTCCCTGGCGGCCTGATTCTCGACAACGATACGCAGATCCAGTTCGTGCTGCACACGTATATGTCGAAACCTCTGAGGTAGTCACTCCCTGGAGTAAACAGATCATCATTAGGGGGTGATACTACGATGGACGCAAGAAGACAAGGGTTACCGGGTGGAGTCGGGCAGCCGCTCTATCCCATATCCGAGAAAGACGCGGCATTGATGCACATACCGTACTTCCTGCCCTTTGAGCCGGATGCCGCGATTGCTACACGTGCGACCGGGATCGTCGATCACGTAGTGGCCTGGAAGGACTTCGTTTGCACTAAGATAGGCTTCACTTCTGAGACCGTGGGGTTTCCTGCCACTGCAGGCCTGTGGAAAGTGCAGTTGCAGGACGTTAGGGCGTCGAGGAGCTTCCAGCCGGAAGCATTTAACATTACGGCGCTCGTAGGCACCAACTCCGGCTTCGCAGACAGCGCCGCCGTGGACATGCCCACGCCGTGGCCGTTCATAGAGAAAACAACCATACGCGTTACGTTCGAGAGCATTGACAACTTCGGCGGGATTCCGCATCTTCTCCTGATCGGGTATCTAACGAACTGGG
>Ga0209977_10000036_pt1 | contig 45837 bp, 52 predicted proteins | sample SumtaG_2_FD_183113 | JGI IMG/M metagenome (GOLD analysis project Ga0209977, IMG submission 183113) | Deep subsurface microbial communities from Indian Ocean to uncover new lineages of life (NeLLi) - Sumatra_00607 metaG (SPAdes) (version 2) | ecosystem: Environmental > Aquatic > Marine > Oceanic...
CATCACTTCGCGGGCCTCTTCGGGCAGGTGCTTTTGAATGAGGTCACGCGTCTTATTGCGCTCGACAGTGATGTGTTTGCCGATGCGATAGCGGCACAGTGCCCAGCCCAGTGCGTTGAGTGTCTTCGACTCGACGTGGTCCGGAAGCTTGTTGCCAAGCTCGGTGGCAATGCTCTTATTGAATGCGAGAAACACAGCCTTCGCCGATGTGGGAATCAGCTGCGCTGCTTTAACGATAGTGAAAGTTTTGCCGCTGCCTGCTACTGCTTCGACTATCAGTGCAGCTGCGACTCCGATGTTATCAACGTGATGCTGTACCCAGTCGATAACAGCTTGTTGGTAGGTAGATAGTGTAATCATGTCTTGCTCCAGTTTGTGGGCGAAATGTCGCCGTCGTTATATAAGGAGTCCATCTTACCACATTAGCGCTCCCGTGTCAAATCCGGGGATTATGTTAAATGGCTCTTTTCCCGGTCTTGGCGCAGCTGGTCGATCTCCTTTTGCATCGCTTCCATAGCTGCGCGTATGTTTTCCTGCACCTCATTCAGGTACAGCTGTTGAGCAGGTGTGAAGGGTTGCATCATGAGCGCTCCTTGCTTGCGTTAGTGTTATCGAGACTGGCACCGAGTGCTTCGTTGTAAAGCTTGACGCCATCACCGTGATCGTTGTAAGTCTCACCTTGGTAATCACCGTAGCCATCACTGCGCCAGTCAAACTTGCTGCCAAGGTATTGCTTCGCTGCGATCAGTATCGCCACGACCGGGGCATCGTAATCCTTGCGGGCTGTCTTGCAGAACTCGAAGTCACTGACTTTGTTCGCGAAGTAAAATGTCTCGTGACCATCCTCATCGGTGCCGTTGAATCGGACCAGTTCCATGCTCACCTCAGGCTTGCGGTCTAGCTGATCGTATTCCCACGCCAGATTAATCATGTAGGAATTCTTAGCCTTGCTGATGATCTTCGCAGCTGCTTCCATGAACGCAGTCCATTCCGAATCGGTAGGCTTGCTGTCGATTTGCCAGTAGTGTGTATATCCCATGATCGTGCTCCTTAGTTGTCGAGTACAAAGCCAGACCGGTCGCGACGTGCGCTACCTTTTGCTTTGAGTGTTACGATTGAATTCGGCTTGTCCAAAAACCTGAGGTCATGCGCGTCACCATCGATGACGTTAACGCGACACTCTTCGAGAAACATGCGCGCTTCGGCGAGTGTTTCCTTGTCACGGTATACCTTGATCAGATTGATACCGTACTCGCTGTGCATGTACTGACATTGCTTCGCGTACTTCTCGTTGGCTTGCGAGTAACTCAGGCTCAGGTGATAGTTGCGCGGCAGATCACGATTAAACCGCTTGTAGATTTTGGTGTAATCGTAAAACTGTAAGTCCTGAAACAGATCGAAGATGGTGCAGCTATCGCGACCAGCTGATGAGTCTACCGGGATGCGTTCCCATTGGATGTCGCTGGTACCGTTGAGTCGCACGACTGGCGTCAGGTCTTTACGTTCGGCCTTGCGTACGAACAGATAGATTTCGTGGGTTAGTTGCGCCATGAATCCGTCGCGGTCTTCGGCATAGAATCGCGTACGCTTGATGCGGCAATTCTGAATTGCGTTGTCCGGCAATTCGATTCCGTACGGTGCAAACTTCACTGAGCCTTTCGAGATGCCGCCACGTCCGGCAGTGTTCAGGCATCCGCGCCAGCATCCTGCTAGCTCAGCCATCGGACATACGTTGATGCCTGCAGACTTGAAAGGTGCCAGATACAGGACGGCAGTCATGTAGCCTTTCGCCTGCCCCTTGATCGTTTTCGCATTGGCGTCGATGTTTAAAAGTTTCATGATGTAGCGCTCCTAGGTGCTTGATTTCCCTCATGAAACACCATCTTACCACAGGAGCGCTACCATTGCAAATCAGGGGATTATGTTAAATGGGGGGATTCCTGCTTCACGGTGTAATCGGGCAATAAAAAACCCCCCGTCACCATCGCTGGATCAGGGGGGCAGGAGCACTACAGCACTATGCCGCCAGTGCGTAGTCCGATGCCTTACCGATGAGGTCATGCAGTTTCTGCGACCGCTCGGTGTAGGTGCTGATCGGTGAGCCTTTGAACGCTTCGGTCGCTGCGTTGAACAGCGTCCAGTTTGTGCGTTCGCCATTCTCATTCAAGTGCTCGACGTGAGACGGCTCGTAGTATTCGTTGACGACCTTCTCGACGCGTTGCGTGTTGATGATACCAGTCCGCAGCATCTGGATGATAGTGTGATTCGCTGTCGCATCCTTCAGCTGTGCCTGCTTGTACCGCTCTACCTGTACAGCCCGGTCTTCGATTGACTGCGTGACTCCGCCCATGAACGTGCTGAGCATGTCGCGCAGGTCATTCATGATGAACGTGGTCTGCTTGCGTTTCAACACGACACTGCCGAACAGGTCAAGGTTGGTGCAGATTGCAAGTGCCTCACCAAGGCAGGCTTGCCAGCTCAGCGACTTGTTAAGTGCGCTGCGAACACCAAGGCAAATCTTGCTCTCGTCGCTGGTGAAGTTAACGACTTCGATCAGGCCGAACAGCTGCGTGTCGTTGCGAGCTAGTACGTACTGCTCTTCGCCGAAACGGAAACCGTTGGACTCTGCGACATCCTGCACGAGATCGATACCAGTAGAGAAAGGTACGGGCTTGTGCGAGCGGGTATGCAGCGCGAGGGCTTTGTCATCAAACCGCGACAGCTCCTCACGTGTTACGACGTTGTCATCCTTTGAAAACATTAACATGGTAGTACTCCTTTACGTTTAAAAATGTGAGTGGCGGGATCAACGCTCCTGTTATTCCTACCCCGGTCATCAATCAACGGTGCCTCGCCATCTAGGGGTCAGTAGCTCCGCATCTCTCGCGGGATCAACGGCAGGGTTCTGATAGCTACCCCACCACTCACTTCCTATTATACACACCTGCGCTCCCATTGCAAATCAGAGGATTATGTTAACTAGCCTGATCAGCACCTCGAACGGCATGAGCAGCAGGATCAGGGCGCAGAGATTCAGCATCATGTTGCGCGCTGCGATCAATACCAGTCCCAGTGCGGCTAACGAGTACACGAATATGTAGTTGAAAGGTGTCAAGAACATTACAAATCCTCCTCTATGACACAACCAAAGCCAACGTAGATATCCTGATCAGTTAGGATCAACGCTCCTTCGTTCGTACACTCTCTCAAAGTTTCGAACGTACCTATCTGCGCTTTGAAGTGCTTGCCCTTTGTTATGAGCACGAGCGTGTAGGGTCCTGTCGCCGCTGATGCAGCTAGCGCGATCAGTGCCGTCAGTAGTATCAGTCGTTTCATTCTTCACCCTCCCATTTCACACGCACGTCAGAGTGCGAGGTATCCCAGTCGTCGCTTTGGAGATCAGCTTCCTGCTGACCCTTCGCGTCTTCGCAGTAGTCGTCTTCCTGCTCGAAGGAGATACCCTCGAACTCGTACTCCTTCACGACAACAGTTGAAACCCTTACAGTTAGCTTCGGCATGTCGATCACCTCGGGTACGTGTTACGGATGCAGGTGAATCCAAAGTCCAGCTCGCCATTCTCTTCAGCCTCATTGAGGACTTCGAGGATGCGGTCAGTCTGCTCTTCGGTCTCGGTACGAATTGTCAGTTCGTTGTTGTACTCTTTTTCGTTGTCGATACTCATTTGTCTTGCTCCTTGCTGTTGTGGCGCTCCATTTGTATGCCATCCTCTACACCGATGCAGTAAGCGCGCCTAGCTGCATCTCGGATGCGGTCCGCGATATGCGGCATGACTCCCTTACACGCACGGTCTACCATGGCGCGAAGTTTGTCGTGAACTCGATTGTTCTCAGTACTCATTAGATCACCTCACCGATCTTGCGCATGACGTCGTGCGCCCTGCCCGACTTGATGTCGCAGCTGGCAACCCAGTCGTCAGCGATCTTGAAGTACCTGATCATGTCGTAGTACAGACTCACCTCATCATTCACACCAGAGATTCCCTCGACTATGATGCTGAGGTACGCGTCTCGGTTAGGTAGCTCGAAATGCGTGACCAGTCTCTTGCGGGGACTGTCTTCGATGTGACCTTCCCAGCTGTCGCGTTCTTCCTGTAACGTTTTACTCATGCTCCTTACTCCTCTTGGTGTAGCGTTAGCTCGTAATCCTTTTTCACGACGCCGAGATTCTCGTCGCCGCGCCAGTGCGACCTGACCCATGACACCTTGCCTGACTTGTAGTGTCGAAAGAATCCACGCACCTGATGCATTCGTTTCCGCGGTTGCCATACTGTGCGCCCCTCTTGCTGCGGGTCAGGCTCATCGACTTCCATCTCAACAATGAAATGCTCGAAGTGTGGGTGATCTCTTTTCTTGCGCAGTCGTTTGCGTTTGCACTTGTCGCCCAGTGCGGCAGGCAATCCAGCCTGCTTACGTCGCAGCATCGACGAGAGGTGGAATGAGTGAATCCACACCAGTGCCATCTTGCGCACCATCTCTACTACCTGCGCTCCACGTTCGGTGATGTTGACACCCTCAGCGATTGCGTTAAGGAACGTCGTCTCACTTTCGAGCATCCCCTTATTAAAGTGCAGCTCGACTGGGCAGTAACTTAGTCTCTGTCCTGTGTTGATTGTGCCGTCCATCATCTCGACACCAGTCGAGCGATAGAATGCGATGTTGCAATCGATGAACTTCTCGCCTGCATCGATGTTCAGTTCGGGGTAGTCTCGATTGTCTTTAGGGTCAGTTTCATTCAGACATACCATGATGTCGTCAGTCGCAAACCCGGTGATCACGAGTGTGCACCATTCGAATGGCAGATTAATCGGACGCGTGTTGCGGATGTAGTTCAGCTCAGCGTCGTACTTGTTTGCCATCGCTATCAACGTGCTAGCCTCCACCTTGTACTTCGTTGACGAGCGCACGATACGTGCGTTGTAAGCATCGACAGGTGTGAGGTCTTTCATCATCTGCGTGAAGTCTTCATCACTGTCGCACTTGAACAGTTTGTCGTTCATCGCCATGTACTTGGGCTTGCCCTTGATAGGACCAGTGCCCAGCAGGACATGCTCGATGTGCTCAAGCCATTCAAGCCACGTGTGAAACGCAGGACCCAGCGAGCCGGGTTTGTTGTGACGCTGTCTGGTCATTTGAGCCGTCCTAAGATCGAGGCACGGTTGTCATGCCTCCACTGCTCGCCGTCGAGCCGCTTCAGGTTGTTACAAATGATCGCAAACGCCAATCGGCTCTTCACGCTGTCACGGTCGGGGGAACTTTCAAGCTCCGCCAAATCTCGCTGCAGCTCGTCACGAGTCTCATTGATTTGTGCTTGCGTCATCATGCCTGCAGCTCCTCGAAGTAAGCCTTGAACTCATCGGTGCACGACTCCAACTTACCGTATCCGAGAACGTCGCTGACGTATGTGTCGCCCATCTCATACTCACCGTAAGTGAACGGTGACTTCGCAGCGAGAAACCAGCGCGAGTACTTGTCGCCCTTGTCTGTCTTCGCAGCGCGGTACACCTTGAGTATCTTCCACGTCCAGCCAGCCCGTTCGTTGGTGAACGTGGCATGCGGGGTTTCCAGTTCTGCTGTTTTCTTAAGTGACATTGTCTCTCTCCTTTAATTAGATCCGGGGGCGTCTGCCTCATAGCTCGTTGTGATCAACCAACGATTGTCTAGCAGCTAATAGCCCCCTCGCTTCCCGATATCCAGCTGTAGCATCGCCGGGTCACTAGTTAACTTCCTGTTCCTGTAGCCATCTCTCGACTTTCAGGTTGCAATTCTCCAGCGTCTCAGTGAGCGCTGCCCAACTTTCCAAATCCCACTCGCGTCTATTACCCGCAGCGATGTCGAACAGTGCGTCCGAGAGCGGGGAGTCAGTACGTACCACTGTCCTGACCTTGCGCGTGTCCGCCTCCCGGAGCAGCGTCACCTGAGGTTCGAGGTCAGGTGCGCCGACTACCTTCCGGCTGTAGTAACACTTGGTGCACTTACGTGCGGTCGTGTTACGTGAGTACCCACATTCTGGGCACTGCCATGTCATGACATGTACTCCTCTAAGTTAATCAGGCGCGTCGTTATCGCCTGTGTCTTATTGTTGATCTCGTCGAGTGCCTCTTGCGCATCCTTCTGCGCCTTCTTGATGAACATCAGATCGAGTCCGATCTGTGCTTTGCACTCCAGTACAGCTTTGCGGTCTGCTTTGTTCATGACAGCAGTGCTCCGCGACGTGCACTGACACGAATGGAAATGACATCCTTCTCAGTCGTGTGTGCGGTGACCAGCTGGTGCGAAGGCTTCAGTTTCGCAGCGACTGATTTCCAGTCGATGTACGTACGTAGTGACTCAACTACTACTGCGCGAAACTTCTTGTCTTCGAATGCGCTGACGCCAGCCTCGATCATGACCTCGCGAATCTCAGTCTCGCGAACTTTCAGGTCCGCCATCTTGGCGCGGATGATGCCGAGTTCATCGGCGAGTCCAGTTACGGTTGCTTTCTTTGTCATAGCAGGCTCCCTTTGCGTGTGCCTATAGTGAATGAGAATCCACTATAACACGGGAGCGCAGCTGTGTCAAATAGGGGTGATTATGTTAAATAGGATCAATCACTTAGGAGCGTGCGGGAAATACACGACTTGATCATTCTTTTCGGTCGAGCCAATCAGTCCGGCCTCATGCAGGTCATCGAGGATTTGTGTGCGCCTCTTCGGATCGATGCCGCGTGTGTTGCGGGTGATCACGCTGTGTGGAGTGAAGCCTTGCGTTAGTAACACACGTTGCGGTGCAGAGTTAGCTTTTTGTCCGACATACTTCTGTGCGTTGTTGATGATGCGTTCAATTTTGAATGAATCCTTTTCGGTGTAGCTGTCACTCGCAGCGGTCATGCGTAGCTTCTCATCCCAGCAATCGTTACTCCATGACACGAGTTGAATCGCCCACTTACACAGATCGATATCAATAACAGGACGACGTGCTTCGGTACCGACAGCTGCAATGCCTGCCAGAATCAGTGCGTTCTGATTCGCTCGACTCCACGTGTGTTGACCTGCCATTGCTCGACGACGTGACACCTCTTCAAACTCTTGGAATGCAGTGTACGTTCGAGTGTCCGCAAACTTCACATCAGTAAAGTCACCGTCCATCGGTTCATGATCACGCAGCTGCTTCGCATGTTTGTTGATTGCAGAAGGGAACACGTGACTACGTCGTTGATTGACACCACGGTATTCGACGCCTGTGTCGAAGAGTAAGAATCGATTTACGAAACCGGTCTCCTGTGCGGTGCTGGTGAGCGCATCCATCAGCATGTCAGGTTGAGCAGTGGCGAGGACAACAAGGAAAGGATTATCAAGCGGGGGGATGGCTCGGTTACGTCCCGGTGCGCCGGGAACAAATTTGTTAGCTGAGCCGTAAAGTGAGATGACGTGACTGAGTGTTTGAAAATCTGTTGAACTGGGTTTCTTTGCACTGGACATGTAGCGTGCTGCTTCATCCCATAACCAACAACCAATACCTTCCTCAGCCAAGTGATCAAGCATCGCATAATAAGATTGGAAGTGCTGAATGACTGCCTCATCGAGGCCAAGTTTGAGTGCAAATTTTGCAACGGAACGATGACAGGTATCTTTCCCTCCGCCGGTCGGTGCAGTGACCATCAAGTACGGCTGCAGTGGTGTGTCCCAACCTTCTACGATGTAATGATTGCACGATGCCAGTGCAGTGCACGTGAGCCCTGTAGCTAGTCCGAAAAGAGGCTGGTCAATAAACGATTCCCGGTTCGCCCACGCTGTAATCTCTCCTACCAGTCCCGGTACATTTAAAAGAGAGTCATCAAACGTTAACCGTGATGGCTCAGGCTTCAGGTTCGGCGGCTCCATGATCAGCCTGCCTTCCATCTTACCCGCGGTCGTCCACCTCTTCAGTGCTGCGATCACTGGCATGCTCATCCATGCTTCGAGTGATGTGAATCCTTTTGTGCGATCACCAATCTTGTGATGTTCGACGGTGTTACGTACGGCATTTACCCGGTCATTGATCTCGTCCTCTTCATCTTGGATGACGTTGAGGACTGCCTCCATGACACGTCCGATTTTCTCATCGGGCCACTCCTGATGACAGAGCGCACCTGTGCATGCGTGTACGTAATCGTGACGTGAGCCTGCCGACGGGTAATGACGAGTGAAGACTGCAGCGACTGCGACTTCATCAGCGTAACGTTCGAGGTCGAGCTTGGTCAGCGGTGTGAAGTCTTCATCCTCATCGGTGCAGTAGATACCACCTTCGGGATGCCGGGACGGAGGGATGACTGACTGGGCTCCCGTGGACCTGATCTCGATGATAGTGCCCAGTTCTTGGACCTGCCACTTGCGCGTCTGCGCACCCATGACTTTGAATACGTAGTGCGAACGTTCCTTGCCGGTGCGCCCGTAAACGAATGTCTCAGGGAGGATGTAGTCAGCTACCCAGATGGCTTCTTCCATGTCCAGATCGACGTCCGTGGCATGGTCAGAAGCGTCCCCCCAGAGCGCACCGATGTTGTCACCGGGCTTGAAGGCACCGTTTTCGAGATCGTCCTCGACCAGTCGAAGATGGGGCCAATTCGTTGATTTCGGTCGCTTTGACCTGCTTCGCAGCGGTACCGTGTAGACGTTTTTTTCTAGCCAATACTTAGCAGTTTGCGTTGGATCAAACCCTGCTCTATTCTGTGCCATCTCGTCTCTTCGTAGCGCTGATGCGAGAACCGGAGGAGAGGGGGTCCTTCCTCTGTTGGACTCCCTCTTTTCCACTTCACTGAGTGTTTATTGTCTGTCGGGGCGGACCATCCTAGCAGAGCAACCGGAGCACTGGAAATGGTCTTGAGCGACAGCGACTCGTGGCGAGTATAAACCCCCACTGTACCGAGTGCGATCTCCACGCAAGTGCGAGAACGGTCTGCATGGCTGGCGACAGTCCGCGCAAATTGGATGACGTCGAGGTGTTTGTGATCGGAGAAGCTCCCGGTGCGAACGAAGATCGGAAAGGTATTCCATTCATCGGCGAGTCAGGTCGAATCCTCCGCAACGAATTGAAACGCAACAAGCTGACTGGCAGAACCTACATCACCAACCTCGTTAAATGTCGCCCACCAAATAACAGAACTCCCACGGCAGCGGAAATCAAAGCATGCCGTCCCTATCTCGACAAAGAACTCGCAGCGCTACAACCCAGTTACGTCGTAACCGCTGGCGTGCCTGCTACAAAGACGCTTTTCCGTGGCAAAGCGAAGATCAATCAATTCCATGGCGAGGTCATTGATAATCCGAAAGTCCCGTATATCGGGATGCCAATATTTCATCCAGCGTACACGCTTCGAGATCCGTCGAAGCTCCCCGGACTTCAGGACGATCTCGCCCGACTCGCCCGACTTGTAAGCGGTGGTCTGGGCAAGGACACAGTCAACTGGTCGGTTGTTCGTAAAGGCAATCTCAGCACCTTCATCCGAGAGTTTGAGGAAGCACCCCGCTTCGCATTTGACTGCGAGACATCGGGGCTTTTCCCATTCGATCCTGATGGGTACATCACTGCAATTTCCATTGCTCTCGACCACAAAACGTGGGTGATTCCGGGTCTTATGCATCCTGAGTATCAACAGTTTTCCCATAGCCCCTTCGCTCACGGTAATGCTCTGAGGTATTTGATGCAGTTGCTGTTTTTTCTTGCTCATCGAGATAAGAAGTGGGCTTATGCTCAGAACGGAAAGTTCGATAACAAATGGATGCGCTGCCTGTTTGGTGGCTCGTTCCACCTGCACTTCGACGTCATGCTCGCACATCACGTGCTCGATGAGAACCTTCATCACGATCTGACCAGCCTGTGTCGCACCTACCTCGACGAACCGGAGTACGACATCCCGCTGGAGGAGAAGAACGGCAAGAGCACCAAGCCCATGCGGAACTACAAATACTGCGGGCAGGATGCCACGTACACGCTCAGGCTGGGCATTCTCTTCGAGGAGATGCTCAGAGCTGAGCCGGAGCTACACCGTCTCTACTGGAAGCTCACGATGCCCGGTGCCCGTGCGATGGAAGACGCGGAGATGGAGGGACTGACTATTGATCCTGCTGCGCGCAAAGAGGTAGGCATGGAACTGCTTGCACAGAAAATCACTCTGCGCGAAGAACTAAACGACATCGCAGGCTATGAAGTGAATTGGGACAGTCCGGCGCAGGTCGGAAAAGTCTTATATGAAGATTTGGGATATCGCTGCAAAATTTTTACCAAGAAAAAGAAACCGTCCACATCCGAAGAAGCTCTGCTCAGCCTCAGTAACAAACCTGTAGTCAGGAAGATTCTGGAATACCGGAAGGCAGGAAAATTTTTCAACACATATATTAAAGGGTGGCAAAAGTATCGCATCGATGACAAGTACTACTTCGACTACAAAATCCACGGTACTGTCACCGGACGTTACAGTTCACCCTTGCATCCTATTCCACGGGATGGATCGATCCGTAATCTCGTTACCGCACCCAGAGGGTGGACACTTTGTGCGTTGGATATTGCCACGGCAGAGATGCGCGTAGCAGCGCACTTATCTCGTGATCCTGAAATGCGACGTTGCTTCGTCGAAGGGGAAGACATTCACTGGCGCACGATGATCGAGAATTTGGTTGCTGGGCACGGCTCGTTCGCTACGCTCGTGCAAGATACTGCAGATGAGCTTACTGGTGATTGGCAACATTACTCAATGGCATTAGAAACCCTGCTCAACGCAGGACCGAAAGCAACTATCGAGGCACAACCTAGATGGTATGAAGGACGCACGCGAGCCAAGGCAATTAATTTCGGTTTCATCTACGGCATGCACGAGAACAAATTCATCCAACAGGCACGCAAAGATTACGGCTGGGAGCCCAGCAAGCAAGAAGCAAAGAACTCACGTCGCGCATACTTCCGATTGTACTCCCGGCTGGAAGACTGGCACGGCAAAACGAAACGACTGGCGCGTGCGAATGGTCACGTGCGTTGCCTGACTGGTCGGTTACGCAGGCTTCCCGGCATCCACGCCAAGGACAGGAAGGTGCGGTCGGAAGCTGAGCGACAGGCAATCAACTCAGGTGTGCAGGCAATGATCGGAGATTACAAAGCCATGATCCTGATCGAGATTCACCAGACTTTCTCGCGTAAAAAAGTACGACTCGTCGGTGAGCATCACGACGCAGTGTTAGCTATTGTGAAGGACGAATACATCGATGAGTGTGTGCCCCAGATGCTGAAGATTGCAGAACGACCAGCGCTGATGGACACATTCAAAATCAAACTCAGCGTGCCTATGGAAGGTGAAGCAGAGCTGGGACCGTGGGGTAAAGGGGAGAAGTACAGTGTCGCAGCCTGAACACGTTAGTTTCAGTGAAGTTAGTTCTTACCGACGTTGTCCGAAAGCGTGGGAGTACCGGTACCTAAAACGCATCAAGCGCAGGTTCAAAGGTGTGCGATTACTCCGCGGAGAAATTCTGCATGAGATGCTCAACGCATACGTGAATTCTAAAATCATCAAAGGCTACGACGGCAATGACCCGTGGGATGTGCTCGAAGAGTACGCCGAAGAGTTCGGTGCGTACTTCGAAGAAGAGAAAGACCTGCACGGAGATATCATCGGTGACTGCGGCAAAATTTTCGAGGGTTACCTGCGTAAGTACCGCAGGGACACGCTGACGTACGAGGCAAGTGAGGTTAAGGTCGAAGTAGATCTGAGCAAGCTGGGTAGCGGGGCGTTACCAGTCAAGTTCATTGGCTTCATCGATAAAATTGCACGTGATCCGCAGAAGCGTCGATGGCTTATGGATCACAAATTCCTGAAGTCCATTCCGACAGCTGATGACAGGTTCAGTGAACTGCAGCTGCTGTTATATGTGTGGCTGTACGGCATGGCAAATCCGAAAGAAGCGCTCGACGGTATCTGCTGGGACTACGGACGAGCAAAGGCACCCACTGAACCTGAAGTGCTGAAGAGCGGTGAGTTGTCGAAGCGCAAGAATCTGGACTGCGATGCGTACACTTACCTCAAAGCAATCCGGCGTGAAGGCAAAGATGCAAAACAATATGTAGACATGCTGGAGCTGCTCGAAGGAAAGGAAGACACGTTCTTCGAGCGTGTGTTCCTGCCCAAACCTAGCAGCGACATGATCATCGAGGTGGTCAACGATTTCCTGCAGACCACGGGTGAAATTCAAGCCAAACGAGATGGCGGACGCTGCGCACGCAGCATGTCATCTTTTAATTGCAACACCTGTGAGTTTCGTACATTGTGCGAGGCCGAAGTTCGTGGGCTGGATGCGGACTATGTAATGAAGGCTGAGTACCAACCACGGGGAGAAAGACATGGTAGCTAGAAAGAAACCCAGAGCAAAAAAGAAGAAGAAACGTCTTGCAAAGAAAAAGGTAACGAAGACGACATCGATCCTTGACAAGATTAAACCGGTCACTGAACTCAAAACCAACTTGGTCATGATGGTGTACGGTCGCTCCGGCACAGGCAAGACACACTTCGGTTCAACATTCCCGAAACCCGTCCTGTTCATCGACACGAATGAGCGTGGCACTGAGACCATCGCACTAGAAGAGGAAATCGATGTCGTGCGTGTCACTGAATGGTCAGAAATCGACGAACTACTCTGGGCATTGAGCGACGGCATGGATTACAAAAGTGTCGTCATCGATCAGGTGTCCAACCTGCAGGACATCGGCATGGCTGAGGTGCTGCGTAAGTCGCGCAAGGGAAGGGACGAGACTTTCACTCAACGTAACTGGGGGCAACTCTCTGGGATGTTGAAGCAATTCATCAGCGACTTCCGGGACCTATCCGATAATTACAATCTGCTCATGATTGCACACGAGCGTGTGAACGATGGTGGCGACGAAGACGAAGACACCATCGAGCCCAGTATCGGAGCACGCGTCATGCCCTCAGTCAGTGCATTCCTTGATGGTGCAGTTGACTCCATCGGGTCCACGTTCATTAAAGAACGCTGGGAGACAGAAGACAAAGAAGAAGTGCGCCATGTGGACTACTGTATGCGAATCGGTCCTCACGCGTTTTACTCAACCAAGATTCGCAGACCGGTGTCCGCTGGTCCTATTCCGGAACTGATCGTCAACCCGACGTTCAAGAAAATCCGGGACCTGACGTCGGGCAAACAAAAACCAAGACGAAAAGCTAGGAGATCAAGTTAATGGCTACACGAAAAAGATCACCATCAAAGAAGAAAGGCTCCAAAAAGAAAGCGGGACGTGGGCGCAGGAATAAGAATGTCATAACGGTTGACTTCACCGATGTGGAAGCCGGAGGTGGTATGCCCACACCGGACGGTTACTACGTCGCCGAAATCCTAAGTGCTGAACAGGAAGTCAGTTCAAACGCTAACGACATGGTCGTCGTACGTTGGAAGACACACCTCGGTTCAACGGTATTCGACCGCTTTGTACTGCTACCGCAGTCACTGTGGGTACTCCGTACCGCGCTGGACTGCATGGGCTTCGAGACACCGGACGGTCCGTTCGATCTCGATGTCGATGCACTGGTCGGCGAGCGTTGTGGTCTGGAGATTGTCAACGAAGAGTACGAAGAGAAGGATCAGCCACGTGTAACTGGCTACCTCACCGAAGACGTGGCGGAGCAGTACATTGCTGAGGCAGGTGGAGAAGTACCTGAAGAGGAAGAAGAGGAGCCCGAAGAAGAAGAAGAACCTGAAGAGGAAGAAGAAGAGGCTCCCCCTGCAAGGGCGAAGAAGAAGAAAGCTGCCAAAAAGAAAGCAGCTAAGAAGAAAACCGGAAAGGCTCTGCGCCCCGGCGCTCGCGTCGTGTTCGAAGACGAAGACGGTGACGAGATTCAGGGTGTCATCGAAGGCATCGAGGATGAGCTGGCAATCGTTGTCGATGACGAAGAGGGTGAGTGGGAGATTCCGCTCAATGAGCTGAAGAAGGCCTAATGATTCGGACGGAACTTCGTCCGTATCAGAGTGAAGCTGTCGCTGCGGCTTTGCCGTACGATGGCTTCGCTTTTTTTCCTGAGCAACGCACGGGGAAATGTCTAATATCTCTGGCTGTGGTGGATCACCACAAGCCGGAGGTGTTAGTCATCCTGTGTCCAAAAAAAGCACTCCTTACGTGGGAAGAGCAGATCGAGGAACACCTTGACAACGACTGGGGCTGCGATATTTACACCGTCACGTACCAAGAACCCGTCAAGGATAAGCAGCTCCGAAAGGAGTGGTACGCCGAAACACTGAAGTGGCAAAAAGATGGTGTGTCGATGATGATCATCGCTGACGAAGCACACATGATCAAAAAACCGGGAGCTGCCCAGTCTCGGTTTGCACGTACGCTTGCGAAGCGTTGTCAGTGGAAGCTCGCACTCACAGGCACCCCAATTGATGAAGGCTTCGAGCAGTACTGGGCAGTCTTCGATTTCATCGGGAAGAATGAGATTTTTGGTACCTACGGGGACTTCAAAGAGCAGTACCTCATTTTTGAGGAGCGTCAGCGGCGTGATAAGCGAACGTATCCTGTGATTGTCGGCTACCGATACACCGAAGAGATCATGGAGAAGATTCACACGTACAGTTACCGCATCACGTTCAACGAAGCACGGAAATCCATGGGCAAGCAGCCTGTGAAGGTGCGTAGAAAGAAAGTTAAGTTCGATCTCAAGCGTAACACTCGTCACATCTACGATGAGTTGAGGAAGGATCTGGAAACCACCATCGAAGACATCACGATTGATGTGCCGTTGCCCATGCACCTCATACAAAAACTACAACAAGTGTGCGGAGGTCATCTCCTGCATCAGGAGCGCATTCCCGGTGAGAAAAAACGCAAACGCATCGTCCTTCCTGTCGGTACGGAGAAGCTGGACAGGCTCATGGGGCTCCTGTCAGGTTTCGGTCAGGAGAAAGTCGTCATCTGCTGTCGCTTCACGCACGAAATCGAATCCATCGCTAAGGAGTTCGACGAGTTCGGCTGGACCTACAAAATAATCTCTGGACAGCACGAGTGGGACGGTCAGTTCGACGTAGACTTCGTCCTGCTACAGGTGAAGAGCGGACTTGGGTTCGACCTGTCAGCAGCGAATACTTATGTGCTGTACAGCTGGGATCACAGTCATATTACATTCGAACAATCACGCATGCGCATCATGCACATGGAGAACACCGACTGGGTGAAGTACTTCTTCCTGATGGCACGTGACACAATTGAAGATGAATACTATGAAGCGATTGCGAAGAAAAAAGATTTCTCGACGCTCGTCCTCGACCGGTACCGCAAAAAGAAGATACGGCACCGTCGAGGAACAGCTCGCAAAGGTGCGAGAAGAATTCGCAAAACCAAAATGCTCGCCTAAAGGCGAATCTGAGAAAAGTTGACAAAAATTTTGGTGGGGATTTTAGTTTTATGAACGAGTCAAATTTATGGGAGTGGCTGCGAGATGTTGTTCTGCCTCTAGGGCATTACTCCAGAATCGAATCTCCAGATACTGCGCCGGGATTTCCTGACGTGCACTACCAAGTAGGGGAGGGCTGCGGCACCATCGAACTCAAAGCCAACGACCAGCCTGCGAAGAGACCCTTCCCTGATGAAGAGAAAGGGCTGCACACATCTCAATTGAAGTGGATCAGAAAGGACATGGAACACGGTGGCATCGTCTGGATCATTGCCGAGACACCGGGCGCTATCTATATTATCCACGGCAAGGATGCTGAGCGATTCAACGGTGCAACACACGAAGACCTGATCGAGATGGCATGGCAGGTAATGCATCGCAGTGCACCTAAACAAGCTGCTAGTATGCTGGATTCTGCACTCAGAACACCCGGTAACTTCAGATTATTTGCGGAGTATCCCTAATGACAGAACGCACCTGTACCTACCGAGACAAACACAACACACCGTGCTGCACTGAATGTGGCAGCGACCTGACCATCTGTCAGTGCCCAACACCTGACGAGCAGGCCCAAGAACGTTGGACCAGTCCCGATGGTCTGGTCATGAAGATGATCGTTGACGAACTGGTTGCTGCACGTGAAGCATTCCCTGAGAACACGCACAAGCTCGCCGCACTAGTCGAAGAGGTAGGTGAGTTAGCTCAAGCAATGATGCATCACGACCGCAAGCTGGGCATCAGCGTACACGAGGTGCTGCGTGAAGCAGTGCAGGTAGCAGCGATGGCAATTCGAGTTGCAGTTGAAGGGGATGATAATTTCTTGTACATATTTCCTGTGGTCGAAGATGAATTGCCACGAGGTCCAGTGAGTAGACAATATGACTGATAAACAACCAACGATAAGTGAAGGACAGGGTCAAGACCAAGGAGTCGGTACCCAAGTCGGCGTGGAGAATGGCAACGTTCTTATTCTCTTCTCTGAGAAGTTAAGTGTCGTGGGATACTCTCCCAAGGCCGCAAGAGGTCTGGCTAAAGCCCTGAAAAAGCACGCTATTGAGGCTGAAAACATGGCTCGTGAAAATGCGATCTAGTTCACTTTACACGAGAGCGGATGTGTGTATACTGTAGTCCTTGAAACTCATCGGAGATAAGACCATGGCTGCTGTAAGAGCCCCAACTGACAGTATCGGCGCACAGATGGCAATGATGCGTAAGCGTAGCAAGAAAACGTGCGCCAACTCGGAATGTGGTAGGAGATTTGAAGGCCTCACTATCACAAACTACTGCTCTGATGAATGTCGTTTCAGAGCGGCTTACTTACGTCGTACAAAAAAGAATAGGAAATAAAACATGGCATTTTTAAAGCAGCATCGCAAGGGCACCCTTGAGATTGAGGGTAGAAAGCTGAAGGGTAACTTCGAAGTGAGCCTAACGAATCAGGGCGACCGGGAGATGATCACTGAGTTCATCAGTGAGATACGCAAGCAGTTGCTGAAGTTTAACCCGACGAAGAAAAAGAAAAAGAAGATCAAGAGACGTAGGTGATCATGATCGATCTGGAGGGGACGCTGAGCGATCACACCGACCGCTTAGCTCTCCTGCAGGTCAATCAAGAAAAGTATCTCAACCGAGACCCCACTGCGTGGAAGACGTACTACAAGGGACTCATCGAGGACGAACCACGTCCACACATCATGGAACTAACGCGAGAGTACATCGCAGATGGCATCCGACCACTCGTGTACAGCACTCGCTTCATCAACAAGTACAACCACGAAGAAGAGTGGCTTCGCATGCACAACCTGTGGAAGTACGTCGATCTCATCCAGCGTCTCAAAACAGAGACAAAGATTAAGGGACCAGACCTAGTCCTTCAGTGGGTACGCAGGTATGATCCGGAAGTCGTGATCGATGACCGTGATGATGTACGTGAGTTAGTCCGTAACGCTTCACGCAGAACCATGGTGTACGGTCCAGACGCTTTCCTCCAGACAGAGGGAGAGTCCGATGAACATCCACTGCAAGAATGACTGGCTATTTCATCTTTGGGGTACCGACGGCAAATGCATTCGAGGCTGCGGTGCTACCGGGTTGGACCTGCACGCCCGAACGCGGAGCGACGTGACATCGGTGGACGACCGGTCCCCCGTTGCAACGCTCTCGCCATCGATCCCTGTTGATCCTGCATCCCGACACGGTTTCCGCCTCCCCCTACGGGGCCACTAGGCGGACGATTCTGCATGCGCATTTTCTGCAGGTAGCCTTGCAGGTTAGGTGGCACTCTGGGTCCACCCATTGGCAACTGTGGTCCGGTCGGTAAGGGACCTCCCGGTCCACCCGGATATACAGGTGGTCGTCGTGGGAACCCCCCCGGCGGAACGAACGGTCCACTTCCACCCGGCGGCTGCTTACCCGGTGGAGGTGGAATCCTTCTACCGGGCAGCTGCTTCCATGGAGGAATGTTTCCACCACCGGGGATGCCTTCACCCGGTGCGAACGTCGATCCCGGTGGTGGTGCAGCCCTATAACGTGGATCTCTTGGGTCCATTCTCGGACCGGCAGAACCTAGTGGGTACTCTCCGTAACCGGGACCACCTAATGTGCCGGACATTCCGGGAGCAACACCTCCAGCTCCGGCTCGTTGAGCTTGTGCCTCACGAATTCGGGCAAGGATTCCTCCACCCGGTTGCGCACCACCAGCTTGCTGTTGCTGCTGTTGTTGTGCCTGACGAATCCGGGCCATGATCCCTCCCTGTGGCGCACCGGCACGTTGCGCCGGAGTACCAACTATTCCGGCTTGTGCGTCCCTCTGCTGCTGTGCTTGCTGCATCATTGCAGCTAAGGCACCTGTAGGAGCCGGACCTCCACCTATCGGCATCCCATCTCTATACCGAGTCGTAGTTCCGGGTCCTAGTTCGCCTCGTGCTGCCATGCCCCTGAACCCACGTGTCGGAGTTGCACCACGCTGAATGCCTCCTCGCTGCGGTGGAACTCCACGGTACCGACGCATTGCCGCTCCGATTGCCGGTGACATTCCCCCTGCAAAGCCACCGAACTGGTATCCCTGAGGCTCGGGCTCGTAGTCACCCCCGTATCCAGCCCCACTTCCGACAGGTTCTATCCACGGTGGAACACCTCCAACCGGTGGAAGCATCCTTCCCGGTGCAGCTTGTGCAAGACCACCTGCCTGATAACCAACACGACCACCGTAGGCTTGAGCTTCGACGCCTTCACCTTCTGCGATCCTTCTTTCAATTGCCTCGATGTTGGCTGTCTCGGGATCATCAATGAACAAACCTCGTAAGTACGCTGCTATTCCGCCACTCTCTTCTTCTTCAGGCTCAACAACTTCTTCTTCAACCTCTGCTTCTACCTCGGCAACATCCGGGTCTCGACCGTACTTGCGCTCCCAGCTGCGCCACTGATATTTCTGTGCGACGGGATCGAACGGGTTGTCCGCTCTCGTTGTTCCGCCTTCTGCATAACCTCTCACGTGACCTCCTCGGGCACTACCTGTACCTAGTGTTGCTGCGATTTTTGCTTGATGTTGACGTAACTGTTCGACGTGCGGACTCGCTGCACCTGAGGCAGCAGGTGCTGCCCCTACATAACTTGCGGGAGTCGTCGGAATAATTCTTGGTGGGGTTGTACCGGGTCCACCGGGGCGCGGTCCACCACCTGCGCCTCCGCCGCGGGGACCACCACCATCTCTGCGACCACCTCCACGTCCACCTCGGCGACCTCCGCCACGTCGAGGTCCAGCAAGCCGTGGTCCTACATACTGAGGTGTAGGTGTATAAGTTTCTGCGGTCGGTGCAGGAGGTTGATACGTCGAACTTACCCAGCGTGATCCTGAGTAAGGGGCAACAGGCTCCGGCTCACGCATCACGTTCGCGACGGGATCATGCTCATATCCCTGTGCCGACAAAGCTGCTCGCCGCATGCCACTTCTTATGCCACCTCCTAATGGAATGACACGTCCTCCTGCTCGCCATTCAAGTCTTCCTTCGTAACCAGCGTTCGGGTTATCCATGGCTGCAAGGCCTCCTGTCCAGTACCGGTTCTCTGCAAAGCCACCGGAGTATTTTTGGTCTGCTTCGACGAATTCCTTTGCCACACTAACGGGAGGTGCTTTGGTACGAGATGGTTTCCATCCGTGTGCGACAGCACGCATGAATTTAGCCTGCTTCGGAGTTTTCGATGGCATGTTATTCGTCTACCTTCCCAGTCCGACCGTCAATGACTGCGTTGTCTGGTTTCGGTTTAATCAGTGAGAGAATACTCGCCATGACTTCCATCTTTGTCTCGTCACGAATACCGATAGGTGCATTGTCATCCTTGCCGGACACGTTCGTGTGATGACGATCCTTCCAGTTTTCTTTCTGCCGGTTGGTCAGCCACAATTTAATTGCTGCAGTGTCTGGCTTGTAATGTTTGACTGTCTCGGCACGGACGATCTCTCCGTCCCACTGAAAAATTTTCTCTTCATCGTGCGTGTAACCGACGGCACTCTGGTACAAAGCACCCAGCACTGCGGCATCAGCATCTGTGTACCCTGCTTCGAGTGCTTCCTTGAACAACGGGTACTGTGATTTCCACAGACCCATCTGTCGGGCACCGATGTCGAAGATCTCGCACATCTGATCTTCTTTAATACCTCGCATTGCAATCGCACGCACTTGGTCGAGGTGATCAGGGAGGAACAGACGTGAACGCTCAGCCAGCAGGTGACCTGCACAGTTGCGTACAAATTTCTTCTTCCCGTTTGTAAGTCGTCGTGCTGGCATCATTCCTCCGGCGGGAGTTGCTGTTGCTGTGCAGCTTCTCCAGCTTGTCGTAACATCTCCATGCCGGGACCTTGCAGCCATGATCCTTGACCTATGTTCCTTGGATCAGCAGGTGAAAGCCCCTCTAATGTTTCCGCTTCTCCGCGGGGACGACCCATGACGCTCCCAATAGCTTCACCGGTAGTCCCCATGGTTGCTCTCAACATTTGCATCGCCGCTTCCGAACCAGTTGCCGCCCCCTCCTGTATCATGTCAGGGTTCATAGACATGTTCAGCATGGGCATGTCCACGCCTTCCTGCAGTGCCAGATTACCCGTTCCTACTACTAACGGGCGTAACTCACGCATGATTTGGTTCTGCAACTCAGGATTGCCTTTGGCATGTTTCAGACGCAGGAACAGATTGCGAGCCAATCTACTTTGCATTGCATGACCTGCCATTGCAGTACCGAATCCGGCTAGCGCACCCCCCATGATGTCGAAGAGATAAAATCCTCCACCCGCTGCCATCGCTGCAGTCATGCCTGCACCTGCGCTTGCTTTCTCTGCATCATCGGTAATTCTGAGAAATTCTCTAAACCCTTCAAGGTATTCCCGTTGTTCTTGCAGGGCCGGGGCTGGTCGCTTTCCGGCTGGCTGACCTAGTTCTCCGTAGAGCCCTCCCGGAAACTTTTTAGGGTCCGTAATCGTATCGGGAAAGAGTTCCTTTATTATCTTGTCATGCTCATCGAGATACTTGACAAAGGCTCCCGGATTATTGATGCCAACCTGTTGTCCCGGTCTATAGCCAGCGTTCTCCAAACCTTTTTGTATGAATCTTCGGCGTGCTGCGTCCTGTCCTTCAGGAGTAAGTTTTCTCATGAAGTCCCTGACCATCTGGGGCTTGTTGCCTTTGAAAACCGTATCGACCAACACGTCATCGATGTTCCCGTTGTCTACTGTCGCACCCTTAATTTTTCTTTTGAGAGTACTGTCAATAACTTCTCCTGCCTCTTTCTGAAAAGCACGATCTATCATTTCATCTGTTGGGTCGGCGTGCTTACCAAAGAAACGCCAGCTCTTCATCCGATCCATAAAACTCTCAGCAATTTCCTGTCCGAGATCAGTTTCGATATCAATATCAAACTTGTCTGCCATTCTCTTCAGAGCGTCAGCACGTTGTGCCTTCTGATTGTTTTTAATTCTTTGTGTACCGAACACCGGAATACGCTCAGTAATTTTGAGGAAAATTCTCTGGGGAGCTGTGAGAAATTCTTGCAGTGCATCTGATGATGTAACTTTGTATCCCTGCTTCTCAGCAAATGCCAGTGCGCTACGAATGGTCGCCGGGACTGCGTCAGGAAGATTTTTAGCAAGCAGTTCTTTGGTTTTTAATGCCAGCCCAACTGCAGGTTTGGCTACAATTTCCGGAACGGCACTGAACGCTGTCGCCAATGCAACATCCTCAGGATCAAACTCACCTCCAAGATTAGCTTGTCCCGCTTGTATTGCAGTCTCCGTAGCGAAAGAACTACCAGCGGCTGTTGCTATCCGCGGAGCTAATGTTTTGACTGCGGTTGTGGCTTTTGCAGCAGGCAAGTACTGACCTACCAGACCGATGGTCTGTAACACATCCTGACCACTCATGCCCGGTTTGTTGATCACAGCTTCGTAACCAGTGAGTTTATTTCTGGCAACCGGAATGTAAGAACCGTCTCCCTCAGGATTAATTGCAAGTCGTACCTCAACGACATCCGGGAATCGATTCTGTAGCTGCGATCCCAGTTCCATGGGGTCTGACGTTGACATCTGCATCCATCCTTGTTTCAACTCAGTACCTATACGTCTCAGCGTTCCCATCATGGGTCCGTCCACCCCTTCCCCCGGTTCAGCAAACCCTTCGATCATTTTTGCGGTATTCGTCATCTCCGGCAGCACGTCTAGTTGCTCCGCAGTCATTTGCGGATCGATAGGAAATCTCTTACCCGTTACGTCGGGCTGATTCATCCAGTCATTGACAGTACCCGGTCCCTTCTCAGGTTCGGGTTCATAAATCGACTCGTCTAAATACCACGGTGTCGGTTCGAGTGTCTCTTCGTGTTGAGGCATGTGCTTACTCCGGCACCGGTTCAGGTGCCCCTATCTTTCTCGTTATTAACTCGCCGGTTGCAGGGTCTGTGTATCGTATCCATGTTCCCGTCGCTGGTCTGGAACTATTCGGACCGACATCTAATGGATTGTGACGCGTTGAGCCCGGTTCATCTTTTTCAACTGACGCAAATGAACCAATAGGATCTTTAGTTAGATCATTCGGATCAAGTCCCATGGCTCGAAAGTCCACCCCCATCATGCCCCGAAGTACTTCGTTTTTATTCAATTCTACAGCGGAAGTTTTTCCCCTCTGCCAGCGTTCCTGCTGTAGTTGCAGAGCTTCTCGAATAAGTTCTATGTTTATGCTGGTTGATTTCGCAATAGAAGTTTCCAGTCTCTCCACGTACTGCCGTTCACCCTCTGAAATTTGCCCCGGAAAATGTTTGAGACCATCAAGGACGTTCTGACCTAACTTGTGACGTAGCACGCCTACGTTAGTGACATCTCTAGTATCAACACCAAACCATTCCTGCAGTCCCTGCACTAATGCTACCCATCCACTTGTGCCGGGTCCTCCTTCCCCTACCTCGTCCAGTAATGCCATTGTCCTTTGAAGTTTCGGGATCTGTATCCATGCGTCCCGCGCACCTTCGATGTCATTACTGGCTCGTGCTATGAAGTCCTCTGAAAAGTTTGTAGCATTTGCTAAGTTCGTCTGCCTCCATACATCGTAAGGAGATGTTGCAAACGGAATACTCCCATCCGTTGGATTTGAATCCAAATACTCCAGATCCATGGCACCCAGTTTGACTACCTGCTCACCGTTCTCATCGAGCATCGGAGTCCCGTCCTCATTAAATTGCGGTTCCTCTTTGTCAGCGTCCCATATCGGCTGAGCACGTGCATCCCGATTAGGGTCTTCAGGATGAGCGAACAGACCAGCTACACCTACCGGTGTACGTCCGGACCCATAACGTCCTGCTCTGCCTGTTTTTTCGATGCGCTCTTGCGCCTGCAGCTGAGAAATGTAATCTGTCCCAACGTCAGCTTCCTGTCCTGCAAGTAACATTTCTTCGTCTAAGAGGTCGCTCATTCCCTGACGAGACAGTTCTTGTTCTTGCCGTAGCAATCCAGCAGTTGTACCCAGAGATTCACCGAAGCCACCGGTCTTTGTCGGTGCCAACATACCCTGTGCGAGTGCAAACCATCTGGCTTGTTCATCTTTCTTTTGCATCTCCGCACGTCTCGCTGCGATTCGTTCCTGACCACCTTTGAGCTTTTGCATTTGCTGCTCACGGTGTATGTCAATCAGCTCACGTGTAGTGGTAGGCTTTGTCTTCGGCATCGGGTCCGGAATTAATTGGTCAACCGTAGTAATGGTCTCCTCATCATCGAGGACACCACCACCAAATTCATATCCACGTTCTACTTCTGCTCTCATGACATTAATCCTGCTTATGATCCTGCTTCAGGAGTTTTCCGCCTGCTACGCCAATGCTCCTGCTTTGGTCTGGGTATAGCGAGCGCGCCCACCTACTCAACGCGCCCGCTCCCTGTTTTCCCAAGCCGAATAACCTCGCTCCGGCGTCACGCACCATTCCTCCTAGTGCGTAATCTTCCAGTCCTCCCGGTTCGATGTAACCACCTTCCGCTTGTGGATTCATACCACGGTACACACCGTAGCCACCGATGATTTGTGACAGCGGTGACGGCTGGTAGACCGATGCAGGTCCAACATCAGTACGCTGCGTTGCTCTCGGTACAAACGATGGCGGCAAGCCTCGGATGATTTCTGACATCTGTCCCAGACGCTGCCATGGCAGATCACGTTGCTCCAAGAAATCCTGATACGCGAGGTCCATACTTCCCTGTTCAAGTCCACGTCTCTGCGCACCAACGGCTTCCATCGCAGCAGCATCAGTGAGACCCATCCGCTGAGCTGCTTCACCCATGCGGCCCGCTACGTCAGCACCTTGGTACAGTGCGCCAGCCTGTGCCTCATCGAGGGCACCTGATACACGTGCCAGTTCTCGTGCAGCCGTAATATCCTGTCCGCGAATGTCAGCCGCCTGACCGTAGGCTCCAGAGAGTGCTTCAAGACGCTGTGCTTCGAGCCCTTCTTGAATATCCCTCATGCCTCGGATGCCCATGGTTTCCATCGAACCCTCGCCACCACGAGAGCCGAGTTGTCCGGCTCCCGCGAAAGCCTTTTGTAAGGACGGCAGGAAACTTTCTTGTAACGTACGCGTGGCAAGATCTTCTTGTCGCCCAAGCACGTTCCCAATGAACGGGTTCATGTACGATTCGACGACGCCGGGATCAGTCCACTTTCCAGTTGCCTGATCAATGTAAGGCTGTGCTCTGCCCCGCATACCACCCGCGGCTTCCAAGCCTCCAGCAAGACCTTGGGCTCCACGTTCCATGTAGGGTTGGTACGCTCCGACATTCTGCTCAGTCAGTCCAAACGCAGCTTCTTGTGCAGGATCAAACCCAGCAATCCTCGGTCCACCGTACGGGATATAAGGCTCAGCTGCCGCTGCGTTCGCACGTGCAATCAGTCCCTGCGTGTAGTCCGACATCCACTTCGGGGTGCCTTCTACAGTCGTCCCGTAGGTTGTAGTCGATTGCGGAGGCCTCCCCTCAAATAGGAAGTCTAAGTTCGCGCCCATTTAAATTCTCCCTGATTCGATCATCGCTCGACGGAGTCTTACCATGCCGCCTTGCGCCATGTACTGGTGCGGTTGCTTCGCCTTGTGACTGAAGCCACCCTTCCGGAGGTTCTTGGCTTTGTGCTGGCGAAGGTTCCGACGCATCTCGTCAAGACGGCGAGCGCCCGCACTCCCCGATCCGTCACCCAAGAGTGCCACCGTTTCTGCGTCCATGACGTACTCACCGTCGCTCAGTCGAGCGGGGATGTCGTCCGACCTACCAGTGCCCTGCCCCTTAACATAACGTCCGTTAGAAGCCACTGTGGGCGCTGCCCGTGGAACGTCGGCATTCTGCGACCAGTAGTCGTATTCGCCTCCACGTTGGTAACCTCCACGAGCCTGCGGCAAGCCCTGTCCCAACTGCGGTGGGTTCCAGTTGCCTGTGCCGGGGTCTTGCGTGTAGCCAGCCTGCGTCAAGGCTTGTGTTCCCTGTATCCCTACCGCGCTAGCCGGGACCGGCTGACCTGCCGCAATCATAGACTGCATGTCACCCCCAGCTCCCGGAGTTGGAGTCGTCGGATCTTGGGGCACTCCGGCGAACGGCTGAGGTTCCATGAACAGGTGCTGTCCAGACTGGGGCGAACCTGCCTGTCCGTATGTGTAGTACGCACTGGGGTCCATGCCTGCGAACTGTCGATCCATCTCGTAAAGCGGCAACGGATCGTTCCAGCCTTCCGGCAGCGGTGGCTGCTCGGGCTGTTCCTGCTCGCCACCACCGAGTGCGCTTGCAGCCAGTAATGCAGGCATAGCATATTTCTCTATGAGGCTGGGGTCTTGTACAGCAGCAGCAGTAGCCTCCGGGGTTGTGATCTGTTGTTGTTGTTTATCCCCACCACCTACAGGTTGACCAGCAGGCATGCCTTCCACACCTAGAGCGGGCTGAGAAGCAAGTGCGACTTCCCCAAGACCACCTGCCTCCGCAATTGCCGCATCCTCAGGGGTTCGTACGGCTAGGATTCCACCTGCTTCCGGATCTTGGAGACCGAATGCCTTCTGTCCTCCCGCAGTGACTTTCTCCATCATCGGACGCATCATCTCTCCGGTAGCTCCGGCAAGTGCACCCTGAACAAAGTCACCACCTGTTACTGCAGAAGCTGCACCTCCAGCTAAGCTCGATCCGATGATTGCCCTCGTGCCCTCAGAGACTCCGGGAAGAACGTTGGCGAGCTTGCCGCCTGCAACCTTACCGAGACCACCTGTGATCGCACCGGAGAGTGCTCCCTTCACGAAGTCACCACCACCAGCTGCGCTCAGTCCGCCCTGAAGCACTGCGTTGCCTACGGTACTGGCAACTAAACCTGTACCACCTCCGGTGAGCATGCCACCGATAGCAGTACCGAGACCCGGCGCAAAGATCGAAAGTGCGATAGGCGCAATGACCTGAAAGATCTTCGACGACACGACTTTCTTCACAACTTTCTTGACCTTCTTCCAGATCTTGCTCAGGAAGCCATACTCGGGCATGCCGGTGTTCGGGTTGATATCAGGATCACCCCACATGTTTTTGAGAACACCAAACTCTTCCTCAGTCATGTGAACCAGCATCTCGTCTTCACCACGTCCCGCACTGCGTGTCCGCTCTGCTGCAGCCTTGACCTTGCCACCTTCAGCGTAGGCTCGTTCGACCGAACCACCGTATTTGTAGAGACGAACCTTCTTGGTATCTTTCTTCGGCATACCTTGGAACTGCATCAGCTCTTCAGCTGCCTTGGTATAGAGCAACTCCTTGCCCCCCGGCGTATCTTCAATCTGCTGCACAGCCTTGACCATGGATTTGTCTGCGCCCTTCGCCTTCATCATCTGAGCCAGACCACCCTGCGGTTGGATCTGTTGTGCCATCTGTTGCTGCTGCTGAGCCTTGTTCTGCATCTGCGTACCCCCCATCAGACGTCGAGCCGACTCTCTCCCAGCTGCCAGTCGGGATCGATTCGGGTCAAGCGCTGCCATGCCTTCCCCACGTGAAGCACGTGCAAGCATCCGTCCTTGACCAACCAGTTCTTTCCCCTTTTCCATTGGACCTTTATGTAATGGCATAGCTCTATCCTGTAAAATTTGTCGTTGCAAACATTCTCTCTGCCCACTCGCGCCAGTCATCATATGCAAATGGATCGGGTACGTCCTGTCCCAGTGGATCTACTCCGCCGAACACTCCTGCTGCCCAGTCCTGCCACTTGTCAGGATCATCCAGTCGCTCGAACTGATCATCTGAACCAGCCACAGGATCGGTGAAGAATCCCAGTGCGCCAGCCATGAAATCTGCCCACTCGATTACGTCTTTAAAACCTGTGGGATTGATGATGGTCATGACTCAACCCTTCCGTCTGCAGGTTCGATGTGTGCGAAGGTCTTGCCCAGTTCGTAGTTCCCTCCGCCCACGTTTGACTCAAACTTGAAGCTCATCAACCGTCTTATATCTTTGAACTTCACGGTCTCTTCATCGGACGTAGCTGGTGTCTCGAAGATAGTTGCCGGTGGAGTTACTTCCGTCACCGCAGCCTTCGCGTTCGCACGTCCCTTCAACGTCACGGTCATGTCACCTACCTGCACGAAGTCAGGTTCTATGTAGGAGCAACTAATTGACTTGGTACTCTGACCAGTGTCCAGCAGTGACATCTCGTGTGTCTCGAAAAACGATTGGACAGCGCTGATTGATGATGTGCGGATCTTGTCGAATGCCGTCTCGTGTTGCCAGAGCGTACGACCGTTCGCAGTCACCTCGTTGTCCACCATGAACGGACGTTGGTACACGTCAGCAAAGACACCCGCGGTGCGTCCCTGATTAACATCGTCGGAGTCAGGTAACGGTGTGTCGTACCAGTACCCTTCACGTACATTGAAGATCACTGCGTGAGTGCATTCAGTTGCAGACCCACGTGGATAGCACCACCAAATCTCACCGTAGCGAGGCACTTTGAAACCGAAAACTTTATTCCGATGCGTGAAGTTGATGTTGTCAAAGAACCAGTTCTGGTTCATATCGTTGGGCATCTCTCGCACGACACCGTTGAACAGCAGCCAACGATCAACACCCGGCCAATAGTAAATGCCGTCCAGCTCGACGATACCCTGTGAACTCAGGACCGTAAGACCTCGTGCAACGATGTCCCATGCAAAGTCCGGCGGACCATTAGGTTGGAACGTCCCACGAATGAGTGAATCGAGACCCCAGAGCAAAACAGCAGGACCACTACCTGCACCTCGAAGAGGAAGTCCCTTAACAATTTTTTGTGTGCCTAAATTAAATTCGGCAGGTACCTCACCCAAGTTGTTAATCTGTGACTGTTTGATCAATCCGTCACTGCTGTACGCAAACAGGTACTGACCACTGACGACGATGCCACCACTTACGGGTCCGAACGTGCCGGTATTCCAACCCGTTGTTGCATCGGTATTCAGTCCCGTCGTAGTAAGCACTGTGCCTGCAGTAAGCGTGTCAATGTAGATGTCGCCACCAACAGAGTTATCGATGTCGAGTGCGTTCGGTGCTGCATGTGCAACCAAAACATGATTGGCAGTGCCTAACGTGTCAGCATAGACATCGAACTGCCACAGCATGTCGAGCCCCACGGGGAAACCTGCGGGCGTGCGGTCGTTGAAGGCTGCTAATGTACCGTTAGAAACAATGTACTGACCTATCGTGTTGGGATGTCCCAAGTGCAAGAACTGCTGGTTATCTTCGGAGAAGGTAGCCATGCCGCGTGTAATTTCCGGCACAGTGTCAGTCACCTGTTGGTAGCCGCCCATCTTTTTCGGTTTGCCACGTTGGAACCTGCACCATCGACCATCGATATAGTTCTCGCTATCGAAACGGGAACTGTCCCGTTTGATACCGGGCTGCGAGATGATGAGTGCAGGTTGCTTAGCCATAATTTAATCGAGCAGATATATCAACAACGTCTGTTGAGAAATTCCTTTAATTCCGAATGCTGTGAATAAATTGGGAGATATGCCGAAAGGTGTACCAGCGATACCACTATCTCTGCCCATTCTGAAAGCCATTACTCCGGTGAACCCTACACTGGCATTTCCAATCAAGAGCAGGCTTCCGTTGTCTATGAGTTGCGAACACATCGTAGTCTCTGACCCTCCGATAGCACCCGGAGTAATTGCTCCCGGAATATTCGTAATGGTCATCGTAGTAGCGTTGGATGTTCCAGTCGGCAGCCCCGGAGGACCAAACCGCATGATTGCAATGTCACTCGCACCCGGTACAGTAGAGGTAAGTCTCGTCCAGAATACAGTGAGCGTCGGGGAAGCCCCTCCTGCGAACCCAGTCCATACAGGAACGAAATTTCCACTTGTTACGGTGTACACAGATCCAGCTGCCGGAAGGTTCGCCACCTTCAACGGTGTCATGAAAACATTATCTAAGAGACCTGCATCTGCCTCCCCTTGCGTTGCGATCTGTCGGACTCCTTCCACAGTTTCCGTCGCTAAATTGGCGTTGATTGTCCTGTCAGCGGTGATGTTTCCCAACCCTGCAGCACTGATTCCTGTACCAGCTAAGAGATCGACGTTAGCGTGATTGGTATTGCGGGTATCAGTCAGGTCCAACGCGATCTCAATTCCCAAAGGAATGTCGAGACCGAGTCCAACCTGAACGTCAAGGGTTAAGTCAGAGCTGAGATCCCCACCTCCATTCAGTGCGTCTCCGGAATTAATTAATCGTGTAGTTGGGACAGCCTCTGACGTTGAAGGAACATCCAAATTCGTACGTGCATCAGCTGCATTCGTCGCTCCCGTACCACCTTGTGAGATTTGAATCGGGAACATGACGCTGACAGCATTCACTGCATCGACCACTTCGATACTGTTGGAGTACATGATCGCAGTCTGACCCGGATCTAGGGTCGGAGGAGACGCCTGTGCATTTGTTCCAATTGTCAGAGTGAAAGCACCTGACGTCTGATTGTCACACCAGTACTGCTGCGTAGTGTCGGGCACAACTACCTTTCGGTCACCGGTAAGCGCGCCTGTGAAGCGATACGAAATCCGGTCGAGGTTCGCGCCAGAAAGTACAAAGTCTCCTGACCCCGGAATGGGAAGTGAAACGAAATCGAACGCAATGGTTGAAGAAGCAGTAAGTCCAATGGTGAACCAGTCGGCACCATCGGTGAAGATGAAGCAACTGCTATTTGTATCTAAGGCAAGGTTCGAACTACCGTCAATCTCACCTGACGGTGGCACGACAGTCAGCGTACCCGATCCGGAATTTCTCAGCATGAAAAACCAGTCGTTACCAACTCCAGCAGCAGCGGGCAGATCAGCTTGTCCGGCACCACCGACATAGATCAAACACTTCGCTCGATCACCATCGACGACAGTAAGCGGCGTTGCACTCTCTTCATCAGAATCGATCTTCTGAGAAAGTTGTGCGCCGTCAGCTCTGAGACCTGCACCTGCCAGTACAGAAGCAGATGCCGGGGTAGCTGCATTGCCACCTAACAGGAAGGTGGTCCAAGTACCTGCGTCCGTCGTGTTGTCTGTGAGTACCAAGACCCACTGTTCACCGGGCTGCACTGTCTGGATGGTGCCTCCGGTGTTGTCACGCACATTAAATGTCTCGCCACCAACGTTGTTGAACGTAGTCTTGTTACCTTCCGATGTGTTCCGGGCATCCGGCATGTCGATGTTGAGTGATGCGACCGAAGTCGTCACGTCCATGACATCGGCAACGACATTGTCACCTGTGATCTGTTGCTCAGTCGGCCACTGCAACGTGACATCAACTGCAGTAGTAATTGCTAAGTAACTAAGCTGGGACGGGAAAATCAGTTCTCCGCCAAAGACATCGGTGTAAGACATCAGACACTCCCTCTCGTAACGTTCCTATCAATGATGCGTTTCATGTCTTGCGCCTCGAGTATTGCAACATCCTTATCGTAAATTGTCTGCCAAACAGGAATGCGTTCATCGTTTTTCAAAAAGGGAGTCGCCTGCAGCAGCGCACCATGAAGTAGACTGTTGGGGGCGAAGTCCGTTGTCCAATTCGTTTGATTGGTACTATCCAACAACGCAGGCAACTCCCAGTAATTGACTTCAAATGGGTATGCAAAGTCTGCTGACGGAGCTATCAGCCAGTTGAAGTAGTCGTAATCAGAGTAGAACTTCGGCTGATCAGTGAGATCTTCATCCGGCCAATAGGTCCGACAGTACTCGTAGGAACGAGGAAACAATTGTGTCCGTACTTGCTCTGCTCCCACACCGAAGTTGATCGAGATCGTGTCACGCCAGCGGTTTGGTTTTGGAATAACTGACTGTCCGACACCCATCGTATCTGTCACTACCTTTACAAACCCCAGTATTTTCAACTGGTTCGCCAGCTCCCGTTCAGCCAAGTTGATCAGGCTGGGGAGCTGGTCGAACACAGAGGGATCGACAGCCGTACCTCGCTCCAGATACTTCTTCATATCTTCAAGGAGCGAGTTGAATGTCATCGAGACAGCCATGGACTACTCCTCGACAGCCTCTAGCAGTTCTATGATCTGAGCCTTTGTTGCGGAAGAAGGAACCGAGACTCCATCCCTTGCAGCCTGCGCTAACAACTCAGCCTTGGTCAGCTCCTCCAGAAAGACTTGCTCCGTCTCTTCTTCAGTTGCAGCTGCAGCTGCTTGAATGATGTCGTGAGCAGCATCGCTTCGACCACGGAGCGTGTCCCACTCAACCCGGTTCGGCGCTCGACCCTGCGCTGCCATCCCTTCCACTACCTTCGTAAACGCAACAAGCTCGTCGTGAGCTTCATCACCACGCGTCAATAGTTCGCCCAGTAATGCGAGCAACTCGGAAGCGTCCTGAAACTTGACGCTACTTTTGCCGCCGACTGCCGGATTGTTCAGAACCACGGACAGTCCTTTTATCGCCACTAAGGCGAGTTCTATAATGCCCATTACTCAGCTCCTCTCACAGCGGATATTAAGTTAGCGATCAGGGGTCTCGCTCGTTCGACCCAGCCGTTTAATTCATTCATAGCTCGGACAAATTGCTCTTCCCCTGTTCCGCCAGATTCAAACTCTGCCCGAATCACTGTGAATTCGAGTGTCGCATCTAGCAGGGAATCTGCCACTGACTTCACTTGTGAATCTGCACGTGCAATAGCACGCACAGCACTGTCCGAGATCTGTCCGCTGGAGACCAGCTTCGCAGCTTGCTCCTCGATGATCACGAACGTGCCGTACGTTGCGAACGCTCTCTGCTCAGTCGTTTCTGCCTTCGCAATCGGATTCGCTCCTGCACATGCTTGCAACAAGAGCATGATTGCGAGTAGGTAGAACGTCTGAAACTGACGCACTCCTACGGTTACGTGGTTCATACTAGATACCTCCATCACCCGTGCCTGTGACTTTATTCACCAAACGTCGGGCGGAAATCGCTTGGAAGTCTTTACCAAATGTGATCAAGCCACCAATAAGCAGGATGGTCCACTGGAGACCGGAGATGTCACTCAAAGAAGTGACTTCCGGTCCACTCAACAGTGCCAGTGCTGCCGTCGCCATGGCGATGATGGTCGCGATAAGTGCACCTATAATCGTATTCATGTCGTTCCCCCTGTTCCGCACCTTGGGCGGATAATTAACGTATGGGTTTCTTCACGTCCTAACACTGTGCGAAGAATTTTCATTGCTTCTCCGCTGCTCGAAACTGCTCGTTCATACGTACCGGTCTTCTTGTCTTTCATAATGACTCTCTGAGTCCCCGGTCCGACACAGCCAACTACGTTTCGAACGTAATTCGCAATGTGGATGAGCACAAGAAAGCGACCTCCTTCTTCCGGCAGGTCGTCTTCCAATCTGTACACTCCCAGATCGAAGTTCGTGAGGATGTAAACTTCACCTCTGTTCGGTCTTGTCCACGGTTCAAGTACGTACGTTCCGTCTGGGACACAGGACGCGAACGGCTTTCCTCCCGGAGTATCAACAGGCACCCACGGACGTTCAATAGTAGCCAGATTGTGATCAGGCAAACTAAGAACACCCTCAGTCTCCGTGGACGCATAACTGAATCTCTCAAGGATCAGGTCCATCAGCTTGTGTTATCCGCTATAAGGGCTGCTTTCGCCTCTTCCAGCGCAGCTAATTGAATCTCCAAATCTGCCAGATACTCTGCGTCAACTGCTGTCCAGTCTTCATCCTGTCGTTGTCGGAACTTCAACGCCGCGATATCCTTTTTCGTGGCGTTGATGTCCCGTTGCAGCAAGGCTACGAAGGCACTGTTGATCGGGTCCACCTGCTTCGCAACCGTCTGCTCAATCGACTGTTGCATCTCTTCAGCCAGTGCATTCACGAGAATGGGCTGGATGATGAACCAGAAAATAGGCACGAGACCTGCGTAGGTGATAATTTGATTAACACCTATGCGAATTCCCGCTTCTTTGACTTCGGCCTTGCTTGCCATTTTATTTCCTCTGTCCCTTTGCAGCCTCCGCCTCATTAGCTGCGGGCGGAGTCTCTTCGGATTCCACGGGAGCTATAGGCGCAGCCTCGCCTTTCCCATTATTTTTCATAGCAGTTGCAACTGCGTCTGCTACTTCCTTATTGGGGGGCTCAGCCGGAGGTGCTTCTTCCAGCTGCGGTGGCACGTTAACTATCATCACCTCTCGGTTGACGATAGCTGACAACAGAGCGTACAAAGTTCCCGTCACTCCACTGACAGCCATAGGACCCGGAACATTCACAGCTCCGGGTGTATTCAGTAACGTCATTCCTGCATTAGCAGCAGCAAAAATTTGTTGCGTATTAAGATCTATCTTATTTGTCATTGTCTTCGCCCTTTTAGTTATCGGCATCGCCGGATGAAATCTCGTCCTTGTAGTCTTGAATCGCGTCATTCCGTGGACGCGTTGCTGTTGGTAAGAAGTTCGCCGGAATAGCGGCACGGATGCTATCCGCTGCTCCTACACTTGCTTTCATCGCATCCATTGCGTCCTGCAACTGTATGATGCGAGTAGTCAGGAAGTTGTCTCGCTGATTGAATACAGCGATGAGCGAACGAGCACTCATGCCGCCACTCCCCTCTCCATCGGGAGCTATTTCTGCCTGATTGCGTTGACGAACTGTGTTCGCCTCTGCAGTGGCAGCATCAATGTTCGCCTGATCAGCCAGATATGCTGTATGTGCCGTGTCGAGCGTAGCCTGATCGACGGTCTCACATTCCAGTTCAAGAGTACCCGGATGCCAGATGTTGAGGAACGGATCAGCACTTGCCATCTCGGCAATCTTGACCCAATCTTCCGTCAGACTTGACGTTACTCGGAACCCCATTACAGTACCCTCTCTGCGGTAAATGTTATTTCGTTTGCATCGTCGTCGTCACTACCCGATATTTCCGTCTTGCTCACCTGCAACGTTATGAAGTCGCTGGCAGCAAGAGTTGCGTAGAACGTGATATCTAAACGATTGGGAACTGCCTCGCCATCTATCGAGGAGTCATTGAAGAAGCCAGTACTAGCGATTGAACCAGCGATACCCGTTCCACCATCGTTGAGCCGCACTCTGCCATTGAGCAGCATGTTTCGATTGGACGTGACAGTCGGATCACCCTTGACTCCATAGTGAATTCTAAAAGTACCAGCCACTCCAGCGATGATGTTGTCACTGTTGGTAGCGAGATCGTGATCGAGGACAGCGGAGTCAGTCTCGATGTCAGTCACGTCCAACGTGACGTCTTGGAACGCAGTCGTGAGCGCAAGATCAGTCGTGCGTCTGGCCTGAACTGCGTCGTTGACAAGTTGCTTGTCAACTCCAGTATCCGTTGTGAACACCAAAGTGTTCGGTACATCATCCCGTACCCATACCTGACCAACACCTACCTCATCCCCCGGCGCAGCAGATTTCTCTAGCATCGCCAGATTAGGTTGATGTAAGAAGAGCCGTTCAAATCCAGTCCCTTCAACATGCCAATCGGTCAATCCTGTTAATGATGTGACCATATCGAGAGGGTCACTTACAGGGTCAACAGCCATGAAAAATGATTCAGCCCCGATGTCAGGTCTCAGCCTGAACGCATCGGAGAACATTTCTGATATCCCATTAGCGATTCGGAATTGCTCTGTACTACTCGTTGTGAATTTTAGTATGGTTGCAGTATCGCTATACATTCCCATGTTAGTTGAGCGAACCGCAACAGCAGGATCAGCCGCAGTACCGAATCCAGCAAAGATCTGCCCTCCGCTTGTCATCTGAATATCAGTGTCAAACGTATAAGCTCCAGCCCCAATGAAGTTCAGGTCTGCGGTCAGTGTGCAAGTGATATTGCCATCAGTTCCGTCGTGATCGATAGTTACTGAATCAGTTGCGAGCGTATCAAGAGCGACAAGTTGATTGCCTCCAGCAGCTGTGATATCCCCCGCGACTACGACGTTATTATCGAAGAAGTATTGAGTAGCAACTCCGGTAAAGTTCAGTGCCGTCGAACCGACCGAAGCAATAGTTCCTGCTGCTCCGTTATGGCTGATAGATACGGAGTCAGTTAGCCCAGCGTCGAGGACGGAGAAGACACCCGCAGCTGTGACTTGTACCTGAGTCTCTTCAATGAATGCCGCTCCGTCAAAGCGGAGCATCGAATTGGTTGTAGTACCTGCGACAGCTCCTCCACCGAAGAGCAGCAAGATGCCGAATTTTTCACCGTTGGTGAAGTTAGCATTTGAAGCGGAGACCGAACCTGCAAGAGAATACCAACCACCATTGTCCACGTTCGCTGTAATGTCGAACAGCATGAACTCGGTGGCATCTTCAATATTCTGGATGTAGAGCTGATCGCCATTACCAAGGAGCCCTAAGATGACATCAAAATCAGCGTTGGTTTCACTTACGCTGTTGATGAATACTTCGGTGACCGAACCGATGGTAGCGTTATCGTTTCGGAAGAGGCCTTGACCCGGATCAGCCTCAGTAGTGTTGCTGTCAAACTGCCATTGCCCGGAGACAGTCGCTCCACCTGTAGCGATCTGGTTAGGATTGCCGTTGAACAATGTATCCCAGTTTGTAGCATCACGACCAAGGAACACCCCGACGTGTCCACTCTCAATGTCAATGGCCGTATTAACTCCGGCTCCAATGTTATCTCCCAGTGCTGGGAAGAGTTGAAGTGAATTAGCACCATTGTTAATGACTTCGAGCTTAGTACCGGCAGTGACTGCGAACGCAGTGAGAGCGTCACCAGCATTCGCTACCGTCTGAATCTCGTTGCGAGAGCAACGTAGTAAGAGGCCTCCGGCCTGAGTTTGCGTGACGCTCGCGGTCAGCCCGACTTCGTTCTCATTCGTTTGTACGATGCGACCAGTAGCCTCTGAATACAAGACGGCTGTTCCACTATCAACAATGATTGCAATATTGTTGTTAGCGGACGAACCGATACCAGTGCCGACGTTGTCAGCGATGGGAGCGAGACCCGGTGTCGTCAGGCTGACAGTACCAGCATTGACAAGCCCCGGACCAGTTGTCGTAACAGACGCACCGAAATCAGACCCAGAAGCTCTCCAAGTATCTACTCCGTTAATAACTATACGAAGCTGACTGAAGAGTGTATTGAATCCAATCGCAGCACTACCTAATTGTAGAGCAGGGAAAGCTGGTGCTCCGATAGTGGCAGAAGCCGGATGGAGTATGAGTTGATCAGTCGCAGCATTAACCGCACGAGCAATCTCTATGCTATCTGCAATGATTGAAACCGTAGCAGAACCGTCACCACCGATACCTGAGTTGTTGTCGTTGTTGAAAGCATAGATCGGGTTGGTATTTGTAGCAGCTTCATCACTGACCAGATACCAAGTTGGTGCAGAAGCGGATGGTCCGAGAACACCAGTGTCATCCATACGCATGACTTCAGTGCCAATGACTGACCACTTCGGTTGCCCGTCGTAGTACATGCCACTGTTGGTTTCGCTCGCGAAGGAATAACTCGGCGCACCAACCGCTCCGTTAGGAGCCAAGATAGGACCAGATGTATTGATAGAAATTGCTGACGCTGCTTCAGTAACTCGTATACCTTCAACTCCGCCAGCGATGAGCGCCAAGATGTCGCTGCCATCACCACCAATACCGGTGTCGTCGTCATCGTTTCTCGGAACAAGCGTAGGACTGGTGAGGCTTGCTATTTGATTAAAGAGTTTACCGGCTCCAACAGCAGCCCCTGTGAACTGTGCGCTATTAGTTGGGAAAGCTGACGTGGGTACAGTGATAGGTCCACCCGTTGCATAACGAGCAACCCCATTCGTGATGCGTACTTCGTCAATCCAGCCATCAACAAAAGCTGCGTTAGCGCCACCAGTCGGATCTAATACACCGAGTTTGAGGGTGGTAGTTGAGTTATTTAGTACCGAACCTGTGAAGATGCCACCAGCTTCAAATTCAAGTAAGCCATTCCACCAGATACTAAGTGTGTCGCCTGCCGATCTCTGTGCGGTGAAATAGTGCCATGTATTCAGAGCCGGTGCGCCACCAAGACCACCTTGTTCAAAAACGCCCACGCCGCCTTCGGATTCAAATCTTATCCTGTAATCAAGACCATCCTGAATAAGACTGACAGCGAATGCTCGATCAGTGCCACCACCAATGACCCACTGAGAGACCATTGTCATTTCGTCGCCAACTGCTGGCAGTGAAGCGAATCTTACAAATCCCTCTATTGTGAAAAGATTAGATCCGAAAGTGTAGCCAGCAATGTCAGGAAAATGTAGATAGTCATTAAGACCGTCTAGCAGTAACGATGCAGTGCCGAATTTGAACTGTGCGGTATCGAGTTCTGCACCACCAACGAATGTAGCAACAGCAGCATTGTTTGATTGCTCAGTGAATGACGTAGCACCGTCAGGACCATCCAAATTTGTGAGCAGTTCCACACTGGAGAAATCGGGATCAGCACCTGTAATAGGTCCGAACTCAAATTCTTTTGCACCCTCCAGTGCGACAGCGATAGTGTCATCTACTTCTTCATAGAAGCCGCTGTCACCGTCACCGAAGGCAAGCGTCGGAGCAGCCGGATTGTCATCTATCAGGCCGGGAGTGAGGATGAACTGGTTCGCACCTACGACTTCTGCTGCCTGAGCAATTTGAACTCCGCCAGCGATCAGCGCAAGACTATCTGCGCCATTTGCTCCAATTCCTGTGTCTGAATCATTCGTAAAAGGAATTATGTTTGGCACAGTCAAAGTTGCTGCAAGGTTCTCCAAACGAGGTCGATCACCACCCGACACATCGACGGTCCCAGCGAATATCGAGATCCCGGCAGCAAACGTCACTCTGAGAACACCAGCGGTCGCAATCGCAAGATTGTCATCGGCGATTTCGTAGAGACCAGTGTCACCGTCGCCGAAGGCGAGGCTAGGTGTCGCCGGAGCATCTTGGAACACTCCCGGAGAAACGATAAACTGATTCGCACCGACAACTTCTACTGCCTGAGCAATCTGAACACCACCGGCAGCGAATCCAAGAACATCAGCCGACGGATTGTAGACACCAGTATCTGGATCTCCGGCAAAACTGTAAGTCGGCGCAGCAACCGATCCGCCACTGAGCAACAACGGATCATCGAGACTGACCGTGATCGTACTGTTCGGTCCCGCATCTACAATGGAGATGCCAGCCCCTTCAGTTAGTATACGTTCGTTCGGAAGTTGCGCGTTCGCCGACACTGTGACGAACGTCGCATCCAATCCAGTGGTAGCTATAAGCTGGTCTAACGAAACTCTTCGGCTGACATCTTGTGCGGCTTCAACTGTCTGCACCTCGAAGAAAGTTGCAGCTCCATCGAGAGGTAGCGCAGCAGGTTCCAGATCCGAAATTTTTATATTAGGCATCTGGATCTACCTCGTTCTGGTTCACCGTCGCGTCTTCAAGCACGCGTAACCTCCCGTCTTCCGTTTCACGTGGACTCTCGCCAAAAGCATCTCGAACACCGAACAGGGATATCGGATTGGGATTCGGTCCTCCCGGTGTTAGAGGCTCATCAGGACGATAGAACGGCAGCGTAATTCGATCCGCTTGCCGCGGAGCTAAGCGATACGGATCGTAATCATCGAGATCATCGATGCAGACTTTCAACCCCGGTGTGTTCGGATCAGAATGCAACTCATGCAAGAACATCTTCCGTGAGCAACGCTGACAAATGCCAATGCCGTAAGTTGAATTCCCCGTTGGGTCTAAAAAAATTGCCATGATTATCTCGTATACGGTGATATGTTGGGACGCAGGTACACTTCAGACTCATCAGTCTCACCTGTCCATGCGTCACTCAAATACTTTTCTGCGTCGAGATCCAATCGAGGAACGATCACCTCGTCCACCTCTTTAAGCTCCCTGCCCAGTTCTGCTGCCAAGTTACATACAATGGCAAGGTACCAGCGGTCAGGGACCTCCAGTTCATCTGTCATCACACCGACATCTTGCAACTGTCGCTGCACGAAGCCAGTGATCTGATCGAACGTAAACTCAGCACCGGGGTTCGGCCAAAGCTCTATCTCTGGCTGCGTGCGTCGTTTGTCATACCAGAATTGCGTCGGTCGCCCAGTGCTGAACTTGTCCGGCAAGTTCGCATAATCATTTCGATTGAGCTTGTACATCGGAATCTCATTGGGCTTGTTCTGATACACCAGCTCAATCACATCGAGCACTGTGGTACCTGTCGCACGCAGTCGCCAATACTGGAACTCTGTCACACGTGACACTGCCGGTACGTCTTCCCAGAGCCACTCATTTGCAACGACTGCTTGACCTGTCTTGGTGATGTATGTCGTGGCTGTAACGAAGTTGTCGTTCGAGGCCTCGATCACGTAATCCCACGTCCCGGAGACGTTGGGCATGATGCCAAAGGTGAAGATCGCAGTGGCACCATCGGTACCCAGATCCATGCTGATGTTGCCTGCAGCAGCCACCTGTGTACATGCCGTAGTCAGATCACTATCGAATGCATTGCCCGCAATCCCCTCCGTAGCAGTTGCATCACCGGTAATCCTATTCCCGTTGCGCAGATTGATGGTGTATGTATCTACCGTACCAAGCGGACACGGAACAGTTGCCTGACGCCAGTAAATTGGCAGAATGATCGGGTCCACATTCCAGAGCTTGATACCTTTGTTGACCAAGGTCTGAGTGAACAACCACAGCAAATCGAGAGCAATTGTAATGTGCTCACCTGCGATCTCTTGCTCGACCATCTTGCACCGACGAAACGCATGATCAATGATCTGCTGATTCGAAAAGATGGTCGAACCGACTGTGTCTGTAGTTGGCATTAACCTCGACCTCCTCTTACTGCGCTACGACCACCACGCGCACCTTGCCCGTGTCCTCGCGGACGCGGATGTCGAACGTGGTCTTTCATTACGTCTTTGGCGACTCGACGTGCGACCTTTTCTACTGAGCCGCCTCGGCTTTTTTTATTACGCCACCCTGTGCGTACTCCACAAGACCACCACGAGCTTTCTTCGTCCCCTTCAGCGCCCCTTTGCCTCCGCGTGCCGTTATCTCCTCCATCTTCTTCCGTTCAAAGTCAGATATCTGACCTTTCATGGCTCTCAATTTTGCTTCGACAGCTTTCGAATCCAGTCCCTTACGCCTGACGAGACCAAGCAATCCCTTTAGTCCCGTCGTCTTTGGCCCGTATGTGGTTCCGAAGAACTCCGCTACTTTCTCCTTCAGCTCTTCCATAGACACATCCTTGTCTCCGTTGCTTTTACCTTTTTTAACGGTGCCGCCTTTCCTGTAACGCGTTTGGCGCACACCACCACCTTCCTTGTATCCGGCCTTCAGACGTTTGTTGCCACCAGCCTCAACTTCGGCCTCATTGCGACCTTCCTGCGCAGGCTGCACACCGTGGTCCATGGTGTCCTGCTTACCGCTCTTCATCACAAAGTCGGCAGACGTTTTCTTGACCGTACCACCATAGGCATAGCCCATCTTTGCGCCTTCATTCTTCAGCTGGTCGTGCACAGTGCCGCCTTTCGCTTTGACGTTCTTCGGCATCTTCTGGTGCGCTTTCGACTTCACGTGTCCGCCACGCATGTAACCGCGCACTTTGTGCACACCCGCAGAACCGGTGAAGCCCTGCTCTGCGGGGAACGAGAAGTCCTTCACATATGTCAGTCCTACGTTCTTACCCATTTCTTTCTCCTGTTAAGCTGTAATCAATCCCAGTGCAACTAAGGCCGCGTGAACTGCGCCGATTGTTACTGCGACCCCAGTCTGTAATGCGATTGGCGTAGTTGCATAGAAGCCGACTTCACCCCCGTTGAGGCTGAGTGCTTCGGTTGTCGTAAGGGTGATGTTTCCATCAACACCGGTACCACCGGCTATGCCGCCAGAAATATCTATTGAGCCACCATCACCAGTGCCAGTACCGACACCACCGTCAAGACTGACTAGACCGCCCCCGCCATCTGTTGCTAGTGAGGCACCGCCAGAAATTACAGCACCTCCACCAAGGCCACTTCCGGCTCCAGAGCCGCCTGCGCCGCCTCTCATGAAGGCGCTACCACCGCTACCACCACCGGCTGAGCCTGCTCCAGCGATCAGAGAGGTTATGCCACCATCTTGATTTGTGCCAAACCCGGCACCACCGAGAACGCGTGCTGCACCGCCAGCACCGCCGACAGTTGCTACGCCGCCCTCAACTTCTGCGTCACCCGGCTGAGTGTCACTCTCGCCACCGTAGAGGTGAGCATTACCACCTGAGCCTGCTCCACCCCCTTGACCTCCGCCAAAGAGGTTAAGATCGCCACCGATTGCCGCCGCAGTAGTGCCCGCAGCATATCCGCCCCAGATATCGACGTTACCTGCCTGTCCTTCGGCACTATGTCCGGCACCGTATATTGCTACGAGTCCGGCAGTTGAAGTTCCTGCTACTGATCCACCGTCAGCACCGATACCAGTTAGAGTATTAACGAACCAGTTGCCACTCGCAGCTGTACCTCCGCCCAAACCAACTTGCATGATGAGATCGCCACCAACACCACCCGCACCACCGTCGCCAGTCGTGATGTTAATATCACCACCATCGGCTACGCCTGATCCTGCTCCGGAGAGTAAACTAAGTGCGCCACCTAGGCCTCCTGCGCCACCTGCGTTTGATGCACCGGCTGTAATTGATACTGCGCCGCCTGCATCAGCAGCAACAGTACCTGAAGCACCTGCGTCCAAGTCCAGATCGCCACCGTCACCAGATGCGACTGTGCCTGCCAGCATGAAAGCATTGCTAGCAGCGGAAAGTCTAAGATGCTCAACACCACCTGCGATAAGTGAAAACTCATTTGCTGCGTTCCAACCAATACCCGTGTCAGGATCACTGCGTCCCGGTATTACTGTTGGGTTGGTCGCCGATGGAACTTCATTTACGAAAGCAGGACCATTCGAGAGTGTGCCTCCAAAAGAGACTCCTGACCAAAACCACGCTTGAGCACCTGCAATGGATAATGTCAACGAATCATCTACAGTTTCATAGAATCCTGTATCTCCATCACCCCATGCCAAGGAGGGTAAAGCTGCGGTTCCGATTACGCCCGCAGGTCCAATAATGACCTGATCTACGGTAGCTTCCGTCAGGCGTAAAAGTTCAAGACCGCCAGCAATTAAGGAAAGTTGGTCTGCTGCATTAGAGCCTAGACCTGTATCTTGATCTCCTTTATTCGGATGAATATTGGCAGCGGTAGCAGTAGAACTTACGTTACTGAGAGCAGGACCAGTGGTTGCTTGTCCAAAGATGTCAGCACCATCGAAATTCCACGTTAATGATCCAGCTGAAGATAAACCAACACGACCAGCACCCACACGATAGAACCCGGTAGTTATATCTGAGAGGAATCCGAAAGCCGTGAGAGTTGGTGATCCATTCGGTGCGCGAATGCTGTCACCAGTAATCTTGACTGCATTCGTACCATTGATTGCAAAATCAATTTGTCCGAGACCCGCTTTCCAGATACCAGTATCAGGGTCACCTGAGAACGAATACGATGGCGCACCTACTGTTCCATCAGGAGCTAACGACGGGAATGAAGCACCAGCACCCGGTTCAGAGACGATCATCCAGTTGGTCGAATCGAGGGTGTAGAAGGTCATGCTCTTGTTTACAGCCAGCGTTACTGACGCATTGACAGCATTCCCTAAAATAGTCTCACCCACTGGTGGGAAAATCTGCAACTGATTCGCCCCAGAGTTCATGATAGTGATATGGAACCCTGCGGCAGAAGTGTTGTGCAGTGTAATGACGTCGTCTGGGTTCGCTACGGTAGTAACTTCAGTAAAGCGTCCACCGTTAATCAATCCATTACCTTGCGTCTGCGTTGTGCTAGCAGTGACGCCAGTTGTTATCCGAACAAACTGTCTGATTGAGTTGTCGGCAGCTGTACTATGCTGCCAAGTTTGAGCGAAGTCTCCATCACAAGTAACACTTACATTTCGTATCGCGCCAGATCCGATCCCAGTACTGAGATCGTCCATGCGAGGAATCAAAGTTGGAACCGTAGAAGACGAAGCTACGTTTCGGATACCACCGGCATTCGACAAACCACCACGAATTGCTCCACCCGCAGCAAGATTACGAAGAGCTGCTGTATCAAACGTGAGCCCAACATTGCCTGTAATTGCAGTACCGTCTGGATTCCAAAACGCAACCTGCAAATTAGCCGGAGTTCCGGTAATGCTGACGCCACCGAACAAGGTCTTGAGCTGCGCCGCTGTTAATTTTTTATCTCGCGTGTCCCCACTCTGACGCACACCGAACAAGTCTGTGAGCGCAGGAACAGTTACAGCAACAAGACCGGGAATAGTTGAGTTAGCCATGTTAAGTCTCTATTAGTCTGTTGTCCGAAGTAGCGTCTTCAATGAGAAGAGCATCACCACCGTCGTCGATGAGAAGAATATCCCCGACAGCACTAGCTGGCGGACCAGTGACTCTGTCATTGGTCACAGTGTCGGAAGTGACCGACGATGCGGTCACTCCCGATCTAGTGATGCCCCCCATTACAGGGTTCCGGCTTGAATTATCCTCAGGACCGCTGTACCAACACCAGAGTTGGTTAGCAGTCTACAGGCGCTGACTGGCGAGATGAATGTCGCGTCATCGTCAACTGTTACGTTGGTAAGATCCGGATGAGGTATCCAGTTATGAGGTCCGGGGAAGTCTCCGAACACGTCATCACCAGTGAACTCAACAGTGACATCCACCGTTCCAGTGATGTCAATGAACAGACTCACGTTGAACGGAGTCAGGTACTGATCAAGCGGAACTGTTTGTGAAGCTCCTAGTGCGTTCGTCCCAACTTCTACATCTGAACCGACTGCTGCGTCAGCAGCAATCCGCGTCACAGTCGCAAAGTTGAGTAGTGTCGCAACGGCACTCCCATTGATGCCTGTCACTGTGTCAGTGATCTCCGCACCAGAGTCATCCGTGCCGAAAACCGTGAAAACCACGGTCGCGATGTTGCCAGCCGACTCGAACTCAACTTGTCGTTGAGTGCCTAGCTGAGCAACACCGTCGGCATCGACTAACGCCGCACCTGTAAGAACCAGATCTCCAGCTGCTCCCAACTGTTGATCGAGAGCAATGCCATTCGGATCAGCAGCGGCAAGTTGCCGCGTTTGTACAATGGGTCTCATGGCGAGCCCTCCCTATTAGCGAGAGCCTCCGAAGAGGACCCAGTCAACGTCCAACGTCTTCGCTGCAGCTTCACCGGCAGAGAACAGATAGGATGGAAGCGTGCCTACCGCAGGCAAGTTCGCCCCCGGAATTACCGTCCCACCACCACCAATGACACCATCCGGCCCCGTGAACTGAGCAGAGATTTTGTCGATGCCATCCCAGTAGAACGCAGCTTCGTACCACGTGTCCGCTTCAAGCGTACCGAGTGCTGTCAGCGATTGAGCCGCACCATTGTTCTCGGAAATGAGATTGAGAACGGCACTGCCATCATCACTGCGCAGATAAACACCATCTGTCGGAGCTACCGTACCAACCGCAGGCCAGAAACCAAAGAGAAGGATGTTTTGGATTGGATCATCCGTTCTGAAGCGAATTCCGTACCACGCTTCTTGACCAACTGCGAGTTCGAACGTGTCCGTAAACAAGCCATCACCATCCGCTTGCAATTTGTTTCCGTCAGTCGCTGCACCTGCAGACACCTGACGCTGGACACCAGCAGAACTCAGCAGAAAAGTTTGAGTCACTCCGGCACCGATTGCCGTAGCAGTCCAAAGTATATCCCGCAGGGTGTATGGTCCAAAATCTTCGATGGACAGTAGTGCGAGTGGACCGGGAAGAGGAATAGCATTCAGTACACTGTTGTCTCCAGCGGTACCGATACCATTCGGAAATTGTGTTACTTCAATATTTAAAGGCATGTCTAACTCCTGATTAAACTAGGAAAGGTGGAGCCCAATTTTCCGGGCTCCACCGTGACGTAAAGAAGAACCCTCGTTCAGAGTCCCGGAGTACCGAACACAGCTCGCGGATCAGTCCAGTCCGGAATGTAACGCTCGGTGGACTTGTACCGCATCGAGTCGGTCTCGAAGTCGCCTTCCATCGACTTTTCAAGCCCGCGGCGCATCATCATCTGCAGACCACGTGGCGCATCCGTCTGGACCCACCATGCAGTTGTCGAAGTAATACGCGACAGGTTTGCCTGACCCTGAGACAGAAGCCCCATGGACAGGATCGGGTTGATGTCATTGTTAGCCGTTCCTGCACGCAGGACAGACTTCAAGAGGACTTCAGCTTGGAAGACCTGACTCGGACCCGTAACGATCTTGAGCGGCGTCAACCGGATGCGCTTGCCGTTATTGTCCACAGCATTGCGAATCTGAATGAGCTGTTGCTCAAGTGACGTTTGCGACAGAGCCGCAGCAGTCGTTAACAGGTTCGAGAACACAC